>MDTC01129887.1_pt1 | contig 178337 bp, 129 predicted proteins | sample 811181 | NCBI WGS metagenome assembly MDTC01 (sample SAMN05326644, study PRJNA326480) | marine metagenome | isolation source: seawater | place: Pacific Ocean: North | collected 2011
AACGAACTCCCCATCCCCCAAAAGACCTTCCAACTCCACCAAAATGGTTTCCAAATGAACAAAACACCATGACAGTTCATCTGATGGATGCAGGAGCAAGCCTCCTTCAATATCCAGAGACACAATACTCCTGTCATATTCTTTAGGCCTTGCCAAAGACAGAAACAGGACACACATTGATGTTCGTCACAAAAGGTGACGTTGGGGACAAACAAAACAAGGGGAAAACACACCAACCTTTACACATATAACATTCGGTTACAACGACAAGAAAGCGGATATTCGTTTTCCTTGTTTGTGCCTTTCGATTATTTTCTTCTCGTAGAGACCGGGGAAAGAGGGTTTTTCTATGACAAAAGATGAAAACCAAGAATCCATTGTGCTGACACCATGTATTGACATCGTGTTCAAGCGTATCTTCGGGGATGAGCGCAACAAACGCCTGCTTCGAAGTTTACTGGATGCGGTACTTATCCCAGAGGGGGCTGCACCAATCGACGAGATCGACATTCTGAATCCAGAATCGCAGATCGAATGGAGGAACGACAAACATCCGGTGATGGATCTCAAGGTCCGCGACAAAAAGGGAAAGCTCTATCACGTCGAAGTTCAGGTCGCCAACGAGAAGTTCTTCGCGGAGCGAGTCTTGTACTATTGGTCGCGCTTGTCGGCTTCACAACTTGAAAGTGGCGAAAAGTATGACAGGTTACAACCTGTATACTCAATCGTGATCACGGATTTTGAGATGTTCAAGGACAAGCCAGGATATCACCATTGCTTTTTGTTGCTCGAACAAAAACAGCATTTTCCGTTGACAGACACGATGGCGCTCCACTTCATCAGTTTGGCGGGTTTTGACACAACGCCAGAAAATGCACATACTCTGTTGGATAAATGGTTGTGCCTGTTCAAGGAGGGTACGAAATTGGACAAAGACATCATCAAAAAATGGGAAGAACAACATCCCGAATTTCAAGAGGCCTACCAAGAGCTCGAAAGACTCGGTGCCAATGAGGAATTTCGCTGGGAAGTCGAAGATCGTATCAACGCCATCCGTCGTTGGCTCACTGGTTTTTCAGCCTCCTTCAAAGAAGGCCTCCAGGAAGGCTTTGAAAAGGGCGAACAGGCCGGACTCGAACAAGGCCGAGCCGAGGGTGAGCAAGCTGGACTTGAGAAAGGCCTCCAAACAGGCGAACAAATCGGTCTGTTGAAAAGTGCAAAGCTGATGCTTGAGGCCAACATACCAGCCCAACAGATCGCTGACATCCTCAACATCCCTCTCCAAGACATCGAACAACTCAAAGACTAAAGCCACCTGAATCAACGCCCTCCACAACAAATGTCTAGAATGTCCATGAGGGACATTCAATCCTCCCGAGTAAACCCATTTGAAAACCTGTGCAAAATTTGTATCATCGGCGATGAAAGGTCGCGATCCCCCCAAACAAGAGGTGAAGACACAATGGGAATACAAGCCTGGTTTCCGACAATGATCTACTGCGAAGAGTTACAACAAGACGGTGCCACTGAACGCAACCAAGAACTGATCGAAGAGTGCTATCAAATCGAACAGGTCGATGAAGAAGGCCGCGCATGGTCCGAGGCCAATTATGTGGGCGGCTTTACATCTCATGCGTCCATGTCAGAGCTACACAAAATGTCACCGACCTTCGGCGCTCTCGAAGAGTTGATCAGAGAACATGTCCACATTTACGCCGAAGAGCTCGATCTGGAACTTGGCGGAGGGGAGCTTGTGATGAGCAATTGCTGGATCAACATCATGCCCCCTCACTGTTCACACGCCATGCACATCCACCCACTCTCCGTGATCAGCGGCACCTACTACGTCCAAACTCCAAACAACTGCGCCCCTATCCAATTCGAAGATCCACGCTATGACCGCTTTATGGCTGCCCCTCCAAAAAAGGACAACGCCCGACAACGGAGCCTTCAGCTCGCCAAATACCATCCCAAAGCAGGACAGGTCGTGTTGTTCGAGAGCTGGCTGCGACACGGTATTCCCGAAGCCGAAACTGAAGATGATCGTATCAGCATCAGCTTCAACTACGACTGGGTATGAGGTAACAGTGAACTGACTGCAAGAAAAAAGAGGATAGAGAAAAGAAGATAGAAAAATCTAAGAGAGGATACTCTAAGAAAGACCAAGCCAATCGTGGAGGGTGTGGAGATGGTGGATGGTGAAGTGGGCATCCTTCTGGAAGGTCAAGCTGTTGTCGTAATCGGCGAAGATGGTCTTTACACCAGCACGTCTGCCCGCTTCAAGGTCATGAATATAATCACCGATCATCACACTCTCTTCAGGCACACCATCCCAACGATTGAGAAGCAACTGAATCCCATCAGGATGGGGCTTGGGAGCTGCACAATCGCGCCCTAACACATCGACCTCGTGAAAGTATTGAAGGAGCCCACAGACTCTAAGCGTCTCAAGCGCATTTTTGCGGCTATTACGTGTCAAGATCCCCAGACGACAATCTCTCTCACGTAGACCTTCGAGAAGACGAGCAGCGCCCGGCTGCGCCGTCGTATGTTGTACAAGCTCCCACTCGATCTCTTGCAGACGCTCATGAAGTCGCTTCGCCTCGTCAGCCGGGCGCTCCGCGATCGACTCCAGAATCGTCCGCCCTTCTGGAAGACCGAGTTCATCACGGATCGCGTCAAAATCATGGATCGCATGGGTCAACGTCCCGTCCATATCGAAGATCCAATACCGAACGCTCTGTAATGTCGATGGATGTGTATCAATCGTATCAATCATGAGCTGAGACCATCCCCCCTCACTTCTTCAAACAGACACGAAAACAACGACGGACCCAGCTGTTCGCCGCACTCTTTGAACGAAGTGTCTTGTTGCGCAGTAACTTTCTGGCGCCGACACGGCAAGCCCTAGTGCAAGAACGACGTGTCCTTGAGGAAGGCAAAGAGACCCCCTGATAGCTGTTTCCAGAAGAGCGCGCAGGTGCCGTCCGGCGCGCAGCAGGACGTCTGTATGTTGATTTGGTACTGGTTTTGGATGAGCTACAACGTTTCAAGCAGGCGTTGTACCACTTTCTCGCATCACCAGGACGACGAAACCGCTTTGCCCGGGACATCTTCCGAACTGTCGCACGACAACTCGTCCGACAAGATGCACCAGAGACTTTGCGCACCACGCGACGAGGTGGTGCCATACGTCGGCTCACAGTGCGACGGGAGCGTGTACATTGATTGATACATTGGATGTTCCACGCACGCATCGCTTTGGTGTTGCGGAATTTCTTGGCGCGGGAACGCACGCGCGTTTGCGCACGACAGAGCGAGCGACATGAGCGCTTTGGTGCAGTGGTGCCTTTTTTGGATTTCAGGTCCTTTTGTCGACGGCGCTTGTATGCCGCCATCTTCAACTTTCGTTGTCGTGCTCTGCGGCTGAGTGTTTTCTTCTTCTTTTTGAGACCAAGTCGAAGGCGACACTGATGAGTCCCCAGACTCATACAGTTCTTTAAGAAAACCTCTTTGTCCTTGGCTGATTTGAACTTCTTCTTGCTGACAGTCAGGTTACAAGACATCCTCACACCTGTCAGGCAGATGTTGAGCTTCATGTTGGCCATCGCAATCCCTGACATACCAAACAGTGTAAACGCAGCCAATCCGGCTATCAAAATACGCTTCATCCTTAAACACTCCTCTTCTTGGGGGTCGTTGGAAACAAATACGGACACGAGCTTCAAGATATCAGACCCAATCTCCACAAAAAAATTCGTTTTTAATCAGGAGGCGATCAATGTATCAGAGTTGTGCATGTTGCAGAAGGAGCACTTCAAGCTCCTCCATCGCCGCGTTGACCTCAGGTGAGAGCTCGTCAGAATGTGTAAAGATACGCCCCTCGATCCCCCAAAAGAAAAGCGCCTTCGGAAGCGTCTGTAAGACGCGGCTCATCTCGATCGCCTCCGCGATCCCCCAATGATGTGTCGATGTGCGAAACCAATCTGCCGGTGGGATCGATTCATGCGCGGAGAAGTGATACAGCTCTCCAGGCTCCTTGGGACCACTGACAGCGTCGATGATGTAAACACACTCTCTGTCCTTCCACAGCTCCATCAACAACGTCCCATCGCCGTTACTCTCCACAAGATCCCAGACAGACGAGAGAATGGGCTTGAGCTTGCGCACGAGCAACAACCCCATCGCATCATCCCCTCGAAAATCCTGCCCCACACCGATCAAGAGCGGTTTATTCTGTTGCATCCTCGTCCTCTTTGGGAGCTGGGAGCCGCTCGACATCGAGCTTGAGAAAGTGCGTCGCGCAAGAGATACAGGGATCGTAATTGCGAATCGCTTGTTCACACTGCCACGTCAGATCATCATCGGACAGCTCGATGTGCGCGCTGGCAAATTGCATCAAATCATCTTCGATACTCTTTTGGTTTTGGGAGGTGGGTGGGACGATCCGGGCATCGACGATGGCTCCCTCTTCATCGACTTCATAACGGTGAAGACAGATCCCTCTTGGTGCCTCAGTGCAACCAAAGCCAACACCTGCTTTGACATCGAGTGGCGCACAAGGTGAGAGCGGCTCTTCGTATTGTTCCATGATCCTGATCGCCTCATCACAGGCATACAACGTCTCAAGGCTGCGGATCACGATACTCTCGAATGGATTACGACACACACGATCGAAGCCGATATCAGCTGCGACAGCGCGAGTGTACGCAGAGAGTTGTTGGTAATTCAGGGCATATCGCGCTATCGGACCGACAAAATACGCCCCATACTCCTTGTGGCTCGCGTGCAGAGCGTTGGAGTGTGCGACGTGGCTCTCCTCAAAGTGTTCAAAGAAGTCATCGATCGGGATATCGAGGCCGCGATTGGAGATCAAGCGCCCTTCGTTGAGTGGGTATTCGTCGGGATGATGAAGCGCGACAAAGGCGTAGTCTTTTTCAAACGTCGGCATATCAAATTGCGCGACCCAGCGGACAGTCTCCTCCGCAGCATCACGTGCCCACTTCAACTCTTCGAGGAGGGTCTTCACGTCCGCTTTGGAGGGCGCCTTGTAAAACCCACCGACCTTGACATTGATCGGGTGGACTTCTCGCCCCCCAAGGAGCGTCATCAACTGATTGCCAGCCTTTTTGAGGCGCAACCCTCTCTCGACGATGGAGGCGTGATCAGCCGCCATCTCGATCGCGCTTTGATACCCCATAAAATCGGGCGCGTGGAGCATGTAAACATGAAGCACGTGGCTCTCAATCCATTCACCACAGTAAAGCAACCGCCGCAGCTCTCGAATGGTCTGATCGATATCCACACCGAAGATCTGTTCCATCGCGTGACAGGCGCTCATCTGGTAAGCGACGGGACAGATCCCACAGATACGCGCAGTGATATCAGGTGCTTCGTGAAAATCACGCCCTCTCAAGAACGCTTCAAAGAAACGCGGCGGCTCAAAGATCTTCAAGCGGGCCTCTTTGACCTCGTCTCCTTCGACTTTGAGATACAAAGAACCTTCGCCCTCCACACGTGCGAGGACGTCCACCTTGATCGTTCGTGTATCCGTCATGTCTCGCTCCCTTTCTCGTCTTCGGACGTTGATGCGTCGATGTATGCTCGTGCTCGTGCTGCGACTTCGGTCCCTGCGTGAAATTGGTCGAATGCCCGGTGGAGAGTGCGATCGCTACAGCCGATGTGTCTCCACACTTCGACGATCGACTCGACGTTCGCGTCCGGTGCGTGGCCAAAGCAACCAAAACACCCTCTGTTATAGGACGGACAAAGTGCGTCACAGCCTGCGTGTGTAACAGGTCCGAGACAAGGTTGTCCCTTCGCGACCATCACACACACGACCTGTTTCTTCTTGCACTCCATACACACGCTGCCTTGGGCAAGATTAGGCTTACGTTGTTGAAGCAAAGCGATCAACAGCTCGATCAATTGTGCTTTGCTGATCGGACATCCACGCAACATAAAGTCGACATGCACCTCCGCATCGACAGGTCTCGAATCAGCAAGTGTCTCGATATATTCGGGATGGGCGTACACAGCCGAGGTCATCTCGTCGACATTTTGTAGATTGCGCAGCGCCTGGATCCCTCCACTCGTCGCACACGCGCCGATACTCACGAGGATATGGGACTGTGCGCGTATCTCTTTGATCTGTTCGAGGTGTTCGGGTGTAGAGAGAGAACCTTCGACAAGTGAGACGTCGTAGGGTCCGGGCTTCATCGCCCTGGTGGCTTCTGGAAAGTAAGCGATATCAACGGCGCCAGCGATCGCGAGCAATTCGTCTTCACAGTCGAGTAGACTAAGCTGACAGCCATCACAAGAGGTAAATTTCCACACTGCCAGGGTTGGTTTCGTTTTGGTTTCTGACATCAGGTCACTCCAAGAAAGGTGGCAGATACTCAACGTTCTCTTTGTAGAAAAAATGGCTGGATCTCTGGGAATCGATACACAGGACCGTCCTTGCAAATAAAGGTCGGACCGAGTTGACAATGCCCACACCACCCAACAGCGCACTTCATATTGCGCTCCATGGAGACATAGATATCTTGGGCATGTACGTTGAGAGACAACAACGCCTCGGCACAAAAACGCATCATGATCTCAGGACCACACATCATCACACATACACGGGCAGGATCGAATGTCACACTTGGGATCCTCGTCGTGACCACACCAACATGTCCACGCCACCCATCGAGTCCCATATCAACAGTCACATCGACGTGTATATCGTGCTGTTCACGCCACAACACACACTCCTCCTGAAACAGAAGAGAGGCGGGCTCACGTGCGCCGTAGAGGATCGTGACATGGCCAAATGCCTCGCGGTTTGAGATGATCGCGTGCACAACAGGACGAAGTGGCGCAAAGCCGATCCCACCAGCGATCAGTAAGACATCTTTGCCTTCGGCTTCTTCGATGGGCCAGGGGCGACCATACGGTCCTCTTAAACCGACTTGCTCTCCTACCTGCATCGCCTGCATCGCCTTTGTGACGACCCCTGTAGCGCGGATCGTGTGGTGTATCTCAGTCTCCGTCCCACCGCTAATAGAGATCGGCACCTCTCCCTTGCCAAACAAGTACAACATATTGAATTGTCCGGGCAGAAACGCACAGCTCGATGTATCGCGAGGCCGAAGCCCCCAGGTGAACACATCGGAGGTGTTTTGTTCGATCGAGTGGATCACAAAGATCTCAGGTGTCATCGGTGAAGGTTGTCTGTCTGTCACCATTCGCTCCTCCTTCCAAGGATGTGCGCTCAACGCAATCCATACATGTCGAGCAATCGATGCCTTGTGGCTTTTAAACGTAGCGCCATCACCTCTGCAAAATGTTGATACAACACGGCACCGAGCGCATCATCACGTTGAACAGCCTGTGTACAGAGGGCTGCATCCACGCTGATCACCTCGGCGCGTTCGAGAACCCATGCGTCAAAGTCAAAGGTATGTGGTTCAACAAACCAGGACCAACCAAAGATGTCGCCCCCTTCGAGGGTTTGCAGTGTAATATAACCACGTCCGGTGACGTGAAGATTGACCGCGACTTTCCCTGAGAGGAGGACATAGAAATGATCGGCAGGTGCACCTGCTGTGATGATATGCGAATCGACATCCAACACTTCATGTGATGCACAATCAGCGATAGCTTGGCATTGTTCAGCCGTAAAAGCGCGAAAAAATGGATGCGATGCGAGCATAGAAGAGATAGATGTCGTGCTCATGAGTTCTCCTCATCGACAGGAGAGAGGGATAAAACCTCTTGTGTAAGATCAATACCAGCGGGGCACCAGGCGATACACCTTCCACATCCCACACAGCCAGACGAACCAAACTGGTCGTGCCAGCTCGAAAGTTTGTGTGTCAACCACTGGCGATAACGAGAGGACAGAGACGCGCGGACAGGTCCGCCGTGGATGTACGAAAAGTCCTCTTGAAAACAGGAATCCCAGACCTTCGTACGTGCGGCCATACTACCGGTCAAATCCGTTGTATCTTCGACCCCCGTACAAAAACATGTGGGGCACACCATCGTGCAGTTTGTGCAGCCCAAGCAACGCTTCGCGACATCTTCCCAGTGTTTATGCTGGATAGCCGCCTCAATGCGTTCTTTAAGCCCTTCTGTTTGTAGTGTGCGGCCCATCTGCTGTGAGACGACCTCAAGTGAATCTTTTGCGCGCTTGATGTCTTCGGTCGCGGCTTCATTGAGAGAGAGTTGTTGCAACACAGCTTCGCCCTTTTCGGAGCCAGCCCGTACGAGGAAAAAGTGTTCAGGAGTGAGCAGCTCAGTCAGCGCGAGATCGAAGCCCTCTTCGACAGCAGGTCCAGTCTCCATCGACGTACAAAAGCAGGTCTGTCCCGCCCGAAGACACTCCGTTACGATCAAAAACGAAGCCTCTCTCGCAGCTTTGTAGTAGGGATCGACGAATGCACCTTCACATAGAATGTTGTCCTGCTTACCGATCGCATGGAGATCACAGGAGCGTATACCAAACAGCGCCCACGGCGAGAGCTGCGTCTCCTGTGGCAGAATATGCAGCTGCCCTCCCCTCTGCTCCATTTTCCATATCGTCCGACGCGGCGGCAAAAAGAACTTCTTCCAGCTATGTGCACCGACCGTGTGCCGAAAGAACGCGTCCTCCGTATCCTTTTTGAGCCGATATGAACCAGCCCCCTGCTCCTCAATCCAGCCACGAGGGAGCTTCTCCACACTGGAGAGTTCATCGTAGACGATCGCACCATCTCTGATCTGTGGTCCCGCGATCTTGTAGTCTTGTGCTCGTAAGACATCGAACAGATCAGTTAATCCGCTGATCTCCATGCGCCATGATGTCATCCTGTACCTCTCTTCATCTTGGATCCTTTCCACTCTTGGAAGGATATAAGGCTATTCCAAGTCAAAAAATCGATTGGAAAAAAGCCCCACGTAGAGCTTGTAGTCCTCTTTCGTGGAGCTTTTTTTATTGGAAAAGCCTAACCCGGTCGATCTTTGCTGTTTCTGGCCATGATTTTTTGGGTAAGGTCGGAAGATAGAAAAAAGCATACGTAGGGGCACAGGCTCAAGAGCGAGCAAGCAGGCGTGAGGAGGCGGCATAGCAACGCTCTGCCAACGACGAACAACGAACTTGATGACCTTCACCCAAGCCCTGGCGTATTTCTTTTTTCATCTTTTGGCCTTACACTGGATGCTATTGTACATTGGATGCTCAGACAGCCATTGACCTAACTCAAACACACCTGCATTTTTTGAAGCAAACGAAAGATATCTTCCCCTCAAGAGACCAAAACAAGCGACATATCAAGCGACAAAAAGAACGTCATGAGGCCACTTGTGACAGAGGAGAAGAGTATGCACAGACCATTCCACCAAAACAAAGCGACCCTGGAAGCAGGTCTTCCAGAGATCGAAGCAGCTCCCAAAGGCAAAGGGACACTTGATTGGCTCGTCGCACGCCCCGAAACAGGTGCGCGAGTGATCCTCGAAGAAGCCCATCTGGAGCTGCGAGATGGTCTGGTAGGCGACAATTGGAAGGCAAGAGGTAGCTCAAAAACGGAAGATGGCGGCCCACATCCAGAGCTTCAGATTACGCTCACAAATATCCGCGCAACAAAGCTCATCGCACAAACACAGGAGAGATGGGCCTTGATGGGAGATCAATTGTATGTTGATCTATCACTCAGCGAAGCGGACCTCCCAGTGGGGAGTCGTTTGGCCATCGGAGAAGAAGCTATCGTCGAGATCACACCCTATCCACACAATGGGTGCAAAAAGTACGCAGAGCGATTTGGTGTCGAAGCCGTTAAGTTCGTCAACTCTCCGAAAGGCAAGGCGCTCCATCTTCGTGGTGTCAATGCGCGCGTCATCCAAGCAGGTATCATCCGTCGCGGCGACACAGTCACCAAGTTATCGCCGTAAATGAGCATAGAAAGGTAGCTTCATGGGTTCATCGAGGATCGCGTTTGTCAACACAGGTCGGTATCGCACGACCAAAGGCAATGAGTTCTTCTCCGATCCAGTCCACCTCGTCGCAATGCACAACATCTGTAAACACGCTGGACACCAGAGCAAGATCTTCCAATTGGGTGCACCGGATGGACAGACCTCTATCCAACAGATTCAAGAATATTCTCCCGATGTACTCGCGCTGTCCTTCCTCGATCCATACAAGTACGATCTCCCCCTCACTCATCAACTCTGTCAGGCGCTAGACCCTCCGCCCAAGATGGTCATCATGGGTGGTCCTGACGCTGATCTGGATGGTGCCTTTTACCGCGCCCAGCTCCAAAAGCAACTCCCCTCACAGACGCGACTTGTCCATATTTTTGGGCCGGGAGAGCAGTTCTTTCATCGATGGGTCCAACTGGGTCTCTCTACAGAGCTTGAGGCGTCGGTTGTGTCTGGTATGCAAGACATGTCTTGGCGTCACACAGAGACAGGATGGGAAGTACGTGGAATGAAGGCCATCCCGCTCGATCAACAAGATCACTCCAGAGATTATGATCTCTCAGCGTATCGGGGGCGTGTCAGCGTCAAGTGGGCGACAGGCTGCTGGGCCGCCTGCCACTTTTGCTACAATCTCCCTCAACGTTCCGACTACAAATCGCCCCAACTTGCTGCGACAGAGGCCCAGCAGCTCAAGCAGCTCGGCGCGACGATGCTCGATGTCACATCGCCCCAATTTACAGCCCACCCGGCCAAAGCCGCAGCCCTTGTTGGCGCGCTGCCAAAAGAGACACCTCCCGTCTCTTTTACGTCCCGCGTCGACAGCCTCTACCACAGCGTCGACCGTTACCCAGAAGAGTGGCAGCACTTTGCCAACAGCCAAGCGCACCAAATCGATATCGGTCTGGAGAGCTTCCTTCCAGCGCGCCTCGTCCGACTCAATAAGTACAGAAAACTCCAACAAGCCCGCTTACAAAGTGGACAGCTCGACGCGCTCCTGCGCTTCTTTCAACACACCAAGACCGCCCTTCATCTGTATCTGATCCCACTCGATTGGCAGATGGATCTCGAAGAGGCAAGGCAGGAGAACGACGCGCTCACATCGCTCCTCGAACAATGGCCGGAGGTGTTGTACATCTCACCTGATAACATTGGAAAGCGGCTCTCCCATGCAGCAGGTAGTCACTTCTCCAATCAGATGAGCCCAATGGACTTTTTGCGCTTTGAGCGCGACCCAAGGTTACTCCTGCTCTGCTACATCACCGATTGGATGTTTGCACACCTGCTCACTGTCGCCCCCCAGCTCCAAGAGCCTGAAGCGTTGGTTGAGGAGACCAAGACACACTTTCTGTGTGACATGACCTCGCGCATCATCAAGCAACTCACCCCCCTCACGTTACCTGCAGACTTCCTCGAACGAGCGCTCCATCAACTTCGACATGACAAACCACCAGAGTCCGTCGTACAGGAGTTGATCGCGTTACTTCCATTTGGTTCGAGATTGCGGCTGAAGTTCTTTCTCGACAGTGAACGACGTGGCGCCAAAAAAAGAATGCGCACCACACTCGATCATCTCCTGACGGCCAAAGTACAATATCGCCGAAAGTACAAACAATAGATTCTCCCGTTCTATCAGGCATCTGGAGGGCGCGCACCCTTGACAAAAGGGGCCAAAACGACCACGATACACACCGGACAAGGTCCGATGTAAGTGCAAAGTACGAATGTCACATTTTGACTCTTAGTATGGTGAACAAAAAAATGAAAAGACCAATAAGCCGAGAGCATTGGCAACGCAAGGTTTGGTTTCTTTGTCTCCTCTCTCTTTCATTTTTGGCAGCGTGTGGTGCTGTTCCTGTCCCTTCTGGCCCTGAAGTCGTCCTCGATCCAGGCCAAACTGGTCCCTACAAAGTGGGTGTCATGACACTTCGTCTGACAGATCCTTCTCGTAAACACAAAGGCACAGAAAATCCCCGCCCCATGGTCATCGAGATCTGGTATCCAGCTGTCGTCGCAGATGACGCGGCGAAAGACAAGTACGATGTCACCAAGGATTCCCCTCCCGAAACGCAAAAAGCCATCGCCGGCGAAAACAACATCCCTATCGTCGAACAAAACGCTTACAGAGACGCAAAACTCGACAAATCAGGTGGTCCTTATCCCCTCATTTTGTATTCGCACGGCAGCGGCGGGATTCGCTTCCAGTCCATCTTTTACACACCTCATCTCGCGAGTCACGGTTATGTCGTCGCTGCGATCGATCACGAAGACAACACACTGTACAACATTCTCGCTGGAGGTAAGGCTCGCGACACAGGTGTCCTGCTTCAGTCTGCGCAAGACCGCCCAAGAGACATGCTGTTTTTGCACGAGCTGCTCAAACAAAAGAATCTCAACCCCGATGATTCCTTTTTTGGCATGATCCAAACAGATAATGTGGGCATCACAGGTCACTCATTTGGTGGCTTCACCTCTCTCGCCACCCTCAAGTACCTCAAGGAGATCAAGGTCAGCATCCCCCAAACTCCTTTCACCACAGGCGTCGCCGCGCTGGGTATCAAAGCCGACGATCTCGCAGATGTCCCCATCATGGTGCAGGCCTCCAAAAATGACCTGACCCTCGACTACCAAGAGGAACAGAAAGGGTACTACGAGAAGCTGATCGAAGACGATTACTACAAAGCCGCGCGATACCTGCTCACATTGGAAACAGGTGGACACGCAACATACAGCAATCTCTGCACTCTCAATCTCGCACAGTACTGGGAACGTTTTGGATTCAGCTCGCCAGACGCTCTCGACGCTGATGGCTGCTCAGATAAAAACATCGCCCCCGCCGAAGCACACGCTGAAATCAACAAGTACGCGACCGCGCTCTTCAACGTCATCCTGCGCAAAAGTGAAGGGACACGTAAGTACCTCATTGATTCAGAGCGTAACGATGTCTCATTTGCCAGTATGCCCGCGAAATAACAAAGCCTCCCCTTACAATCAGAGACAAGCCCCACGCTTACAGGCATGAGCCCCTTCATGCCTCTTTCCTTCACCTGATTTCGTCTCCCCACAACACTTGTTCTTGTCTACTCTTCCGTCTCAGACGAAACACGCTCATCAACCCACGCGAGGATATGTTTGAGGACATGTGAAGGCTCTTTGGCCCAGCGGAAATGGTCGATTTGCTCCCCTGCCGTCTCTTGTGTCGTGATGTGAATGTGTTCTTTGGGTGCCTTGGAGAGCTTGTTGATGAGGTGCTCCACAGCGGCGAAGGGGGCCAGTTCGTCACCTTCGAAGGAGATCGCGAGGAGAGGTGTCTTGACCTCCCGGAGTGGTGTTTCAAAGTCCACTCCACCGCGCAGATCTTTGTAGATTCCTGTGCGTGCTTGGTGGGACCAATCGCGGATCAGCGCTCTCGCTTCGCGGTAACCAAAACCAAACTGCTTGCCAGGAAAGAAGCCAAAGAAGCGCGCAATCCCACGTGCAAATTGCGTCCCAAACAGCACACGCAACAACGCAGGCGCAGGCCAATTTTGAAAGTAGACCGAGCACGAGGCGACGAGAATACAGCCGTCGATTCGAAGTGATGGCTCTGTCCCCATGTACAAACAGGAGAGCTGCCCTCCCAAGCTGTGTCCAAGGAAAAAGATGAGCTGTGTCGGGAACATCTCGATGACCTGTTTATGTACGGCGGGCCAATCCATCTTGACGAGCTCGTAGTATCCAAAATCGACACCTTTGGCCGCCCTCACAGAGCTGGTTCCGTTCCCTCTAAGATCGGTGAGGACGACGTGATATCCCTGCGCGCTAAGTGCTTCTGCGAGCGAGTCATAGTAAGTCGCCTTCACCCCCATCGCAGGGAAGCAGCAAAACACCGGAGCCTGCTCATTGTCCGAACGAAACACATCGAGTGTAGAAGAGGCACCATCGCTTGTGCTGACAGTGTGTTGAGAGCGTGTCACATTATGCGCAGTCATCGTCATAAAGGCTCCTTATATGGAACTTTTTTCTTTGTGGTCGTCTAAGACAGAGGTGTCGGAGGATGCTCAGATTTGGACGAATCTTGTTGTGAGGGGGCTTGTGCGATCTGGACCATGGCTGGCCGTAGCAGGTGACTCTTTTGTTTCCAACCGATACGCAAGACACCTGCGATGTCCCCTTCAGGGATGTCATAACTCTCGATAAAACCAATGGCTTCATGTTTTTCAGGGTTAAACGTATCGCCGACTCTTGGGACGATAGGTGAGACACCATTTTCGTGGAAGGTTTTGAGGACACCACGTAGTACGAGGCTAAGTCCCTCCTGTAGATCAGAGGGAAGGTGTTTGTTCTGTTTCGCTGTTTCGATCGCCTTCATGAAGGCGTCCAGGTCAGGTAGCAACGCTTTAACAAAGTCGAGATGTGCTCGCTTCAATGCTGTTTTGTGATCGCGCTCCATCCGCGCGATTTTGGCGTCCGCTTCGGACTGGGCGTGGAGAAACTTCGCCTCCCATTCTTTGGAGAGTTGTTCCTTTTCAGCCGTTGCTCGTCGTCGCATCAACACGATCGAGAATACACATACAATGAGCGTTACGCCACATAGTAACCAGGGGATCATGGTTTTTTTCCTTCGTCTCACAAACCAATCTGCGCCGAATATCTCCCCCTAATATCCACAAAAATGCTCAACGTCGCAACAGGCAGCGAGGGCATCGTTTCAGACAAGCGAAGCGTTTTTTGTCAGCACCTCCCCGGCAATCCTCGACAGTTCCGCCCATACAATAAAATTGAGCGTGGACATTTTTCAGCCAACAAGCCAATCTTTTTTTGTCCAGCGTTTTCATGCAAGAAGCGTAGCCTTTCCCTCCATTCAATAGACAATCAGCTCTTGTTTTGCTGAGCTTCTTGGCACAGCTGTACAACTTGGCCTCGGCTTTGCGCACACATTTTAACATCCGAACACCCGATGCCAAATCGCACTTTTGTAGCTGTCTTGCCATGCTCACAGGGCAGCGAATTTCCTTGCCCTGGTTCATGGAGACACATTTGAACTGCTTTTGAAAGCAACCTTTGTAGCACGCCCATCGATTATCGGCCTTGCTGCAACCTTTGCGACATCGGGAGAATGGTTTTCGACAGATGCGCTCTCTTTTGGCCTGCCGACGTTTGCGCTTGGCGTTACAACCATCGATGCCCTTGTTGTAGAGATCTTTGCAGCGCTCGCTCTCCTTTTCTTGCCGCTCGACACAACGTTTGCGTTCTTGTGTAAAGGTGTCCTTACATTGCCCGGCACCTTCCTTGTTGAGCGTGTTACACGAGGTTTGAGAAGCCTGAAAGTCCTTCGCACACTTCGCTTGCAGCTTTCGCGTGAGTCGACGACACACGACCGCAGGATTGCGACGGGCTTGCCCTTGGGTGCACTTGGATTTTCTCTCTTTGTCGATCTGTTCGCACTTTGTGAAAGCAGGTTGCGCTTGACTAAGACAGCGCTCTCGACAGGCAGGATGCCAGACAACGTGGCCGGGACGACACTTCGACATCGCGAGCTGACACGTCACCTTCTTGGACGTCCGACGCAGCTTCCCTTTACATTGAAAGGATGCCTGTGCGGGGTATGGCAAGAACATGAAACACATCAACGCGAGCACTCCCAATCTTCTCATCGACAACTCTCCTTTGGTCTTTGGACGTTATAAAAGGGGCCAAGTGGCTTTGCGTATCATGCCGAAAAGACCCCCCCAACACAACCTCGCAGAGAGAAAACCATCCAAAGCATTGACATCAAATCAAAGCCTGTTGATATTGCGAAGTCAAATACCCCATCGGGGTTTTCCCTTGTAGGGAGACGCTCTTCCCCCAATGGCGCAGTGGGCATAACGAGACCAACATCCACCAGGTAGGTACATGGATATCCCAAAAGACACATACAAAACCATCTATACCGTACAAGACTCTATCTTCTTGAAGCTCATCGAAGACCAATTCCAAGAAGAAGGTATCCGCTACACTGTATTGGGTAACCTCACAGGCGCGTCCATTGGGATGGGTGAACAGACCATCGAGCGTCGTATTCAGGTCCACTACAGAGATGAAGAGCGGGCTATGGCGCTGCTCAAATCGCTCGAAGACGGTTCACACACAGGCCACATCAGCGATGAAGAGTTGACGAAGTTGGCCCTCTCAGCCAAACAACCAGAACCCCACACCGCCGAACAAGACTCTGCGACATTGCGCAGCATTGAGATCCGCTCTATCCACCCTTTTTATCTGGGTCTGTACGCGGGGTTTGTGTGCCTGTTTTTGCACTTGCTCTTCTCCATCCTCCTCGCAACACAAGGTGGTGAGGTGGGTTACCGAACATTCAAACAATTTAACGTCGGAAATATCATGAGCTTCGCCCTTGGTGGTGTTTTCGGTGCGTGCTTCGCGATGCTTTACAACCTCCTCGCGGGTATGCTTGGGGGGCTTCACTTCGAAATCTCCATACCATCCGAGGAAGACAAGTCGTAAGAGGAAGACAAGCTATCCTATGTCCACAACACACTCACACCGAGGCTACACGCTCACACATATCGCAGACACCCATACACAACTCGCTTCTTTTGCGCCCTACGTCCCAGCGATCAACAGCCACGGACATGTCGCATTCCAGGCCCGCGCAAAAGATGGACACACCTCGGTCCTCGTGTATCGCGACGGTGAGCAACACGTAGCTATCGCACACAAAGCGCAACAGATCTACAGTCACCCTACGCTCTCTGATGATGGGCTTGTGCATTGTTACGCGACCCTTCCAACAGGGAAACAAGCCCTGCTCTCCAGTACTGGCGAGACCCCCACGACTCTCACCCCAGCATTGACAACGATCGGACCGATGGGACCAACAGCCAATATCCACGACGAGATCGCTTTTCGTGCAACAAACCAAGCAGACATAGAAGGCCACTATCTCCACACACAGAACGGTATCAAGTGTGTCGCTGATACCTCTGACATCTTCGCCTCTTTTGGTGGACTTCCCGTTGTAAACGACACACATCATGTCTTGTTCCAAGCCGAGAAAAAAGACGGCACAAAGGGGCTCTACCTTTGGAAAGACGGCACGATCACATCACTCGCGGAGTCAGGAGGGCGCTTCTCTTGGTTTGGGTTGTTCCCGATGATCAGTAAGGACGGCTATATCGTCACCTCTGCGCAGACCACCTCAGGAGCATACAATCTCTATCGCTTTGACACATCAGAGCCCATTCCACTGCTCCCACGTGATCATCCATTTGAGAGTGTGAGAGGTGGTTTGATCGCTGAAGAAGACCAGATCGTCTACTTCGCGACACCCAAAGGTGGCACACTTGGGATGTATGTCGAACGCTCCAGCCAACCCTCCCCCATCATTGCGTTTGGTGATGAACTGTACGGTTCAACCATCACAGGCTTCGCATTGAATCCCGTCTCGATCAACCAATATGGACAATGTGCGTTTCGCGTACAGCTCGCCAATCAACATGAGTATATCTTCCGCACAGAAGGCCTCTTTGAGCAAGAATAAGCACACTCAGATAATGAGTCCCACAACAATCGCGCCGCTCCCTACCACAAACAAGAGCCGATGTGCGCGCCCCACAAGAGCATCAAACACATGACGTGAGCGAGGCATCGACGAGACAAACAGCAACCAAAGTAACGCCGTCACAGCCACAAGTGTAAACGTCATCCCGTAAAAAATGTGCATCAGCAACGGCACACAAAGCACCATCAACAGGATCTCCCCAACCAAGCCAGCGATATAGGTCTGCCATACATGAGAGACATCGTCGCGAAACAACTCCACCAAAAAGAGAACGGACATCAACAACAAAGGCTACGTAAACAGATAGCTTGCGCCGGGCCAGACGAAGCACGAAGCGAGCATCGGGAGCGTCCACAGACACAACACACTGAGCTGTTCCTCATGTGTCGAGACGATCTTGCTGCCAAGAGACCAAAGCATCGTCGCCAACCCCCACGTCAGCAACATGCAGCCGGCAAACACCCACTCCTCCCCTCTCATCGTGTAGTAAAACGCGTAGAGCTTTTTCCCCTTGAGCATCAACAAAAGATACCCCAATCCCCCAATCAACAGCGTCACAACAACCCACACCACGACGTGGAAACACATCGCAATACACAAACACAGAGGACGCAGATCTCCCATCTTCCAGAGTTTCCAGAAGATCACCCCCAGCAACAAGATGCCAAGCAGCGACCATATCCACGCCCAGATCACCGAATAATGAACGACGTATAGACCAAAGACATCGAAGAAGACCGCTTCCTTCCCGTGCAAAGAACGCAGGTCTCGCTGACCAAAACCCCGCACCATCGAAAGCATATACTCCCCATGATGCTGAAGACTCGCCAATGAGAGATTCTCGATCGTGTCGGTGGGCTTGTGGTAATGTGCGACCCCCTGGATCAGACCGATATTCACGCCGGGAATATTTGCACGACGAAACACCGAAAAGTCGGTGTCATTTGGGAGCAGCTTGTAGATCTCATAGGCCAACGAGTTCGTCCGTGGAGAGGGCACAACACGCGCGAACTCCGCGATCACCTTGGCGTTCCCTGGTGTTGTCTCGAACATCAAACCAGGGCCACTGTTTCCGCGGCCTTCAAAGTTCATGATAAAGCCGAGCTTTTTGGCCAAAGGATGCTTCTTCATAAAGAGCTGCGCCCCGAGTAAACCGCCCTCTTCGCCATCGGTAAACAAAAAGAGCAGATCGTTTTGCATCGGAGTATGTGCACGAACAGCCCGCATCAACTCCAACATCGCGACAACAGCAGCACCGTCGTCTCCAGCCCCAGGCGCTCCTCTCACGGAGTCGTAGTGGGAGACCACCGCGACGATCCCGGTGCTCTTTTTCCCCTTGATGTGGACAAAAATGTTCGTCAAAGGCGCACCACGCAGGTAACGACGCCAACGTGAAAGTCGCAATGAATGATCCACCACACCTCGCTGAAGCTGCGGCGTAAAACCAAGCTTACGAATGCTAGCGAGCAAGTAACGCCGTACCTCTTGGTGTGCTTTGGTCCCTATTGGATGGGGAACTTTCGCGACAAAAGGCAGGTGCTTTGCAGCCCGATGTGCGGAGAATGTTTTTGGAGAACTCTTTGCAGAACGCGGTGAAGGTGGTGCCTGACACCACAACAGCAAACTACACCATAAAGACACCCCCACCACAAACGCGACAGAGAGCGCCCTTGGCAGCGCAGATAAAGACTTCATGGAAACCTCTCGTGTGAGATGAATGGTTGTCCCTCAACGTCAACGGCCTCAACCAAACCAACGCTTCATGGTCTCTCTGGCTTTCTCCGAGACTTTTGGTGTGATGTGTGCGGCGGTCACTGCGACCGCCGCAAGCAACACAGCCATATCATCGGTGTAGCCTACCAGCGGTGTAATGTCAGGGAGCGCGTCAATCGGACTGATGAAGTATCCAAGTGCTCCATATATGGAAGCCTTCGCCCATCCAGGCGTGTCAGGCTCTTGCGCTGCGTAGTACAACTTGAGCGCCGGCTCCAACACCGACTCCCCCGCAACCTTCGCGTAATTCTTCGTTTTGTCCCAAAACCCGTCATCAGAGTAATGCTCCTCGTACCCTGAAGTGTCTTCGGCTTCGACTGTTTGAGTGGGTGTCTCTTTGGCCATCACATACTCCTCCTTATTGTCGTGTGATCATCGCACATTGTAGCAAACATCTCCCCCACACAACACCAACGACCCAAAAAAAGAAAACGTTGACATATGACACACCACACATACAATTCATAAAAACAGTATATGCACTGCATCATACAACAGATCATATACTGATAAAGATTATGAGGAGACAAGAATGTCACTACAGCACGCGATACTCGGATTTTTGTCACTGAGATCGATGACAGGATACGATCTGAAGAAGTCATTTGATCGTTCAGCGAGTCACTTTTGGCCAGGAAACCAGAGTCAGATCTACCGAACACTTTCGAAGCTCACGGAGCTCGACTTTGTCGATGTTGATGTACACGAAAGAGGCGATCTCCTTCCGACCAAGACCTATTCGATCACACCGTCAGGGAGGCAACACTTACACACATGGCTCTCAACGCCTTTGGGTGAACGCCCAGTCAGAGAACCTTTTTTGTTGCAGTTGTTTTTTGGAGGCTTGCTATCAGATGATGAGGTGTTGGCGCTGATACAGAGCGAGATTGCGCTTACAGAAGACGCGCTCAAACAATACGAAGCCCTGAAAGAGCCCCCCACCCCACCGGAATCCAAGGAGGACAAGAGAAAGGTGTTCTTCAGCTTGTTGACGTTGGAGTTTGGTCTCCACGCCAACGAAACGTATCTTCGGTGGCTTACCAGTATCAAGGAACGAATCGAAGCCCAAGATTACACTGCACAATGGACAAAGGAGCCATCATGAGCGACCTCACAAGAAGACTCTTTGCCAAAAAAGAGTCCAAACAGATCATTGCATATGTGTTGTTGTTTACAGCGATGGCGTGGCTGGGACCGCTATTGCTCGGAGGGACACCAGAGAAGCCGGCGTTGGGCTTTTTTCTTTGGGGGATCGCTCCTATGCTGTCAGCTCTTTTGGTCCGCTGGTGGGGAAAGGACTGGAAAGACGCTGGTTGGTCCCCCAAGTGGCGAGGCAATCAGCGTTGGTACCTGTTGAGTCTGTTGATCTTTCCGGCCTTGATCTTCGGAGTCTTGGGGCTCGGCTGGGTCACAGGGATGCTGACACTCGCTCAACCGACAAGCGCATGGACCCAATTGTTCATCGGGATGGCCGTTACATTTTTATTCTTCGCGACTTTCGAAGAGATTGGATGGAGAGGTTTTCTCGCTCCCAAAATGGCGACGCTACACGATGGCTTACTTGGACATGTGATCGTCGGGATCATTTGGGCGTCATGGCACTTCCCCTTCATCTCGTTGCTGCTCACTCACACATCTGAGTCGATATGGACGCTCCTACCGCGATTCATCATAGGGAACATTGCCCTGGCCATTTTGATGGGTGAGCTCCGAATACGCACAGGTTCAGTCTGGCCGGCGGTCTTGATGCACTGGATTGGCAACACCGTCGCGAACAGCCTCCTCGCAGGTCAAACCCCGATCGTAACGCTCACAAAAGGGAGCGAGTTCATCTCGTCATTTGGTGCAGAAGGTATCATCCCCATTCTGGTATTTGGTGTCAGTGGCTACATACTTTACAGAAAACGCAAGAAGGTAACAGCCCTGAAGACCTCAGCGGCACCAGCGTGATTTGGACGAGAAAAAACCAACAGAGATCACTGTCGATATTGCGAGAGCGCTGAGAAGGCCAGCAGGATCTCACCGTAGACATATAATTTGGGTGCAGAGGGTGTACGTACAAACGTTTGTACGGTCTTGATAAATGGAGGAAGGAGCGCATTGATCGCGTTGTTGTCTTCGAGCTTGATCGCCAACCGCAGGAGAGACGCATACGTCGAAGGACCAGGCTCACTGCTCACACCAAGCTCGACCTTTTCCCCAGTGCGACCGAGAAAGTACGTCGTCAATTCATCTCCTTGTGCCAACACAAAGTCCAACACACGCCGCGCGCTCCCACGTTCACCACGTGTCACTCGCTCAGCAACAGAAGAACAATTGAGCAACTTGATCACGTCGTTAGGCGAGAAAAACGAAAGCTCAAGGGGAAGCAGTGTCCCCACCTCAGGTTGGATGATCGAGTACAGTAGACCGGCTTTTGAGCCAGCCTTTCTCACAATCTCATACGACTTCTCGGCGACCTCTTGTAACGTCTTGTCTTGGGTCTCTTTGGCGACCTCATCGACAAAATCGGGATCGTAATCGACGAGAAAAGAGTTGGTCACAAAGGCCCGCGTGCCAAGGTTAAAGTAATTACGGATCAACCATATCCCCTGATCCACAAAAGCGTGACGAGCATACCCATTGAGGATCATCAAGGCCATCTGCTTATCCTCAGCCTCACCAAAAGACTGATGCCCGCGCCAGAACCCTTCAGCGATACGTAGCGCCTCGGTCGTGCCTGATGCGTCACCGTCCACACCGGGCTTGTAACGCCACAACACAAAACCACGTGTGTAATCGTCCTTTGGGTCGTTAAGCACGAGATGGCTTTGCGCAAATGTACGCAGCGAGTCGTACAACGCCTTCTCTTTTTGCACCGCTGCATATATCATCAAGTGTCCGACATCCACGGCATACGCATACCCATCCCCCTCTCTCCACCACGAAGCCTCATCGAGAAGCGTGCCGACCTGTTCTCGTGCGAGTTTGTGGAGCTCTTCAACTGAAGACGGGACGACAAGTTCGGGCATACATCCACCCCCCATCAAAGCACACACAACAAAAGAAAGATACAACACCAAAACCGACACAAACCGAAACATGAAAATCCCCTTGTCACCTTCATTACAAACTTGAAATACATACCAACTTGCGTCCCGCTCCGCTCAATGTCAAAATCAAAAAGTGGATTTGGTCTTTCTACAACGAAGCAATACATGGTATAGTGACCCGATTCATAACCCAACGAAGCAGCGACAACAGTGAAAGACCCAGAAGACAACGACAGTTTGTTGCATACACATACGATTTACAAGACGAAATGAGAGCATCCATGTCCTTTCTGCTAGCTCACCTTTTGACACAAGATAAACTTATCACCTACGATGAGATGGTCACAATCTTCTCCCGTCGGCAAAAGCGACAAGAACAACCCACAACGCTTGACGCAGAATTGTGCAAAAATGGACATCTCACCCCATTGCAAGCCAACACTTACTTGGCGCGTGCTTTCGATGTTCCTCCTATCGATCTGAAAGCACTCCAACAAGTCGACGGCAGCGTCATCCTACAAGTGACCCCCTCCATCGCAAAAACCTACAAGGTGTTCCCTTACCTATCGGATGGAGCGACGCTTCAACTTGCAACGACGATCGACTTTGACCCAGAGAACCAAGAAGAGATCGAAAAAAAGCTCGGCCTGAAGGTACAATGTACCCCTATCTCACAGATCTTTATGGCCCAATTACTCGAACTCCACTACGCAGTCATCCCAAGCAAAACACTGCGTCCCTTGCTCGACAAGTGGCCACTCGACAAACAAGTCCCCACGACAGAGACACCTCAAGCCAAGGCTCCCAAAGCTCCCAAGGACCCACTTGCCGGTCTTCTTGATGGGATCGCAGGGCTGGACGCTTTTGGGGATCTCGATCTCTCCTCCGACTTGCAAAATCTATCCAAACAAAACCTCACCGCTGTCGAGACAGACATCCCCAAAGATATCGACGCTTCAAGTGATGCACTCCCAGCGGTCACCGAGGAAGTCACGAGCACACCCGCTCCTGTAGAGACCTCCACTGCTCCTGCGCCTGTAGAGGAACCTGAAAAAAACAACATCGCCCTCAGCATGGATGATCTCGAATACCTCTTCGAGCACACCCAAACACGTACAGGGATGATCGAAGTGGGGATGCGTTTTTGTGAGAAGTTTGTCGATCAGGCAGGCTTCCTGCTTGTCCCCAAAGACAAGGTCGTGGGTTACAGACTTCCCGGCGCACCCGATCTCGAAAAAGCCTTCAAGAGCATCGAGATCTCACTCGACTCCGACAGCATCTTCAACCGACTCCGTGAGTCCTACGTCCCCTATGCTGGACCTCCACCAGAGAGCGAAGCCGATCGCTTCATGTTTATGCTCTTCTACCCACCACCTGAAGTTATCTACCTCTTCGCGATCCGCCTCAAAGGACGCCCTGTCGCAGTCCTCTACGGACACCGAAATAATGGTCTGCTCAGTGAAGATGAATTCTCAGAGTTTACTCGATGTGCCGAGTTGATGGAGTTGACGCTCGAACAAATTTTGCTCAAATTCAAACAGGGCATCAAAGACGAAAGTCAAACAGTCAAACACGCACTTAAAGCCATTCAATTGGGTAATCGTGAAGCTCTCGCCTCTATTATCCCGTCCTTCCAGGCCATCGAAGAGGTCGAAGCGGAAGCAGCACCAACGGAGACAGAGCCAGAAGCAGCACCAGACACAGCGACCGCAGCGTCAGAACCAGAAGAAGATGATGACCTGCTCATCGAAGAACCTGACTTCCTCCCCTCACAGGCGTCTCTTGATGCAGTCCCAGCACACACTGTCGATCTGCCAGGACCTTCCTCGACGCCAGTCGCAGTAGAGACACCCACTTCTACTGATGAGTCTCCAACAGAGCAAGAGACCACTTCAGAAGAAGAACCCCCTGAAGTCGACACCACAACTGATGAGCCTGCGCCAGTCACAGCAGAGAGCGACGAGACCGAACAACAAACGCCCGAAGCGGATGCTCCAGAAGCATCAACCGCAGATGAAGTCACGTCAGCCTCCGAAAGCAACGCCGAAGAGACAGTCGCTGAAGAAACATCCGAAGAGACAGTCGCTGAAGAGACAGTCGCTGAAGAGACAGCCACTGAAGAAACCCCCGAAGAGACAGTCACTGAAGAATCAACCTCCGAAGAAGCGACCACATCAGAAGAGAGCACGGAAGAAGAGCCTGTTCCAGACGATGTTCCAGAAACAACACCAGAGGAAGCGACAGCAGAAGCCTCCCCTGAAGTAGCACCTGAAGAGTCAGCAGAGACAGCTCAGGACGAAGAGAGCGCTAAAGACTCTTCACAGGCGACGGATTCTGTAGAAGAAGCGCCGACCGAGGCCTCGGATGACGCGACGCCAACAGCAGAAGAGAGCGCTGCGACGGAAGACAAAACAACAGAGACTGACGAAGCCTCTACTGAGACAAGTGAAGCACCAGTTGAGGCTGGCGAAGCGCCAGCCGAGACAGGTGAGCAACCTGCGGATACAACGTCGACAGAAGAGGCATCAGACGAAGCAGAACAAACGACAGACAAAAACCAACGCCCGTCAAAAGACGAGCCCCCCAGCAAAAACAGACCCCCACAAGAAGACATCTCCGTCTTCAGCAATATCTACCAAACCCACGAAGCTGCCACGAGTGTCTCAAGTGATTCTCTCGATATCAAAGAGAAAAAAGACGAATAACCCACCTACAACATCGACGCCAACATATCCGACGCCGAGCCCCTCAAACACACATCATAGATCTCCGACATTGCAGTCTCTTCAGGATTGATCTCTACAAGCGTTGCGCCCTTCAGCTTCGCCTCAATTGGAAATTGCGCCGCAGGAAACACAACACCACTCGTCCCAATACTCACGAGCAGATCACAACCCTTGATCTTGTCAAGCGCGGCCTGGATCACGTCACTTCGTAAATGATCACCAAACCACACAATATCAGGACGCCAATACGCCCCTGAAGAGTGTTGGTAGGTCTTCATGGGCACATCAAAGTTCTCCTCGATCAACCCCAACGCATCCACCCTCACACGCCACAGACTCCCATGCAGCTCAAACACCTGCTTTGCCCCTGCCCGCTGATGGAGCCCGTCGATGTTTTGTGTCACGACGCTCACATTCTCGTTCCCTTGGACAAGCTCCGCGATGATCTGATGTCCTCTATTGGGCTCACAGTCAGCGACAGCCTGACGTCTCGCCTCGTGAAACTCCCACACATGCTCTGGATCACGATCAAACGCCGACTGACACGCGTAATCCTCGTAATTGTACTTCTCCCACATACCACCTTTTCCACGGTATGTCGGGATGCCACTCTCTGCGCTCATCCCTGCACCTGTGAAAAACACGATCTTACCAAAATCCTTGAACTTGACCTCACTCATCTACAACTCCCTTCAGACAAGATGTCCATCTGGCGAAAAAGAAAAAAGTCACCTCTCAACAAAAAGAGTCACATTAACTTTTACCTGTAAGACTGTCTGTTTGCAAAAGATGTTCGAAAATGAACTGTAAAAAAGAGAACAGCCACCGCAAACTCTCGGAGTGAGGACGAAGTGGAAATGCCCCCACGCCAGGAAAGGGGCGCAAAGCGTCGAGATGAAAGAGTGTCGGTTCTTGTTGATCTCCAGGGTAAAACAAATACGCACCAGCCGCGCCACGGAGCGCATCTCGATATGCATGCATCTTTTCGAGCGCGCTATCTGCTCGATACTTGGCGTCGAAACAAATCAAGCAGACCTCCCCGGATGGCGTCACACATTCGAGGGTATAGTCAGGGGTCAAGGCGACAGAGTATGAATGAAAAGTCCCGATTCCCGGCGTAAAACGACGTTGATAATACAACCGAATCTCCAGCTCCTTGTACGAAAAAGACAGCCCCTTCTCGTGTCCTTTTGGAAGCATGACCTTCCAGCCATCAGTATCGAGTTGCAGTACAGGTGGTGGCGTTTGTTTGTCGGTGAGGTCTTTGAGCGCATTATACAACGCAAAAAAGCACCACATTTCGTACAATTGGGCGAGATCGCGGATGGGCCCTGCGATCGCCTCAGCGATATCGTTCCAGACGAGAGAGAGTCCCCAAGTGAGCTGCTCTTCGATATCGACAAGCTCTCGATACCCCCGACGCATACTCATCTGTTGTAGGGCTTGTGTATGAATGGGTTGTCTCGCCTCAAGGGTCGAGAATGGCAAGCGCGCATGGAAGGAAGAGAGACGATCCTCCAACCGCTCGATCTCCATGACAAGACCATTCCATCGACGCTTTTGAAAGGATTGCTTGAGCCACATCAGTTGCTCTTGTCGACGCAAAAAGAACTGCAGCACAAAGATGTTTTCGGGATTTTCGAGGGCTAGCTCGACCTCTTCGCGGACAAAAGACAGAGGCAGACGTTTGATGTTAGGGAGAACAGACCAATCCATCGGGATCTTTGTCGAAGGCCCACCTCTTCTTACCCCCTCATCAAGTTCACGAGAGTTCATCACGACATGACGACCGAGCTGAGCATCTCTTTTCGTCCGCGAGAGATGTCGATGGGGATAACGTATCAACCACTCAATCGCGCTCTCAAAAGACTCCGAGTGCAAAAAGTGACGCAGCAACAAGAAGAACTCAATACGCCCTTTGGGTCGCGTTTCGAGAGGTTCTTGCCGAAAATGCATCCGCACAGGACTCTCCAAACGCAAGACCAACCCGGCTGCCTGCGCCGCGAGCTCATCGAGAATGGCGACGTACTCATCCAAATATCCGAGCTTTTTGGAGCGAACTTCGAGATCAACGCGAAACAACGTGCGACCTTCAACCTCGATACTCAGCGTCGCATAGCCAACATAATCGCGAAAATTCAAGCGCGCGGAGAGCTGCTTTCCCTCTCTCACAATTGGCTCGACACGCAAAATGGGATAATGCAATGCCGGGAAGCACGCAAGCGAAGGGAGCACATCCCCACCCTTTTTCACTTCGACTTTCAGAATGTACTCACTCTGTTCACGCAGTTGGATAGAGGACACAGCGATCGGCTGCTCGGAGAGATTGTACAGCAGCGCGTGTGAAGAGGCGTTGGCAGGTTCGACAGGCTGCGCCCACATCGAGAGTGGACCTCGCTTCATCTGAGGCAGCCCTTGTGTGGCGTCGAGATCGAAGAGTTGAACGGAGAGAGAGAGGCCGTCGACTTCAACATCCCACTGCATGTGGGAGACGGCCCACATGTCGTGGAGTGTATCAATCATCGACGAGGTGCAGGCTTTGAACGGCGGGGTGCTGGACGTTTCTCTGTCTTTTTCTTCTCTGGTGTATCAGCACGGCGCTTGGGAGGTGCTTTGCGCTTCTCCTCTTTGCCGTTGTCATCATCGCCAAGATCATCATCCAGATCATCACCCAGATCATCATCCCCACCGCCTTCATCTTCTTCTGCGGCTTTCATCTTCTTGAGCTCTTTGTCGTCGATCAACTTGATCACGCGACCAACAGGTTTCTTCTTTCCGCCTGTTTTCACAACTTTGATCGCCCCTGCTTGTGTCGGCAACCACAAACTCAATGCCGGGATATACGTGATCATCAACAAAGCGATGGCCAAAATACCTAAGAACGGCAAGGACACTCTGTAGAGTTTGAGGACGGGCTTTTTGAAGGTCAGACTTGAGATAAACAGGTTGATCCCAACGGGAGGCGTCAAGTAACCCAGCTCCAAGTTCGCCAGGAAGATGATCCCCAAGTGGATGGGATCGACGCCAAACTTGTTGGCGAGGGGCACGATCAAGGGGACCACGACGAGAATCGCAGAGAAGATATCAAGCAAACAACCTACGAAGATCAAGAAGATGTTGAGAACCAACAAGAAGATCCACTTGTTCGTGATGTAGGGCTTCAAGAAGGTAAACATAGCGTCTGGAACTTCTTGCAAAATCAAGATGTCACTCAACGCGAGCGCGCTCATCAAGATGATGATGATCGAGCCGACGAGTTTGAGAGAGAGTCGACACACGCGGGGGATATCTTTGAAGAGATGGAGATCTTTGTAGATGAAAACCTCAATAATAAAGACATACGCAGTCACCAGGATCGCGATCTCAGGAATCCCAACCGTACCGGAGTAAAGCAAGAACATCACGACGATCGGCAGGAGCACTTCCCACTTGGCTTCCCAGGTGGCTTTCCAAAGCTCACCCAGCTCAAACGCAGGGCGATGTGTCTCGGCTTTGGTGCTCACGTATACGCCGTGCACAGCGAGAACAGCCATCATCAAGATCCCAGGAATCACACCTGCCCAAAACAACGCCCGAATGTCGGCTTTTGCGATCACACCGTACATGATGATCGGCAAACTCGGTGGCAACAACAACCCCAACGACCCCGACGCCGTCAACAACCCAAGAGAATACTCTTCTGGGTAATTGGACTTCAGTAAGACCGGATACAAGAGCGTCCCCAGCGCGATAATCGTCACACCAGATGCACCTGTAAAGATCGTAAAGAACGAACACACGATCACGATTTGGATCGTCAATCCACCAGGCATCCATCCGAGCAGACCTTCAAAGAGACGAACCAGTCGGTCTCCAGTGCGACTCTCCGCCATCAAGTAGCCCGTAAAGGTAAACAGTGGAATACTCACCAACGTCGGAGAGCTTCCGAGCTGCTCGTACCCTTGCGTGAAAAATAATGCGGGGTTGAGGCCGAGTTTGACAGTCAATACGAGCGCAATGCCGCCGATCACCATGTAGAGCGGATAACCAAAGAGCGCGAGGAGGAGGATAAATACAATCGTAAGCGTTGCGATCATGCCTCACCTCCTTTATCGGAATCAGCGTGTTCGTCGGTTGTCTCTGATACTTTCTCTGAAGAGACTTCTTCTTGCTCACCGTCTTCTTGGACGGCTTCTGCAGCAAGAACAGCCGCATCACCACCCATCGCCGCGATCGCTTCGCGTTCTTCATCTTCTTTCATTCGCAGCTCTGCGATAGATCCGGGCAAAATCTCCCCACGATACGCATAAATGTACTCAATTGTCTGGACGCTATATCGAATGGTCATCAACACCATCGCGAGCGGAAAAATCGTCAAGATCCAATAGCTTTGGACCTTCATTCCACCAAGCTCGATGGTCTGTGGTTGTTTGAAGTAAAACATCCAAAAAGCAAACGCACAGTAGGTCAACACACCACTACCAATCACACACATCAAACCGACAAACACGCGGTTGAGTTGGAGACCTTTGCGTTTGAACATGCGGCTCAAAGCGTCGATATTGATGTGTTCACCTGTTGTCGTCGCAAGCGTCGCGCCTAGTAGACCAAGCCAAACAGTGATTTGCCGCGCGAGCACATCGGCAAACGCCAGCCCCCACCCGACGGTGTTTCTCAAAACAATGCTGGCAACCCCTGTGATCAAAATCACCATCAGACCGATGACAATCAGCCACTGCTCGACCTTTTGTAAGGCATCGTCAAAGGTATGCCATGTTTGCAACATTCGCTTCATATTGACCTCATTCATGTTTACAATCAGATGCATGTGTCGCTACCACACACGATGTGCGCGCAAGCTCCAAACTCATGCCAAAATGGAGCTACATGATAGAACAGGCACCCCCAAAAACGCAACGCCTATTCCACAGACATTGGCCATTCTGCCACAAGCCATAAGAGACTCTTCATCATGAGTCTACGTTTTTATAAAATAATGTTGACTATAATTGACAAAACAGACCATACTTACCATCTTCGTGTTCATCGATGAAAGCGTTGGTGCTGATCCTTTACCTGTAACAAGGAGTATGAAAGATGTCTTCTACAGTTGATTCCTCTGAAGCGCTCGAAGTCAAAGGAGTCACCCCTCCGCGCCTGTCCCCCTTTTTGACCTTACCTCCCTTGTTGACGAGGGATCTTCTCGGTCTGTTTGAAAAGTGCTCGACAAAAGGAGATATTGTACGCCTTGATCTGTGGGGATTTCAGCTGCACCAAGTCAACCACCCTGAGCTGGCACAGGAGATCTTGCGAGACAAAGGCAAAGTCTACCGAAAAGGCCGATTGATGAGGCGCCTGAAGACCGTCACAGGAGAAGGTTTGCTGATCAACGATGGAGACACGTGGTTGCGACATCGAAGACTCGCAAACCCAGCCTTCACGCCATCTCGTCTCGATGGATATACAGAGACGATGCTTCGCTCTGCCGAAAAACTCGTCGAGCGCTGGCGCGCCTACCCAGAGGATAAGCCCATCGATATCATCCATGAGATGTCCGAAATCACTCTCACGAGCCTACTACGGACCATCCTTGGAATCGACTTTGACGAGGACTTTGATGGTTTTACAGAGGTCGCACACGAGCTACTCGGTGAAGTTGTCGATCGCAACAGCAATCTGTTCCCCCTGCCGCTCTCTTTTCCCACCAAAGCCAATATTCGTTTCAAAGAGAAGGTCTCCAAAGCCAACCGTATCATCGAGAAGATGATCGAACACAGACAGAGAGTCCTCGGAAACGAAGATAAGCCTGTCGATCTACTTGGACAGTGGTTACAAAAAGCCCAGGAAGACGAAGACGCCTTCAGCCCCTCCGAGATGAGAGATGAGCTGATGACGATGTTGCTTGCAGGTCACCACTCCCTCGCAGTCGCGATGACATGGACTCTTTACGAGATCGCTCGCCACCCAGAAGTCCAAGCCAAACTCCAACACGAGGTCGATCATCTCGAATCCCTCCCCACAGGCCTCAAAGAGCTCAACAAAATCCCCTACGCACAAGGGACTCTTCTGGAAGCGCTGCGCTTTTATCCCCAGCCTCCTGTCATTTTAAGAGAAGCCCTAGAAGCACACAATGTCGGAAGGTTTCGCTTTAAGGTCGGAGATCAACTGCTGATCAATCCCATGGCCATTCACATGCATCCAGACTGTTGGGAAGATCCAACGACGTTCAAACCCGAACGCTATGTCGACTTCCCACTCGAAGCGATGATGCAGCACCACTATCTCACCTTTGGTGGTGGTTCGAGGGTGTGTATTGGAAGGAAGTTCTCTATCTTGGAAGGGAGCTTACTGCTCACGAGGATCGCAAAGAATTTTCACCTGTCTCCCACGACAGATGAACCGATCAAGCCCCTCTTTACGAAGATGATGGGACCAGACAAACCCCTCACCCTCAAAGTCTCTCACCGCGCGTAATCATCCCGACCTTCACGGACGGCGCTGTCGTCTGACTCCCGCAGCAAACATCACCACCAACGCAAACAAGAAGATCTCAACGGGCATTTTATCGTTGTCAGTCGTACACCCACATCCTCCGGGCACCTGCTTACGGATAATTCTCTCTTGGAATCCACCATCCGAGCGATTGATCTCCAAAATCCCTGCGTCGTAATCGAGGATCTCGCCGATAACATTTTCATCGACAAACTCGGGATTGGATGGGATCGGCGGCAAGATACACTTCCCTGCTTTACATTGTGAACCGAGTGGACATTTGATGTTGAAACAAGGATCGTGCTCACACGTTCCATCCACACAAATCCGCCCTCCAGGACAAGTCACGTCTTTACACTGGTTGGTTTCGCACTTGCCATCCACACAGATATCTCCGTCGTTGCAAGTCACGCTACCACAGGGGTCATCTTCACATTTGTTATCGACACAACGTTGGCCTTCTGGACAGCTTGCCTGACATATGTCGACACAATTGCCATCACTACAATATTGGTTCGCAGTACAGCTCGCGCCTACACAGGGGTCGACTTCACACTTACCAGAGACACAACGCTCACCCGTTGGACAGCCATAGGCGTAGCAATTTTTCTCGTAACATGCGCCTTTGACACAGACCTGATCGTCAGGACATTGAAGCGTCTCACACTTGTCCACACACTTATCGTTTTTACAGAAGTATCCATCGACACACTTCACGCCCTGACAGGGGTCGTTGGAGAGACATGAGCCGTTGACACAGCGCATACCACCGGGGCACTCGCCACCACGACAGTCCAATCGACAAGCAGAGAGACGACAAGTATATCCAACAGGACATTGGGCATCGTTATCGACTTTTCCGTCACAATCGTTGTCTTTACCATCACAGGCTTCGGCACCAGCACGTGGAGCAGAACAAATTCCCCACGCACCATTCTCACAGACCTCTGTACCTTCTCCACAAGCGGTCCGACAAAGACGCTCAAGACCGTCATCGATCTTCCCGTTACAATCGTTGTCTTTACCATCACAGATCTCAGGTTCGGGTTGGGGACCAGAGCAACCTGTCCATTTCCCATCGATACAATTTGCGGTCCCTGTTCCACAAGCCCCTGAACACTGTTTGGGTCCAAGTTCGTCGACTTCGCCGTTACAGTCGTTGTCTTTGTTGTCGCAGATCTCTTTTTCGGGTTGTGTCGCATCACAGAAGACCCACTTCCCATTAAGACACTGCTCAGTGCCTTTACCACAAGCGGTGCTACAGTCTTGTTTGAGGTTTTCGTCGATTTGACCATCACAGTCGTCATCTTTTCCGTTACAACTTTCGGTGGTGGGTGCGGAAGCCGAACAAGTTTGCCACTTCCCAGCGACACAAGCTTCTGTCCCTTTGCCACACTTGGTCTGACATGGACGAACGAGGTCATCGACTTTACCGTTACAATCGTTGTCTTTGTTGTCGCACTTTTCGGGTTCAGGTTGTTTCGCGCCGGCACATTTTGACCATGTACCTTCCTGACAGGTCTCGACACCTGTACCACAATTGGTTTTACAGGGCCGCGTGATATTTTCGTCCGTACGTCCGTCACAGTCGTTATCAATTCCGTCACACACTTCAGCGGAGGGAGTGTCGGGAGCCTTCACAGAACACTCAACATTCTTTCCATCAGGACGGCAGACGAAGAGACCGGTCTTTTGACATGCTCCTGAGCCCGCAAAGCAGATCTGGAGCTTCTTGGACCAGTTTTCGTCAATCTTGCCGTCACAGTCGTCGTCTTTGTCGTTACAAATCTCAGAGCGTTTTCCTGGCGCACCACAGACAACGCCTTTTCCATCGGAACGACACTGGTAGACACCTGTTGTACAGTCTTTTTTGCAGGCACGAGCAGGTGGCCCAAGCCATGCTTTCCAGGTTTCATCAATCTTACCGTCACAATCATCATCTTTTCCGTTACACGTCTCAGTCTTGGGTGCAGAGGTACAATTACGCCACTTCCCACTACGACAGGTCTCTGTCCCCTTTCCACACACAGTGGTACAGGCTTGTGTCAGTGTGTAGTGTTTCTTGGTTCCTGGAGCGTTGTCGATGTAACCATCACAGTCATCATCTTTTCTGTTACACGTCTCGGCAGTCGGGGGTGTTTTGGGCTTACATGTATCCCACTTACCGATTTGACAGGCCTGTGTTCCTGCACAACGTCCTACTGAGCAGTTCTTCGTGAGGGGGTTGTTTGAGTTCGCGACATTATCGATTTGACCGTCACAATCGTCATCTTTTCCGTTACAGGTTTCGGTCTTGGGTGCAGTCGAACACGTCCCCCACTTACCGGAGTTACACGTTTGCGACCCCGTCCCACATGCGGTGGTACAAGATTGTGTGAGTGTGTTGCTCTTCTTTTGACCGCTGGCGTTATCGATATAACCATCACAGTCGTCATCGAGCTTGTTACAGGTCTCTGGTTTGGGTGTGGAGTTGGCCTGACACGTTCCCCATTTCCCCGAAGCGCACGCTTGTGTGCCTGCACATTTACCAGCAGAACAACCTCTTGTCAGGGCATCTGCGGTGTTCGCCTTGTTATCAATTTGGCCGTCACAGTCGTCGTCTTTACCATTGCAAGATTCGGTCTTCGGTGCAGAAGAACACGTTCTCCACTTCCCACTACGACATGTCTGTGTCCCTGCGCCACAGATGGTAGAGCATGGTTGTGTCAGAGAGTAGTCGCGCTTCACACCGGAGTCGTTATCGAGATAGCCATCACAATCGTCATCTTTGTTGTTACACACTTCAGCCGTTGGAGGAGGATTGGGTTGACAGGCAGCCCAAGAACCAGATTGACAGGACTGCTTTCCATAACACCGACCTTTGCGACAGGAGCGAGAGAGGTCATTTGATGTCCCTGCGACGTTATCGACTTTACCGTCACAGTCATTGTCTTTTCCATCGCATGTCTCAGTGACAGGTTTGGGGGCAGTACAGCTCACCCATTGTCCGGCGCTGCAACGCTCTGTTCCACTACCACACTTGGTGCTACAGGCTTGTGTTAGCCCTTCATCGATGGAGCCATCACAGTCGTCATCTTTGTTGTTACACACTTCGGCTGTTGGCGCGGTGTTTGGTGAACATGATTGCCACACACCCGTTTTACAGATCTGCGTTCCGGCGCAACGTCCTTGGGTACAATTTCTCTTGAGGGGGTTGCTTGAGTTGCGAATGTTATCAATCTTCCCATCACAGTCGTCATCTTTTCCGTTACAAACGTCTGTACGTGGAGCCGTTGAGCACGCGCCCCAGTTTCCGTATCGACACGTCTGTGTGCCTTTTCCGCAGGCTGTCGTACAGGCTTGTGTCAGTGTGTAGTGTTTGTTGACGCCTTTTGCGTTGTCGAGATAACCATCGCAGTCATCGTCTTTTCTGTTGCAAGTCTCGGCTGTAGGCGCCGAGTTGGGCTTACACATAGCCCAGGCTCCAGAAGAACAGACTTGCGTACCGGAGCAGCGTCCAGCCTTGCAACCACGAGAGAGAGGATTGCCTGTTCCCGAAATATTATCGATCTTACCGTCACAGTCATTGTCTTTTCCGTCGCATGTCTCAGAGACAGGTTTGGGGGCAGTACAGCTCACCCATTGTCCGGCGCTACAACGCTCTGTTCCGCTACCGCACTTGGTGCTACAGGCTTGCGTCAGTGATTCATCAACGGAGCCATCACAGTCATCATCTTTGTTGTTACAGATCTCACTCGTCGCAGGTGTCGTGGGTTGACAGCTTGCCCAGGCTCCAGACGAACAGGTTTGCGTTCCATTACAAAGACCTTTTTTACAGGACTTCGTGAGGGGATTACTTGTACCGGCTTTGTTATCGACTTTCCCATCACAGTCGTTATCTTTTCCATCGCAAACGTCCGTTTTTGGTGCCGTCGAACAGGCTCCCCAGTTGCCTCGATTACAGGTCTGTGTTCCTTTTCCGCAAGCGGTCGTACATGCCTGCCCGAGTGTATAGTGTTTATTATTACCAGCTGCGTTGTCGATATATCCATCGCAGTCATTATCTTTGTTATCGCACGTTTCGGCTTTTGGCGTGCCAGGTGTGGCAGGACATTCGAGGGCGCTACCATCCGATTTACATTGGTACTTCGAAGTCCGACGACAATCCCCTTTACCCACGGCACACGTTTTACCTTTGTTGGAAAAATCTTCATCGACTTGTCCATCACAATCGTTGTCTTTTCCGTCGCATGTTTCAGTAGAAGGTGCTTTTGGCTTGGCGTCACAGGTGACACCTGTACCGGCAGTGTTACAGACGTACTTTCCGGAGGCTTTACATTCCCCTCGTCCTGCAGAGCACGTGTTACCTTTGTTGGCAAAGTCTTCGTCCACAGAGCCATCACAGTCATCATCGAGACCGTTACAGATCTCTTTGGTCGCAGTGTTCGAGATCTTGCTGATTGCAGAGGTGAGGGTCGCGAGGTCGGTCGCGAGATAATATTTCAACGTGCCAGAGAGGGCTGTACCACCTGCAACAGCAAGGTTATTCAGGCAACGAGGATCGGCTTGTGCACCAAACCCTAAGACATAGGTTTTGATGTCATAAGTGTATGTTTTTCCGCCCTTCGTGATCTTCAAGCTGCGCAGGGCGTTCACTTCAGTTGTAGGACATTTATCTGTTGGTGCACCATCTGTGATGAACAAAAGATTGGTAGGCCTTAGATTCACAGGGTCGGCTTTTAGGACGGTCTCAAGGTGAGCGCGTGCAGTGTTTACAGCCTTGACCATATAGGTGTCACCTGCAGGCGTGATCCCATTGAGAGCAGTTTGAATCACTGAGGGTGTCGATGGAATCCCTGCATTAATGCTCGCATTGGTCGAGAAGGTCTCCAGTCCAAACTGGATCTTCGAGCCGTATGAATTGGTCGCCGATGTGATCCCCTGCTTGGCCTGTGTCCACTTGTTGTTTTGCAACATACTACCGGACTTATCGAGTACAAAGAGTAAGTTCGGCTTTTCACAAGCCGCTGCAGCTTCCTGCATACCGAGAGAAAAGACCGGTAACGCCCCAACCAGAAAACCCATCGCAAAGAGTTTCCATGTGGCAAAGGCAGCTCCGTTCCTTTTGCGCCGGGTTCGATATTGAACCCACTGCTTCCTAAATGTTCCGTCCATGTGACACCCCGTTGGCTTTAGCCTTCGTAATCGCTTCCAAAAGTCGTTTTTGGAAGCAAGTTGAAAGTACGATCAACAGACGCGATCGTACCGCAAGACACACACAACCACAACGATGAAAACTCTTTGACTTCAAATCGTTACAAAAACGACACATTCACTCATCGAGACAATCATCATGCCCATAAAGTGGTTGCTTTGGGCAAATATACATACCAAATTGTTCTACACTTCAATCGTCAACAAGCCCGTTACAATCGTCATCTTTTTGGTTCTTTTGCTCGAAGAGAGGCGTCATTTGACCTGCACACGCCCCCCACTTGCCACTCGACAAACAGGTTTGTTGTCCAGCTTTGCATATCCCTTGGTTCGACGAGCCAACGAGCCCCGTGTAACAGGCTCCTTTGTCACCAGCGTTGCAAGCACATCGCCAAATCTTAATCGCACCATCATCAGAAGTCGACGCCAGTACGCCGCCACCACCGCTGAGTGAGACACGCCTCACACCGCTCACATGACCGCGCAGTGTGAAACGCAACTTACCTGTCGCGCTGTCCCATATCTTCACTGTGTTATCAAAGGAACTCGATACGATGATGTTTCTTCGGGTTTGCAGCGCGACGCTGCGGACACTGTTTGTATGACCCTGTAAGTCAAAGACTAACTTCTTTTTGTCGACGTCCCAAAGCCGAACACTCTTATCAAACGACCCCGACACCAAGGATGCCCCAGTGATCCCCAACGACACACTCGAAATAATACTCGTGTGTCCAGTAAACGTGTGCAGCAATGTCCCTGTAGAGACCTCCCAAACAGAGACCTTTAACTCACCACCGCCAGCCGCCAGACGCTTGCCATCTTCACTCAATGAGACACTGTAGATCGCATCCCCCAGTGTAAAAGAACGCAACTCTTTCCCCGTCGAGACCTCCCACACTCTCACACTCTTGTCTGTCGAACCAGACGCCAACAGCTTCCCGTCCAGGCTCAGTGAGAGTGAGTTGATCACGTCCGTATGACCAGTGAGTGTTTGAATCACTTTGCCCTGTCCAAGATCCCAGATATGGATTTTGTTATCTTCTGCTCCTGAGATCAAATACTTTCCATCGACACTCAACACCAACGCAGTCACACCACCAGTGTGTCCCTGTAAGGTCTGTTTCACGACCCTCTTGTCCACATCCCACAGCTTGATCGCGTTCTGCGGTGCCCCAACGGCCACAAGCGTCCCATTCGCATTCATCGCAAGCGATCGACCAGTGCTCAGATTGAGAGGATATGCAGGCAAAAGAGTCGTCTGCAAGGCCCACCCTGTCGTAGACCACACGTGGACTGAATGGGATGCAGTGAGCAGCCACTTTCCATCCTCACTCCAATCCACACCGTGGACAAAGGTGGCGTCCAAGAGCATCTGGCTCTGTTTTCCAGTCGCCGCATCCCACACCCTCACACTCTGTCCATCAGAAGCTGTCGCCACAAAATCACCTTTGGGCGACCAAGCCACATCATTCACGCCACCAATGTGACCGAGTAATGTGTGAAGGGATTTTCCAGTCGCGGGCTCCCATATCACGGCCGTCGTATCCGCAGAGCCCGAGACAATTTGTTTGTCATCAAAGCGAAATGCGACGTCCAAGACAGTGTCCGTGTGCCCTGTAAATGTTTGCAATAAAGCACCATCTGACGCCTTCCACAAACGTATCGTTTTATCCTCAGAGCCGGAGAGGACTTGCTCTCCAGTGCTCGAAAACGCCACCGCAAAGACCGTCGCAGTATGACCAGAGAACGTTTGCAATATCGTCCCTGTTGAGACATCCCATACACGAACGCTCTTATCAGCTGCTCCAGACACGATCTTCTTGCCATCAGCGCTCAAGGCGACGGCTTCGACGGAGCCAAGATGCCCCACAAAACTTTTCACCTCATTCCCAGTCGAAGTGTCCCATAGCTTCACAGTCCGATCCGCCGAACCTGTCACGAGACGTTTTCCATCGGCGCTCAAACCAATTCCATTGATCTGACTGAGATGACCACTCATCACGGCCTTGATTTCACCTGTATTTGGATCAACAATCTGCACGGTGTTCCCCTGAATGACCGCAACAAAAGAGCCATCCCGACTGATCATCACGTCCTTCAGTTCTCCACCAATTGTATATTCGAGTGTATTCGGTGCGCACTGAACACAACCTTCGTCGACACTCCCATCACAGTTATCGTCAAAGCCATCACATTGCTCTTTGGCGTTGGGGGTCAGCTCCCCTTGGCAGGCGCTCCACACACCAGCAGTACAAGTCGATGTACCCGCACGACAAAGACCGACACAAGTGTACTTGCCGTCTTTGCCCAAAGCGCATCCCTTTTGTCCGCTATAACACGACCTCGTCTCGCCTTCTTTGCAGGTCGACTCGGGGGTGTGCTCAGTTAGAGGTTCCCCTGCGTCAGTTTGGGGCTCGCTAGCTCTATCGAGCTGAGGCTCAGTGGAAGGCTCAGGGAGAGGTTCAACACTTTTTTCGCCAGCACATGTACAATCTCCCCATCCAAGCGTCCCGCCTAGCCCCTTTCGGCAAAACCGTTGCCCTGCACACCCCGTCTCTGAATGAGTGCAAGACTCACTCGCGCCCTCTGTACAGGATGTTTTTTTTGTAGATCGACATCGCTGATTTAAACAGGAGCCTGTGTACGCGTCGTTATTGCACTCACAATCGAATGTACAGACCTTCCCATTGGGATCGTCTGTCCCCTGGTGTGCGCTGTCATCTTTTGTGCAAAGAGGCGCCTCACATTGGCAGGCCGGTGAGAGAATTGAGGCAAGACATAAGGTTGTTACGAGAACAAAAGAGTTGAGGGAAAAGAAACGCACGTAAAGGGGGTTGCTGAAACTGCGAGCATCGTCATTCGTCGTTGCAGTGGCCTTGCGATTGCGCCTCCTCAGTCCTTTCGTGAAGCTCCAGACACCTCCCCTCTTTCGCACACTTTTTTCCTTGCAGCAACCGAAACACAATACCAACCAACTTATTGGGCTGACTCGGAACATCCCAAACTCCCTGTTTGCGCAAGACACATGCTTGTGTTCTTTATAGAAAAGTGTAGACAACGTCTACAACCCACAACGTAGCACACATCTTCGCTCTACCCAAAGCAGAAAACACCGAACTGTTCAGCGCTCTGACAGGATAACACCGGAGGGGTCGTGAGATACCCAAGTGAAGAAAAGTGATCCCCAGACCTACCTGAAGAGAAACCTTTAATGTGGGAGCATGATACGGTTTGTTTCATCCTACGATCGGCTCTCTCCTGCTCCTCTTGCGCTCACAAGAAACCTCCCCTATACTCAACAAATACAACAACATTCTCGACATGGAGCATATCCCCGATGAAACAAACCATACGCGTGTCCCGTTCGGGGCTCACACAGTGCCCTTCTTGCAAGCAACACATCCGGCTCAAAGTTGACATTCATCAAACCGATTGTCCCTTTTGCAACAGCTCACTCACAGGCACACAAACGGCAAATCGCCCAACCATCTCGTTGGGCAAAAAAGGACTCATGGCAGCAGCGATTCTAGGCGTAACAGCAGCCATTGGATGTGCATCACCCACTGCACCTGCGTATGGTGTCCCTCCGACAGAGAGACCTGCCATCACAGATGCCGGTGACGAATCCAACACAAACGATGCGGGTGTACAAGTCGAAAAAGCACCTGATATGACCCCTTCCCCGCGATATGGCCTCCCACCAGAGTGAGCGACTCTCCCCACAAAAAACAAAAAAACCGGCCAAAAGGCCGGTCATGTCAAAACCATCGATGGACAAGGATGGAAAAGCTCTCAGTATGCGCGCAAACGCTTGGCGATCTTGCCGACACGAGGCAATACCCACTTGTGGCGCCACTTTTTCCACCACATGCGGACATAAAAATTATTTGCGCTGCGCTTACCTGCCATGCCAATGACCGCAAAGTACACTGTTTGTCGGCGATAACGCCCTGTACCCACGATCAAATAGCGCCACATTCCGTTACGACTACGGATGCGTTTTCGCAGCAAGATGCGCTTTCTGCGCATGAAGGTATATGTACGATATCCATACATCGCAGCCCGTTTTGATGTGGTGCGGCGGGACTTCCAGGGCTTGATCTTGACGGTCACTCCCCGCCCTCTCGAGATGAAACCATAGCGGTTGTTTTTGTACACCTTCATACCGTTGGGAAGCCAAAACTTCAAACGATACATCTTCCACGTCCAGTTCTTCGCCTCTGCCTGCTGTGTTGGCATCAACGCGAACATAGAAACGGCCATGACGCCTGTCAAAACGAGTTGAGCGATTGTCTTCTTCATACAAACCTCCAAAATACGGTTGTTGAGTTCTATAGCGTTTGGCCTTTGAACTCTGTGATACTTTCAACCCTACAAACCCACACAGACCTTCGCTACCCATTCACGCGTTCCAGGTCAAATCTGGCCGATCGAGAACACTGTCAGGCTGATCGAGCCACATCGACACAAATACTCTCTAGAAGATGTTTCCCCATCGACACAACACTCCGTTGATTTTCGCACATTAGTGTCGTAAAATACGAAACCCACAAAGTTGACTCTGCTTTTGGGTCAAACTCAGACATACATGCCACTTTTTGAGGTTTTCCATGCACACCCAACGCTCCTCCACACAACGAAATATCACCATTGTATGGTTATCCCTTCCGCTCCTTTGGGTATCCTTCAACTGTGGGATGCCCTCCCTCGAATGCCTCAAAAATGACGCCTGTCCGAAAGACAAGAGCTATTGTGTTGCTGGCGTATGCAAACAATGTGTTGAAGATCAACACTGCGCCGACACACAACGTTGTGATCGCACAACACTCACCTGTGTCGGCGAATCAGATGGAGGTACCCCCGACGAACAGACCGGTCCCTGCACTGCTTCAGCCACACGTCCTTGCTTCACTGGCGCAGCGAGAACGAAAAACATCGGCCTATGCAAAGAAGGTACACAAACCTGTCTGCCATCGAACACCTGGGGTCCATGCAAGGATCAAGTCCTCCCAGCCACCGAAACATGCGATGGAAAAGACAACGACTGTGATGGACGTATCGACGAAGGCTGCGCTTGCACCAAAGGACAGAGCCGGGCTTGTGGCTCCAATACAGGCGCTTGCAAACAAGGGACACAAACATGCGAAGGGACCCCGCCACAATGGGGAGACTGCAAGAACCAAGTCCTCCCAGCCACCGAGACGTGCGATGGACAAGACAACGACTGTGACGGAAAAGTCGACGAGACCCTTCAACAAGCATGTTACACAGGCCCCACAGGGACCAAAGATATCGGCGCGTGCAAAGGCGGAACACAGACATGTAGTGGTGGAAAGTGGGGAACGTGTACCGCACAAATCACCCCACAAACCGAAACGTGCGACGGTAAAGATAACGATTGCGATGGACAAATCGATGAAGGTACTGTCGGATGTGTCACAACGATCGCAGGAGATGGTGTGCCATGCTCCAGAGACAGTGCCACAGACGTGTATAAAAACTGTGACAAAACAGGTCCCGCTCTCAAATCGAGCTTTGGATACCCCTCAGGTATCGCGATAGACGCACAAGCCAACATCTATCTGCTCGATAAATACAACCATGTCATTCGCAAACTGGGGATCGATGGCAACATCACCGTCTTCGCTGGAGGCGGAAGTTGCCGAAAAGACGCAACAGGCAAGCGCGTTGACTGTTTCCGTGATGGCAAAGGCACACAAGCCGAATTCTACAGACCTTCGGGGATTTCGCTTGATCTAGATGGCAATCTTTATGTCGCTGACACCAACAACCACAAGATCCGCAAAATCACACCTGATGGCCAAGTCACAACCATCGCGGGAAGTACACAAGGATACAAAGACGGACCCGCAGCACAAGCCCTGTTCAGCTCCCCGTCAGGATTAACTGTCGACCACCTCGGAAATATCTATGTTGCGGACACAGGAAACCACAGGATTCGCACCATCACCCCCGAGGGCAAGGTCTACACACTCGCTGGAAATGGCAGCAGTCGCGTTGTTGATAACACCGACCCGACAAAGGCCAGCTTCGATTATCCAAGCGCCATTGTGACAACCCTCAAAGGCGACTTCTACGTCGCAAGTCAAAGAGGTTACAAGATCCGTAAGATCTCCAATAAAGGCGTTGTCACCACCCTCGCCGGTTCAACAAGAGGCTCAAGAGATGGCTCCAAAACCACCGCACAGTTCAGCAATATCTACGGCCTGACACTCTCTCCAGCCGGCACCATCATTGTCGCAGACACTGGAAACAACCGCATCCGAGAGGTCTCTCAGGCAGGGCTCGTGAAGACCATCGCCGGTACGAGCGGCTCAACCTGGAAAGATGGTCCCGCGCGACTCGCACAACTCGTCCCCTACGCGGTCGCTTATGACGTAGAGGGGAATCTCTATATCGCAGACAGTAACAACAGAAGATTCCGCAAACTCACGCGCAAAGCCCCCACACCCTGTACCAAAGAAGACGCCACCCAAAGCTGTTACAACGGCGACAAAGCGACACAAGGGAAAAGCCCCTGTACGCAAGGAACACAACGTTGCGAAGGTGGCTTTTGGTCTCTCTGCAGCCAACAAATCCTCCCAACACCAGAGCGATGCAATGGGAAAGATGATGATTGTGATGGCCAAGTCGATAACAACCTTCAACCTGGACCACTATGTCAACGACAGTATGGAAGCTGCGTAGGAGTCCGCCAAACAAGTTGCACAAACGGCAAGTGGGATGCCTGTACAACCGCCCATTACAAGGCACACAACCCCGCATACAAAGCCACAGAGACATGTAACGGCGTAGACGATAACTGCAACGGGCTCGTCGATGAACACGCTGCCGGCTGTGTCAGCACCCTGGTCGGTAGCTCATCTGGCTACTCCGATGGGGCGCCACAACAAGTCCGTGTAGGCTCAGTCCAAGGCATCGCGGTCCATACAGACGGAACAATCTACATCTCAGACAGTCGATATCATCGCATCAGGAAGATCCAGCCAGATGGTTACACGACCACGATCGCTGGAGACGGAAACTCTGGGAGTGTCGATGGAGTAGGGCTTAACGCGAAAGTCCACACGCCCTCGGCGTTGGCTATCTCTTCGGATGGTCAACTCTACTTTTTTGAGAGCGGATCACGCCTTCGTAAAATCGACACCAATGGGAACGTCACAACGATCGCAGGCAGCAAAGGAGAAGGTTCGGAGGATGGCGTTGCGAGCTCAGCGACGTTTAACCGGCCAGGCGGGCTCACGATCGATCCACATGGCAACATCTATATCGCCGACACATACAATCATACGATCCGAAAGCTCGACACAAATGGCTTTGTCTCGACCATCGCAGGGACAGGACAGTCCGGAAATACAGACGGACCAGCTTTGCAAGCCAAATTCAACTATCCAGCGGGCATCGCGATCGACACCAAAGGAAACCTCTACATCTCCGACCGCAGCAATTACCGCATTCGCAAATTAGACACACAAGGAAACGTTACGACATTCGCCGGCTCCAGACGTGGAATCCTCGATGGAACAGGAACCACAGCGAAGTTCCAAGGTCTAAGCGCGCTGTCCTTCTCGACAGATGGTGATCTCTACTTGCTCGACGAACATCTCGTGCGCCGCATCGCTCCAGATGGCAAAGTCACGACAGTCTCCGGCACCACCAGAGGCTTCAAGAATGGCGCCCTCACACAAGCCCAGTTCTACTCGCCAAAAGCCCTCGCGCTCGATACAAATGGAACCATCTATATCGCCGACACCAACAATTACCGTGTCCGCATGGTCACCATCAAGGCGCTCGAAGCGTGCAGTACAGAGGGTAGCCAACGCCCCTGCTACACGTCTCCATCCAACACAAGCACCACAGGCCCATGCAAACAAGGTACACAGCGATGCAACTTTGGAGTCTGGTCCTTGTGTCAACAGCAGGTCACACCGATATTTGAGACGTGTAACGGAAAAGACGACGATTGTGATGGACAGGTCGATAACAACCTGATCCACACGATCGCCTGCGCCAAACAGTTAGGTGTCTGTGCAGGAACAAGCCGACAACAGTGTGTAAGTGGTAGCTGGTCCAGCTGTACGACATCCGACATCACGGCACAACGCCCCACATACCAGACCACAGAGCTCTGCGACGACGTCGACAACAACTGCGACGGACGCATCAACGAAGGGCTCAAGTCATGTGTCTCGACCATCGCAGGCAGCATCCAAGGCGATCAAGAAGGCAGTGGGCTCTCCGCGCGATTCACCTACCCCTTTGGTATCGTCGCCGATGCAAGCGGCAACTTCTATATCGCAGACATGAATGTCCACAAGATCCGCAAACTCGACACAAAAATGAACGTCACGACCTTCGCAGGTAACAGCCGTGGGAAACTCGACGGGACCACCGCGCAGGCGAAGTTTTACCAACCAAGAGCCCTCGCACTCGATAGCCTCGGCAATCTATACATCGGCGATGCTCGCAATTATCTAATTCGGAAGATCGACACACAGCAAAACGTGACCACTGTCGCCGGTAAAGGCACTTCAGGTTATCTCGATGGTCTCGCGGCCCAAGCACTCTTTGGGGAGATCACAGGCCTCGTCGCGACAGGGAGCACACTCTACGCCGTGGATCAGACGAACAACTCCATTCGCAAAATCGCCAGCGGACGTGTCAGCACCTTCGCAGGAAGCTCTACAAGAGGCTCTACTGATGGGACAGGTACGTCTGCCCGTTTCTATCGACCTCATGGCATCGCACAAGACAAAAGCGGTCACTTCTATGTGACGGACTCATACAACCACCTCATTCGCAAAATCGACCCCTCTGGAAAAGTCACAACCATCGCAGGAACAGGACAATCCGGAAACACAGATGGACCCGCTCTGCAAGCCAAATTGCAATACCCCAAAGCCATTATCGTCGCCGCCAACGGTGACATCTACTTCTCGGATGCTGCAGGGAGCAGCATTCGGAAGCTCTCTTCAGGAACGGTGACGACACTTGTAGGCTCAAACAGAGGTGCATTGGACGGTCCCCTCTCTTCGGCCCTGTTTGGATATATTTATGGACTCGCGTTCGACACAAATGGCGACCTTATCGCAACAGACTACCAAAACCACACCATCCGCAGAATCACATTCCCCTGAGATCTTCCCCTCCCAAATCCAGCCTTTGGCCTGTCGATTTGAGTCGGGACTTTATGCTGCACTTGGCAAATCTTTGACACCTTCACAAGACAGGAGGTCTTTTTGATGAAAACAATTAAGGCATGGCTCTTTCCGCTCTTTTGCTTTGTCGCAGGTTATTTTTTCAACAGTACGGTGGAGTGGGTCCGAACCTTTGACACGGCGACGGTCAAAGAGTGTGAGATACCAACAGGCGTGTACAAGGCTTTCATCGAGATCCACAGCCCCTCCTTCAATGAAGTCAACAAGGTGCTCATGTACCGGGTACGAGCGGCTGGTGTGATTGTCAGCCCTATGACTTTTTTTGGTGGGACATCGATAGGTCGAAGACTTTCAAAGGACTCTTTTGTGTTGTACAAAGCCAAACAAGGAAAGCTTGTCGCGATCGCGTTGAAGGATAGAGCCAATCATATCCTCGCGAGCTACGACTTCTCGACAGGAGAGACGTGGCCGAGGAAAGCCTACGCAGAGTCGATTCATCACGCACAAAAACGAGGAGAGCGAATGCTCTCGATCCTTCAAAAGGCCTACCCATCGAAGCCATTCAAACTTGGTAATTGACTCACCTCTCTACTCTCCACACCCCACAAGTTGCAAAAACACCAGAAAAACTTTATCAATAGGTTGTAGCACTACAAGTGCATCCGAAAATATCTTTAGCGCCAAAGAGTAAATACATGGCCATAAAAAACATCTTTCACCACCACCTGACTTCAAAAAGTCTTCCCTCTCGAAGGTACTATCTCGCAAGAGTGGGTTTACATCTGTGGGAGCTGCTCCTCTGGCTTGTTGTCTTGCTATTTCTCTTGGGTACGACGATTGCGTCGGTTTACTCAACTCAAGAAAAAGCCTCTCGTGCTGTAAAAACAGCTCTTGAAACACTTTCAAAAAGTACAGACAAAGCCTTACAACTGTGGGGGCAAGAGCAAATATTCATCGTCCAAGAGTTGGCCCGTGACAAGCGCGTCCTCCAAGCCACCCACACGCTACTCGCGACAAAACCCACAAAACAAATGCTGCAACGCTCTCCTGCCCAAAGTCTACTGCGAAGACTGTTTTCAAACTTTTTGAAGGGTGGAATACTACGCGGTTTTTTCATCGTCAGTCATACAAACACCAATCTCGCCTCATCCAGAGATGCCAATGTCGGAACCAACACCCTCCTCAGCACCCAACCTGACTTCCTGAAGCATGTACGCCAAGGACAGACGCTCTTTAGTCATGTCATACGCTCAGATGTTCCACTCCCCCGCCAACAAGCCATCTTCCCAGGAACCCAACATTTGACGCAGTTTGTTGGGACACCCATTCGCGACGAAAAAAACAAAACGATCGCGTTGTTGTTGTTGCGATTGGATCCCAACAAAACACTTTATCCCCTCTTATTTCAAGCTCGACTCGGACAAACAGGTCGAACGTATATTCTCGATCAAAATGGCTTCTTACTGAGCCCCAATCACCACAAACACAACGCACAACCACAGAGCTCATTCCACCCTGACTCACCCAAAGTTTTCAAGATACGCACATACGTCCGCGGCCTCCCCTTCAAGCCAACAGAACACGGAGAGCGCGAATCAGGCATAAAAAGCAATGTTTGTGGTTACTCCAATGGCAACGGAAAAAGAATCGTAGGAGCTTGGAAGTGGCTGCCACTCTTCAGAGCCTGGCTACTCGTGGAGCAGGATTGGAAAGAATCTTTCGCGCTCTTCAACCAGATCCAAAAAAACAGCTATGTCTTCGCAGCTCTCCTTGCCTTCTTGCTCTCTGGACTACTCTTTGCGTTTGGCTTCGGCCGCAAAAAGTTTAGAGAGGGACAGATAAGACTCGCTGCCGTCGTAGAGAATGCACAGGATCCCATCATTTTACTCGACGCACAGGGAACCATCAAGAGCGTCAACCCTTCGACTGAAAAGATGTTTGGATACAATCAACAAGAACTACTTGATAAAAACATAGAATTCCTTCTCCCCTACGAGCAACATACTTTTCCAGGACAACTTGAGCAAGACAGCCGCTCAGGTACCTCACGTGAGCTCAAGGCTCGCCGAAAAACAGGCAAGACCTTGTTAGTAGCATCAACAGTGGGTCAAGCAAAACTGGACACAGGAATGCACTTTTCGCTTATTTTGCGGGACATCACACAAAGTAAAGAACTGGAGCATTCACTCAAGGAAGCCAAAGAAGCCGCAGAGACTGCCAACCGATTGAAGTCGGCATTTCTTGCGACAATGAGCCATGAGATCCGCACTCCTCTCAACGGAATCATCGCAACGGTAGATATGCTAAACCACACCCCACTAGAGTCGGCTCAGCACAAACTCGTCTCCACAGCACGCCATTCCTCTTTGGCGTTAATGTCCATCATCGATGACGTTCTTGACTTCTCCAAAATCGAAGCCGGCCAAATGGACCTGTGCGAAGAAGATGTCGTTGTAGAAACACTCGTAGAAAATTGCGTGGGTTCGCTTGAATCGTACGCAAAAGAAAAAGACGTCGAGTTGTTCATGTTCATCGACCCAAAACTCTCAAATGTACGTGGAGACAAAGTCCGACTCGGACAGATCCTTTACAATCTCGTAGGTAACGCCATCAAATTCAGCGCCAACCTAAAAGATAGAAAAGGAAAGGTGATGGTGAGTGCCTTTGAGACGGATCGCACAGGAGAGAACACAACGCTTGTACTTGAGGTACGGGACAATGGGATCGGGATGGATGCATCGATCCAAGAAAAACTCTTCAAACCTTTTCTCCAAGCAGACTCGACCACAACTCGACGCTTCGGAGGCTCAGGATTGGGACTCGCTATCACCAGACGTCTGACCGATTTGATGAATGGCACCATCGCGCTGGAAAGTCAGCCGGGCTTCGGTTCGACCTTTAGAGTTTCGCTCCCACTTGCTCTTCTTGTGAAGGAACAATCTGCTAGAAAAACGGAGTTTCAAGGGGTTCAGCTGTTCTTCCTCAAAGGAGGAAATGAAGTGGACCGCATCCTCGAACAATACATACGTCATGCCGGTATCGAGCTTACCTCAGCAAACACCGAACAGGTTTCGGAGAGGTTTTCGGACTTTGCCTCGACCAACGAAGACCTGCTCGTTGTATTCGATAGTCAAGGGAATGAGCAACATACCAAACAAACGATCGAGAGATTCCGTTCCCTTGCAAAAAAGAAGAAGGTTCGTTTTCTCATCATCGGCCGAGGAAGCGAGAATTCTCCTTGTCAGTACGGTGAGAATGATGTCACTCTCGCCATCAACAGCATGCCCCGAAGCCACCTACTCGACGCAATCGCCATTCTCGCAGGAATGACGTCCTTTTCTCCTGAAGACAAGCAAGCGCGCTCTGCAACCCTAGCTACCTTCACAACAGCAGAGCTCAAAGCTTCCGGGAAGATTGCCTTGGTGGCTGATGACAACAAAGTCAACCAAGACGTCATACGACGACAACTTCAAATGCTAGGTTGGGCTGTTGACGTCGCAGAGGATGGTCAAGAGGCCCTTGAACGCTGGCGAAACAATACATACAAAATCATCTTCACCGATTGTCACATGCCTGTGGTTGATGGATATGAATTGGCCGAAACGATTCGCGCAGAAGAAGAGGAAGGACACCACATCCCCATCATCGCGATCACGGCAGACGCAATCAAAGGAACGGCTGAAAAATGTCTCGCCTCTGGGATGGATGGCTACCTCACAAAGCCAATGCAGCTCCAAACATTACGTAAAACCTTGGAGAATTGGGGATCAGTCTACAAACAAAGTGAGGACACCCTACCCACAAACCAAGCCACCACCGATCCTCCCATCGATCTAGAAGTTTTGCCTGCATTACTCGATCCAGATGAACCAGAAGTGATCATTCAAATTTACAACAAGTTTCTGTCTATGAGCGCCAAACTATTGGATCAATGCAAGAACGTAAAACTTCCCGATGAACAACAAAAGCTCCGAGACCTCGCACATAAACTAAAATCCTCCGCAAAAACGATCGGCGCACACCCCCTCGCCGATTGTTGCCAACAGATCGAGGATGATGTAGACGGTAAGTCGCTTTCATCCAAAGCAAGACAACTCTACTCTTTGCTGACTACAACCAGAGAATGGCTGATACATCACCTCACGGAGAATGAATAACTCACCCCAAGTATACGTCCTTGCCCAAGCGCCCACACACCACCACTTCATTCTCCCTGACGCCAAGTACACGTTTTTGGAGCACTGTCCACCTTCTGCGAGAACACAAACTTTCTAATCCAGTACACCACCCTGCCTCAATTCCCAAAATGATTGGAAATATCATCACAAAATTCGCAACATCTAGCACCTCCTGCCGAGAATATTTCAGAATTTCAAGCAAAACAAAAAAAACCGAAAGAAAGCGGTCCACATATCATCAACAAGATCTGGGATGAGGTGAACGATGACACAAGTGAATAACAACAACAATGCAGCCGCCGAAGCCGCACGAAAAGCCGCCGAAGAGGCTGCAAGAAAAGCGGCTGAGGAAGCTGCAAAAAAAGCACAAGAAGCTGCCGCGAAGAAAGCACAAGAAGAAGCTGCCGCAGCCCAACGCGAAGAAGCCTCCAACCGCGCTTCAGAGCAACAACAAACACAACAAAGTCAACGTGCGACCTCCTTCCAAAATGATGGGACACGCCCACAGCTCGCGACCAACCGAACAACAGATGATCTCCGCGCGCAGCAATTGTCACAACAACTCGACAATCAACAAGCTCAACCCGCTTCTCCCCAAGCCCCAAGCAGTCCAGCACAGACACAGACAAACCAAAGCCTCACTCAAACACAATCTCCCCCAAGCCAAACGTCATCACGTAGAGCAGAAGCCGCACAAGCCCGAAGAGCCGCACGTGCACAACTCCTACGTGGCACAAGTGACACAACACAGACCAGCACACAAAATGTCGAGACGCTACAAAGTCCGACACAACAAGAGGTCGCTCCGACCTCACAAGAGACTCCATCGACCTCGTTGACTGGCGCCCCCAGCACACTGCGCACAGAAGACCGCGAAGACGCAAACATCAACTGTGTCGACCGCGCACACGAAATGATCCAGGACATGTCCCCTGAAGAGCACGAGAACACCGACGTGATGTTCATGAGAGATCCGAGCAATCCAGATGGCAATGATGCTGGACATATCATGGTGCGTGGAGACAACGGCCTGCTTCGCGATCCCAACAACCCAGAAGCCCCTGGACGCACACTCGAAGACATCCAGGCTGACGGCCGCTACGAACCAGTCATGCAAGACGGCCAACCCTACACCATGCCCGCAGAAGAGTTCGATCAGCTCATGTCCACTCCACCTGAGCAACGCGATCTTTCAGGGATTCCACAAGAAGTCACAGAGATGCGACTCGCCGACGCCCCCGCAACAACTCCCAATAATACATTTACACCCATGGTTGAACAGCTCAACCAAGCCAATCGAGAACAACTCCTGGCAGGGCTCGAAAATCCCGAAACCAGAGAGCAAGCCAACGCTGCGATCCAAGAACATCTCACCAGCGAACACGCCGCCCAACAACACCAACTCCTCGGATTTCTCGAAAATGCCCCCTCAGAACATCTTAGCCCTGGCGTCTTTGAAGGGCTCCAACACGTCGCAGAAGGTCCTCTGTACGCAAGAGCGACGGGTATTCTTGAGCAACACGCAGAGAACGCTCCAGGTGCAAGAGACGCTCTCGTTGGACTCGCCACCAATCCAAACCATGCAGGTTCACGTGACATGGCAGCGGACTGGGTTGCAGATCATGCGCAATCACTCGACAGCGATCAGCTCGGCCAATTGTCCGAAGGCTTGCTCTCGCTTCCGAGAGATCAAAGACCGGGTCCACTTCGCAGAGCGTTGACAGACACATTCCGCACAACACAAGACCCAAGTGTCCGCGAAGCCACAGCCAGCGCAGCGCTCGAAAATCCAACCTTCTTGAGAGACGGAGAAGTCCAGCAGGCGCTCGGGATCGTCGAACAACAAGCTCGCGCAGGTGACACCACAGCCATTCAGGCCCTCGGTGAACGCGCTCGCCTGGACGCCCACCCCACTCAATTTGGCGCTCAAGAGAGCAGCGACATCCTTCAAGATCTCACAATGAACGGCACAACCCCAGAGATCCAAGCTGCTGCTGCACACGAAGTTGTCGCCAATATGGGGATAAGACGAGGACCCACCACAGAAGAACTCCAAAACAACCCCGCACTACGAGACCGTCTGATCACTGAAGCCGCGAGCACTGGCAACTTCAGGGCGAGACAGACGTTGATGGGAACGCTCGATGCAGCCCCCATAACAGACGATCAGATCGAAGGATTTTCGCAAGCCTATAACACCCGACTCAGCCAAGCAATCCAAGGTGCTGAAGAGGGAACAAGAATGCATGAATTCGGCCAGCTGCTCGCAGCAGCCCAACTCGCAGGCACAGACGAGTTCAGGGACCGAATCGATCAAGAGCAACTCAACGAGCGACTGCAAACGATCATGCAAGATCCAGCAATCGCAACACAGCTTCAGACCTTCCGTGAAGAAGCACTCGCTGAAGCCATACCTGAGCTCGCAGGAAGCGATGACATCACAGGTGAACTCTCCCAACAAATGCAGGACTACCTGACCAGTGACGACTTCCGCAGCCGCTTAAGTTTGATGAGCCCCACACAACGTAGCGAAGCCCTTCAGTCGGAGCTGGGTAAACTAGCCGGTCTCGACAGTGACGCCGCTGCAGAAGTCAGTGGGACGCTCCTATCACAACAACTCGCGGACAACGGACTCGAGATGTTGGCCTCCATGCCAGCAGAAGAACGTTCAGCAGCACTTGGTGCAGCACTTCATCAGTTGGAACAAGAAAACCCCTCATTTGCGCGAGAACTCGCAGGTTACACAGGCAGCACAGAACAACTGGGGTCACGATTGACCACTATCATTCAGAATCTCGAAAACGAACATGCTCCTGTCACGGCGACGAACATTCTCCGGCGACTTGAACAGTCCGATGTTCCAAATGGCTTGATCCAAGCGCTACGTTCAGATGCGGGACAACACACACTTAGAGGTCTCGGAACAGCAGCAGCGGTTTACAACCTCGCCAATCTCACCGCCCCTCATTCAACGGCTGAGGCGCTTCAAATCGCAGGAGATGTGCTAAAGGTCGCTGAAACAGGTGTCGATCTTGCCCCCCATGTTGGCAACCTCTTGACACAAAGGCTCGGCGTGGGAAGCGAACTCGTCGAGCGTCTCGCTCCGTTGGGGAGTCGACTTCGATTCCTTGGTCCAGCAGGGAATATCGTCGGTTCAATTGGTCAATCACTTCAAGGTATCCAGGAGTTGAGAGATGGTGATATTGTTGGCGGTACAGCTAAACTTATCGGCGCAGGAGGTGGCTTTGCCAGCGCAGCCGCGACCATCGCTGTGATGTCAGGCGCCTCCGGTCCAGCTGCACCTGCTGTAGCTGTCATTGGAACGAGTGTCGCAGTCGGAGCGTGGATCGTAGACTCAGCGTTTGGAGAGTCCGACGAGGAGACAATGCTCCGACAAATGGGACTTCTTCGTTAGTGGGATAGTGACATCAGATGATAGGGGAGAAGGAAGAGGGGGTCTTAACGGTTCTTTTTGCGGTATGCGCGGAGGTGCTTGTAGATCTTACGCAGGTCTTTTTTGCTGAAGAGCTCACCGATAAACGCCTTACGTGTTTTCTTCGCGACGCGACGGATCTCTTTGCGGTTTTTGCGTGAGACTTTGACGGCTTTGATGCCGCGTTTTTTGAGGGTGTACAGTGCCCGCAAGTTGTCTTTGCGGATCGTCTCAACCAATCGTTTGTGGTGCTTCTTTGCGACGTTGAGCAAAATCGTTTGAAGCTCTTTGGGCATCGCATCGAAAGCTTTTTTGGTGATGACAGTCGCGCCAATACCGATGGCAAAACGGAACGCCACGCGATACTTGAGGTAGGGGTGCCATTGCATCGCGATCACGGAGAGAGGTGTACCAATCACCGTATCGACTGCGCCTGTCTGAAGTGACGCACGTACGTCGAGCAAGCTCAACAGCGTGGGGGTCACACCTGCTTTTTTGGTGTACTTACGTGTCAGTGGATCATCCACCCAACCCCAGATCTTGCTCTTCTTGAGGTCGCCAACGGACTCGATCTTGTTTTTGGAGTAGAGATAGACGTAACCGAGATCACCCCATCCCAACAAGACAAAACCTTTGGCCAAGAACTTGGCGCGCAACTCATCATCGAGCTTTCCACGCACATAGTCGAGTTCTTTGTAATTGCGAAACAGACCAGGAAGCTGGAGCGCGAGGATCGACTTCTCGATCTGCGCAAGTCCGATGGAGGTGACGACACCACCTTGCAGACTGCCGGCTTTCATCTTGCGCACGACGACCTTCTCGTCACCCATGCGACCACCTGTATAAAACTTGAGCTTGATCTTGCGTTTGGATTTTTTACGGACTTCACGACGGAAGTCCATCATGATGTTGACCCAAGATGAACCTTTGGGTGCGAGTGTCGCGATCCGCAGGACGTGCTTTTTCGCTTGGACCAACGAGGGGAAACACAGCATGATGCCGAGCAGGACAGCAATCGTTTTCTTCATCAATCACTCCTTAAGAGCCTACACTTGATGGCTCTTTGTGGAAAGTTCGGGCTTTCTCTCTACGTTTGGACGTAGGAGAATCAAAATATTCAAGGACAAAAATCATCAATGTACTTAAGCCCTAATTCTGCTTGTGCTTTTGCCAATTGATTCACAAGCATCAGATCCTTCGAAAGATCTTTGGGGGCTTTCTGGATCCCTTCCAACAAAGACTTACACATTTTGGTGTCGTCCTTCTGATTGGCGTAGTACTGCGCCTGATAGAGTTGGATGAGCAATAATTTCTTCTTCGAGAATGTGAAGGCTTTGTCAAAGTGGGTCTTGGACTTCTTCAAATCCCCACCGTACATCTTTGGTTGAGCATACAGCGTGGCCAAAAACAAATGCGCCGCACCGTGAAAGAAGTCCTCATCGAGCGCGATGACTTTTTGCATCACGGCCTTCAGTTGAGGAATTTGGGCGATCAAGTCGGGTTCTGTCAGACCATTGATCAGCGCATATCCCCAAGCATACCCAAGCCAGAACAAAGCCTTTGCGTCTGCGGGATCTTTGATACTCGCTAACAGCTCGGAGAATGACTTGTCCCCTTTGAGCGCCTTCTTGCCAAAATCTTTGTACTTTTGTTCGAGGATTTGAAAACAAAACGAGCGACCACGCAAGGCAAATGAACGAATACGCGTCGTCAACACCTTCGCAGCTTTTGAAGCCGCCGAGGTCCCTTGCAGCTTGAGCGCGTTGCGCTTGACCTCAAGCAGCTGCCCATAGCTCGCGTATCCCTGGCAAAGGAGTAACAACAACTCCTTGTCGCCTTTCATATTTTTAAGCAGGATCTCGACGAGTTTAATCTGCCCGCCAATGGCGTCTTTGGCCAGACCAAGATCCTCCTCTTGTAAGAAGACACCAAATGCTGGTTTTGCGATCATTTCGCGCAAAACAGGCTTTGTCATCCCAATCACAAATCCAGTACAACCGGAGAGCATCAACACTTGAGAGAGAATAAGGAGCACGAGAACAATACGCTTCATCACTTAAAGCCTCGAAAAATAGGGATAGTTCAGAAAAATAGTCAGAGTAGGATAGGAGCAGAGAGGCGGTTTTGTCAAGGCAGGCGTCGCTGTTTGGGAAGAAAGTCCAGGAAGACGCCCTACCTACAGCCTGAGGGGATTGGACTAGAAGCAGAAGGAACCAACTTGGAGCTGCTGGCAACGTGTCGCGGCAACCTTACATTGGTAGTTGGAAGCAGTACATTTCTCAGCACAAATGCCTCGACCACTCCCCACACTCAGACATTGCCATCCAGAATCACACTGACCAGAGGCACCAGGTGTACATGAACGTGCACAGAAGCGACGGTACGGACCAGAAGCCAAACCAATGCAGGTGGTCCCTGGACCACAAGGCTTCGAATCATCCAGGCATGACTCCAGTTCTTTGGCAACTGGAATAGGCTTACAGACCTTCTTGGCAGTGTAATCGTCATGTTCGCAGATGAGACCATCAGCACAGTAAGTCGCGTTAGCTGGATCACATTCTTTGCCTTCAGTCACGGTCTTTCCGCACAAGTGTGCACGGAAGGTCACGCTCCAGTTACACGTTTCGCCAGTGGGACACTTTGGCGCGTTGGGGTCGCAAGTTGTCATACAGCGACCACCTTCTGCGAGCTGAGCACATACATTCCCAGTCACACAACGAAGTTTGGCCGGTGCAGCAGAGTAATTGACGCACTCTTCTCCCCGCTTCGCCTGACCGAGCAGCTCACCACCAGGTGCACAATGGTGATAGTTTTTGCCATTGACAGTGATCGGTGAACACTGTGTCAACTCACCAGGACAGTCTTTTCCGTTGTTTGCGGGATCACACAGATACAAACAAGCACCACCATTGGCAGCTCCTGTCGATGAGGTCAATGGCAAACACACAGACAAAGAGGTCGTCGTTGTCTTCCAGGTTTTCCCTGCATCAGCTGTGAAGTAAGCGATCCCCCGACGTCCAACGGCCACAGCCTTTGTACCATCTCCGATCAGGTTGTAGGTATCGAGCGAACCTGGCGATGTCGCCTTCTCCCACTTGGTGTTAGCGCTGTCGTAATACAACAAAACACCACCACTACCAGAAACAACAGGAGTATCAGTATTCACGCTCGCACCGCTCAAGGTCGTCGTCACACCAGAGGTTGCTTTGGTCCAGGACTTTCCGTCATCTGTACTTGTTAAGATGGTCCCACCGTCACCCACGACGATAGCAGTCACGCCAGTTGCAGCTTTGTCCGTGACAATATCCACTCCACGCAATACAGCTGTAGTGTTGGCGTCGCGTGTATCCGTCCAAGTCTTACCAAAATCTTCACTGCGCAGGATCAACCCGCCAACACCGACAGCCAACAACACTGTGGTCGCTGCTCCAGTGCCTTTATAGCGACCTTTTGCGATCTTCAAGACAGTCGTTTTGAGCGCTGGCGTGAGTGTCACAGGGGTCCAATTCAAGCCACCATCTTCACTGCGAATGATGACACCATTGTTCCCTACAGCGACAGCTGTTTTTCCGTCATCAGAGAGCACAACGCCAAAGAGGTTTTCGGACGTGGTTGGTGTGACAACTCCTTTTTTCCAGGAATCTCCACCATCAGTCGAAGCCCAGATCATCCCACCAACCCCTACAGCGACGAGCGATTTTCCATCCGCAGAGACACCAATGTTGTAAAAGAGATTGAGCGTTGGGACGTTGACACGCGTCCACTTATCGCCACCATCCGTCGAGACAGCGATCATCCCGTTTGCACCAACGGTCCAAAACTGTGTATCGGAGCGCGCGACGCCATAGAGGTTACCAGCGCCAATGTTCCCACAGAAGGCTGCATTTGTTGCTGTGCCGTTTGAGCAGCTATAGAGACACACATTTGGAGAAGAAGCGTCCAACGCGATGGAACGTCCACCAAGTTGACAGCTCAACAACACACCCCCTGTCGATCCAGGTGGGAGTTCTTGGCGACAGACCTTGATGCTCGATTGTGAGGAGAATGTACCACAGGTATGGTTGGGACCACATTGTGCAGCGGAGGTGCATCGTTCATAACAAGCTGAATACGTATCGTTGATGCCGAGACAGATCGCAGAGGTCGACTCACAAGCTCTGTAACGGTTACATTCTTCGAAACGATCTGCCTTCTTAAAGCATCCGCGCCCCTCACCGACGACCGAGTTACGACAGACCTCGTCGGAGCCACAGTCAAAGTCAAAGGAACATTTTTTGAGACAACGGGAAGGCACAGTCCCTGTTCTGTTTCCTGCGATACACACAGAGTCGCTCTCACAGGTGATATGGACGCCACAATTTTCGCCCAACTTCGCCTCTTTCTTGCAGACCTTTTGAGATGTGCCGGGCACCGCGACGAGGCAAGACTCTCCAGTCCCACACACGCTGCTGTCATTGGTACAATCTTTTTGACAATACCAGTTGGCACCAGTCGCATCGTAAAGAACACAGGTCAAACCATCTTTACAGCCTTTGTTCCCCAGACAGGAACCACCGGCATCTTGTTCCTGCATACATCCCCAAATACCTGTGCGCTGCCCGGCTTTGGTCTCATGTGTCTCACGGCAGACCGTACCAGCAGGACATTTGGGCGCGTTGGGATCACAGGCTTCAACACAAATACCAAAGGGTTGGGGAGAACCGCTGCTTGGGTTGGTGGAGCCTGTCTCAGCACAAGCCAGACCCGGCCCACACAGATCGTGTTCGTAACCTCTCGGGCGTGGATCACAAGGCTCATCTTTTTTACGAAGCCCTACAACGGTAGGCTTTTCAGGTGTGGGTTCTGGCTTGGGCTCAGCTTCCTTTTTGGGCTCAGCTTCTGGCCCTGAAGGTTCTGGCTCAACTTTTTTGTCTGGGCTCTCTTTCTCCTCAGAACCTCCGTCCTTTGGAAGGACGCTCTTGTCAGAGCAGACCTTTTGGTAACAAATCTTTCCATCAGTGCAATCATTGTCGTTGTTGCACGCGTCTGGATTGGAACATCCAGCGACCAACCAGCCACTCAAAAGGAGGAGACCACACAAGGTCAAGCCTGCCCAAAACTTCTCACGAAAAGCCATACTTTTCTCCGTATATAGGACACAAAAGGTGTGTCAACATCAAAGGCGTTACAAGACATACAAAAGAAAACAAGTGATATGGTTGTATTCTTTTTACAATATATCGTCAACTACATATGGTAGGTCTTCAGTCAAAATCCATCATCCATTGTAAAGGCCTCCTATGGTCTTTTGTATTTCAGATTTCGAACGACGTTCAAAACGCAAACAAATTGTCACGCTGGATGCCTTTGTTCTCCACCCTATCACGTTGCTCTTTGATGCTTGTGAGATAACGGACGGTGGACAAGGCCCAAGTGAGGTGGCAGTGAGTCCCCATTGAGATTGAGAAAAAGAGCTTGTACAATCGACAGAGAAGCCTTACCCTGAGAGGGTTCAAGGAAAAGTTTGATGTAGGTATTTATGGAACAAAAAAGGGCAAATAGGATGATGAGAAGAATCACGACATGGTGTCTGGCGTTTGGTCTGCTCGCTGCTTTTTGGGCATGTAGTGACCCCTCCACAAAGTCAACAACCGAAGGGCTAGCCTGTGCACAAGACTACTCTTGTAGTGAAGGTGAAGTTTGCTACGACGGTAAATGCACCAAAAAAGAGAACGTCCCCGCGACGAAAGAAGAGAAGGCTGGCGAAGAGCCAAAAACCACAACAGACGGTGGCGAAACCAAAGACGAGCCAACAAGCACACCAGACAAGACTGTCACCCCTGATAACCCCCCTGCATCGACATACCCCGCAGAACCACACGGGATCAACGTCGGTGATGTGATGATCCCCATCACACTCAAAACTTGCAATGGCGTCAACCAAATCGACTTCACCGATCTTTACAAAGATAAAGACATCAAAGTCATCCAGCTCACCGTCCACACTATCTGGTGCCCCTCTTGTCGTACACAAGCCCAAACGCTCGAAGCGTTCTACCAAAAATACAAGAGCAAAGGGCTCGCGATCGTCTACATCATGACCGAAAATGGCACACCAGGGAGTGGCAAGATCTCCGCAGCAGAGTGTGCAAGCCACGGAAAACCATACGGCTTCACGTTCCCAAGCTATCGCGATGAAGGTTCCGCCATCATGCGCAAATTCTTCGATCGCAACGCGGTGCCACTCAACATGATCATCACCACCAAAGATATGAAGATCCGCTACAAACAATCCGGTGCCCTTCCCGCTCGCCTCGAAGGCATCGTGGCGTCTTACCTCGAATAATCACACCACCCCTTTCACAAACCCAATCCATTCCCCGACAGGAGATCCCCAACGATGCGCATGGCAGCAGTCCTCACGTTCTTGCTCCTCAGTTTCTTTCTGCACGGATGTCCGGCAACAACGAAGACATCTACCAAACAACAGAACAGCACAACGTCTACGAATGCGCCAAAAAGCCAATGGAAGACGGTCAAAGGCGTGGCTGCATCAAATTTTCGCTTGAGAGACATCAACGACCGCTCCCACAATCTCAAACAATACAAGGGCAAGGTCGTCTTGCTCAACTTTTGGGCCACGTGGTGCGCTCCTTGTCTTAAAGAATTTCCACACGTCCAAAAGCTACACGAGCGATACAAGAACCAAGGACTCAAAGTCCTCGCTGTGAGCGTCGATGAAGGCAACTCCGTGTCACAGGTCAAGCCGATGATCTACCGGTATGGCTATAACTTCTCTGTCCTGCTCGACACAGAAGGACGCGTCGTCAGCATCTTCAACCCCAAACGTCACTGCCCTTTTACCGTATTGATCGACCGCAAAGGCCAGATCCGCACCAGCCACCAAGGCTACAACCCAGGGGACGAAAAAGTCCTCGAAAAATATATCAAATCGCTGCTTAAGGAAAGTCCGTGACCTCACCCCGCTCTCGCTCTATCGCTCGAATGGACCGATTTGCGCCCTTTGCGCTTGTCACATGCCTGCTCATTCTCTTTAGCACCAACGCGCTCGCCTTTCGTATCCCCATGCGGGATAAAAAAGGCAAAGATCTTCGCCTGAGTGTCGACATTACGCTCACATCAGCCTTTGAATGGCATCAAAATAACTTCTCATTCCAACGACCCGCTCACACCCTCGACTACCAAGACTTACAAAATAGACTCAACATCGACGTCGTCTTCGGGGATTATCGCGTAGGAGGTAGGCTCGACACCTTCACCTTCTTTAACGACGATCAAGCCCCGTGTAAAACAGGCTCGACCTTCGACTGCAAGGGACAGTACATCCCCGAAAAAATGTACTTAAAGTTCCGCGCGGGGCCTGTCGATTTTGTCGCCGGTGACTTTTACCTGACTGTTGGCCGTGGGATCGCGCTCGCCATCCGAAAGGTCGACGAATTTGGTCTCGACACGACACTTCGAGGAGGACGGGCGAGTATCGAACAAGGTGATTTTCGTGCGACGATCGCAGGGGGATTCACCAACACCAACAATCTCGACCCTGTGCAAGAAGTCTTCTTCAACGACCCCAACCACTTCATCTTTACGACGAGCCTCTCACAGAGGCTGTTTAACCTGATGACACTTGGGGCACATTATGTGTACGCCGATCAAAGCGAAAAGCTCGGCGACAGCTTCTTTGAAGCCAAAAGTCACATCGCAGGGGGCTCACTCGACTTCAAGAGATTGTTTAACTTCCTCGATGTGTACTTCGAAGGGAACGTCGCGCAACAACTCGAAGGCACCATCCCAAACACTGGGTACGCCTTGTACACGAGCTTTAACGCCTTCCTGTTCCCTTTCACGCTGCAAGTTGAAGGGCAGTGGTACCATAAATTCGCGATGATCGTCTCGCCGACGACACAACACGATACGGTGATTGTCCCTCCATTCTCCTACCTCAACCCACCCACAATGGAGCGACAAGATCTCGATACACAAGGCGAGAACTCGAACTCCAAAGGGTTTCGGGTCCGTTTGGATTACACCCTCCCCTCACGACAGACTGTCTTCTTTCTCAATTATATGTATCGCTTTGGCTTTACAGAGGTGCAGGAGCCAGACAAACAACTGCATATCCACCACGTCTACGCGGGTGGCGAACACCGTTTTGGGCACACTGCACAGATCACCTTCTCCGGCGGCCTTCGCGAGATCACTGGTTTTGAGACGTGGCGTCTCGCCCACGGTGACATCGACGCGAGCTTTCACATCAGCCCCAAGCATTCGATCGAGTTTGTCACGCGCTATTGGTGGAACCGCAAACAAGAAGATCTGGGCACGGAGATCCAAGAGCGCATCTATCACATCTATGACGCACAGCTCAGCTACAGCATCTCCAAACTTTTAAGTGCAGCGTTTCTCTTCTCTTACACCAACGAATTTACAAACGAAGGCGCCCGACAACTCTATGTCGCTGGCGAGATCAAGTTTTTCATTTTACAATACGGCTATATCAAGGTATTTTATGGACAGAGCCGAAGTGGACTTCGGTGTGTCTCGGGTGTCTGCAGGATCTTCCCTGCCTTTGAAGGTTTTCGTACCGAGCTCACCTTTCGGCTATAACCCCATATGGGGATCCATCTCACAGGAGGTTTTTATCTCATGAAGCGTTTGTTACCTGGCTTCTGTGTCCTATTTTTGATGTTCTTTTTGTCCTCAGTCGGATGTTCAGATCCTGCAGGTCCATGCTCGCAAGACTACAACTGCCCAACAGGACAGTATTGTGTTCGAGGTGCCTGTACTTCGGAGAAACCGGAGACACCAGCTCAAGAAGAACCCACAGTAAAAGAAGAGCCCACAAAAGAGCCAGTCAAAGACGCCTCGGTACAACCCGAACCGGTCGTCGAAAAAGGCCCCATCAAATGCACCTCCAGTGATGACTGCACTGATCCCAGCAAGCCTGTTTGTTGGAAGAGCAAAAGCAAATGTGTACGTGGGTACATCACGTTCACCTTTACAAAAGGCTACACGGTCATCAACCCGACAGCCCCTCAAGCCCAATGTAGCAGCAACGCACAGTGCAAATCGTACCAAGTCTGCTCCTCCAACCGTTGTTTCCTCGGCACAGGACGCAGCAACAACGCCACAGGAAAAATTGACGGCGATGGCATCTCACTCACTGATATCTCATACGCCTACGTCACCAAAAACGAAGCGGGCGCATCTGTCCTCCGAACGATCGTAAGCACAACGTACTCGGAGAAACTCTCCAAAGAGTTGCGCTTTGATATCCCTGTGGCCAAAGTCGCCAAAGGCACAATCCAGGTCGATGGCACAAGTGTCACCGCGACGTACCTCGATCAGCTCACCGAATTTAGCCCAACCAAACCCGATGTCATCGGACAAGCGATCGGTGGTACGCTCAACCTCACCAGCGCAGGAACAGCCGAAGGCGCGAGTATCATCGGGACAGCAGAGTTCGAGTTTTGATCTTCACGTTTGATGGAATGTTTCTCTCCACTCAGACGTTTCTTACAAGGTTCACGGTACACAAACTTGTAAGGAGTCATTCACATAAGCACCACCAGATCACCACACTCATCACGTGAATCCTCCACCCCAAGAGAGTCTCAGCTCTCTCTCTTCAACTTCTCAAAGACAACACGCTCAGGAGAACATCGATGGATATCGAAGCGACCCCACAAGGCCCCAAGCTCTCTGGTGATCTGGAGAAAAACCCACTTCCCCTCCTCCTTGGGCTCTGCGCGATCAACCGTGCAACAGGCCAAATGGTCGTCGACTTTGGAAGCGAACGTTGCCAAATTGGTCTCCTAAATGGTAGCATCGTCGGTCTCCAGTGGTCCGATGAGCCGCTAGAAGCAACCGGGCCCGGCGACAAAGATATGGTCTCTGCGCTCGTGAAACAGGCGATTCGACTCTTCATCAATACGTCAGGTCAGTTCTCCTTCCAAAGCTCAGCTAACCCCTCACCATCGATGATTCCTGCAGATCAACTGCCCACGCTCTTTATGGTCCGCTATGGTCTCGCTCGCTCAAGTGATGAGACCTTGCTCAACCGCTTGTTTCAGGCGGCCTTCCATCACTCTCCGATCATCACCGTCCCGGCTTCTCCCTCTCTGGACATTCTCGGACGCTCTGCCAAAAAACAACTCTTGGACTATGGCTCACCAACACGTGTGTACCCTGACACTCTGTCCAAGACAGAGCGACAACTGCTCGTCACGGTCTGGTGTCATGATATGGTGGAGTTCGATCCTCCCTCAGAAGCCGAAGAGCAGAGAGGTTTCTTACAAAAGGAGATGTTCGCGAGCAGAGAAATGGGCGAGGTCAGCGAGTTTGAGCCGATCCTCCAACATGAGCCAGAGATCATTGCGAATATCAAACCCGCCACCCCAGTCTCTTTCACAGAGAACACCAAGACCACACAAAAACTACCCAAAGAGTGGGAGGTCGAGCGCAAAGCCCCGACACTCTCAGAAGATCAAAAGCAAGCGCTCGAAGGCCTCGATGCAATCGTCCAACTCTTTCAACATATGGATGAATGGAACGCATCGGACCTCTTTCTGTGCGAAACAAGACCTCCAGCGCTCAGAGTACACGGGAAAGTCGTCACACTAGATATCGCTCCCAACACCCGCGAACAATTCGAGTCTTTCTTTACGCAGGCGCTCCCCTCACGAGCACGCAAACGGTACGACGAGACCGGTGATCTCGACATTGGTTATTCCATCGATGAGAAGAGGCGCTTTCGTCTCAACCTGCACAAACAGACGGGCAAGATGGCGTTGGTCGCACGTGCGATCCCGTTAGGGAATCTCACCTTCCAAGAGTTGGGACTCCCTGAGTCACTCACCCACTTCGCCAAAATCCACAGAGGTCTCGTCCTCGTCACAGGTGCCACTGGCTCTGGTAAATCAACGACGCTCGCGGCGCTGATCAACCACATCAACCAAAACAGACAGGCACACATCGTCACCATTGAAGAGCCCATCGAATTTATCCACCACGACCAAAAGAGCCGCATTACACAGCGAGAAGTCGGCTCAGACACCGAGTCCTTCCACGCCGCCTTACGACACGTCGTCAGGGAGAGCCCTGACGTCATCTTAATCGGTGAGATGCGCGACCATGAGACGATGTCAGTCGCGATCTCGGCAGCCCTAACAGGACACCTCGTCCTGGCCAGTCTCCACACGATCAACGCGACACAGACGCTCCAACGTATCATGAGCTACTACCCTGAACACCTTCGAGAACAGGTCGCGATGGACCTCTCCCTCTCATTGCAGGGGATCCTCTCCCAGCGCTTGGTCCCAAAGAAAGACGGAAAAGGTCGCGCCCTCGCAGTCGAGATGTTGAGCTGTACACCTGCCGCGACACAGCTCCTTCGTCAACAGCGCATGGAGGAGATGGAAGACCTCCTCAAGAGCAGCACAGATCCCGGCTTGATCAGCTTTAACCGCTCTTTGCTCTCCCTTTATCGTCGTGGTCAGATCAGCTTTGAGGTCGGTAAAGCCTACGCGACGAACCCCGACGAGTTCTCACTCTCAGCGCAAGGTATGGAGACAGGTGTGCGCGCCTTCCAGGGCGGTCACGACGCAGATCCAACGGGCGAGCTCGACATGAAGACCTTGCTCCACCTCGTGCTCAAGAGAGGCGCCTCCGACCTACACCTGACAACAGGACGCCCCCCGATTCTCCGAATCAACGGAAGCCTCGAACCGCTTCCTTACCTCCCCTTGAGTGAAGCAGATATGAGATTGTTGCTGTACTCCATCCTCACAGTCCGACAACGAAGTGAGTACCAACTCAACCGCGAGCTTGACTTTGCCTTATCACTCGAAAACGGTCAGCGCTTTCGCGTCAATGCGTACTACCAAAAAGGCAACATGGCGACCTCTTTGCGCTCGATCCCCACGAAGATCCCCGATCCAAGCACGATGGAGATCCCCAAACAAGTCATGAAGCTCGCCGATCAACCTCATGGCCTGCTGTTGGTCGTTGGACCGACAGGATCAGGGAAATCGACAACCCTCGCCTGTATGATCGACAGGGTCAACCAGACACGCCCCTGCCGAATCATCACAGTCGAAGATCCCATCGAATTTACCCACGAGAGCGCTCTCGCGACAGTTGACCAGCGAGAGGTCAACGCCGACACAAAGGGCTTCTCAAACGCGCTAAAATACGTCCTTCGACAAGATCCCGATGTCATCCTGATCGGTGAGATGCGTGATCTGGAGACCATCTCAGCCGCGATGACCGCGGCTGAGACAGGCCACCTTGTGCTCGCAACACTCCACACAAACGATGCCATTCAGACGATCGACCGTATCATTGACGCTTACCCGGCGCACCAACAACCGCAGATCCGCTCGCAACTCTCGACCTGTCTACTCGGTGTCGTCTCACAGCGATTGATGAGACGCAAATCAAACGACGGTCGAATCGCAGCCTTTGAGATTATGGTCGCGACACCGGCGATCCGACACCTGATCCGCGAAGGAAAAATGCACCAAGCCAAGAGCACGCTCGAAGTCTCCAAAAAGCACGGAATGGTCACAATGGACGACGCGCTCAAGGATCTCTTCCAAAGGGGCAAGATCTCACTTGAGAGCGCGTTGCGCTTTGTCCACAACCCACAAATCCTCCAAGCGGCGGCACAAGCACAAGCACAAGCCAACCAAACGCCGCAGCGAGGGAATATCCCACCAAAAATGCGAAAGTAGAAACAACTCATATCCCCGAATTCGACAAGAGACAGGAGAGAAGATTGAGAATTTTTGCCTTCTACTGTGTGTTCTTTGGCGCGTGTTTGTTCGCGCTCCCAACACACGCAAACAACAAAAGCAAGCATATCGCGGACTACAACATGTCCGTCGAGCTTGATCCAGTCACCAAAAAAATCACCGGCACCCAATTGATCACGTGGAGAAATGACTCCCAAGATCACGTTGGAGACCTCTGGTTCCATCTCTACATGAACGCCTTCAAAAACGAGAAGAGCACCTTCATGAGAGAGTGGGCCAAAGGACGCCTTGGCAGCTTCACCCCAAGAATGAAAGACGGACATTGGGGTTGGACCCAAGTCAAGAAGCTCCAAATCGTCGGTGGAAAAGACATCACAAAGGACATCCGTTTTGTCCAGCCTGACGACCAAAACAAAGATGATCAGACCGTCATTCGCGTCAAGCTCCCCTCTCCTGTCCCACCAGGTGGCACGATCAAATTGCGAACACAGTTTGTCACGCGCCTCCCCCGTGCCTTCGCGCGCTCAGGCTACAGAGGCGACTACTTTTTTGTCGGGCAATGGTATCCTAAGCTCGGTGTATACGAAAAAGCAGGGGTTCGTGGAGCCAAAAAAGGTCGCTGGAATTGCCACCAATACCACGCGACCTCCGAATACTACGCAGACTTTGGAGCCTATAAGGTCGACATCACTGTCCCCAACAGCTACATCGTCGGCGCGACAGGTACACAATTCACCTCGAAAAAACACCCAAAGCGTCCAGTCACCACACATACATTCACACAAAAAGACGTCCACGATTTTGCATGGACTGCCTACAAGCACTACCGCAAGTTTGTGCGGATCTTTAAGGCAGACCGTGATGTCTCACTCAAAGAACGCAAAGCTGTAGCCAAGCGCCTTGGACTCCCCCTCTCGAAGGTCAAGCTCAACGACGTGAAGATGATCTTTTTGATGCAGCCTTACCACGTTCATCTTCTCGAACGGCACGTCGACGCGCTCAAACAATCACTGAAGCTCTATGGCCTTTGGTACGGCCCCTATCCCTATAAAGTCGTCACACTCGTCGATCCAGCCTGGGAAGGCAGTGAACGTGGTTTCGCAGGGATGGAGTACGCGACGCTCTTCACGGCAGGTACACGCTGGTTTGTCCACCCTGAACAGCGCGGTATTGAGAAGCTGATCGTCCATGAATTTGGCCACCAATTCTTCCAAGGAATGCTCGCGACCAACGAGTTCGAAGAGCCTTGGCTTGACGAAGGTATCAACACTTACACAGACATCAAGATTATGAGTAAGTTGTACCCACGTAGTCAGATCATCCCGCGCTTCTTGCACTTGCCGATGTCGTTCTTCTCTATCAAAAATGATCCCTTGGGGATGGCTCGTGTCGGACACCTCGCGCTGAGTCCAAAGCTCGACAGACTCTCACGTGCGGCCTGGAAGTTTTACTCTCCGGTCAGCTACGCCAAACAATCCTACGCCAAGACAGGTCTTGTCCTCCAAACACTCGAACGTGTCATTGGACCCCAAAAGATGGCGCGAGGGATGCGTCTGTATGCCGATACATGGCGATACAAACACCCCTACGCCAAGAATTTCCAGGACGCGATCAACAAAGCAGCCGGAAAAGACATGACACCGTTTTTTAAGCAATTTGTGCACGGTACTAATGTCTTGGATTATGGGATTGGTTTGTTGCGTTCACACAAGCGCAAGAAGAAGTACAGAGGGGTCTTTGACGCGAGTAAGCCGCCCAAAGCGTTGGTGAAAAAACCAAAGAAGAGACCTGCAGTACGCAAGCCCACAAAGAAAAAGGTCATCCAAACGACGATCGACCTCTCTAAAAAGAAAACCAAAAAGAAAAAGGAAAAGGTCATCTACGATTCCGATGTCCTTGTGCGTCGTTATGGTGAGGCTGTGTGGCCGGTGGAGATCGAGTTTACATTTGCAGATGGCAAGAAGTTGAGAAAGACGTGGGATGGAAAGTACCGATGGAAGCGTTTCTCGTTTTCGGGTCCATCCAGATTGATCTCAGCGCAAGTTGATCCAGAGAGAAAGCTCCTCCTCGATATCAACTACGCAAACAACAGCCGCACGCTCAAACCCAAAGCCAGACCTCAAGTGTCGTGGAGCCTTCGGCTCCTGTTTATCGTCCAAAACATTCTCCAGTTCATGACGAGCTTTTTGGGATAACCTTCACGACACAAGGAAAAGATACCTATGGAACATATCGGTTACGCCTTCTCGGAAGGTCTCAGACATACAACACGCCATATCAAGATGTGGTTTTTGTACTGGTTTCTCAATCTGGTCGCCGCGCTCGCGGTCGTCGCGCCTTTGTTCTTTCTGCTTCAGCAAAGTCTTGGTAAAAGCCTCTACGCCGAAGAATTGCAAAAACAATTTCAACTTCAATACGTCTTCGAGCTTGTGTACGCGCAGCAGGGTGCCCCAGCGCTGTATGTCTTCGCGTTGCTCAGTGTTGCGGCTGTGTACCTCTTTTTGCAGATCTTTCTCTCTGGTGGGGTGCTGTATCTCTTCAACCATGAAGATGTCAAGTTCAGCTTCGCTGAGTTCTTTCACGGTGCGGGACGTTACTTTTGGCGATTTTTCAGATTCTTTATCATCTCGCTGCTCATGTACGGACTCTACTTCTTCCTGTACCGCAAGTTCGCTGGCATCCTGAATGGATACGTCAAAGGTAGCATTGACGAACCCTCTGTTGTGATGATGTCATGGCTGAAGTTTGGGCTCTTTATGCTCGGATTTTGGGGACTTCACACTTACCTAACCTACGTAAAAGTCGGCCTTGTCGCGGAAGACAACCCTGGTGTCTTTCGTCAATTGTGGCGTTCATTTCGGGTTGTAGTCTCCAATCTCTTCGCGGTGTTTACGCTCGCGTTGGGACTGCTCGCGCTCGGTGGTGTGCTCTATGGCCTCTACTATCTCGGGACATTCTGGCTCTCTCCAGGAAAAACTATGCTCCTCTGGCTCTTCCTCATCCAGCAAATCTACATCCTCCTTCGTGTCTGGCTCCAGCTCAACACACAAGCGGCCCAACTCACCCTCTACAAAGAACTCAAATCCGACGCCCTCCTCTCGTAAAAACAAACGAACAACCTGTCCATCGCCCTCTTCGTACAACGTTTAGCCTTTCCCTGAAGCAAGAACCCACCAAAGCCAGCCCTGTGGTTGTGCAAGGCCAATGGAGATGTTGAGCAACATTGGGTGTGTATTTGTGAACAAATCGTCCTTTACAGTGACAGTATCTTCGAACCGGAAGAGTTTTGTCCCAACATTGAATTCCACTTTGACGAATGAAGCGATCGTGAGGTGAACACCGATGTTTGGGTTGAGCGACCAGAGATCTTCGCCTTCGTTGTTACTGTGATACATGAACCCAACGTAAGCATGAACACCAAACTTGAGAACATTTGCCACAAAACCACGGGAGTAGGTGAGCTTCACTGGTGTTAACAACAAAAACCGATCGCCGAAGAGCAGCTTGAGAAAGGTCAGCTCAAACCAATGAGAAGACCCAGACCATCCGACATTCCAAAGCTCCCAGTCAAGGTGGTTGGCGTTGGTAGGATGAACGTAGGCAGTGAGGCCGACATAATGAACAGGCCACAATCCCCACCCCCACTTTCGATAGTGTGGAATGATCGATCCACTCGGTCCATAGCTTTTGTAAGCGGTGTCAAATTGCTCGGAGTTACCGATAAATCCAAGAGCACTTGCGACTCCCACACCGACCGAATTCTTATTATCCAATTCAATTTCCCACAATCGATTGAGCAAACTTTTTACGATCTTCCGAAACCAATTCACGGAGTTTTCCGCAAAATCCTTCTCGTTCTTTGTCAGGAGGGGGAGTTCCTTGATATGTGCCTTGATCCGTTGTTGGATCCCATAAATGCCATCAGCTTGGAGGATTTGTTTGTAGGCTACATCGCTCGTGTAACCTTTGTGTTTGTTGATGACATAACGTTTGCTCAACATCCACTCGCGCTTCAGGTCTATGACACACTCCGCAACGAGTCTCTTCTTTCGGTTGGGCTGCATGTTGAGTTCAGCATAGAATGATTCACATCTCTCTTCGGCTTGGCTTTTTTTGTTCCCTGAGGTGTTGAACATGTCCATCTCAAAGATATCGAGAAGTTTTTGCATCACATCATATCCTTGCATGAGGATCGCATTTGTGATGACTTTTAGTTCCTTGGAAGGGGTCTTTGGTAGAGGCAACTCCGTCAATCTCATCTGGGAGGTGTTGAATGTCTTTCGATACAACGCCGAGAAAGTCGTCTTTTTCGCTCTGTCATAAAGGGTTCTGTCATAGATCCTTTTGACAAACTTGAAGATCTTGGCGTCCTTTTTGGCGCGTTGGGCTGCTTGCTTTTTGGCTGAGAGCTTACCAACACTCAGCAGATGCGGAAAGATATGATCCATTTTCCGCGTTCTTGAACTGACAGAGAGTGAAGCGAACTGGATCCAACGTTTGACTCGCTTGAGTGTGATCAGGCGTTGCACAAGTGGGTAGGCTGTTCGAAGTTCTTTGTGGACCACACTTGGTTTGCGCTCTCGATTCGCAAAAAGAGTTTCAAATACAGAGTGTTGAAATTCTTTTCGGAGAGCCTCTTCAAAAGCCGCATGGATCACAAACCAAGCTTCTTGATGACTCGGTCGATCCAACTCAAACAATCGATAAAGGAAGCGGATATCTTCGATTGTTTGGGAACTCCAGAATGTGCCTCTTGCGCGGGGCTTCTTTTGGAATTCATGACGCAAGATCATACGCATAGCATCAAACATTCCCAAGTAGAAGTCATACTTTCGGTAGTGTGGTCCGATAAAAGCGGCAAAGCTGACGAGGTGAGAACCATAAATTCCGTGGGAGATGATGGGTTGTCGTGGGATAAACTTTTGTCGCTGGTTGGACGCCAAGGGTGGTTGGGGAAATCCTTTGCGCAATAATTGCCGTTGTAGCCTGAAGAACTCCTTCAATTGCTGTCGTTGCTCTTGCAAAAATTGCATCTTTTGGTTCAAGGCGTTTGACTGCTGCTTTTGCTCTTTGGAGAGTATCCCCATAGATGAAAATTCATCGATATGTTTCTGGATTGTATCAATCCCAGATTGAAATTTTTGGATTTGTTGTTGATGAAGCATCCGCAACTGCCTGAGTCGCTCACGAGTAAGACGAGCGGCACGTGAACGGATTCTCTTTTTGACATTCCGTTGTTTGCGAAGAAGCTCCAGGAAGAAATTGCGTTTCTCTCCGGTCATAGCAGTAGAAGCAATCCCAGACAAATACTTGAGCAAAAATGAGAGACCTCGAAACTCGCTCGCATCTGGAGGAGGCTTAAGGTGAACAGCAGAATACTGTTGGTATGTCTCGCGTGTTGTTGTGATGGAGAGGATCTTGGCCTTCTGCTGATCGGTGGGTTTCTCGATATAGTTGTATGCGAGACCGATGGGTAAATTGTCAAATGTGCCACCATCCACAAAAAACTTTGTACAAGTCGAGTTTTTCTGTTCAGGTTTGCAACCAAACCTTTGCTTTGCCATACAGGCTTTCAATGTTCCCTGACACACAGGGATGCCAACGGAGCCAAATGCCATGGGAAAGGCGCTCCCTGCCTTGAAGACATTCTGCGTTGTAGAGAACGCAATACCATATCGTTTCCTCTCTCGAAGGATGACTCGTTGGCTGATGAAACCGAGCGTTTGCTTCTTGATTGGGGTTTTGGGGGTCTGCAAAAACCCCATTCGTTTTCCCTGCAAAAACGGGCGAAACGCCACGTGGTAATTTTGCGTGGCGTAGGTAACATTACCCAATTGACTATCGCGAGCTTGGGCACCTGCGAGGGGGATCGAGATCCAGAAGGTATCTTTCAGAAGTTTATTGGCATACGGTGACCATAATCGCGATGGGTTTTTCTTTTCAAATCTCTCTTTCAAAAAATGAATGGGAAGCATAAACGCCCGACGAGTGAATAAGCCATCATTTATCGTGTACATGTCCCGGATGGTATTGGGGCAATTGTACTTTCGGATAAAGGCAGGCTCGTTTCCATGGGTGGGATTGGGTTGGATCAATTTGTAATTGGAGAGCAATGCCCGTTTGTATGTGCCGCAATGACTGGTGTTGCCTTGTAAAGTATTCAACCCCACAGTCATCCAAGCATTCCAAAAGTAGTTGTTTTGAACACTCCCAATGCTCTCGTCAAACCACGTCATCGTAGAAAGAAATGTATTGATGTTCCCAGCGGAGCCACCAGACACAGAAACAATCTTAAACGGATCCTTGATGAGCCCCAAGAAAGAGCGTCGACTTTTTTCGAACCTTCTTTGGAGTGTATAACCATTTTCATTCGACTTCTTCATCCCCGACATTCGCTTCCAAAGCCGACAATAGTTGATAAACTTCCGATCCGTGGAAGCGCGTTTTTTTCTAAAGAAGTTCAAACAATCTTTGTTTGTATACCCACGTTTCTTCATGTGAAGCTCGCCGAGCTCCAGCTCATAACGCAACTTCAAAAAAGACATCAAGACCCAGGCAACACCGGCCTCATATGCTCCCATACTGATACCACCTTCAAGCGCAACCGCCAGCGGCTGCGGCTTGTTGCTGGGTGACTGTGCTTGGGAGCCTCCAACATAGATAAAAAACGACGTAAAGAGCACAACGCACGATCTTTTCATCTGCATTTCCTGATATGTAAAATGTTTTCGGATGAAACTCATTTTACGCAGATCACATCATCCCACAAGGGTTGAGCTTCTTTTCGCAGACGAACACAACATCCTGTGTTTTGCTACATTTTCGATAGGATGGAGAAAAAGAGAGATGAGCAGAGGGAGGGTTGCAAATGCAATCCCTCCCCGAGCAGAGAAAGAGGAGTTGTGGAGAGAGGGGGAAGGTTATCGGCGGCTACGTCGACCGCGTCGGGAAGAGACGCGACGGCTGGAGCGTGTGGTACGGCTGCTACGAGTGGTCCGGCCAGTGTTGCGGTTACGAACTCGTGTTCGGGTCGTTGTGCGTCGGGTGACTCTGTTTCCACGTCGCGTCGTGCGAGTGGTGCGGCTTCTGGTCACAGTACGGTTTCGGTAACGTCTGGTCCGTGTGTTACGTCGAACGCGAGTGCGAGTACGAAGGCGACGGTTGATGCGTCGGTTATGTCTGTAAAAACGTCGGTTGTGTCTGTAAAAACGTCGGTTGTGTCTGTAAAAACGTCGACCTCGTCGGTAGCGTGTTCTCCAGAAGAAGCCACCGTTGGTGTATCCCTTATCAAAGTGACGGACACGTCGGAAACATCTTCGCACTCCAAAGGCACCATATCGACAGACTCTCACAGGTTGACGGCAGGTTGTGTGATAACGTTTGTGGCAACGAACACCTTCCCACGTTGTGTTACACACTGTTGAGGATGTTGTCGAACATCTCTCCACACCTCGCCAGACTGTGCGGCTCGCGAATGCCTGTGTGGCGAGCAAAGAAACCGAGAAGAATGACAAGAGAATGAGACCTGATTTCAACATGTTCTTTTTCATGATATGCTCCTTATCGAGTGTTTGGCAGAACCTCCTGTTCTGCTGTTTCGTCGTTCACGCCCCGGTATAGAGCAAGCAACATACCAACACATCCAACACGACAAAAACCACACAATATCAAAGCATTAAAATACTACAGCTCGAATTCCCCTTCGATTGTCCCTCTCATGTGGGAGGGACTTCCTCCATATCACCCAAAAACGCACTCAACAAAAGAATCATAAAACCCATACAAAACATAAACATACACTCACAACGGACAAAGACAACTCCAATTCCTCCCTTTTGACCGATGTGTGAGCACGATCACAGAGCTCGACACAGGAAAACACCCCCTAAAGGGAGACAAACACGCCGTTATCATTGAAGAAGTAAAAGATTCGAAGAAAAAGAAGCCAACACGCCTAATCAGAAAGAATACTCTCCCCATTGGAGTACCAGCCTCACTCTCCAGCGTCCTCTCACGAAGTCTCGAAACGAAACCTTTACAACATATCCCCTGCTGATGCGGGCCTTGTTTCCGGACTTTGTGTTACGTCAAGCTTATTGGTAGAACGTTTTCCCGTGATGACAAGGCTGGCAAATCTGGAAACGATAAAATGGAGCGAGCTTTACACCACAACGACGACAACGCCTGATGGGTGTCCCTTTTGAGAGAGAGCGGCTCAAAAAGCGCTCGACGATCGCACGGAATGTCTCAGCATCTTCCCCCGCCACAAACCGCTCAGGGAAACGATGCGCCAACCAACTATATAATGTAAGGCGCTGACTCTGCTCTTCTGCGAGGTAGAGTTGTCGCTCGTTCTCCGAGTAATCGGCAAAGTACGGATGCAGCTGCGAGAGCGGGAATGCCCAAGGTTTCCCCTCTACATAGGCTTTCGCCAACCTCTTATGCTCCCGTAACAGGCGCTTAAACTTCGTAGGAATCGGCGCGAGAGAGAAGGCGTACTTCAACGTCAAGGGCGCCTCCTCGATCACAGGCTCCAACTCTTCGGCGATCGTCAACATCTGCTCAGGCACAAATGGCACGAGAAATGGCTCATCAAACCACGCCTCTCGTCGATAGTAACGAAGCAACTCAGGTAAATCACTTGACTCCAGACACGATGACAACAGCTTGAGATGTTCGAGAGATGGTGGAATACCATATGGTCCGTGTGTTGGGTGCATACGTTCTTGAAGGAGCCCCTGCACGACCTCTAGATGTTCCTCTTCGAAGGCTCCAACAAAGCCAGCCTCATGTAAACCGTACCGCCCTGCCCTTCCTGCAATTTGTTGTGCTTCCGCCGCCATCAGTGGACGCTTAATCCCCGCAGAGACCTTGTCCACACTCCAAAACAGCACGGTCTTGATGGGTAAGTTCAAACCATAGCCGATCGCGTCTGTTGCGACGAGGATTTCGGCTTCCCCACCACGAAAACGTGCCGCTTCGCGACGACGGACTTCAGGCGGAAGCCCTCCGTAAATCACGGCGACACGCTGATTGCCAGCAGACTCAATTTTGCGTTTGAGCGCGAGCACATCGCGCCGAGAAAAACAGATCACAGCCGTTCCAGGTTCAAGCGCCAACAGATCCGAAGGCTCTTCCAGACAGGTCAACGAAGTAAAACGCTCCAGCTCGATGACTTTGAGTGGTTCTTGCAAATATTCAGCACATTGCTTCACGAGGGGCAAAATGTACTTTGAACCTGTCAAGATCAGCTTGGAGGCAGGCGCGCCAAACAGCGCATGAAACCACGCCCAGCCCCGCTGTGGGTGCGCGAGCAATTGGATCTCGTCGATGACCGCAGCACCAACGACACGCTCGGGGTTGAGCATTTCGATCGTCGAAGAGATACACGCTGCTCCCTCGACAATATCGCGCTCTTCACCAGTCATCAGGGAGGTCTTCTTGCCACGAGCTTGAAGCTCACGCTGCCCCTCCATCGCCAGCAGACGAAGTGGCGCAAGATAGACACCTGTTTGTTCAGCAGCAAGTGCCTCAAATGCCGAATAACTCTTACCGCTGTTGGTTGGACCGCAATAAAAGATCCACTCGCGCTTCATCTGCCGGGCGAGCGGAAATTGTGACGCCAGACTCGACATCTCCTTGTACCGCTCTTTGAACAAACGACGATGTTTTCGCCTCTTCCACTCCGTCTCCAGCGCCTCATCACACGCCTCAATATATCCTAAGAGGCGCTCTTTTGCGGCGTCTACATCGAGCTTCCCTCGATACCCTCGAAACCACTTGTAAGCGTCCTTCTCGTGGGATGTGAAGATCTGCGAACGTAGGAGGTCCCACCTCTCCTTCTCGCTCGCCTCAACATCGCCCTTGAAGACGAACTTTTTATCCCACGTGAACTGCTTTTGACGCCAGCGCTCGCGGATCTCCACAAAAAAGAAGTGCCCGATGGCCCGCTCATTCTCCTTCCAGATGAGCCGCTGTTGACACAGATCTTTCAACCCTTCGAGTCTTTTGTGGAAGGTCTCTACAATCGACGCCTTCAACGTCTCGACATCACACCCCCACGCCTCCTCTGTCGAATCAGGGACAACCTCAGCTTCGACTTCGTCGGCTGCGTGGGAGACGGAGAGATAGTAACAACGCAGGACCTCTTCGGGCTTGGCGAACGAAGCCTCGTCTCCGAGCAAAGGACGCGCTTCTTCGAACGGCTGACACGCTGACCACAACGTCGCGAACCAGATCTTCCACTGCTCGGTTGTGAGTGTGAGGTGTTCAGCCTCAAAGGTCTCAGGGAGCATCTCGACGTCTTCGTCAAAAGACACTTCTGCGTCGACATCTTCAAGATCTTCTTCGGGCTCTGTCCGCTCATCTTCTGTGTCCTCTTGAAGTCTCCTGAGACGGCTAACTTCGAGGATGAGTTGCCCAAACACTTCGAATTGTGACTCGTGTAGGAATAGAGCTGGACGTTCATCGTTGACCTTTGCGACCCTGTAAAATCCGTTCTCTCTGGCACGCTCAAGAGAGGTCTCCCCGGTCTCCTCTAGACCTTGATAGAGGCGCAGTTCGTGGGGCAGAGAAAGGTATTCTGGTGCGATGAGATCGAGCAGCTCTTGTTGGTATGACATAGACGACAAATCCTCCCAAATGTGTGCGTCTATATTTGCCACAAACGACAAGATATCGTAAAGAAGAAAATACAAGACATGCGGGTACAACCATCTTCTTTCGATACAAACAGTCCCAGAATCGCTCAGAGACTGCAAACACAAGGATCCCCAACACATGGCCAAATTAACATTCCTCGGCGGCGCAGATGAAGTCGGCGCATCATGCACATTGCTCGAAATATCCGGACGACGACTCCTCGTCGATTGTGGTATCCGCATGAACGCTCCAGGAAACAATTTGCCGTGGTTGTCACCCATTCAAGAATTGGGCGGTATCGACGCGATCATCCTCACACACGCCCACATGGATCACCTCGGCGCGATGCCACTCATCCACCAATCCTATCCACATGTCCCCATCTACATGACCCCTGCCACCCTGACACTCGGGACCATCCTTCTCATGGACTCCCTCAAGATCATGCAGATGGAGCTCGAACAAGAAGGTGAAGTTCCCCTCTACCCCCTCCACGCCGTCGAGATGATGCTCGGCGCGACGCGCCCCGTCCCCTTTGGTCGCAGCATCGACATCCTGGACGGTGACATTCGACTGACCTTCACCCCTGCGGGACACATTCTCGGTGCAGCAGCCGTCTACGTAGAAGGAACAGATGCCAGTCTGCTGATGAGTGGTGACATCTCCGTCACACCACAAAAGACCATCCCAGGTATGTACCTGCCACGTATCAAACCCGATCTCGTCGTCGCAGAATCCACCTATGGTGGCCGTATGCACGCCAACCGCGCCGCAGAAGAGCATCGTCTCGTCGAACAAGTCAGCGAAGTCATCGACAGAAGAGGTTCGATTTTGTTTCCAGCTTTTGCCGTCGGACGGGCACAAGAGATCATCTTGTTGTTGAGTCAGGCGATGGAACAAAAGCGCATGCGCAGAGTCCCGATCTTTGTCGACGGGATGGTTCGTTCGGTGTGCAATGCCTACGCCTCCTATCCCGACCTGCTCTCTCCCTGGCTCAAAAAGCGCGCCCAAAAGGTCGGTAATCCCTTCTTCTTTCGGGACAGTCCGGCCCAACCTGTCAACGACCCACGGACCCGAAAAGCAGCCGCCCAAACCCGTCCAGGTATCATCGTATCGAGCTCGGGGATGCTCTCAGGTGGTCCGAGCCCTGTCTATGCAAGACAGCTCATCGACGATCCAGCCAACCATATCGCGATCACAGGATACCAGGACGAAGAATCACCGGGACGCGCCATTCAAGAAGTCGCACGCGCAGGTGGTGGTCAGCTTCGGCTCAACAACGAAGAAGTCCGCCTCGATTGTAGTGTTGGAACGTATGGTCTGAGTGCGCACGCAGATACAGCCCAGATCGTCTCGGCGATGTGTAGCTTCGCACCTGCACAAGTAGCCCTCGTTCACGGTGAAGGCGGCGCACGAGAGGCGCTTCGTGATGCCCTCCACCAAGCACAAGTCAAAACAGTTCATCTACCGACCATCGGCTCAAGTATCGAAGTCACCAACATCAAGACGACCTTCTATCCCAAGAAGAAGGCAAGCAAAGGCGAGAGGAAAGAACCTTTTGCCCACAAGAACCTCCCCGAGTTGGGCGAGATGATACGCGCACAAAAGACACCAGGTAGGCTGTACACAGTTCAGGAGCTGCTCGTACTTTGGGGGGACGCAGAAGGCGCACAAAACGACAATGAATTGCTCCGCGTCGCGACTGTTCTCGACAGCAAGAATTCTCCCTTCAAAAAGGACAAGAAGAGACCCTTTTTGTACACCCTGCGCAAACATTTTCGTTCGGCGAAGAAGGGCGACGCAGAGGAGGAGAAAAGTGGCCCTCTCGATCCAGCGAGCGCAATGCAACGTGTCGACGCATACCTCAGCAAGAAGGACGGCTTGTACAAGCGCAGCGGACATAACCAGCGGCAGACGCTTGTGTTGTCGTTTAACTTTCCCAAACGCGCAAAAGAGCTACATAAGGCCGTCATCGATCAGCTGAAAGTAGAGACAGGTTGGGAGATTGAGTTGAGAGAGACTCCCAACCAACAAGCCCTCATGGAGCTCGTCCATAGATTGCTCCCATCCGACGCAAAGCTAGAGAAGACGCCCTCCCTCCACCTCCAAGAAGAGAAGATCGTCGTACAGCTCGCCACAGCTCTGCCCATTCCGTCGCTACAAGCGATCGCAGACCAATACCTTGAGAAGACAGGTTTCCAACTCGCCTTCAAAGGAATCTCTCTCACACCTCCCCCACAAGAGCCACCTGCTTCCGAAGAGACAGAGGCACCAGACGCACCAAAAGTAGAGCAGACAACACAAAAAGAGGCACCTTCCACAGATGACGCCTCAGTGTCGTCAACGAGCAGCCTGAGTATCCCAGATCTACCAGATGCATCGAGTCCACAAGAGTTGAATCAGGCGTATCAACTCATTCGCAATGTCTTTGCAGGAGCTGAGCACGAATTGCTCAAGGTGGGACAAAAAGGACAGGCGCTCGAGGTGACATTCATCTCGCCATATGTCGGTGAGCGATACGCCGATGTGCTCGCGAAGCTCTCGAAAATAGTGGGGTGGGAGATCAAGATCCGACCTCGTTCAGATCAGCACAAAATCAAGGAGATCGCCAAGCAATTGATTCCCGAAGAATGGGGTTTGCGCAAAGAACCGGGGTTTCACCAGGATCAGGCGACGATCAAGGCCAAGATCAGCGTCGAACCGCCAGCCGGAGAAGCACAAGCGTTGAACGCAATCTTGCAGCAAAAGACCGGCTTCTCACTTGAATTTGATGTAAAAAAATAGGGGAAGGTGTTCAAGCACAGGTAGGGATGAAGGGGATCAGAGGGATTCGTTTACTTGTGCCACTTCCCACCGGACATGATGCGCTTGCGGACGTTTTTGAGAACACTGGGCAGTGAGTTTCGCAGGATCATGCGTTTGATAAAGCTGGGCACAGAGCGACCTGTGTTGGTGTACAATGAATACGAGATGAGCGTGTGTTTGCCTTTGTTGAGTGGCTCAAAGACCCAGTAACCGAGATTATCCTTGATGCCGTTCTTTTTGTTCTTCATCAGCGCCCATGTGATCTTGGTATGGGGTGTCAGCTTGACGTGGATGTTGACGGGGATCTTGGTCCACCAGAATTTCGAGACCTGATACACGTGTAGTTCACGTTTGTTGTAGCGCTTCACGACCTGTGATTTGATCGAGTTGGGCATGTACTTGTAGCGGTCCTGGAATTTGATCATCTCGTTGTAAACGGTTTTGATGGGTTTCTTTACGATGGCCCAAGAGGCTGCGACCATCGCTTTTTTTCCGTTCTTCATTTTGACGGAATAGGAAGTTGAGGGGATCTCCCCTTTCAAGAGCGCCGTGCGAAGGGATTTTTTGAGTTTCGCGAAAGGCTTGGCGGCTTTGAGCTTAACAGCCGGGCTCGCCTTCTTGCCCTTAGCCGATGCAGGCGAAGAGAATCCCAAGCCAACAACGCTCATCCCGACAACAAGGTACAATTTCCAACACTTCATAGGCACACTCCTTGATCTTTCTTCAATTTGGATCTTCTATACCGAATACGACGTGCATCATCGCACAATCTTCATTTTGAGGCGCAAAAAAAATGTTCACCTCAAACACAAAGAACACAAAAACCACCACCTCTCCGCCACACGAAAGGTTCCTCTATGTCACACCCCACCACGGCAAGTCATCCCATCGAGCTGCTTTACTCCCTTCGTGACGAGATCGACAAACGCGAAGAACCCGTTATCCTCGCAACAGTCGTCAAAGAAGTCGGCTCCAATCCCCAAAAAGTCGGCGCACGGATGGTGTTGTTCCAAGATGGTTCAATCCGTGGGACCGTCGGTGGCGGAAGAATCGAGTCCCACATCATCAAGGATGGGCTCGATATGTTCTCCCCTGATGCCGAGACACACCAGCTCCTCGAATACAATCTTCAGGAGATTGGTATGACCTGTGGTGGATTGATGGTGGTCTTCCTCGAACGTATCGATGTGGCCCCTCACGTCGTGCTCTTTGGCGGTGGACATGTCTCCGCCCCCACAGCCAAACTCGCCGCCGAGGTCGGATTCAAGGTCACAGTCGTCGATGAACGTACAGAGTGGGCCAACAAAGAGCGCTTTCCCTCTGCGACGATCATCAATGAGAGCTTCCCCAACTTCCTGAAGACCTTTACGCCACGTGCCCATCATTACCTTGTGCTCGTCAGTCAGGGGCACGCACATGACCAAAAGATCCTCGAACAGGTCATGGGTGGACCCCAACGTTTTACAGGCATGATTGGCAGCAAAAAGAAGGCGTGGTCGATGTGGAAACACTTTCGCAAGCTCGGCATTGCAGAGGACATCTGGAATCAAGTCCACTGCCCCATCGGTATCCCTCTAGGTGAAAGTCAACCCGCCGAGATCGCCGTTAGTATCGTTGCACAGCTCATCCAAGTACGCTATCAAAGCCAACAAACACAAAGCCAACAACACAAAGTAGGTTGAAAAGAAAGAACCCCCTCAGTCGGGCAAAGCCCGACAGCTCCCCCTACTCGACTTCGTCGGCAAGGGGAGCGATGCAAAAGGGAACAAGACCCCCTCTGTCGGGCAAAGCCCGACAGCTCCCCCTACTCGACTTCGTCGGCAAGGGGAGCGATGCACATCGCTACGGTATAGTTCGTTGAATATGCAAAGAAGCTCATGCGAGATCGCGCTTGCGCTACCAAGCGATGTGTTCGGAAATCCGGAGTTCCTAGCGTTGTATCTAAACACAAATGCCTCAAAAACAGTCAATGCTGCATCCCTCCCCTTGCCAAGCCGAGAGCATCGAGGTTTGAGTAGGGGGAGGTGTCCGAACATATGTGAGGACGGAGGGGGTCCATATTCACATTACATCCCTTCCCTTGCCAAGCCGAGAGTATCGATATTTGAGCAGGGAGAGGTGTCCAAACACCTGTGAGGACGGAGGGGGTTTACCCCTTAGAAGACAGAGCGAGACACACAGTACGGATATTCCCAAGAACAAGATCCAACTGCTCAAAAACAAGATGATTCTCAAAGCGAATAATCGTACACCCGATAGCCTGGAGTAATCTCGAACGTTCTACGTCTCTTTCTTGTTGTGTTTTGTGTACAAGACCGTCCAATTCTATGACGAGTCCAATTTTTGGACAGTAAAAATCAACAATAAAATCCCCGATAGGATGTTGTCTCCGAAAGGTCAAACCGCACATTCTTTTTTTGCGAAGATACTTCCAGAGAACGATTTCCGTTGAAGTTTCGTTTTTTCTCAACTCAGCAGCACGTTGTCGAAGAATGGGCTTTACTCTTTTTCTTTTCATGATTTACCTCCACTCGTTGAATATTCAAGCAAAGCCCACAGCAAAAGACATACCACCATCCCATCATTACTACACGCCCCCCTTCCAAGCCGAGAGCATCAAGGTTTGAGCAGGGATATCTGTCCGAACACCTGTGAGGACGCAGGGGGTTCACAACTCCCCCTTGCATCCCTCCCCGAATCGCAATTTGTTGGGAACCTTTCGAGACAAGTGGACTCCAACCAAAGTGGAAAGAGACTATCAACCTGATATGAGCGTGTCCCTTGCAAACAAAACAACCCCCTACACAAACAGACGAACCCTGGAGCGAAGAGGCATTTATCCAAACACTCCAACAACGCAAACGAAGAGTCTTCGCCTGGGGAACAGGGTCTACGCTACTCGCCACCACGCTCTTTTTGTACCACGCACATCTGACTTACTCTCCCCCACCTCCTACAAACAAACGCCCCCAGACACACACAATCCCACACAAAAAACACACAACAACCCATCACAAAAAACACACAACAACCCATCACAAAAAACAACGCATCACGACACCGACAACAAAGAAGACAAAAACGGATGGAGTCTGGCCAGGATACTTTCGTTCACGTCGTCTCGCCGCAGAAAAACTCTCCCCACGCTATGAAGCCCTCAAGATCATCCACAACCCCAAAAAGAGACCCGGACCAAGTGACTGGCTTTCGAGCTTCACAGAGCCTGGACAATCCTTCAAGCAATACCTCGTCTCCTCCCCCGTCCGTCGCAATGAAGTGTACAACAACATCTACATCCAACCACTCGGCACATTCACAAAACAACAGAGAACACTCCTTCGACACACAGCGCGATACATGTCGTTGTATTTTTGCGCGCCTGTCGTGCTCAAAAAACCACTCTCTGTCTACATCCCCCCAGAAGCCAAACGCACAAACCCACACACAAAACAAACACAATGGCACGCAGGATATCTGCTGAGATATGTACTCACACCAAGACGTCCTGTCGATACGCTCGCATACATAGGCTTTACAGCGACCGATCTATGGCCCGGTTCAGGGTGGAATTTTGTGTACGGATTGGCTTCGCTGCGAGAACGAATTGGTGTATGGTCAATGGCACGAAATGGCACTTTAGGGCGTTCAAAACGAGAGACGCGGATGGCTTTACGACGCACGATCAAGATCGCAACACACGAGACGGGCCACATCCTCTCGATGAAACATTGCACCGCCTATGAGTGCAACATGAACGGAGTCAACCACCAAAAAGAATCTGACACGACACCGCTAGCGCTGTGCCCTATCTGCCTTCGCAAGCTGATCTGGAACACAAAGTGCGATCCCAAAAAGCGTTTTCGTCGACTTGAGCGCTTCAGCAAGAAACATGGCCTCCACAAAGAAGCGACTTTCTTCAGACGTTCAGCGGCCTTTTTTGACAAACACTCCAAAACTCCCCTCTCCGAAGAACTTCGTATTCTTCGTAAGTACAAGTTCTTTTTGCGCTCCGCAGGCTCCTTTCAAAAATAATTGTGAACAAATCTGATCAGAAAAGAAAGAAAGTTGGATAGAGTTCTTTTTTTGAAGAATTGCGTGTCCATCTTGTACCATAAGAAATGTAAGGAGAATTTTGCACCCGAGCCGGGTACAATTGTATCTGAAGAGATGACGCATTGTGTTCGTTTGTCATAGACAACACAGAAGACGAAACACCTTGAAAACGACCATAGCGCGAAGAACCATGACCTCATCAACAAGGAAAGAACGTCGGCATCATGAGCGATTCAAACGCTGTAACGGGTTGGAACACTGACCTGACAGGGAAAATCATACAGAGACACTACCGAATAGAAGAAAAGATAGGCCAAGGGGGGATGTCTTGGCTATACCGTGTCACACATTTGATTTTGGGGGAGTCGATGGCGCTCAAACTCCTCTTTCCCCAATGGGCAGAAAACCCCCTGACACGCGTTCGGTTTGTCGATGAAGCCAAGATCCAATTTAAGCTCAAGCACCCAGGAATCGTACAAGTCACCGACGTCATCGAAGAAGGAAACTTGATCGGTATCATCCAAGAGTGGATGAACGGTGAAGACCTTCGTAGCTACATCATGCGCTGCCCACATTTACTCACGCTCGGAGAAGTCAGAACACTTGTTGAGCCCATCCTCAGCGCATTGCAATTTGCTCATGACAGAGGCGTCGTCCACAGGGATATCAAACCCTCCAACATCCTCCTCTCGCAAAATGAACCGGGGATATGGCAACCCAAGCTAGGTGACTTTGGGGTCGCCAAATTACTCGACGATCTCGGAGACAGGACCGCGACGGGCACAACGTTGGGGACATTCAAATACATCGCTCCAGAACAGATCGCCGACAGCAAAGGCGTCGATCACCGCGCCGACATCTATGCTTTTGGTGTGATGCTGTTCCAAATGACAACAGGGAAGCTACCCTTTAACGGCAATGCTCAGCAGGTCATGTATAAACACGTGAACGAGCTTCCTCCCGACCCACAAGATTTTGCCCCCGAGCTCCCTGAAGAGGTCGCACATATCATCCTCAAATGTATGGAGAAGAAGCCCAAAAATCGTTTCGAGAGCTGCGATGTTGTCCTCGAAAAACTGCGCACGGCGCTCCCCGACGCCAAAGAACTCGTCTTTCAACCAGCACTCCATACAGGCTTGATTGACAACGAAGATCATTCCGTCCCCGACAAGAGTACACCGTACTTCCACCTCTCCGATTTGACCCCCAAAAAACGCGCACAGCTCGAAGAGAAGAGACAACTTCGCGCCGCAGAGAAGGCCAAACAACAAGAAGCCTCCAAAGGCGAAAAGCAACCAGCGATCCTCGAATCCGCTCTCATGGACATCTTGGATCAAAGTCCAAGCAAACCACCCCAAACAAGCGAAGAAGACGAACAAGCGGCACGACTTGCGCGAGAGATCTTCAAACAAGATATCCACGACGACGACACTGGCAAGCTCATCATAAACTCCGTCAAACAGGTCCGGCATCCAGAAGAGAAATCACTCGATGGGTTCAAAGAATCCCGAGATGATTTACTCGCGACCTCCGGTGTAATGTCCTTCCGCGCAGAAGAGAGTCTGGAACTAGAGCTGGAGATGGAACCAGAGCCCGACGAAATCCCGCTGGACGAATCCTTCGGCAAACCCAAAACAGGCTTGATCGCTGCAGTCATAGGTGTCATCGCAATCTTGGGTGTTGGCGCATTCTTCTTGACGAGTGGGAACAAAAAAGGACCCACAACCGACCCAACATCAGGCAAGCAGCTAAGACGGACACCACCAACGCCACCAACTGCACGCACACCCAGCAGGCCCACACCACGTCCTGCAGTCGGCCCCGCAACAGGTAGCTGTAAAGATGGACAAGAGCGCCCTTGCTACACAGGTCCATCAGAGACAAAAGGAAAAGGACCGTGTAAAGCCGGTGTCCAGCGCTGTAAAGATGGAAAATGGCTCACCTGCGAAGGACAAATCCTCCCCAAAAAAGAACTCTGTAACGACAAAGATGACGATTGTGACGGAAAACCAGACGAACGCTTCGATAAAAAAGGGACATCGTGTTCCACGAAAAAGTGGGATTGTGTTACGAGAGGTGTTTGGCAATGCAACAAGGCACAGACAGGCCTCTACTGCAAACGAAAAAGTGGCTCTGCTGCCATTCGTTTCAAGCTCAGCCCCTCCAACGTAACCTTTACACTGCGCTACAGAGGACGTCTGCGGAAAATCCGAGGAAGATACTGTATCAACCTACGCCGTTCAACAAGAGTGACCCTCTCCGCGAGTGGATATCAACTGTGTGCTTTCCGAGCTTCTGCACGCAACCAGCGACTGCGGCTCAAGATGCGCAGAAAATCCGACCTCGAAGAAGCCCCCAATTACTGCAAGCGCTAACACACCCCGACAACACAAGCGCGATCATATCGTCATCGCAATAAAAGGATATCTCATATGGTTTGTTTCCAAAAGTCCCTGCTATGTTTGTTGATAGGGCTCATCTTGAGCAGCTCTGCGCCTGCATTCGCAGCCGATTGTACGAGCCTATACAGGCAAAAAAAGCTCGAAGCAGCCGGAGACTGTTTTACCAAACAGGCCAACGCCATGGGCGACAGCGCCAAACTCCCAACGCTCAAACAATACGCCAAAGGCCGATTGCTTCGAAATGCAGCGACAGCCTATACAAAAGCAGCCCAAAAAGCCAGCGAAGATAAAGCGCTCAAACTTCGCCTGAAGGCGATCCAACGGCTTGAAAAGACACTCAAAGAAGAACTGTACGAGAGCACACAGATCGAGCTCGGTGTAAGAGACAAGATCAAGGCGCTCCGAAAAAGCACAGGTGTCGCACAAATCAACGTCCTCACGTATGACCCAAAAGCGAAAATTTGCTTCCGTTCTGCGACCAAAACCACGTGTCAGACCGGAAACAAATGGCAACGACAGATCAAAAAAGGGGCCTACACCCTCGAAGTCACATACCCAAGCGGGAAGGTCATCAAACGCCGCATCACGGTCGCGGCCAACGCGAACATCACACAAACCTTCTCTCCTCCACAGGGGACATCCAGTCTTCAACTCATGACACAACACCCTAGCGCGAAGATGATCCTGACAGGTGCAGCCCTCAAAAAACCACTCGCCAAGATGGGCAGCGAGTGGAAGCTCAAGATCGCACCGGGAACATACCAACTCGCGCTCTCCTACCCAGGCATCCCAACGCTCAAAAAAACCATCCATGTCAATGTCGGTGAGATCAAAAAAGTGACCTTCAAACCACCCTCTTCGACTCTGACTGTCCACTCAACGCCTCCAGGTGCCAAGCTTTACATCAATGGTTCCTACCGTGGCCTCACCCCCATCGACGCGCTCGTGATTGACGGAGAGTTACTGGTCACATTGCGCAAAGGCTGTCACGATCTCAGCACACAAAAACTCAGCATCAACCCCAGAAGCAAAAAGAAGATCACCGTCAAACTCACCGAGGAACCTGTGTATTCACGATGGCTCTATCAAAAACGTTCCCAAGGCTCACAACAAACCCTTGGTGTTGTAGGACTCATCGGTGGTATCGCGATCCTCGGAGTCTCTGCGAGCGGATATATTGCCTCTACCCTCTCCTTCCAAGAAGCCGACAAACAAAAAGAAGCCTATCTCACTGCGCGCGAAAATCCAGAGCAGTACGTCGCTCCTTACGAGTCGGCAGCTTCAACGGGAAATATGTGGCGAACAGTCGGTCATGCAGGCGCAGGGGTAGGTGGATTACTGACAGGACTCGGCCTGATCCGACTTGTCACGCTCAGCCTCCCACCTTCCTATACTCTCGATTGCAAGATCCGCATCCCCCGAAAATAAACACATCGCTCGTACGATATAGGATAGTTTGATGAAGATTTGGAAACTCTCAATCCCCTTTCTCGCTTTGCTGGTCATGACAGCCTGTTACATCGATGACACGCTGCCTCGAAACAACCCCTATGATATCCAATTTGACAAGACACACCCTTGCCAATCCAACGCAGATTGTGCCAAAGTTGGGTACTGCCAAGCTGGCACATGTGTCCAATGTCGCGCCAACGCCGACTGCCGAGATAGTCAGATCTGTAGCGCAGGTAAGTGCGAAGCCTGTACCCAAACAGAGCAATGTAGTGACGGCCTCGCATGTATCGAAGGCTCATGCCAAACCTGCAAAACCTCACTCGATTGTGGTGGCTCCCTCGTCTGCCGCTCCAATAAGTGTAGTCCCTGTGAATCCGAATCCCCCGGAACATGTATTCTTTCAGGCACATACACAGAAGATCTCCAACTCACAGCCGACACCAAGTGGATCCTTCGAGGCGCCGTCTTTATCGGAGATGATGTCCAACAAGTCACACTGAAGATCGAACCTGGTACTGTCATTATGGGAGAAGGCAAAACAAACGGCGTCCTCATCGTCCGCAGAAACGCCAAGATCGACGCGCAAGGGACCGCAGAGAAACCTATCGTTTTCACCTCATCCAATCCTCAAGGCTCACGAAAGCGTGGTGACTGGGGCGGGATTGTGATCAACGGACGCGCTCGTCTCAACAAGTGTGTTCAAGACAGCACAAAGGGCTGCGAAGGTTTTGGTGAAGGAGGGACAGGTTGGTACGGTGGAACAGATGATAACGACAGCAGCGGAACACTCAAATACGTACGGGTTGAGTTTGCGGGCAAACTCTTCAGTCCGGACAATGAACTCAATGGGATCGCCTTCCAGGCTGTAGGCTCTGGTACGACAATTGACTATCTCCAGATCCACATGGCCCAAGATGATGGTGTTGAGTTCTTTGGTGGGACGGCCAATCTGAGTCACGTCCTGATCACAGGCGCTGCAGATGACAGCCTCGACTGGACTGATGGCTGGCGTGGCAAGGGACAATTCATCGCAATACAACAATACGATGATGATGGAGACAATGGCATCGAAGCGGATAACAACTCCTCCGATAACGCTGCAAGCCCCCGCTCCAAACCAACCCTCTCACACATCACACTCGCTGGAAGTCCCCAATCTGAGAAGTCCGATCTTGGGATGCTTCTTCGAGAAGGAACAGCCGCGCTGATCTACAACAGTATCATCACAGGCTTCAACGATGCATGTATCATGCTCGATCAGGTCGAGACATACAACAACGCCTTCAAGGACGGTAAACTCACAGGTGAGCTCCTCCTCTCGCACTCCATCATCAATTGTACAAAGAACTTCTCGGAAACAACGGAAACCGTCCCCTTTACAGTCGCAAATTTTGTCACGACGCTCAACGAAGCCAACAAACTCGTCGATCCAAAGCTGACCGCCCCCTACAACCTCACAAAACCCGATCTACGTCCAGGTTCGGGCTCTCCAGCCCTCAGTGGTGCCAAACAATTCACAGACGCATTCTTCCAGAATGTAAGCTATGTTGGTGCAATCGACCCGGAAAAAGATTGGACCAAGGGCTGGACCACATCAGACCCCAATTAAACCCAAATCAAACTTCCTCCTTCCCTTATGGCACATCCGCACAGCAGCGAAATCCCGTCGAATAATCCCAATGACTCGTATTGTGTGCAGTCGTTCGGTACAAACAACCGTTCCCATTGCGGTACGTATCGACGTAGTATCCCCCCCGAAAGATACCACTCGACGTAGACGTCCACTCGTGAAGATTCCCCATCATATCGTAGACTTTCTCAGCCGTTACACAGCCCGTCTTTGCACCAGTCTTCCCAAGCGAATTGGCGAGCTGGTTGATACAAGGATTACCCAGCTTCGAGAACACCCACGAAGCAGACGTCCCGTAATACTCAACCGCAGGATGTTTGCTACGAGCATCATTGCATACTCCCGGCTGTCTCGTATTTCCATAGGGATACGTGTGGTTTTGTGTCCCACGACATGCGCGAAGCCATTCTGTATCGGTACAAAGCCTTTTACCTGCGAGTTTGCACGCCGCAGCAGCTTGCTTTCCGTTGATGTAACCTTGTGGAACAGCCCCCTTCACAGAGACGGCCTTCACAGGGGTCGTACCGGGGTTAAAATACGGTGACCATTGTCTTGTCGTGCCATTGAACAAGACCTCAACGAGAGACGCTTCATATTGATCGATACAAAAATTGGAAACCCGCACCATTCCAGACGGACACCCACCGCTCCCAGCCGCTTCGGTCAATCCAGTGTTTGGTGTCACCTTCTTCGTCTCGTCACATGAACCCGATGGAGTCGTCTTCTTCGTGCAACATTGGACACTACTTGGTCCAGGACAATGTCCAGGTGTTGCGACACGATCGCCAGTACAGGAGGTGGACAAAAGACATGTACCGCTCACACCATCCACCTGACAGGGTTTGCCAATGAAATCCCGAAGCTCTGGCGGTATCTCAGGTGTGGGCTCTGGCTGCATCAAATCGGGAGTGGGTTCACCAGCGTCAACAGACGTAACAGGCTCTTGCGCGGGCTCATCCTCGACAGGCTGCTCTGTGCCTCCATTCTCTGCTTGTGAAGGTTCTTTGGAGGCCGGTTCATCCAATGGTTCGCTGATACGCTCTTGTTTTTGTGTATCAACAGGCGTCTCCCTTTGCCCTTGCCCTTCAAGGATCACGAGTTGTTCACTCTTGGGATCGGGTTCGAGGAAGGTAATCGTCCCGTCTCTTCCAGGCTGAATAGAGCCTGTACAGGACACAATCCCACCACTCCAGTAGACAAATAAAATGCAACAAACACTCCACCGAATCCAACGCATCATGTTCACCTGGACATCTTGTAGTTATTGAAAAAGATATGACAAAATAGCACGAAGCCTGCTTTTTCTCAACGAACCTCCAGCTCCACAAACACAGCCTCAAATCATTTGTTGAAAACGTCCACGCAGACGAGGCAAGACATCTGTGGTATGTTCGAGCCAAAGAATGGCCCCAAACACAGGACAAGCGCTCCATATGGCACCAAGCATTTCCGTCGTCATCCCCGTCTACAACGCAGAAAAAACCATCTATGCAGCCGCACAGAGTGTGTTGGAGCAGAGCTTTACAGACTTTGAGTTGCTTCTCGTGGACGATGGCTCAGAAGATGATTCAGCCATGTGGATACGTCGACTGGAGCGAGAAGATAAACGTGTAAAGGGGATCTTTTGTCCCCATCGGGGTGTCAGTGAAACGAGTAACACAGGCTTTGCGAGAGCGAAGGCGCCATTCATCGCGAGATTGGACGCAGATGACCTCTGCGCACCGACGAGACTCGCTGCCCAATATGCGTTGTTGCAAAGGAAGCCAAATATAGGTGTGTGTTCATCACTCGTAGCATTTGGAGGCGATCGAGACAAGAAGCTGGGATACGCTCTTTATGTTGACTGGCTCAACACACTGATCCACCATGAAGACATCTCTCGAAAACAATTCGTCGAGTCCCCCATCGCCAACCCCTCTGTGATGTTCCGAACAGCTCTCTACCATACACTTGGTGGGTATCGAGATGGCGACTTCCCCGAAGATTATGAGCTGTGGTTGCGGTGGTTACAAGCAGGTGTACAGTTCGAAAAAGTACCGGAATACCTGCTTCAATGGAACGATCCACCAGGTCGCTTATCTCGGACAGATCAACGATATAGTGCAGAGGCCTTCCATCGCTGCAAAGCAGCATACTTGGCGCAGTGGCTGTCACAACACAATCCCTTTCATCCTCACATAAAGATCTGTGGAGCGGGACGAAAGGTGAGAAAACACAGCGCATACCTCAAAGAACAAGGGATCATCTTTACACATTATATCGACATCGACCATAAAAAAGTAGGCAATCACTACGATGGTGTCGAGACGATCCACACTACATCCCTCCCACCTCCCGGGAGCTGCTTTCTCGTCTCGTATCTAGGAGGGAGAGACGCAAAAGAAGAAGTCAAACAATGGCTTGCGGACGCACATTACCAAGAAGGGAAAGATTTTATCCTCGCTGCCTAACCTCATCACACACAAAACAACATATGAAGAATATATCGACATCGACATTCAACATGATGACGATATATTCTTCATCATCTCGCCACATCTCCGAAGTTCATCTTTCCCCAAACATTCAATCCATTGAATTCATTTGACAATGATAAATCCATGACACTGGCACTTATCCTGCTTGGTGTGTGGGCAACGCTAACACAAGGAGGCAAGTCATGAGTCACGCAGTACCAATTGCCACATTCTCTTCGCTTCCGGAGGCACAAGTTGCCAAAACGTTCCTCTCATCCCACGGCATCGACTCACTCGTGATGGACGAGCATACAGTGGGAATGAACGTCTGGTTAACCCAGGCAATCGGCGGTATCAGGTTGATGGTTCATGTGGATGACAGCATCCAAGCACATCAGCTACTTTCGGAGGCAGATGCCAACGAGCTAGAGACCGAGGTGTCTTGGGGGTCTTGCCCCAGATGTGATGCAGAGGAAGTCGAAGTTTTGCCCTATTCAACGATGGGGCAGGCGTTGACCGCGACAGCTACTGTCGCACTTACTGGGATGCCGATGATGTCTTCAACACATTCGTTGCGCTGCAATGAGTGTGGGCATAATTGGCAACTCGCTGGCAAAGGGTCTTGAAAAAGGCACTTCGCCAACCCTATCTTATCAGTTGAGTGAACAACGCTCCAAAGATTCATTCAACTGATGGGAAGTGTGATACTCCTACGCTCCCTCATAACGATATGAAGCCCTGTTTTTGGATCTATGCACCCCACAGATCACGAAACAGGGCTTCTCCTTTTCTCCCCACCCTATTTTGTTGTACGCAACAAATCACGAAGAAACGCAATGTGGATGGCCCTCTTCACGTCCTCTTTGGCTTTCGCACGCCAACGCTCTAGCTGTGTACGAACCTGCTTATTCAGCTCGACTTGCGAGAGCGCGATCAACGCCTGCGTGCGGGCACGTGTTGATGTTTGTGCAACACCTTGCCTCACACCTGACCAGACTTGAGCAAACGAAGGTGCCAACTTGATCAGGCCAAATACACCACACAAACGAACATTCAAATGCTTGGATGCCAGCGCCTGACGAAGCACACCGATCGCAGCAGCGCCTTGCTTTAACAACACAGGGAGTGTCCGATGAGGTCGGACATAAACTGCATAACACCCAGATGAATCCGCCAGTAACTGCGTACCGACAGCCGCAAGTAACACTTTTCCAAGCCTGATCTTTTGCAAGTACCGATACGCTTCATGGCGGATGTACGGCTCCTTGTGCTTCACTTTTTGAAGTAAGATCTTCCTCGCGTACACCTCATCCCCCAAACGAAACAAAGTGAATGCAACACGAACACGCCACTTTTCGACGACGTACTTCCGGGTCTTTGGGTACATGCGTGTAAGCTCTTGACGCAAAACAGTCAGCGCAGGTTTGGCCTTTTTTCCCCAAGACAAAAACAACGATAACATCGCCTTTTTGCTCTTCCATGAGGCTTGAGGGAACAACGCGAGCAGCTGCTTTTGAGCAGGCAGCGCAACATCCCCCATCAAAGACAGCGATTGTATCGCTTGCTCACGAAACATCCCCTTCTTGTAGACGAGTTGTTTACGTAGCCAATTTCGCAAGATCCCCTGCATATTCGCCTTTCTCTTCGCGGCGTCTGTCATAACACCAAACAACAACACTTGCGCCCTTGTAGGCAAAGATGACCACTGCTTAAGGAGCGCCCAGGCTGAGGCTGGATATCGCCGCTTTAAATAAACCGAAAAGACTGAAAGTATCGATGAATGGAACATGTTCGAGAGAATCGAAGGCCGCCTCACCAATGACAACAACTCAGCCGTTGAAAAGATCCCCTTCTCCCTGCGCAATCGCACGATCTGTGAAGCACACACAGAGATCAACGATGCGTTCTTACTGGTGAGTCCCTTGTGGAGCAACGTGTGGACCTTCTTCTTCTCACCGAGTCTTTGCAACAACGGGACATATTGAAGCTGTTGCTGCAAAGGCAACGTCTTCAACTTTTGTGTCAGTGAGGGCAAAAAAGCGCGTCCCTTTACACCGATAGAATGGATCACTGCTTCAATATCTCGATGAGCACGTGGATCTTTTTTGTACAGGGTGAGCAACGCAGGCACCACCCCTGCGGCCTTTTCCCCCATCCCTTTGAGGACTTGAATCGCTCCCCATTGTAACTGCTGCTTTCGGCTCTTCAAATGCTTCCGTAGTGTGGGGAGTGCAGACGCACAGCCAGGTCCAAGCTCCCGTAGAATCGCGCCAACCAACCTCATGGGCCAAGGAAACAATCGAACTCGCTGCTGGGGACGTAGTGCTCGATGTTGTAAAAATCCGGAGCGTTCATCACCACCTTGGGACTTTGCGTAGGCGTTCATCCAACGATACTCTTTGCCCAATTCGCTCTGTGCGTCCTTCAAAAATGCGAACAACAACCGCGCACTTTGCACACATTCATGGCGTGCGATCCCCACAACCACATGACGAAGTTCACCGCGCTGCATACGTCCAGAACGAAACAGTCGAAATGATGGCATATTCAATCCAGCCAAGATCGTCCGAAGCACAGGCTCTTTGTATGTCCCCACTCGTTGTAAAAGACGCAATGCCCGCCCTCTTACGTTAAGAGGAGTGTTACTTGCCAACCATCGAAGCAGCGATATCGCAGGTTTCGCATTTTGCTTTGTCAACATCTTCTCGGCCTGTATCAGGTAGGCGACCCTGCTCCTTTCATTTTGGTTCTTCGCAAACACAGCCACTCGCAAGCGCTTGAGTAATGGTCCAAGCGCCTGCTTGCTATGCAAACGAAGCAGCAAAGAGGCTTCTGTGTGCTTGAGCCCTCGCTGACTCTTGATCGTATCCAACCAACCATTGATCTGTGCATCAGAGGCCGCAGAGACTTTCTCTGCTTTGGCCTCTACAACGAAAGAAAACAAACACATACAACCTATCAACATCAGAACCCGTATCATAGAAATGTTCCTCACATCGTTAAGACCACAGAACTTTCCCTGAAACACAACCGTATCAAATGACCATCCGCAAACCTTCGATGATGAAGACCGTTGTGTTACAAACAATAGGAGAAAGAAGATGAAGGACCATAGCATACTCCCGACCTCCCTCGGTGATTCCTATCACCCCTCAGTGGCCCAAAAATCGACACGTATTGAGACCGGGAGTGAGCGGATGGATGGCCTTGGGATGGGTGACAGTTGCTATATTCCGCTTTTCTCCCCACAAGAGTCGAGTCGATTGTTGGAAGCTTTGTTGCCAGGTGGAGAGATCGAATACCAACAATGGTATCACATGCCCGATCGAAAAAAACCACACAAACCTCTTCGTCCGTTGCGAAGGATCAAGGTCGCGATGACCACCGCTCCCCAAGGAGTCAACGAACGGACACCCCATTACCGCTTTCCGGTCAATGACCAAAACCGCTACGGTGTGGTCTCTCCAATGACACCGACAGTGAACACCATCCGCTTGCAGATCGAAGCCCTCCTCGGACGCAGCTTCAACCACGCGGTCGTCCTTGTGTATCGCGATGGTGATGATGGTATAGGTTTTCACAAAGACAAGATGCTCGACCTCGATCCAGACGCGCCCATCGTGACCATCTCACTTGGCGCAGCGAGAACGATGTTCCTCCGAGACGATATCCACGAGCCAACGGTCCAATACGAATTGACTTTGCAGCCCGGCGCCGTCTTTGTCATCGGCCCCAAAACCAACACAGAGCTTTATCATGCGATCCCACGCCAACCAGAGCGACCGCTTGGACCACGTGTCTCGTTAACGTTCCGTAATACGCTGACATATAGAGATAAACAAGGACACATCCACGGCCAAGGAGACGCTTACCAGAGCCTGAATTGGCCCACCGAGCTGCGCGGGATGCACCGACTCGATGCAGCACTCGACCAACCACTCGAAAGATAACTCTTCTCTCCACGAAAACGTCATCTTCTGGTATCGTATCCAAACCCACATCACGCAGAAAAAGACTCCATATCATTCAGCGAGAGAGTCATGTCATGAGCAAAAACATCACAAACCGAGACGACTGGTTCAGCGAATGCAGATGGCTCCTCGCTGAAGCCCCATCAGCGGAGTTGTGGAAGCGTATCATCACATTGTGGAACCGCACACGACTCCCCAAAGACGAAAAAGAGGTCGCGCTCTCTTACCTCTCATCACAGCTCAGTCATTGGCCTCTGCAAGTCGTCAGGCTCCCACCGAAGACCTGGATACGGCCGAAAAAAAAGCTCTCCCCTCAAAAGAGCCTGCTGCTCTGTAACACCATCGATGTCGGAGCGTTGGCGCTCCCCAAAGACTCACTCGCTCGACTGCTCCGCTCAGAAAACGTACAACACATCCAAAGACTCCAGCTCGCCCACACGCAAAATGCCGTCTCATTTACGCCAAACAATATCCAACAGATGAGCCCTCGTCGGCTAAGAGTGCTGGATCTACGGGACACAAACATCGACGATGAAGGCCTAATCGCATGGCTACAAACAGGCGCGCTCTCCGAACTCGAAGAACTGTATTTGCAGGTAACAAAGATCTCCGACAAGAGCATGGAGACTCTCTTTACGGAATACTCACTTGCACACCTGCGCGTACTCGATATCAGACACACGGAGATCACTCATCGTACAGCAGAATGTATCAGCAAGGCACCTTTTTCTCGGCAACTACGTGCACTTCATATGTATGCAAATGACGTCGGTGAACAGGGGCTCATGTGGCTCGCGGACGCCAAAAACCTCCAACCAACAGTCAGGAATATCTACAGGGCTCGATACTTTGCGGAGAAAAATCCTTGGTGAATTTACAACATGCGATCACACAATTCGACACGCTCTCCACTCAAGAGAAGAGAGCATTCTCCCATCAGGTAAGAGAACGCTACCTCAAAGCCCTCTCTGAGACGCCTTCAGAAGGTGAACTTCATCTTTTGCGAAGAGCGCTCGCATACGTCATCCCGACACAAACTACGACTATTGACGGATTGACGCTCTCTTCACATCCAACGACATCTCACTCGATGGCCCGCTTTGTCGAAGCTGACAGACTCAACACGACACAACGGAAACACTTTGCACAACCAACAGCGTCGCAAACAACCTATCTCGTGGCCTTTGCAGATCCACAAACGCTTCACTTTCGGACATTTGAATGTATTCTCCCGCTGGATCGGTGTTTTGAATCAACACAACTTTCATTCACACCGGACAAAGCCCAAGCCTTGCTGCCGGAACAGGTGTACAGCGTCGCGATGAGACCATGTCCATCGACCTCAGAGGCGCTCAAGAGGCTCGACACGCTAGGTCTATACGTCCCACCTATTAACGCTAACACACGAGGCGGAAAACGTTTTATCTTCCACAGCGCTTCTCTTGCGGACAGTCTGACAACAGCCTTGCTCCAAACACTGCCAGAGACGCTGTTGGAGAATTTTGTCCACGTCAACCCAGTCTTTCGGTGCAACCGCTTTACACCTGACGATCAACCGTTCGACGAACACATCGACACCCCCTACGCAGATCTCGCCCGACATCACGTCTCCAAATACACACTACTACTCTACTTAAGCGGTGGCAGCGGCCCAAAGCCCCTATCCTTTCAAGACAAGATAACAATCGATAACATCGAAGAGATGACCTGTATCATCTTTCATCAGGCGCTCACACATGAGGGACGTCCATTCAAAGAGGACAACAAAATCTTTTTGCGTTCTGAGTTGATCTTTGAGGAGAGAGCGCACACCCACGACGAAGACATGGCGAGGCTCTTCTCAACGGCCTGCTATATGACAGGTGAGTCGATGTTCTTTCCACAGCTTGAAGCATACGCAAATGACTGCTATAACCGCGTGGCTACGGGCCACTGGGAAGGTCTCTCAACAAAAGGACATGAACAACTGTATCTACACAAAGCCTACCAACGCTGGGATGATGAAGAGTGTCACTTTCTGACAAATGGTACGGACTACTGGTTCTCTGCGGAACAAGTCACACTTGAGGCATGTGCTGTGCTCGCGTTGTGCGACTACTTTAACGTCCGATTACCGATTGACAACAATATCTACCCACGCTTTGAAGCACACATCGATGATCCAGAGTTTGACTTCGAGAATGCATCCTTCCGTCAGCATTGTAAAACACAAATCATTGAATCTCTCCAAACAGTCGAACATATCACGACATTCTTATCAAAGCAGGTGCAAAAGCCGACCGCGCCCTTTGTCCACGTGCTGGACCTTGATGATCTGTTCCCACCTCCCGATCAGGCTAACGAACACGGTTGTCCGAGCTGTATGGATGGCCCCTTCCAACCAGAAAGACACGCCTGGATTGCCGACAGTTGTAGAGAAGGACAAGAAGCATCCCGAAAAGAACTGAGCGGCGCCCCCATTATTTTGATGGGTGATGAGATTACACTTCAGAAGGAGCACTTTATCGTCGAAAAGGACAAAATCCACATCCTCAGCGAGACACGCATCGCCCCTGTCCATTTTGCGGGTATGACTTGCTGTGACTTCTTCGCGGATAGAAGTGATGAGTATGTAGGTGTGGATCTTCTCCTTGATGGCTTGTACCCCTTGGTGCCTCCGATTTTGTGGCGTAAAACAAGAGGTTCATTTCACCTCATGTTCGACTTTTGGAGAAACACCTGGATGGTCTCTGCCACACAACGCAAGATCCCGACCCCCTCGATCGACCGAAAACAAAAGAGTTATCTGGATTTTAAGAGCAAACTCAACAGCGGAAAACACAACGAAGAAGAGCTGAAAGGTAGCTTTTGTGATCCAAGTTCTTCAAGAACAGGTTAGGGCACACAAATTTCTTTCTCTTGCGATGGCCTATCCCTTGTCTTTTTGCTTTTGTCTCTCTTGCCAGTCTTCCAGTAACTCAGGAACTGTTTTGCGTGAACCATCGTGACTCCAGCCGGGGCGGGCGAAGAGATACATGAATTTTGCTTTGAGGGAGTTTTTCGAGAACACATCGCGAAACATCGCGACCCATTCGTGCGTTGCGATCTTGATCGGATTATACGTCGCCAACGGCGTGATGATGCCATACTCAGGTGGCTCTTCGGGATCCTCTTCCTGGAAGGAACCAAACATCCGGTCCCAAATGATCAAAATCCCTGCATAATTTTTATCGAGATAGCGTGGATTGGTCGCATGATGTACGCGGTGATGAGAGGGGGTATTGAATACCCATTCGAGGGGGCCGAGACGATCGATCGCCTCTGTGTGGATCCAAAATTGGTAGAGCAGGCTGACTCCTTTGAAGAAAGCCAGCGCGATGGGATGGAATCCCAACACGACGAGCGGCAACCACAACAACCATCCTCCCGAGACAAAGCCAGTCCAGGTTTGTCGCAGCGCAGTTGTCAAGTTGTAGTGTTGGGAGGAATGATGGATGACATGAGACGCCCAAAACCAACGTGATTCATGGCTGATACGATGGAACCAGTAGTAGCTAAAGTCTTCGAGCAAGAAGAGCGCGAGGATCGCCCACCAAGCAGTCATAGGGATCGTGAAGATCCGCACGTTGTTGTAGAGCCAAAAAGCAACGCCGACGGTAATCGCACCGGTAAGCATCTTGGTCCCGAGGTTTCCGACGCCCATGAGCAAGCTCGACATGGAGTCGCGAAGCTCAAACTCAGCGGACTTGCGGAACCTCGCCATCACCATCTCAAGAAAGATCAGCAAGATGAAAAAAGGAACCGCCAGCTCGACCAGCTTTGCTGAAAAGATGTCAGGTATTTGCATTCTCTCACCCCTTTGTTGTTTGCATTTGTTGGAGTTTGTGAAGCCACGCTTGCGCACGCTCCTCTTCGGAAGATGGGAGAGTCAAAAACACGTGCCCCATATCATATGAATCAAGATAAACATCAAGGCGATAGATGTCACCTTCTTGCGACAATTTGACCTGCGTAATCGATGTCGCCAGAAACTTCCGGGCGTTCCAACGAAGCCCGAAGACAAACAACACAAACAGCGCATCTTCCTGCTCGGAGATCGCAAGAGCGCGTGCATGTGTCTCACAAAGTAATGAGTCCTCTAAGCTCGCACCTGGATAAAAACGCTCCACAATCTCCTGAATATGTTCTTCATCTCTGATCGTCTCGGTCTTGTTTGCGCCGATCAAAAAATGAAACACAAAGATCAACAACACACCACCAAATGTCACGAGATACAAAATGAGGGGATCCATTCGAATTACCTGTCAGGGGTATAAAGTGGAAAGATGTTCATTATGGCCTTTATCACATGTTTGCGTATCGCAAGTAGGAAGTCAAGACAGAACAACGCGACAGAAGAGAGCAAAGAAAAAAAATTCATCTTAGACAAAGCAACCGTATATTCGAATGTTGGAGTTTTCCCTTGCGATACTTTTTCCAAACATATCAGAATAAAACTGAACAGTCCCCGTCTACCCCAACACACACGAAATCGCACCACAGACAAAACATCGACAAAGACACATGTAGTGGTGCGCTCATTTCCTACTTTTGATCACAGGAGTTGATCCATGAAGAAAATTCTATGGACTCTGGGTATCTCAGCCCTCGTTCTCAGCCTGATGCCAGCGCTGTCCTTTGCAGCCCAAATGCAGGCATTCCCCGGAGATGGAAAATGTCCCTCTGGTTGGAAAATGGTCCCCTACAAACTCGCAAAACAAGGTTGTCGAGCGCGAGGCATGGGCCAATGGCACATCGCTCGTATCGCCGGCGGCGGCTCCCAAGATGGTTGGGGCTACAAATGCCGTAACCGTACCCGTGACAGTCGAAAACTTGGCCATACACTTTGTATGAAGTCTGGCAACACAGCCCTCCAGCGACGTGCCAAACAACGTAAAGCCAAACAGCGCAAGATCAAACAGCGCAAAGCCAAACAGCGCAAAGCCAAACAGCGCAAGATCAAACAACGTAGGGCCAAAATCCTCAAACAGCGCAAGATCAAACAGCGCAAAGCCAAAGCTGGTGGCCAACGTAAGGCAAAACAACGCAAAGCCAAAGCTAGCGGCCAACGCAAAGCCAAACAACGCAAAGCCAAAATCCTCAAACAGCGCAAGATCAAAGCACAGCGTAAAGCCAAAGCTGGCGGCCAACGCAAGGCAAAACAACGCAAGGCAAAACAACGCAAGGCAAAACAACGCAAGATCAAACTCATCAAGCAGCGCAAGATCAAAAAACTCAAACAACGCAAGATCAAAGCACAACGCAAAGCCAAAGCACAACGCAAAGCCAAAGCTGGCGGCCAACGTAAGGCAAAACAACGCAAAGCCAAGCAGCGCAAGATCAAAAAAATCAAGCAGCGCAATACCAAAAAGCTCAAACAACGCAAGATCAAGCTCCTCAAACAGCGCAAGATCAAAGCACAACGCAAAGCCAAGGCTAGCGGCCAACGTAAGGCCAAACAACGCAAAGCCAAACAGCGCAAGATCAAAAAGCTCAAACAGCGCAAGATCAAAATCCTCAAACAACGCAAGATCAAAGCACAACGCAAAGCCAAAGCAGCCGGTCAACGTAAGGCCAAGCAACGTAAAGCCAAAATCCTCAAGCAACGCAAAGCCAAGCAACGTAAGATCAAAATCCTCAAACAACGTAGAAGCAAACTTCAACGCAAAAAGAAAGCAAGACGTCCACAGTTCCGAGCATTCGCAGGGACTCGCTGTCCAAGAGGTTGGAGACACGCGAGCTATGCGCAGGTCAAACGTTACACAAGTAAAGCATGTCGTGCGCCTGGTATGGGGCAGTGGCACATCGCTCGCATCGCAGGTGGTGGTTCCCAAGATGGTTGGGGCTACAAATGTCGCAACCGTTCCCGTGACAAACGTAAACTCGGTCACTCCCTCTGTGTTCGATAAAAGACTTTGAGAAAACCTCTCCCTCCCACACCTCTCTCCTTGCGACATCTCCCCTGAGCAAAGTACCTGGAAATCCCAAACAGTCATAGGCAATACAAACGATTAGTACGCCATCATCTCGGGACAACAAAAGCTTCCGGTGCTTTCTTGTTTGCGACAGCAAAAAAAGTCAAAAAAAGCATCCATTTTTTCAAAAAGATACCGTATACTCCAGGGAACACAAAAAAGACGGAATGACAATGATATATCTCATCACATAGAGATGTATATGCTCGTTCAACTTTCCCAATCCACTTTTCTTTAGGAGTTCATCTACGATGAAGAAGATTCTACTTGCCATGGGTATCTCTGTACTCGCGATCGGCTTAATGCCCGCGATGTCCTCTGCTGCACCAAAATTCCGTTACTTCAAGGGTGACGGAACATGTCCACGAGGTTGGCGCCTTGCGTCATACGGTATGGTCAAGCGTTTCACAGCCCAAGCATGTCGTGCACCAGGAATGGGTCGCTGGCATATCGTCCGCCTCGCAGGTGGTGGCTCCCAAGATGGTTGGGGCTACAAGTGTCGCAATCGCCCCCGTGATGGCCGTAAACTTGGTGGTTCCTTGTGCGTCCCAGCACCTCGCCGAGGCCTACAAAGACTCGCCAAAAAACTCAAGCAGCGCAAAATGAAGCAGCGCATCAAGAAGAGTCGTCGTGGCCCCAAATTCCGCGCATTTAAAGGCGACAGACGTTGTCCACGCGGTTGGCGTCTTGCGTCCTACGGTATGGTCAAGCGTTTCCCACGAAGAGCATGTCGCGCACCAGGAATGGGTCAATGGCACATCGTCCGCCTCGCAGGTGGTGGTTCCCAAGATGGCTGGGGCTACAAATGTCGTAACCGTCCCCGTGACAGCCGCAAACTTGGTGGTTCCTTGTGCGTCCCCGGACGTCCCCGCATTCCCAAATTCCGTGCATTTAAAGGTGCTCGCTGCCCCCGTGGTTGGAGACGTGCAACGTACGGTATGGTTAAGCGTTTCCCACGAAGAGCATGTCGCGCACCAGGAATGGGTCGCTGGCATATTGCTCGCCTCGCAGGTGGTGGTTCCCAAGATGGTTGGGGCTACAAATGTCGCAATCGTCCCCGTGACAAACGTGGACTCGGTCACTCCCTCTGTGTTCGATAAGACATTCACACACAAGTCCCCTCCCACTCCGCTCATTTGATACAAACCTCCCCACAAAACACATCCATAACCTTCGTAAGATGGTCTCTTTGTTTGTTCGAGAGGACTTCAGGAGGCCTTTTGTTTCTTGGCGTTTGCGGATTGTGTTTGGGGTGGGATTGTCCTCGGTGTCGGGGGGACGTTGCCAGAGAGTTGGGGATCAGGTTTGAGCAACACATCCACCCTCACGACCTTTCCTCTCCCTCCTGAGGGCCATTTGCGCTCACGAAACAAAGAGCAAGGACCACGTCTTTGTTTGCGCTCGACTTTCCAAATACGCGCGATGTGGTAGAGCGCGATCTTTTTCTTGTGGCGTTCATCAAGCAGCTCCCAGCTTTTGGATGGTTTGTGCCATCGAGCCTGCAAAATCGCACGTTTGATCGTACATTTGATCAGGACACCGCTTTGTAATTCAAGGGATAAAAAGAGTTGTCCTGTCACATGTTGAAGTCCGAGGTAAGACTCTATTCTTCGCCAGAAAGTGTTGTTCATGGAGCGGACTTCTTGCACAATTTGTTTGCGATATGTGCCGAGTGGACCGGTGAATGGCTGATCCATTTTTGGTAACGCAGGTGTCTTTGGTAGACGGACATACCGTGTGCATCCGGTCATCGCCATAGCGCTAATCGTAAGACACAGAAACAGAGACAGCTGGTAGGATTGTCGCAAATTTTGCTTGACAATGACGCGAAAACACACAAAATCACCCTGCTCAAGTGTGCGTCTACGTTGTCCGTGTGGACAACATAGAATGTTGTACAAAAAGCACATATTTCAGATAACAAACCACAGCACCAGACTTTCGTCAATACGTGTGCTGATACAGAGTACATGTGGACACTCTTTTGAGTGTACGTCCACCAACAAAAAGGAACGTGAGATGGCTCGAAAAGGAAGAAAAGAGAACAAAGAAGAAGTCGTCGAAAGCAAAGGCACAGACGAAGGTTACAAAGATCCCACCCTCTTTTTGTTTTTGTGGCTGGGTGTCCCCATGATCTTGATGTTCGCATACGCGATCTTTGGTTCACACTAACCAAAGAAAATACCTGCCAACGGGCAGAGCAGCTGATGCGTCAATGACGAGGGTATCCGGACGCATCATAAAGTGAGGTGTAGTCTTTCTCCAAGTCAATGCAATAAACAAGAGCCAATTTCATGTTTTCGCTTGACAAGCGGGGTCGAATCCGCTAGAAGATCTCTTCGCCTCGCAAAGGAATTAGGCGCAATCCTATCCCTTGGAATCCGTTACAATTCCAGTTTCCTTTGTAATCCCATAAGATAGCGTTTCATTTTACGCACTATATGAGACAGATCGGCAAGCCTTGTGGCTCATCTTCCACTCACGAGGTCAAAGATCGGATCCAATTCGCGAAATACGTCTGCTTCACAGCAAACGATACATGAAGAGAGTTATTTGATGAAAACGTATATGCCCAACAAAGACAAAGCCCACGAGGAAAGAAAGTGGTTTTTGTTTGACGTCAATGGAAAAGTATTGGGTCGTCAAGCGACTGAAATCGCTAGCATCCTTCGCGGTAAACACAAACCCGAATACACTCCCTTTTTGGATTGTGGTGACTTCGTGGTCGTCGTCAACGCCGAAAAAGTTGAGCTGACCGGCCGCAAATGGGACCAAAAAGTGTACTACAGACACAGTAACTACCCCGGTGGTATCAAAGAGATGACCGCCCGTGAGATGAACGAAAAACGCCCCGAGCGCATGTTGTATCTCGCTGTGAAAAATATGCTTCCCAAAGGCTCACTCGGACGTCAGATGTTGAAAAAACTCAAGATCTACGCTGGCGAAGAGCACCCACACCAGGCACAAAACCCCGAACCTGTTGAACTCTGAGAGAGGTACCAAGATGATTACTAAAGGTGAACGTTGGAACGCCACAGGAAAACGTAAAACCGCCGTCGCTCGGATCAACATCGCTCCAGGGACAGGCAAAGTCTTTATTCGCAAATGGCGTGTTCTGCCCAAAGGAGACACCACAACTGTTGAATTCATCGACCCCAAAACGGGCGCTGAAGTCACAGAAAACGTCTCTTTCTCCGAAAACGTGCTGGATCGTGCTTGTGGTGTCCCCAAGACCGCCAAACACGGAAAACAACCCTTCAAGTACACTCCCATGGAAGAGTACTTCGGACGTGAAACACTCCAGATGATCGTTCGTCAGCCCTTCGATGTCACCAAAACTGGTGGACAATTCGATGTCTGGGCAAACGTTGCTGGTGGTGGACTCAGCGGACAAGCTGGTGCTATCCGTCACGGTATCGCAAAAGCTCTCCTCGCCTTCGAACAAGACAAACTCGTCTCCGGTGGCGTCACTGTCACTGAAGAAGGTGAAGAAGTCGGTCCCGCTCTTCCCGTGCGCAAAGCACTCAAGAAAGCAGGATTTATCACTCGCGACGCACGTGTCAAAGAACGTAAGAAATACGGTCAGCCAGGTGCTCGTAAGCGCTACCAATTCTCCAAGCGCTAATCCTCACACATTCCCCCTCTCTCTCCTATTATCTTCCCCAACTTATGCAAACTTTACCAAACCCCAACTCCGGGGACAGGTATATTTGTATCGTCGCAAGCTCCCCCTCGCTCTATGAAACAATCCCCCCTCTTGAGCAACAATGTTAGCCAATGGTGTCGAGATCATCGACCTCGTGTGCACGCTCCATAATAAAGTTGTAACGGGCTGATGAATCCCGCCCCATCAGACTTTGAATGGCACCATCCGTTTGCAATTGATCTGTCACCTCAACCTTCAACAGAGTCCGTTGTTTGGGATCGAGTGTCGTCTCCCGAAGAACAGCCGGCATCATCTCGCCCAATCCCTTAAATCGTTGGATGTCCACCTTCGAGTTTTCAGGAAGCGTCGCGATGTACGTGTCCTTCTCATTATCATCAAGTGCCCAAAAGACACGCTTGCGCGCCTCGATACGATAGAGAGGAGGCTGTGCAAGGTAGACATGACCACCGAAGATGAGATCGGGCATATGGCGATAAAAGAACGTCAACAGCAATGTCGAAATGTGATGACCATCAGCGTCCGCATCCATGAGCAAAATGATCTTGTCATAACGAAGTTTTTTGATATCGAAATCCTTCGAGATTCCACACCCTAACGCTTGGACAATGTCACTCAATTCTTTGTTGCCGAGCACCTTCTTGAGGCTCGCTGTTTCGGTGTTGAGGACCTTTCCGCGAAGTGGCAAGATCGCCTGTGTCTTCCGATCCCGTCCCATCTTCGCCGACCCCCCCGCAGAGTCTCCCTCAACGATAAACAATTCGGATTTTCTTGGATTTTGCGAAGAACAGTCAGCCAACTTTCCAGGCAAGTTCAAACGTCGAGTGGGGCCTTGTCGTCGGACAAGCTGAGACGCCGCACGACTGGCTTGCCGAGCCTTCGCCGCCATGATGTTTCGCTCTGCGATGGCTTTTGCGATGCTACCGTTGTCGATCAACCATTGTTCAAACGCAGTGCGCACTGTTTGATCGACGAGAGGCTGGACCTCTGGATTGTTCAGTTTCTCTTTGGTTTGTCCTTGGAACTGGGGGTCTGCGACAAAAACACTGAGCAAACAGATCCAACCTTCTTTAAGATCGTCCGCCGTAACCTGCACTCCTTTTGGAGCGAGTTTTTGGTTGGAGATGTAATTTCGCATGGACTTCGAAACAGCCGCTCTCAAACCAAGCTCGTGACTGCCGCCGTTCTTGGTCGGGATACCATTCGCAAAAGAGCGAATAAACGAATCCGTCGTCTCCGTCCAACAGAAGCAGGCTTCTAGACGCATCCCTTTGTTATTTTGAATCGCAAAGTAACCTTCATGAGCGGGTGTCAAATTTCGCTCTTTGAGATGGTTGGCCATGTAGTCTTCAAGACCACCTTCGTGCAGAAAGTGCTCAGATTGACCTGTTGTGTCATCGATGAACTCGATAGAGAGACCACGATGTAGATAAGAGCGCAGATTGATCCGCTCTCGGATCAAGTTGGGGTCGAATGTCACGCTACCGTGGAAAATATCGGGGTCGGGACGAAAGGAGATGGACGTTCCCGTTCCATGAATCCCCTTCTCGATGACAGTCAACTTATCGACAGGATCGCCCTTTGCATAATTTTGCTCGTAGAGTTTGCCATCCGACTTGACCTGCACAGTCAAAGATTCGCTCAACGCGTTGACAACAGACAGACCTACACCGTGCAAACCGCCTGAGTATTCGTAGTTTTTGTTTTCAAACTTCCCACCAGAGTTCAACTCTGTGAGCAACAGCTCAACAGTGGGAACTTTGTATTCATGGTGGATATCGACAGGAATACCACGACCGTTATCAATCACAGAGATGGTCTCTCCATCTTCTTGAAGATGAACGATGATATGATCAGCGTGACCGTTCATCGCCTCATCGATGGAGTTGTCGACGATCTCCCACAGCAAGTGGTGGAGTCCTGCCTTGTGGACACCACCGATATACATACCGGGACGCTTTCGGACGTGCTTGAGTCCTTTGAGGACCTGGATATCCCGTCCGGTGTAACTTTTCTTTGGTTTGCTAGAGGGTGAATTCATCAGACGACTCCTTCAGATGTTGTGGTCTCTTGCTTGTCGTTCTCTGTTTTTCCTGTCGTATCTTCCGACAATGAGGGGATCACAATCTCGTCTTCCAAGACGTGACTCCAGGAACCTCTGACGCTGCGTTTGATTTGGCCGCGACTGTTGCGTTTTCCCTTTTTCATTTTTTCGGGGACAAACTCGACAATATCGTCTTCGTCGGTTTCCACACGCAGTCGTTGCTCTTTGGAGGTAAACATCGTCGCAGTGAAGAGCAGATCCCCATCATCCATTTGCACCAAACGCACACCTTTCCCAGGTGAAGAGAGAAACTTGATCTCTTCCGACGGGAACATCAAGTAACGTTTCTTCTTGCTGACGACGAGCGTGGACTCCTGGCCATCACATAGCGACACAAAGAGTACCGAGTCTCCTTTGGAGCGCCTCACAAATCGTCGTCCACTCTTGGTCGAAGGTTCAGCAAAGGTCGCGAGGGAGATACGTGAACCATACCCCTGCTCAGTGATCGCGACAAGGTGTGTTGGAGGGATAGTCTCTTTGTCTTCCTCTCCGATACCCAGGCCAATATCACCGACGGCACGTGGATCAAGACTGAAAGATGCCAAAACCCGCTCACCATCTTCAAATTTGAAGACATCCTGCAAGGGGTTTCCATAACCCGTTGTTGCGACGACATCGTTGATACGCATCGTATACGCGACGCCCTTATCCGTGAAGAAACAGACCGACTCTTTGGTACTGCCAGGCATAATCGAGACGACCTCATCGTCCTCTCGTGTACGGATTGAGCTGATCTCGCTGATCGTACGGATACGTTTGATCCATCCGTTCTTGGTGAGGATGACGTGAGTGTCCTCTTCCTGGATAAAGTCCTCGGGTTGGACTTGCAAACTTGTATCCACTTCGCGAATACGTGTGCGTCGAGGCTCCGCATAGTCTTTTTTGAGTGTCTCGAACTCTTTCCTCATCTCAGCGGAGAGTTTGGCTGGGTGATCAAGGATATCTTGGATGTGGTCTGCTTCAGCTTGAAGCTTGTTGAGTTCCTCAATGATGCTCTTGATCTCGAGACGAGCGAGTCTGTACAGTTTCGTCTCCAAAACCGCTTCACATTGGACCTCGTCAATTTTGAATCGCTTCTGCAGCTTGAGACCTGCATCTTTCTTACCATCTGATTGACGGATGATCCTGATGGCTTCATCGAGGTCATGGAAGATAATCTCAAAGCCTTTAAGGATGTGGATACGTCGCAGCAACTTGGCGAGCTTGAATTCAAACCGACGTCGCAACACGTCGATCCGGAAGGCCAAAAACTGCTCCAGGATCTCTTTGATGGAGAGCTTTGAAGGCGCTGCGACGAGAGGGTTTGGTGTGGGGACAAGTGCGGTCAAGTTGATCGCAAAGTTTTGCTGAAGTGGTGTGTGCTTGAACAGATACGCCATCACCAGATCGACCTCAGTCTTGACCTTCATCTCAAGGACAATACGTGTAATCTCCGTCGACTCATCGCGAACATCGACGAGCATGGGGATCTTTTTGGAGATGATGATCTCGGCAATTTTTTCGACGATGGTCGCGCGGGTGACGTTGTACGGGATGGAAGTGATGATAATTTTTTTGGTCTTTTGTTTCTTCTGGGAGCGGCTCTTTTCCTCTTTCCACTCTCCGCGTGTGACGACACTTCCACGACCCTTTGTGTAGATCTTGATACGATCAACTCGTGGTGTAATAAGCTCTCCACCTGTCGGGAAGTCGGGACCTTTGATCTTCCTCATCAGTTGAGGAATGGTCGCGTCGGGGTTTTCCATCAACATCAGCAAAGCGTCCATCACCTCACCGAGGTTGTGAGGTGGGATGTTGGTCGCCATACCAACGGCGATACCAGCGCTACCATTGACGAGAAGCTGTGGAAAGCGCGCAGGCAACACGATCGGTTCTTGCAACGTCCCGTCGAAGTTATCCCGAAAGTCGACAGTCTCCTGTCCCAATTCGTCAAGTAACTCCAAGGAAATAGGCTGCAACCGCACCTCTGTGTACCTCATGGCGGCGGCTTTATCGCCATCTACGGAGCCAAAGTTTCCGTAACCGTCGACCAGTGGGCTGCGCAGGCTAAAAGGCTGTGCCATACGCACCATCGCGTCGTAAATCGCTTGGTCACCGTGGGGGTGAAACTTCCCCATAACGTCACCCGTCACTGCCGCAGACTTTCTGAATTTGGCCGTAGGGAGTAACTTGAGGTTGTGGTACATCGAATACAAGATACGACGCTGAACGGGCTTGAGACCATCGCGCACATCGGGAAGAGCACGGCTCGTGATGACGCTCATCGCGTAGTTGAGATATCGGTTTTCGGTTTCTTCTTGTAAGGAAACTTTGATCACCCGATCATTGTCGGGGGCTTGATCAAACAAATCCATATCATTTGTACCCATAGGTGGATGCCTTTCCTTCACACAAAGCCACTGCGTCACTGAGTTTGGGGCCTTGGCATGTCTATTCAATCAAAGAGCTCTCTGCTCTCTATCATACGTAGGATATGTGTCAATCTATGTCATTACGTCATGAACTTGTACACATCAAGATCACGTCGCGAAAGCGCCGCATAGTGTACACGAAAAGACGCAAAACGCGAACGCTTCCCTTCAAAACAAGCCCTCAACACTTTAAGAACAAAAGACTTTCTAAAACAGGAGTGTGCACCCAACTTGCGTCACAGCGCCCCTACCGACAACACAGTCTCGCTCTTCACGTCCCCACACAAGAGCGTTCGTACCCGACTACCCCTCTTCTTCTTCTTGCAATTCCCGTTGGATAGAGGTGAGCTTGCGTTGAATCTCCCCCTCCTCGTCGACCTGTTGCTGCTTATGTCGCCCTCTTCCGCTCCTCAGCTCGACGTTGTATCCACATCCCTTGAGCAACGTCGGCTCGACACCGTACTCAATACGAGGCCAGTCTCGACAAATGGCCGGACGTAACAAGTACGAATTACACCGACCATCATCACGAAGGTTTCGACAACTCATCACCTTCGCGACCTCATTGGATTCATCTTCGAGGTCATAGCCGCGCATGTAAAAGCTATGCACTTCCGTGTACCACCACACCCAGAATTTCCCGAACCACGGCCACTTATCCATAATCGGCGGCCACCCCATCAAGACGTAATGGCAACAATGCCCGCGCTGTTTGCACCCACCCGTAATCTTGTAAGGAGGCGGTGTGCTCCACTGTGTGACTTTCTGTGCGATGAGATCCATCCACATAAAAGGGTAACAAATGAGACGTAAACAGGTGCTCAGCCAACGTGGAAGGCGTTGTTTGGGGATACCTGAAGGTGGAGGGCCAGGTCGCTCGACAGAGTCCCTCTGGAGGCGTTTGTTGCTCATCAGTAAACACGCCGCAGACGTGGACGACCACGAAATGGAATGCGCCCTTTGTAAAGGTGAAATCCACTTTTCCCTGGTCCCATCGAGTTAATGAGCCCCTTTAACATACTCAAAACAGGTGTGTTGAGGCCATTTTTGAAGGACTCAGAGACGCGAAACCGAAACTCACCCTGAAAGTAGCTGTATGGGATAGCTCGTCTTAACACGACAAACCCTTTCACAAAGAGCTCCCCAGCCCCTCCCTTCGAGAAGCACTGCATAATGGTCACGCGGCCCTTATCGATACGGATGTCAATCACAAAACGACCAAGTTGGACGAGTGGGACAGGGACCTCACCGAGCTGCTGTGTGGCAAAGTAGCCAGGTCCAACGGAGAATCCGTTGATGCGCAGTTTGATACGTCCGCTGACTTTTGTGATATCAAGCCCACGACCTCTTCGTCGGTAACGACGACGTCTGCGTGTTTTCTTTTTGGAAGTTTTTTTGGTCGCGACCTTTGCGCCAGGTAATGGAACCTTCAACTTGACGCTTCCGTTGACTCGTCCATACACAGGTGAGAAAATCATCGCGAGCAACGGTCTTGGTGGATCGGACTTGCTGCGATGACGAAAGGCGCTGTTAGGTGGTCCGAGTGCGCCTAAATTGATGTCCTTGATCTTGAGGTCCACATCGACGATACGGCTTCGGTGAGAAGCTGTCAGATCGAGTGAGCCCTGTGCAGCTTCCACCCGTGCCTGGATCTCTTGTCGCAATAAAAACAGCGGCAAAATCGAGAGGTTCGCGACAATACGATTGATCTGGACCTCGGCAGTCCCCTTCTTCACCTGCTTTTGGATGTTGAGGCCCTTGATGCTCACACCAGTCAGATAATGAGGGCGCAGATCTTTGACCTGTATTTTCAAACGCGCGCGTTTTTGGATAGGACTGATCACCCTGTCAAAGATGCGCGTATACGGGAATGTCCAATACAAGAACAGCAGAAAGGTCCCCATAAGAAAGGAGCCGTATAACAGCACCTTCAGCAAGATCGCTCGAAATTTTTCCATCCATCTATGCCTTTCAACACCTCTTTACGGAGACGCTTATGAATCGAGAACATATGTTGAGATCACCGCGTCTACATCTGGCTTCGCAGAATCACTAAAGTTTGGCTTTAGCTTTAACTTGCGCACCTTGACGACCTTGCCGGAGTTTTCAATCGCGTCCAAAAACTTCGCGAGTGAAGCAAGCGGGACCGCTTGCAGTTGAATCCGCACAGCCTCCTCTTTGATCCCTGTGGTGTTCTTCCCAACAACCTCGACTGTCTCCGGGTTCATCGAAGAGATCGAGATACTATACTTTTGACTAAGTTTATCGAGAAAGGGCATCAAGTTGACGCGGTTTTGCTTCAGTTTGCGTTTGAGATCTTGGACTTGTCGTCGCGCCTGCTCAAACTTCCCTTGCATTTGTTTGATCTGTACGAGTTTTTTGCGCACTTGATCGTTGGCGTCTTCCATGCTGCGCTGACGTCCGTTGATAAACATAGACCCCAAAAAGAGCACGAGGACCGAAACACCTGCGACAATGACCCCCAACATCATCCGATCACGTGGCGAAATGCGTTCGAGATAATCGACAAGGCTGTCAACTTGTTGTTCAAATAATGCCATGATACAGGGTCCTTCCTAACAAGAGATTTGTGCCCAAAGTCGAAACTCGACCTTACCTTGTTTCCCAGAGACGCGCTGTACGCGACCTTTTTTCATCTTCTTAAAGCAGCGATACGTCGACAGACGTTTTTGAATCTGATCCACCGCACCATACGATGTCGTCTCCCCTTCAATATCGAAACGGCCGGCATCGATCCGCATCGTCCCGATCTCGACCTTGACGTTCTTACGCTTGATCAATTTGGCGACCCGGTCGTACACTTCCAAGAACACATCGTACGAGCTGACTTTTGGGATGATGGCCTTCTTCCCTGTCCCGCTCACTTTCTGGATCTCATCGAGCATAATCAACACACAGCGGTTGGGGTCGGAGATCGATTGGCCGAGGATCTTTCGACAGCTCTCCTCCGCCTTCACTTGTAGTCGTTGGTTCTCGACGGAGAGCACGTAAAACTTCGTCGCGACGGACGTCAAAAACAAGAACAACAAGATCAACACGCCGACAAAGATACTCCCCAATCGTTCCTTGAGAAATTGTAGGTCTCCCTTAAAAGAAAACTCCCCTTTCCTCAAGTTGATCTGCGAGAAGCGACTGTTGTATGTCCCACGAAGTGCGAGGGCGAGGGCCTTCAGGTACTCATCTTGTTGCTCAACAGGCCAAACAACCTCCTCTGCGGTCTCAATGTGATCCAAGTCGAGGCGTTGCACATCGAGGTGAAGACGATGCTTCAAAAACTCGATAATACCGTTAAGCTGAGCACCGCCACCGGTGACATAGAGGGTCTTAAAAGGAGCGCTAAATTTGCGCTGTAACGAGGCGATCGTCCGTCGCACCTCTGTCAACAATGGGGTCAAGGCACGTGAGACGACCTGTGTGACCTGTGATGCGTTGGGTTCAGCCGCCTGACGAAGATCGAGCTGCTCCTTCAAGACTTGCGGGACTTGCTCAACGGGAATGTTTAACGCCGCAGCGAGAGGACCTGCGAGCTGTTGAACACCACGAGACATCGAACGAACAGATTCTGTGCGCATTTTCTCTGCGTCTGTCGCCTCTTCGTACTTCTGGAAGATCGTGATGGTGCTGTAAATGTGGCCAATGTCCAAGACCCCCCAGATCCCTTCCTCGGGCGGCTCTTTGACGGACTTAAACAGATGGTAGTAGGGCAAACCATCCATCATCAAGATGCGTGGATCGACACCTGAGACACAAAGATCCTCGACGTACTCGGAGAACTCTTCCTTGGGGACGCTCCCGACGAGCAAACGACTCGATGCCTTCTCGCGTTCGATAAATTGGTAATCAAAGTGAAGGTCTTCGACATCAAAAGGCGACATATCATCGAGCTGAAACCCGATGGTCTGGTTGATCTTGTTGTTGTCGGAGAAAGGGAAGTCCAAGTTCGCGAAGGCTCCCATCCCACCAGGCATACACGAGATGACTTGGTCGGCAGGACCGAGCTTCTCCATGATGTTGTGGATGGAGTGATGAAGTGCGGCTTTGTGCACCTCTGGATCATCACTGTCAGGAGCCAGGATGGGTTCTTTATGAAAGTCGAGGACTTCGAAGCTCTTGAGCTTGTTGTCGATCAACACCCCCTTGATGGAGGATTGGCCGATGTCGAGTCCGAGAATTCTTTGTGCCATGTCTCGATCGCCTTGTCTATCAGGAAGGAAACGTCTCGAAAGAACACATCCTTCATCCATTCAAAATCATCAACATCCCGAAGGATGGTATTATCAACGTGAGCCACAAGGGCGCTTACATGGCCTGCACATCCGGGGACCTGCAAGCCTTTTTCTCCAGGCCGCTCAGTGAAGCCGCCAATATTGAACGTCTCTCTTCCCACTACCGTGGACATAAATCACCGCCGTCAATCGACGCACGACATTCCCAACCTGCCCAGAGCACTCGACCTTAAACGTATCTGCGTTGACAGAAATGCGTTGTAGGATATTGCTCTTGAGGGGGATCTTGGGCAACTCACCAAGTGATTGGACACTCGCAGAGGTGTTACTTCCTGCGTAGATACGGGGGTCGATGGGGCGTGGTGCCTTCATCCAATCCATAAACGCGCTCGTCGTTGGGAATCCCATAATCGAGCGGTAAATCATCAATTGATCCATCAAACGATTGAAGTTTGGATCGCGCCCTGCCAGTAGCACTTGTTTGTCTTGTGGCTTGATGTTGGCATAGGAGACAATGAGCGCACGCAGCGTCTCTTTATCAGCCTCCGCGATGTTGGTACGCAATACGCGGCCAAATACAGTAAACAGCTTCCCAAAGGTTTGGAAGAAGATATCATCGACTCCCTTCAACAGACGCAGCTCTTCGATGGAGTACATCTTGTAGTCTTTGGTCGTATATCCATGTTCAGGGTAACGGTACTTACTATCTTCGGTGTTGCTCGGTTCGTGCTCCACTTTGCGGTTGCGATCGACCCAATCAGCGATGACAGAGATCATGTCCATACGCGTCATATTGGAACCATCTTTCAACGTCCGCTCGAAGATAGGGTTGTACTTCTCAGGGGCAAAGAGCGCAAACAGCTGCTGCTTGAGCGCAACGCCCTCCCCGTAGTTCTCGAAGCGATTGAGGTTGATCTTGGAGCTCTCATCCTCGATCTTCGCACCAAAGCGCCCCTGAAACTCACCGAAAGGATAGAGCTTTCCCTGGTCGCCTTTTTTGTTGTCGTCCTGTTTCTTTTGGGCCGCGCCAAACGCCCCGCCCGCGATCTTCTTGAGCATCGCAGAGTCGACAGGTGCGATCTTCCACAACTGTAACCGGTTGAGAATCATCGCGACCTGCGGCATCATCTTGGTCGCGGCTTTGAGCTGTGGATTGTTCTTGAGGCGCTGGAATTGCTTGTCGAAGGCCAACAATAAGTGGACAAACTGGAGCGAGGAACGAGCGAGGTATTCGGCCTGGATCGCATTTCGACTGTTGGCGGCGAGCTGAAGTTGGACACGTGAGTCAAACTGCATCTCCAACGTAATCGTCGTGGACAACACCAACATCGTCAAGACGATCAAGAGCGCGAGACCGCGGGAGCGGGGACGCTCAGAGACTTGAGACTCGGCTTTGTCCTCCACACTCTCCTTCTTGTCACGAAGGTGTGGAGGTGTCGGGGCGAGCTCCATTCCCCACAACGTAGGTCTGGAAGCCCGGCGTTTCTTTGGCTTGCGTCCCTTTTTCTTTTGGGTGGTCATGGTCCTCGTCCTCAGCGTGTGAGTCGTTCGGACATAAAGATCTTTGTCCGAGTTAAAAAGGTCATTTTTTTGCCGCCCTCATCTTGCAAGACGAGTTTGATCTCGACGAGTGGCGGGATCGCGAGAGCGTTCTCGATACGTTCAGTGTCCCACTCACGTACCCAATCTGTTTTTTGACGATCCCAGTACCGAATACGCAAAGAGACGACGTTGTCGAGAAGCATCTGCGAGACGCCGCCCTTGTCTGGCTCAGCGTCGATGACGGTCTTTTCGCGCCGAAATAGCCTGTACACCCCTCGCTTTTTAGCGTTGGACTTGCCATAGTAGCTGACGATATTCTGGTCGGACTCGCGAGCATTTCGTACGATGCGAATATGGGAAAAGGAGCTAAAGGTCAGCTTGGAGATGGGTGTCTCATCCTCTCCTTTGAAGATCGTTTTGGGCGCGCGGCTCTGATCGAGTCCGTTAATGCGTCCAGTGTAGAAGGCCATTGTAAGCTCCCGGCACATACGATCGAGAACGACACGCGCAGCGTGGTGGATATCGTTGACCTCGACGAGCAACTCTTTTGTGCGGTTGACGCGACCAACAGAGTCCGCCATCACGATACCAATCATGCTCAACAGGAACGCCGCGATCAGGATCTCCAACAAGCTCATACCAGCCTGTGAACGAAACCGGCTCGAAGTAAATGTTGTCTGTCTGTTCGCCGTAGAGCGTGTATTTGTCTGTGAAGAACGCATCATCTCGCTCACTGTGTCGCTTGATTTGGATTTTGCGCAGGCCATCCATCAGGCAGCCCTGTCGCACGGTTAAAGTGAAAGATATGTGTGGTGATACTCAGCTTGTCAGGCTCACGACCATCTTTCCAGCTGATGGTGACCTGGATCTCCCGAAGAGATTCTTGCAATTGTTCGAAGATCACCTTCATCTGGGACTTTAAGATCCCCATAAAAGGTCCCAGCGCCGAACCAATGCCACTCGCGACAGAACTTGCATCCGAGCCAGTCGAGGGAATACCGAGCGCGGCCATCATGGCTTGCGCCTGCCCACCTTTCTCTCCACCACCTTCGCCGTCACCGCCACCACCGCCCCCTCCGAGACCGGGGAGCTGATCGGGAGTCGCAAACTCGACCTTTTTGATACAATACTTCCACTTAAACTTCTTGAACTCGCTGCCCTCTTCGTTGAAATCGCCATCTTTGCAGACGCTCTTGTCGAGGCCAAAGCGCAGTTTTTTATCTTCGATTTGCTGTTGGAGTTGCGCGATCTTTGCCCGCGCGAGTTGTGTCGCGACAGTCAGGTTCTTTGCGTAGAGCGTCATCTTCACGCTGCCACCTTGTGAATCGAGCAGCACCATAAAGCCCATCGCGAGGATCGCGATAGAGACCAACACTTCGAGCAGGGTAAACCCAGCCTCGGGAGCTTGTTGTGCTCGCTTAAAAGCCGCCAACATCGTCTTCTCCTTTTTTGCGATCGAGGTGATAATCTTCCAGCTTGATCTTCTTGTTGTGGACTTTGACCCGCCCTGTGAGGGGTTGCACCTCCAAAGACATGATCGAGCCGCTGCTGTCTTCGAGATAGATGACTGCGCGTTGACAGCGGCCAAGAGGAAAGCAGTGAATGTACGTGTACTGCGGTCCCTTTTTCTTGCTGTAGACTTCTTTTTGGTGATCGACGTAGATGCCATGGATTTTGACAGGCAGGATACGTCGACGTAGTAACCCTTTGTTGTACTGCGTGAAGGTCGCCTTCTTGATCTTGAGAGAGATGGGCTTTTCCCCTTTCCAACCGCCGACAGAGGAGTCGTCGTTGCTCTCTTCCTTCTTCTCTTTGAGCTTCTTTTTCTTCTCTTTTTCTTTCTTCTTGGCTTTTCTCGCAGATTTTTGCTCGTCATCGACAAGGCAATGACCATCCGTGCTCGCTTCGACGTGATAAATGTTGTTCCTCAGGTCGAACACAAGGCGCATACAGAGCCCCTTCAACGCAGCCTGGCTGTAGAGGTAACGAATCACTCCGGACAATTTGGTCGAAGTCTCTCGCAGCTTCAAGTGTGTGAGGGCGTTGATCGAGGGGATCGCGACGGCAAGAATCCCACCGACGATCGCGACGACGATCAGGATCTCGATGAGGGTCATGCCTCGTTCTCGGACGCGTGCTTTACGCCATTTGGGTGCCTTGTGTTTCATCATTTACTCGCAGCGGATATCTCTGGCCATCGGTGTCACACCTCCAGGACGTCGATCTGCCCCATACGAGGTTACTTCAGGGATCGTCCCTTGTGGTGTTGTGCTCACTCGATAGACATAAGCATGTCCCCAAGGGTCTTTGGGGATCTTTTTAAAGGCCAACCCTTCGAGCTGCTGAAGCACTTGAAGTCCTTGCGCTTTGGTCGGGTAGTGGCCTTTGACGATTTGGTAGAGCCGCAACGCGGCCTGAAGATGACAGATGTGTCGTTTCGCTGTAGAGACGCGCATAGAGTCATCTTCTGCGCCAGCGGCGCCGAGTGTCACACCCAACAAACACCCACCCGTCAGCAGCAAAGCCAACAGCAGATATCGGATGTGAAAAACTTGTTCCTTCGGTGGAAGAATGGTCTTGTTGTGATCTTGTTGTTGTGTCATATCACTCCCACCAGTCGGTGTTGGCCGACATATCCAAATGGACAATGTATATCGACGGTGTGTGGGTCATCGACATACAAACAAAGAGGGTCAAGCTGACGATTTGTTCGTCAGCTCAGAGAGCATTCTCAGTCGTCTTTTTCACAACGAATATCTTTGGTGTTGTACTCTGTACCACCTTCTTTTCCGTCATATCCGTAGGAGAGGACATCTGGCTCTTCGGGGTTGGTCGCGCTGGGGAAGCGGTAGAAGTACTCACGACCCCAAGGATCTTTGGGGACTTTCTTGGATTGGAGGTTTCCAGAAGAGACGAGCGCTTTGAGACCTTCAGCGTTTGTGGGGTAACGTCCTTTTTTAATACGATACGCAGTCAAGGCAGCCTTCAGGTTGCAGACCTGTGTACGAGCTGTTCCGACTTTTCCGTCTTCGAGGTTACGAATCAGCGCGACACCAACGACTGTACTGATCAGACCGATGATGACGACGACGACCATGATCTCGATCAAGGTCATACCGAGTTGGCGACGCAAACGCTTTCCTCGGCGGGAAGCGCGGGACTGTGTGGATTGGAACAAGAAGTTCATGGTTTTTCCTCCATGTGGGTGTTATCGAATGGCATTATTGATCTGCAAGATAGGCATCATAATGCTGATAATGATAAAGCCGACGACGACCGCCATCACCACGAGGATGAGAGGTTCAAGAAGCGACGTCAACGCGTTGATGCGATCATCGACTTGGTTTTCGTAAGCGTCGGAGACGTGCTGAAGCATCTCTTCGAGATGACCAGAGCGCTCACCAACAGAGATCATATGTCCGACAATGGGGTCAAATTCCCCACTCCGTCGAAGAGGAATCGCCAACGACTCCCCTTCCCTCACGTTGTTTTTAGCGTCTTCGATGACGCGGGCGATCACACGGTTGCCCACGATCGTCTGTACAATCCCCATCGCCGAGAGCATAGGGACACCAGAGGACAACAAAGTTGACATCGTACCTGCAAAGCGACTCGTCGCGATCATCCTCGTCAAGCGACCGACGATGGGGACACGCAAGACGACCTGATCAAATTGCTCAATGCCCTTCTCCGACTTGAGATAGCGACGAAGGAAGTAGATAACGAGTCCAATGAAAGGCAAAATGAACATCCAATAACTTTGGAATGCGTGACTGATCCCGATCAAGATCCGTGTATAGATCGGCAGCGTCGCGTTGATGTCCTCAAATAACTTGGTGATCTTGGGCACGACAAAGGTCATCAGGATGATCACGACGATCACACCAATGCCCGACATGACAGCAGGATAGACGAGCGCGCCTTGGATTTTACCGCGCAGCTTCATCTGGTTTTCGGTAAAGTCCGCGAGCTTGATCAAAACGACCTCAAGGTTACCTGCGGTCTCTCCAGCCCGAACCATGTTGATGTACAGGTCACTGAACAGACTGTCGTGCTCACGAAGCGCGTCAGCAAAAGACGAACCTTCGTTGACGCGGTCTTTAAGCTGCGAGAGGATACGTTTAAACTTCTCGTTGTCCGTCTGATCGACCAACGCAGTGAGCGACTCGACGAGTGGGATACCAGCGGCGAGCAGCGTCGAGAGCTGTCGTGTAAACAAGGCAATTTCTTGCAGTGTTACGCGCTGGAAATACTTGGCAAAGTCGAACTCCTTGTTGAGCCAACTGTCACCATCGCCTTGTGCCTTGCCATCTCCAGAGACCTTCGTCTTGGTGGCTTTTCCGACCTTTTCTTCGTAGATGTCTGTGGGAAAGATGCCTTCTTTACGCAAGAGGCTCTTCAAGGCGCGCTTGTTATCGGCCTCTTTCACGCCCTTGACGTTCTTCCCTTTTTCGTTGATCCCTTTGTACTCATAAACAGGCATGAAGCTTCTTCCTCACATTGTGTACATTCACATCCATCTCTTGTAACCGCTGTTTACGTCCCATCTTCCGAAGTGACACGACAGACCTCTTCGATCGTTGTTTTTCCTTGGATAATCTTCTGCGCACCATCTTCCCGAAGTGACAACATCCCTTTTTGAATCGCGATCTGCTTGACCTTACCAGCAGGCTCATTGCGCATCACCATCGAGCGAATGTCGTCATCGACCAACAACAGTTCATACAGGCCCGAACGACCACGGTGACCAGAGAAGTTACAAGTCTCACAGCCTTTGTCACTCGCGTGGTAAAACACTTGGTCAGGCTCAATTTCCTCAGGTGTCAGGCCAATTTGTTCGAGTTGGCCGGGTGTTGGTTTGTAGGGGACGCGACAATCAGGACAGACGCAACGCACGAGACGTTGTGCCAGGATCCCAACAACCGAAGAAGCGACGAGGAAGGGTTCAACCCCCATATCGATCAGACGAGTAAAAGCCGTCGCGGAGTCGTTGGTGTGGAGTGTAGTGAAGACGAGGTGACCAGTGAGCGACGCCTGGATCGCGATCTCTGCGGTCTCAGCGTCACGAGTCTCACCGACGAGGATGACATCGGGGTCTTGACGCAAGAACGCGCGAAGACCACTTGAGAAGGTCAATTTGATCTTCGAGTTGACCTGCATCTGTCCGATCCCTTTGAGCTGATACTCTACGGGATCTTCGACTGTAAGAATGTTTTTGTCAGGTGAGTTGATCCGGCTGAGCGCGGAGTAAAGCGTCGTTGTTTTCCCCGAACCTGTCGGACCTGTAACGAGAATAATACCGTGACTACGGGAGATCAAACCTTCAAACGTGTCGAGATTTTCTCGGCTAAACCCGATGGAACTCAGGTCCAACAAGACGTTTGATTTATCGAGCAAACGGAGAACACAGCGTTCACCGTGTGCTGTAGGGATCGTGGAGACACGAAGGTCGAGGTCTTTCCCTGCGATCTTCAGACGGATTTTACCATCTTGTGGGAGTCGTTTCTCTGCGATGTCCAACTGACTCATAATCTTGATACGCGCAACGATGTGTGATTGCGCTCTCTTTGGAGCCGTCGTCACCTGGCTCAAGATACCGTCAATACGAAAGCGTACAACGACCTCTTTCTCAAAGGGCTCGATGTGGATATCGGACGCTCTCTCTTTCATCGCGCGGTAGATAAGCGCGTTGACCAATCGGATGACGGGTGCTTCATCATCCGAAGCATCGAGAAGGTCCATCGCTTCGCCGATGTCGGAGAACTCATCGTCCTGCTTGCTTCCCACCTCTTCAAGCTCGTCGTGGGCGTCCTCAAAGCCAAAGCTGGCCTGAAGCAGATCGTATGTCTGGTTGATCGCCTTGAGCAGTGCCTGCTTTGAATACAACAGAGGGATCGGTTCCGCCTGCAACAACATCCGTATCTGGTCAAACGTCTCGACGTCATAGGGATCTGCACAAGCAACAGTCAGCAGACCATCTTCGAGTGAGAGTGGTAGAATCAGCGCTTGTTTGGAGAAGGAGATCGAGAGCTTATCGAGCAGCTCGGCAGGGATCTCTTTGGGGTCAATCTCATCTCCGTAGGGGATATCCAGTTGTTCGCTGCGAGCGTAAAGCAGATCCTCTTCGGTGATGGCTTTCATCGAGAGCAAGACATCTTCGAGGGGTTCGGCTCGCTCTTCAGCGAGCAGCTCAGCTTGTTGCAGCTTATCGGCGTCGAGCACACCGCGACGCACGAGGATCTGCTCGACAGGGAATCCGACCAACGCACCAGCAGGGATCCCGCTGATTTGGGTCAATTCGGAGAATCCTGTTGTGGGTTGTGTTTCGCTCATCTTTGGCTCCTTTGCACAATGCACATCGTAAAGATACGTTACCGACTCGCAGGCTTCACGCTGGGTACAGGGATCTTACGAGGCATGGGGCGACGTACTTTGGGTTTTTCCTTTGGACTGAACGGCAAAGGACGTCTCTTCTTCTCGATGCTCAGATTTTTTCGTTTCATCACACCGACCTCTTTGCCAGAGGTCTTCAACTTTTGCCTCATCAAGTCGACGAGACCACGTGTGCGATCGTAGTTGAAGTTATCGGGGACCTTGATCTCGCGCTTTCCATAGAAGATCTCGACAAACTGTTGTCTTTCTTTCATCTTCTGCTCAAAAATCTTACGAAAATCATTGGTGTGGTTGATGATGTGTGGTGTCAAAAACACCAACATACTGTGTTTCTCTTTGATCTTGTTTTTGACGCGAAACAACGCACCGATCAAAGGCAAATCCCCAAGCAGAGGCACCTTCGAAGCACCATTCGTGACCTTGTCACGAACCAAACCACCGATCACAACCGTTTGTTTGTCACGCGCCAGGATGACAGTCTTGATCTGGCGCTTTGTGGTCGTCGGTCCAAGCTCGGGATCCTGACCTGCAAGCTCCGTGAGTTCTTGTTGGAAATCGAGCCGTACATAATCACCAGCGTCGACTTGAGGTTTGATCTTGAGGGTCAAGGCGACATCTTGGCGTTGGATATTTTGGATGTTGGGGACACCAGGAAGACTGGTCCCTGTAAACGTCGTCCCTGCGATAAACGGAACGTTTTGTCCAACTTGCAAGGTGGCTTCTTTGTTGGTCGTTGTGAGAATGTGAGGTGTGGAGATGATGTCGACGTCGGTGTTACTCTGAAGCGCACGCAACATCACACCAAAAGAGGGAATACTTCCAAGGGCCGAGCCGAGCAGGTCACTCACACCTGGGATGGCCTTGCCTTGCAAACCAAATGCGAGCCCTGTAAGCGCTGTAGGGTCGAGAACAAGAGAGTTTAAACCACTCAATCGTGTCCCAGCGATACCAAGCGAAGGATTCTGTTCATCCGTCAGGTTGGTCCCTGCGTGAAAGGTCAGACCAAGTTCGCGTTGTCTTGTCAGGTTGAGTTCGAGGATAACAATCTCGATAAAGACCTGCTTACGGGAGATATCGAGCTGTCTGATGACCCGAAGCATGCTCTCGTAATCGCGACGACTGGCGACGATGACGAGTGAGTTGGTCGCTTTGTCCGCAGTGACCTTCACCTCACCTTCGAACAGCTCTGCGGCTTTCTTGGGTGTAGAGGTACGACGTCGACGTCTTACCCGACGTTTTTGCTTGGTCCCTTGGGTAATTTGAGAGAGCACTTGTGCCAACTCTTCGGCGCTTGCGTACTTGAGATAGTGAACGCGAATCTGTCCGTCGCCAGGCAGCGCAATATCCAGGTCCTTGATCAACTTCCTCACGCGTTCAACAGCACGTCTGTTCGCCAGGACGATGATCTGATTTGTACGCTCATCAGGGACGAGTTTGTTGATACGGTAGGCATCTCCACCATCATCCGTACTTTTTGAGGAAGTCGTCTTCCGGAGTTTGGCGCGCTTCTTCGTTCTTCTTCGGCGAACACGACGTACAATACGCGCTTTACGTCGACGTCCAACTTCAAACAGTTGTCGAATTTTTTGTGCGACTTCCTGGGCTTTTGCGTGATTGACCTGGAGGATATGAAGTTCTTCTTTGGTTGCGGCCTGGGGAATATCGAGTGTCTTGATGATTTTGAGCACCCGGTAGAGGTTGGACGCGTAGTCGACGATCAGGATCTTGTTGCTCGATTTATGTGTGACGATCCCACCTGATGGTGAGCAGAGCTGACGCAACAGACCAGAGACACGATAGATATCAAGGTGTTTGACCTGATAGAGGAAGGTCACCATCTCGTCTCGACGAGGGTGACGAAGGCGACCGTTTGTGTACGTTGGGATAGCTCGTTGACGTGCGCGATGTGCACGAATGATCTTCCAAAAGCGCCCAACTCTTTGTGCGGTCATGTTATTGGCTTCAAGCGCAGAGAAGAACGCACGATACACACTACGAACGGTGACTTGCGACTCTGTAATGATGTGTAATTGGTTGCGCTTGAGCTGATCACTGATGATGAAGTTCTGACAGGTCTGCTTGGCGATCCACTTGACGACCGCAAACAATGTCGCTTTGTCGAAATCAGGACGAATCCGAAGGTTCCACTTGACACGACAACCACGTCGGTCTCCGAGGATCTTGCCTTTTCGGCTTTGCGCGACACGGATGACTTTTTTGTTGCGCTTGGTGCGGAACAAACGCGTGCGCTTTTTAGAGGAGAATAGACGTGTTTTTCCACGGGTTGAGGAAGGCGTTGGGACAGCAGAGGCCGCATGTGGCCACAACGTCAGCCCAAACAGGCACAACATCCCAGTGAGAAAAAGCGGTCGGACAGCGTTTGAAGGACGCATAGAAAACATGAACATTCCTCTTTGATTGCGCGCAGAGCGAGAAGATGAAAAAGCTCGAAGAGTGGAGTGGTAAAATGTTTGCAACATCAATCTTTCACCTCGTAGCTGAGGTTTTTCGCCTTGCCTTTACGCATCACCTCGACAGAGAGGTTCCCAGCGCTCGTCAGGTTGCTGTAAGCTTCAAGGGCTTTTTGGGGACTTGTGAACTCATATCCGTTGATTCGCTTGATCACATCCCCGCTTTTGATACCGAGTTTTTGGTACACAGAGCCTTTGCGGATGTTGTAGATGCGGAAACCAACACTTCGTCCTTTTTGGAAGTACGGCACGATCGCAGCTTGTGATGCCAGGATATCAAGTCGCCCTGTCATCTGGTTGATAAAGTTTCGCGAGATACGGAAGCGGTTGCCTCCGAGCTTACGAACCTTGCTGAGGTCGAGCTTTGTGTTGCGCAGTTTGCGATAGTGGCGATAGAGTTTTCGACGATACGAACCACCACCACGACCGGCTGCAGCACCAAGCTCCAAGTATTCAAGTCTTCCCTGTCCCCGGTCAATTTTTACGTAGCCTTTATTTTTGTCACGCTCCACGCGGCAGATTTTGATCCCAAAAAATGTCTCTCCGACACGCACGACAAAACGCTTGCGTCGACGTGCATCGTAGATCACAGCGAGAGAGTACGATGGGTCCGAGGCGATCACGGTCCCTTTCAGTTGGAGCGGCAAGGAAGAGCGCTGGTATTGTCCATTCGGATCACAAGAGGAGGCTGTTTTGGACGCGTCCGTCTTGGTTTCGCGTTTTTTTGGGGGCTCTTTGCTCGCGACAACGGGCTGATTTTTTGTATCGAACAAGTTTCCCTTGTTCAAAATCGCAAACTGTGCACGAAGCTTTGAGTATGCCGCGTGATTTGTCACTTTAGGCGTCTCAACGTAAGGCGTTGGTGCCGCGACAAACAAACGCACGAGAGTGCTAAACATATCCGCCGTGAAGTAGCTTGTACACGTCATAAATACAAACGTAAGGACCCAAAAGTACGTGCGAAAAAGGCGTTCGATCATGGCGAAACCTCTCGTTTTTTCGGTGTAGATGGTGGAGTACGCAGTCGACGAAGCGAACGAACCTCTGTCCTCAACTGACGACGAAACGCGTGCAGCGAACGGTAGGTATCGATCTTCAAGACACGTCTTGGTCTCTTTGTATTCCGTCGAGCAGGTGGTATAGCAGGGAGCGAAATGGGCTCGATGGTCGCGACAAAGAACGAACCTTTTTGTGCGATCCACACGCGCTTTCGCTCAATACGACAGAGCACACCCGTACCGAGCGTATCGCCCTCTTTGTAGATGCCGGTGTGCTTGCGTCCAATATCATGAAAGGTCGCAAGACTAGATGCCGAGACCTCGGCGACACTTGTTCCTTGTAAGCGATAGGGGAAGTTGGATGGTCGGTCATGTGCAGGAAGGTTTTTTGTCCACGAGGAGCACACAGGCCCCTTCTTTGCCTTCTTGACGCTCTTCTTTGCGACCGGGCTGGGAAGTCGTCTGGCAGGTGTCTTTGCCTTTTTGACTGTGGGAACCTTCACAGAATGCTTTTGTCGAACTGGCACACGTGACTTTGTGGGCGATGGGACAGGTTGTGATGCAACCATCCACCACACAGCAGCAGCGAGAAATCCGCCAGCGATCAACCACTTTCCTGTGGAATATGTCATGGGCCACGTCCGAAGCATCATACTTCCTTTCCTATCTCAAAAAACATGGTTTTATCTTCTTGCATTCTTCAAAGCAATATTCATGCCGCGCCCAATCAAAAAACAAGTTCCATAAAGAAAACAAGAATCATTTCAAAAAGAGCGGGGATGGTGGCGGACAGATCGTGACAACTCCACCGCACCTTGTACAGACTTTGGGTGCAAATTTGTCAAAAAAAGCATTGCTATACGGGTATAGGAGGGAAAAATCAAGAAGACAGCCATGATGACAAAATGTCACTGCCATCCTTACAAAGATCTACGTACATGTTTTCAGTAGGGATGTAGAGAGTGGACAGGTGCTTGAGGAGAGGTCAGGAATCGTCTTCGGACGAAGTGGATGTATCAGAGGCTTCCTTTTTTTCGGCCTGCTGGAAGGATTCTAGCTTGCGGTATATCGTCCTTGTCGCGACGCCAAGCAGCTGCGCAGTCGTCTTCTTGTCCCCTGTCCGACGAAGAGTTTCAGAGATCACATGGCGTTCGATCTCATCGAGCGGTGTGCCAAATGGGATCATGAAGTAATTTCCTTGTGTCTTGCTCTCGTGGATTTGTTCTGGAAGGTCTTGGATCTGGAGTTCTTGGCCAGGTGCGAGGACCACTGATTTTTGAATGACATTTTCCAATTGTCGAACATTCCCTGGCCAGTCATAACTTTGCAGGCTCTCCAACGCCTCTGGTGTGATGTGCAGTGGAGGGCGTTGGTATTTTTGGCTGTATTTGTTGATAAAGTGCTGTGTCAGGACAGCGATATCTTCGGGACGTTCTCGCAAGGGAGGGACGTTCAGTTCGATCACATTGATCCTGTAGTAGAGATCCTCACGAAAACGTCCTGCCTTCACCTCTTCTTCAAGATTTCGGTGAGTCGCGGAGATCAAGCGGATATCGATAGGGATGGACTTTGTCCCACCAAGGCGTTCAATCGTCCGCTCTTGTAGGACTCGCAGGAGCTTCACTTGCACGTTCGGTGGTAATTCACCGATCTCATCGAGGAAGAGCGTGCCACCATCGGCTTGCTCAAAACGACCGGCTTTCGGTCCATCTGCCCCTGTGAAGGCACCTTTTTCGTAGCCAAAGAGCTCACTGTCGATCAACGTCTCAGGGAATGCCGTGCAATTGAGCGCGACAAAACCCTTGTCATGACGTGGTGAGAGTCGATGGAGTTCCTTGGCGATCAACTCCTTCCCAGTCCCACTTTCACCTCGGATCGTGACCGTCACATCTTTGGGTCCAGCGAGTTGAAGTGTGTTCATCGTCTGCCCCATCGCGACAGAAGGCCCAACGATCAAGCGTGGATTCTCGTAATCGTGGATGCGCTGTTTGAGTTGTTCGTTCTCCTGGATCAGTCGAACACGTTCGAGTGCTTTTTGACAGAGCTGCACGATCTCTTTTCGCTTGAAGGGTTTGGTGATGAAGTGAAAAGCCCCTTGCTGCATGGCCTCAACAGCTTTTTCAACGGTCCCATAGGCTGTCACCATGATCACCTCGATCTCGTCCGAGATCGCCTTGATGGCTTTGAGCAGCTCAAGCCCTCCCATGTTGGGCATGGACATGTCTGTGACAACGAGATCGACCTGTGATTTCCGAAGGACATCGAGCCCTTGCTTTCCATCAAACGCGATGAGGCAATCGTATCCTTCGCGTTTAAGAATGCGCTCTAACGACTCTACGTTGGCTTTGTCATCGTCTACGATCAAGATCGTTGGCTTGTACTCTTCCTTCACTTTGCACCTCGTTTCTCGACAAAAAATGATCCATTCCACGTTGTGTCACAAAAGCTGTGTATACAACATACAGCGCTAAAGTCATTTTCCCAAGCAGAGATCATGCCACAATCAATCCAAGAAAGTGAATGCGCAACAAAAAGCCTCCTATTGTCATCATAAAAAGACTGCAAGATAAGGTTGATACAAATGACCACAGCAAAGCACGTACAGAGAGAAATGAAGCCCATCAAGTCTTTGTCACAATGACAAGATGACAACAACCCTTGCACAAAAAGAGGCCATATTTTTATTTTTGCGCCAACACCCTGAAATAGCGTATGATGAAAGAGTCTATCGCGGCCTCTCGTGGAAAGATTTCGGCTTGAGGGGTTGCGATGGATAACGAAGTCCGATAATACTGGACTGATCCGATTTATCCTATGTAAGGATATCTGCCTGGCAAAGAGTCTACCTTCTCAGACAACGTCACCGGGCACTTTAGAGAGGAATTCATGGCACGTAGAGACAAACACCAACCCAAACGACTGGCCTGCTCATTTTGTGAAAAAAGCCAACACGAAGTGCGAAAGCTGATCGCAGGCCCAAATGTGTACATTTGTGACGAATGTGTCGAACTATGCAACGACATTATCGCGAACGAATACGCCTCTAGCGATGAATATCGCCCACGCTTAAGCATCCCAAAACCGATGGAAATCAAAGCGTTTTTGGATGAATATGTGATCGGTCAACACAGCGCGAAAAAGAACCTCTCCGTCGCCGTCTACAACCACTACAAACGCGTTGAAAGCGAACAACACAACCACGAGACCGAGCTACAAAAGTCGAACATTTTGTTGCTCGGTCCTACAGGATGTGGAAAGACTCTGCTCGCACAAAGTCTCGCGCGGATGCTCAAAGTCCCCTTCGCGATCGCCGACGCTACGACACTGACTGAAGCTGGCTACGTAGGTGAAGACGTTGAGAACATCCTCGTAGGTCTCCTACAAGCCGCAGATTACGACGTAGCAGCTGCAGAGCGAGGCATCATCTATCTCGACGAGATCGATAAAATCGCGCGCAAAAGTGACAGCCCCTCCATCACACGTGACGTCTCCGGTGAAGGTGTCCAGCAGGCCCTCCTCAAGATGGTCGAAGGGACAGTCGCAAACGTCCCCGCTCGTGGTGGACGTAAACACCCACACCAAGAGTTTATCCAACTCAACACATCCAACATCCTGTTCATCGTAGGTGGTGCGTTCCACGGCATCGAAAAATCGATCGAACGTCGCATCTCCGGCTCTCAGGTTGGTTTCCATGCGGACATTCGCAGCAAAAAAGATTATCGACTCGGCGAGCTGCTCGCCAAGGTCGAGCCTGAAGATCTGATCAAATTTGGGCTCATCCCCGAGTTTGTCGGCCGTATCCCTGTTGTCACGACGCTTCACGACCTTAACGAAGAGAACCTCGTGCGCATCCTCCTTGAGCCCAAAAACGCGTTGGCTCGACAGTACGAAAAACTCTTTGAGATGGAAGGTGTCAAACTCCACTTCACAGAAGAGGCCCTCCACAGTATCGCCTCCATCTGCGTAGGAAGAGGAAGTGGTGCCCGTGGACTTCGTGCCATCCTCGAATCTGTGATGCTCGACATCATGTACGACCTTCCTTCTATGGAAGGTGTCAAAGAGTGTATCATCGACGCAGATGTGATTACACGTGGTGGTGCAGCCACCTTCCTTTACCAGGAAAGTAAAAAATCAGCTTGAACCCTTTTCATCTCTTCCACTCCCCCCCACCCTCCCAACAAACAACACACTTCTGCACTCCACCCAACACAAACCAACCTCTTAACGTCGTTCTACCACGAGCTTGCGAAGAGCACGCTCTTTTTATACCGTCGCACAGCCCATACCCCCCCCTCAATCACGGAGAACGCACATGCAAGATGAAGTGCAATACCACGTAAAGCTACGCCCCGGTGACATCGGACGATATGTCTTTTTACCAGGTGATCCAGGGCGCGTAGAGCGCATCGCAGCACACCTCGACGACGCCAAAAAGGTCGCACAAAACCGCGAATACACAACCTACACAGGCTCTCTTGAAGGTGTCCCCGTCTCCGTCGTCTCAACGGGGATTGGTGGCCCTTCTACTGCGATCTGCATCGAAGAAATACTCAAAGTAGGCGCAGACACCCTGATCCGCATCGGTACCTCAGGCTCCCTCCAACCCAGCATCAAAACAGGCGATCTTGTCATCGCTTCAGCAGCTGTCCGCGACGAAGGAACATCACAACAGTATGTCCCACTCGAATACCCGGCGGTCGCAGATATCGACGTCATCTGCGCGTTAAGAGACGCCGCGCGCAAACTTGGACATACACACTACACTGGTGTGATCCATTGCAAAGACGCGTTCTTCGCAGAAGAGCCCCACATGATGCCTGACAACGAACACTGGGAACGACGCTGGAAAATGTGGCAAAAGAGCAACGTTCTCTGCACGGAGATGGAGAGCGCGACGCTCTTTATCGTCAGCCAACTCCGCAAGTTGCGTGCTGGTGAGATCGTCGCAGTGATCGGTGAAACACACGATGGACAGGTTGTCATCGAAAAGAAAGGTGTCGATGAAGCCATCGAGACAGCGATCGAAGCGATGAGATCAATCATCAAACAGGATCAAGAGAGCGAAAAAGCCTGATCCCCTCCCCTACTCCCTCCCAAGTCCCCAAACAAATCAAAGCCCCACAAAAAAACCCATGAGCGAATACACATCTGCTGTATTCACATGAACATGACTCGCTAAAGCAGGACAGTTCGTGAGGACGCGCTGTGTCAGTTGTTGTGGATTGCAAAAAGGAAGGAAGAAACGGAGAAGCGGAGCGGAGAAAGACGCTCGTGTGATTACTTACGTCGACGGAACATCATTGGCATCAAGACGAAGAGGATGAGGAAGGAGATGGGGAAGGTCGGCTCAAGGTGAGCAGAAGAACATACACAAGCACCATTGGTCGGACGATTGCCACCATTTGCATTCGTTCCGTTTGCAGTCGCTCCGTTTGCGCCTGTTGCGTTGGCGCTACTGATAGAACCAGTTGCGCCCGTTGCGCTCGAACCGTTGGCCGTTGAACCTGTCGAGGTTGTGCCTGTGGAAGTTGTACCCGTCGAGTTTGTGCCTGTGGAAGTCGTACCTGTGGAAGTTGTGCCTGTCCCACCTGTTGCGCTTGAACCGTTGGTGTTTGTCGCATTTGGATCGTAGTTGGGGGGCAACTTATTGGGATCGTAGCAGTCACCATTGGAGCATGTTTGTCCGCTGGGACATTGGACGTATTTACAGGGATAGTCGACACAGACAGTGCCTTCACAGTATTGGCCTTGGGGACATCCATTTGGACACTTCTGCGCTTCACATTGGCCGTTTACACAGCTGTAACCGTCAGCACAGACCTTGCTCGCACAATCATCTTTTGTACAGACACCATTTTTACAGACTTCACCGGCCTTACAAGTGCCTTGGACTTTGGCACATGAGTGACGACATTCGCCATTCAGGCAGAATTGGTCAGCAGCACAAGTTACGCCCGCACAGGGGTCACGGAAACAACGACGACTACGGCAGATTTCTCCAGCCTGACACTTGCCCTCGGGGGTCGTACAGTCAGCGTTAAAGCACGCTCCTTGACGACAGAATTGTCCTTCGGGACACTCGGGGGTACAGTTTTTGGGACGGCAGAATCCATCGGGGGCACAGTACTCACCGACTTTACACTCACCAGTACATGCGGTCAGACAATCACCAGCATAGCACTTTCCTTTACCGGGACATGTGGCGTTGTTGTCGACCTTTCCATCACAGTCGTTATCAATACCATCACATGCATCGACAGGTTGTGGTTGGCGGGCTGTACAAGTGCTCCAGTCACCCTGGACACAAGCTTGTGTACCCTTTCCACACTTGGTGGAACATTCTTTGGAGAGGCCTTCGTCGATACGACCGTTACAGTCATCGTCTTTACCGTTACAGGTCTCAACGCCCACACCGGGTGCCGTACAATTGACCCACTTACCAAGTTTACAAGTCTCTGTACCTGTCCCGCAGTTGTTTCCGCAAGGACGAGTCAGATTGTCATCGATTTTACCGTTACAGTCATCGTCAATCTTGTTACAGATCTCTTTGGAGGGCTGTTTGTTGGTCGTACATTGTGTGAATTGTCCGTTTTTACAGGTACGTGTACCTGCACCACATGTCGCGACACAGATCTCATTGAAGTTATCCACGACGCCATCGCAGTCGTTGTCTTTGTTATCACAGATCTCTTTAGAAGCACCGTTTGCGATCGTAGTCAGCGCCTTGGTCAGATCGGAGAAGTTATCCGCTTGGTAGTATTTTTGGGTACCGCCAGCAACCGCCATGTTGCGAAGCTGTGTTTTGTCTACCCCTGAACCAAAGCCAATGACAAATGTTTTGACGTCGTAATTCGCACCACCGACTCCGATCGAACGAAGACGTGCGACGGAGGGAACGACGTTGGTTCCACATTCGTTGGGAATACCATCTGTGATAAGGACGACGAAGCGGCGTCGGTCTTTCACAGAGTCACGTGGGATGACAGTGTTTTTGAAGTGGTTGTAGGAGATGTCCATCGCGCACTTCATCGCGGTACGACCACTGGGATTGGTCTGTTTCAAGATGGAGAGACATTGGTTGGCGGTGTTGGGACCGACATTCACGCGCAGCTTTGCGGTGGTAGAGAAGGTCACCAGACCGAAGCGGAGCTTGGTTGCGTATTGTGTGAGCAGTGTGTTAAAGGCTTTCGAAGAAGCGCTCCACTTTGTCTCACCGCTTGAAGTACGCCCCGTCATACTACCGGAGTGGTCGATGACCAACAACAAGTCAGAGGGCAAGCAGTTTGCAGGTTGTGCATAGGCGTTGTTTGCTGAAAACAACATCAAACCGAAAAATAAACCGAGACCAAACACCCCTTTCAGGAGCGTTTTGACATTTTGAATTGTTTGGTCCATCTCGTACCTCATAGCGTTCCTTTATTTGCGGACAGGAAGTCAGCCGATCCACAAAACCATGGCAAAAAACCAACCCACCGCCTTGGTGAGTTCGCATCATTCAATCATCTATTTTTTATCACAAAAAGTGTAACAAATGGTAAGCAACCTACCAACTTTCCAAAATTATTTAAAGTATGACAGGACATTCTATCTTTGTACCAGACCCACAACAGACGGTCAAGGTTCACGTTCCAAATCACGTCAGTATCACAGTTTGGGCACACTGGTAAAAACACACAGCGATACAAAAAGTTCCAGATTGATCCGAAACTATATCCTATACCCCGCAGTCAAAAGAAGTATGACAGACTTCAAAAAAAAGTTTCAAGTTGGCATTCATCGGCAGGATGTAGTAGAAACAAAGGCACGAAAAGAACAGACGATCTGGCTTCTGGCCTTTCGAGAGCAAAAGGCGCATACACATGGATAAAAACAAGCAATTAAAGAGCAAGCTCGATCAACTCGAACGAAGGATCAATGAGTGTCGCGTACAATACGAATTGTTCTTCAATGGGGTCGAGAAGAAAGAGCCTTACAGAGAAAAAGAGAACATCAAAAGGGAGATCCGAAGTCTGCAGATGCAGGTAAAGAGCTCGGTAGATCGTTTTCGTCTACGTACACTCAACAGTCGGTTTAGCTCTTACTCTCAGTACTGGGAGCGTGTCAAATACCAAAGAGAACAAGGAAACTACCAGCGCGACAGACAACGGGCCCGTCGACGTCTCGGTTTATCCGTCACGACCAAAGAAGGTGTCACGACAGAGCACGCCCCCTCACAAGAGGCCAAGGAGCGTCCTGCAGCCTACACCATCGAAGACTTGATGAACCCCGATCTCAAACAAAATCAAGCCCCCAGAGAAAAGGTAGGCCCCTCCACAGGGATCGCGAATGGTCCTTCTGAAGAACGGCTCCAACAGATCTACCAGAACTTTGTCAACAGCAAACAACAACACAACGAGTCATCGAATGTGTCGTTTGATTCGATGAAGAGAAAGCTCGCCCGACAGGTCACCAAGCTTGAAGAGAAAGGCTACAAAAACATCGACTTTCGCGTCGTCACAAGGGATGGCAAGACATCGCTGAAAGCCGTCGGCAAAAAAGTGGACTCATGAGACGTCCTCCACTCCCCTGTCCTCACGTCTTACAGATTGTCCTTGCTTGTGCGCTCTTCGCGGTGCTCCCAATCACTTCGGAAGCAAAACCTAACAAGACCAAGGCAACACCTTCCAAAGATCTTCCCAAGCTCAAACGAAGTGGAAAGTTTCGCACCCGTCGTTGTTGGAAGTTGTACAAAAAGGTCCAAAAAACGATCCGTAGGTGGATCCGTCTCCACCCTCGCCTCGCGATCTATTCTTGTGAAGAGCGATGGAGCGCCTGTCAAAAACGCCGAACCCGAGAATGCAAAAAGATGAAGCAGACATTCGATCTTTGCTACAGGATCGATCGCAGGATGTTTGTGATCACGAGGAGATTGCGCGAGCAAAACCAATCTTCACGTAAGTGGCGTTGTCGCTGGCGGATCAAGCTCCCCAAAGAGCGCTTTCTCAAGCCGCGCTTTGCACCGAATCGAAAGAGGTTTAAGCGACGAAGATAAAAGATGGGGGCGTGTCAGGAGGGGCGTTTGTGAGGAAAAAACTTATTTACCAAGACGTTTTGAGAGATATTTTCCAACATACTCACCAAGGTTTTTTCCGTCCATTTGCATTCTTGCGCTGACGGACTTGGCTTTCTCGAACTTGGTGCTGCTCTTCACAGTGATCACATCTTGGATGCGGTTGTTTTTGAGGATTTGCACTTTCAGCTCGATCATGCTGGGCTTTTGTGCGCTACCTGGATCAATCGTGGTCGCAACTGCGCGCAACACGTAAACACCAGGGTTGGCTTTTCCAGTGAAGATCTTCACACCTTTCCCATTCATCGAACGCAACAACGCTTTGCGGTAGTGGCGTGACAGAAAAGACAGATCGGTCTTGAACTTTTTCTTATTCATTGTTTTCGCAACACCAGCCATTTGCGCACTTCCAAAGTCGATCGCTGTCGCTTTGAAGGCTGGTGCACCAGATTTGAAGGGGTTGGGCTTCGCTTGACGAACGACTTTCCAGTTGGAAGGCGCACAACCTGCAGCAAAGAACAACACTGACAACATCACAAAGAAATTCCGAATCATTTGACAACCTCCGATTCAATATCGTCGTAGAACTTTATTCACAATAAACGGCCTCCAAAGAGACCAAACACTCCATCTGGCAATGAGCTGCCAAATGAAAAAAAGGTTCACGATTAAAAACGCAGTCCCCATTTACCACGAAACTGCAACCATTTCCAGGTTTGTACACCTGTCCAGGCAGTTCCGACCAATGCACCAAGGCCTCCAAGGAACCAACCGAGCCCCCCACCCATTCCAAATAGACAGAGGCCCACACCACCAAGGGTCAGAGCACCAGCTCTCAACGCATGCCATCCCAGACGACGTGCTTCTTGCTTTTGGCGAGCGAGTGGCCCACCAGAGACAGGTTCTGGAAGATATTTCATAGACATTCCTTACGAGGTACAAAGTGCATAGCAAAGAATGTACCGTGCACCCTATTGTTTTGCGATCTACATGCAACAAGTCAAAAAAAACGCGAGCCCACCACCCTAAAAAAAATGACGCGCAAACATCCCTTTACGACCTGTAAAGTCAGCTATACAAAACATGGGCATGTGTTGGGGAATGGCAAGAAGAAATCAGCGGGAGCGAAGGCGTACGTAAATGTCTTTGGTTTTGTTAGGGGTGATATACACCCGCTTCACTTTTGTCCCTGCGGGAGAGATAAAACGAAGTCTGTGCCACCCTGCCTTGATCTTCTTCTTTTTGAGGAGCGGGACGCGGATGTAATTCAGTTTACCGTCGATGCTGACCCGCGCGCGGATATCAGTGTCAATGATCACATATCCCCACCCACGCACCCGACGTTTTTTTCTTCTTTTTGGTGGAGGACGTCTTTCGACTTTGCGAGCGACAGGCTTTGTGCGCTTGGTGCTCTTCCTTTTGTCCGGCTTGGCACGACGCTTAACAGGTTTTGTCCGTCTGGCATCAGGCTTGCTCCTCACAGGGACCTTACGCACATCGGGTGTGCCGGCGTCTTGCTTCACTGTTGCGATCCGGGGAGGTGTCGGTGTACCAGCATCCTTTGTCACCACGCTAGCCGACGTAAATCCAGGCAAGACCCCGAGAAAGTGTGTTGTCAAAACACCACCAGCAGCGAGGACAAAGAGCAGCAAGATGTAGATCCACACACCACCAGAAGAACGCTTTTTACGACCGCGGTAATGGAGTTCATCATCATCGTTGAACTCCATCGGTACGCCCAAGGAGGGTCCGGTAGAGTGCACACCAATTCCGCCGAGTGCAGGATCAGAGCCAGCAAGCGCGCCCAGAGAAGGTCCGGTCTGGTAGTGAGCTGATGGAGCAGGTGCCCCTTGGAAGAAGCCTGAGTGAGGAACATTAGGATCTGAGACACCATGAGGAGGTGCCATCGGCCCTTGGGGGAATCCTTGTGGTCCAGGCGGTGTCCCTGCAGGTGACGTTTGCCGACCTGCGTGCTGAGGCTGAGGGGCACCAGAAGCCGTCACACGCCCAGCATGTGCTGCGACACGATCTTCTGTACCAAAACCATTGCCAGCAGGGACTGATGGACTGGAGAGGGGTTTTGCACCATTCTGTTGGGCCACCGCATAAGGAAGATCCAACGCAACTTGTGTGGAATCATTTGGTGTAAACAACCACTTGAGGAAATCACTCAGATGCTCAGGTCCAACAGAGATCCCCTGTCCACGTAAAAATTGCTCAAGCGCACGTCGAAAAGCCCCGGCAGTCGGATAGCGTTCATCACGATCTTTGGCGAGCGCGGTCATCATGACATGTTCAAGCTCAGGATGGATATCACGGCGAACTTGTCGAGGGAGGATGATCCCCTCTTTCATCAGCTTATGAAAGCAAGCGAGCAAGTTGTCCCCATCAAAGGGTTTCAAGCTCAACAGTGATTCATAGAGGACCACACCTGCTGAGAAAATATCACTACGTCGATCGAGATCACGTGCCATCATCTGTTCAGGAGACATGTAACAGATCTTGCCTTTTGTATGGCCGACCTGTGTGCGTGTCGAAGATGTCCTGGCTTTTGCGATACCAAAGTCGATCAACTTCACGACGCCTGTCTCTGAGACGAGGATGTTTTGTGGTGAGACATCCCTGTGCACGACGTTCATAGGAGTCCCATCGGAGGCTTTGCAGTCGTGGGCGTAGTCCAGACCAAGACATGTGTCCGCGATGATACGAAGCGCGTACTCGACAGGAAAGGCGACGTTGCGTTTGCGAAGCTGTTCTTGGATTTGTTCGAGATCGTATCCTCGGATGTACTCCATGGCGATGTAGTAATCGACGCCATCATTGCCGAGATCAAAAATTTGAACGACGTTGGGGTGGTTGAGATTCGCCGCGATCCGCCCTTCATCCAAAAACATGGAGATCAGCTTCTCATCTTCAGCGAGATGGGGCAAAATACGTTTGAGGACAACGTCCTTTGCAAACCCCTCCGTCCCGTGCTGTCGGGCAAGCCAAACTTCAGCCATACCACTACTACGAAGCTTTCGAAGCAGCGTATATCTACCTTGTGCGAACAAATCACCTGGGTTCATACTTCAACTCGCGTTGTTTGGCTCATCGTTTCATCGACCGTTGGATACATGGACATCAGTCACAAACGGCCTTCTCTCGGTCACACTTTACCTATAATAGAACAAGAATCATCAACCATCCAAATCCCGTTCTACCCGAACATGGAAACGAATGCGAGATATTTTCGAAAAAACCCACCCATCGCTCCGCAAACTCGTCGCAAGAGAGTTCTGCAAAGCGCACGTTTCAAACACGGAAAACCGGAGACCGGGGGGAGCTTTTTGACATATTTTCCGTCCAAAGGATAGCAAAAAGCAAACATGCACACAACAAAAAACGAGTTTTCACACAATACGATCCATCTCGAACCTTGAAGATAGTGACTTGTCTTTTGGATGGCAAAGCGATAAAAGCGATTTGTTTGGTGAGCAATCGGAGTGGTGTGTACAGAAAAAGAGAGGGCACACGCTGTACAAAAGTCAAAGAGTGCAGACGCTATAGTGTCGATGGAACCAAGACAACAGCAGGAGGAATACTTTTGGCTGGGGGACGTCTTGAGAGCATATCGGACTTCTTTTTGACGGGCTTGGACTTGGGCCTGAGGAAGAACAGCACAACAGCTGTCGCCGCAAGAACACCACCACCAATGTAGAGAATATTGGCGATCATTGCGTTCCCTTTGGCTTGCTCCTCAAGTGCAGGAAGCTCTGTTTGTGGCGTCGCGATATCTAGACCTTTTTGGACGTCTTGGGAGGCTAGGAAGCCAAAGACGCCTCCCCCACCAAGAGCCAGAACCGCTGCACCAGCAATCACCCCCGTCACAACAATGGGCACACCACTTGGCTTTTTGGCCTTCAACTTGTTCTCTTCCATCTTCAACTCCGCATCATTATCACCGGAGAGAGCGAGCTTGCGTCCAGGAGGAGGATCAAGACGAAGTGGCTCACGGCGTACAGGTGGTGTTTTGCGCGTATTAAAAGAGCCAAAATTCATCGAATCATCGCGACGTGGAGGAGGAGGATTAAACGTCTCACGTCGTGGAGGAGGAGGATTAAACGTCTCTCTACGTGGTGGTGGAGGGTTAAACGTCTCACGTCGAAGCGGTGGAGGGTTAAATGTCTCTCTACGCGTTGGAGGGGGGACATTCAGAGTGCTTCGGCGAACAGGAGGAATCCCCAGTCCTCCGACGCCACCTCCAGAGTTGCGACGTGCTTCTTCAAAGGCTTTGCGGATACGCTTTGGGGAACCTGCAGGCAGGTTGATGCTCGAATTGACACTGATCGCTTTTTTGAAGGCATCGATCCCATCGCTCCGACGACGCAGGTAGAGATAGCTAAGTCCCAGATAGAGATAGACTTGCGCCTGTGTTGTGGGTGCGAGGGAACTGTCTTTCATGGGTTCAAGGATCTTGAGCGCGCCACGAATGTCGAAGTCTTTGACTTTCGCGATCGCTTTCTCAAGTTGAGCATTTGCCTCAGCTGTCGAAGGTGAAAAAGACAGCCCCAGACATAACAAGAGCCCGACAAAAAGCAGGCAGGATGGTATTGTTTTCATAAATCTCTCCTCGCTCAGTTGGCAGGCGCAAGTTGTATGTAAAGATCACGAGCACAACGGAAACCAAGATCATCAGCCGCAGTTTCAGGTGTACCCTTATCACGCGTGTAGGTGGTGATAAACTTTACATCGGTGCTAAATGAACCACCACGAATGACCCGCTCAGTGCCAGAGTCAGGTCCCGTTGGATTCATCAATGAGGCTTGATCGTTGTAGTAGGTATCACTGTAAAAATCAGCGACCCACTCGCGGACATTTCCGCCCATATCAAAGGTTCCGTATGGTCCCTCGCCGGGCTTCAGAGAGCCAACCTCAACAGGTGATGTCGCCTTACAATCTTTGTAGTTTGCCTGTTGCTGATCTTTCGTGCACACGGGAGCAGTGTTCCCATTGCCCCAAGGAAACTTTCCACCATCCAGACCACGAGCTGCCTTCTCCCACTCGGCCTCCGTTGGTAAACGTTTACCTCGGTACGCACAGTACTTCTTCGCCATCTCGTAGGTCACCTGAACAACAGGGTAGTTATCGTACGTTTTGTCTGTGTGATAGCCTGTAATCGAGCCCAGATCTGCGCTTTTAGGCGCGGTACACACACCAGCCGTCACACACTCTCGATAATCAGCGTTAGTCACCTCGTAGGTGTCGATATAAAAGGCATTCATTGTCACAGAACCTTGAGGAGCATCCGTTTGTGGATCAGCAGTGATAGAGCCTCGTTTAAACTCGCCAGCCGAGACCAACAACATATGTTTCTGTTCACAAACGTTTCCATGACCAAAACGATCTACCCAACCATTACCTGTGTCACCAGGATACGTAATAGACGATGGTTGGTCGTCATTTTTATTCGCAGGTGAGTAGTTGTGCCGACAGTAATCAGCGTTCCCGCTGATCCCATCGAGATCCAAGTCACAAAGATCCGTAAGGAAGTTGGGTTCGCCGATCTCAATGGAGCTGAGTGTTTTGTTGCTCGCGTCGACACCACCGATAAGATACAGCCTTCGTTGAACGTACACCGCCGCGGCTCCTTTACGTGGCACAAGCATCTCCGCTTTTTCCTTCGCTGGAGCGTTACCGGCCTTACTGCAACGCCATGTCTCAAGACCGCCACCAAAGACGTTCTGCTGTGTTCCTTTTTTCAAAGCACCAAAGTAGAGTTGTGAGTTAATTTTGTTTCCAGAAGCCAATCCAAACAAGAGAATACGTCTTGCGCTCCCCAACGCCTGGAGAGAATCAACACTTCCATCGGGTCTGGGAATCTCTGTTGTGGTACACCACGCTTCGATCATCCCGTTGGGGAGGATGTGTGCCATCAAGACTTCAGAGGTGGCGCCAGGCCCAAGCACGTAGATGAAATGTTCAGTGGCGACGACGGGTCCAATACGTCCTTCAGGAAGTGAGGCAGCCTCAGGTGTTCCGTTCACGTCCATCATAGCGGTCGAAACCGTTCCAACTTGACCATCAGGGAGAATCAACGCGTGCTCAACATCTTTACTCGGTTTTCCATCAGAGCCGAGTCCTCCGACAAAGTACAGATGACCATACATGAAGACGATTCCAGCTTTGGGACGTGCGTTGTCCCAGGTCCCCACTTTGATGAAGTCTCCCATACTCCCGTCGGCATTAAGTGGTGCGCGCTCAATGCCCTTCACGCCTTGTGCGCTCGCATTCTCACCACCCACCACGTATAAATGATTGCGGTAGATGAAAGCGTAGGCGTTGGTGCGCGCTTCAGCGAGCAATTTGCCTGTCTTCCACTGCACAATCTTTCCTGTTGCGTCGACTTTTGTGTAGAGGACTTCTGCGCCAGGAGCTCCATCCCCCCCACCCACGAGATAAATGTAGGGTGTTGGACTCTCAGAGAGAATCGAGCTAAAGCCACTATCACGTGCGACTGCGTAAGCTCCTGAAATGGCCTTGGGCAACGCAACGGTCGATGTTGTAAGCGCGCTGTTGAAGAACTTACACCCTTGCTTCTCCGTGCAATTCAGAGCGTTGGACTCTTTTTTGTACACGCACAATTGGTTGGCCGGCTGCTCGGGTGGCTCTTCTTTGGGCGGAAGCTCAGGCCCTGCATCTGCGACGTCAGGCTTCACAGGTTCCTGTGAAGGCGGCTCCTCTTTGGGAGTGACTTGCTCTGTATTTGGCTCTGATTGGATTGTTTCAACACCAGGCTCAGAGACAGCCACCTCGGCGAGAACACACCGATTCTGCGTTGTATCACATCGCCACCCTGCCAGACACTCATTGGTCCCAGATGTTGCACAAACGTGATTATCCAAAGAAAAGTCTTGAATGATACACGCTGGCATTCCATGCAAACACACGATCAGACCAGCACACAAACTAAACCAAACATACAATGAAACTTTTTTGGACTTTTCCATCATTCAACGATACCACTCAAAAGAATTGATTATAAAAAAAGCTACTCAATGTGAGGTTTTACCGTCATTTCCACATAGAGTCAAGAAGGCGGCTCGATCTCACCCCTCTACAGATATTCGCTTGCCAGATAGAATGAGGTTGGGGTATAGTAGGTCCAGATGGATTCAATCCTCCGGACATCAAAACACCAATGTAGCGACTTACCCGGAACCAAAAGGAGAACAATCATGTCGCTGGAAGAGCAGTGGCGAGACGTCACTGGAATGCTTGAAAGCATCGATGATTTGGTAACCCACGCAGAAACAGCCAAGCAACTATCCCACATTGAAAGCGAATTCGCAAAGGCTGAAACACGTGCAACTGAACTTCTCCAACAATACCCAAAGGCATCAGGCGAAATTCCCTACGAGGCTGACTTTCGTTTGAGCTCAGCAGGTCGCTTGCTTTATGGCGTTTTGGCGCGCATCCAAAGATTACGGGATGGTGATATAGACAAAGCTGTCGCCAGACAAGAAATCGAAAACATGTCCAAAGACCTTCTGAACCTCCGCGCAGATCATGGGCGCTTCTTCAATAAACTCAACAAAGGTATCAACCAAGTTGAGAAAGTATACCAAGGTCTCATGCGCAAAAAAAATAGCGTATCTCCTGACTAGCCCCTCTCCTCTTCAAGTCATCCAAACACAAACTCACCACAAAAACACATCGCACAAATCATCACTCCCCCGAAAACATCCTCATCACAACACCCCCGTCAACAACGGAAGACGTGCAGAAGTTGCTAACCACCAGCAAAGGCCAATCGTCGTGTTGTGTGGTTTGATCGGATTTTTGAGGAGTGATGGAGACAGGAAGAGTGAGGGTTTTGTGGGGATTATTGCTCTCTTCGTCGCAATCCAATAAAGAGGAAGAAGATCAACAAAGAGACAGGCGCAACGGGGAAGCCGCTTGTCGTTTGACAGCCACACCCACCAGGCTCAACAGTCCTTCCTGTGGGTTTTTTATCAACACCAGTCCCAGTCGTTTTATTGTCAGGGATGAAGTATTCATTTGCTTTATCAGGTCCATTCACGACGATCTTTCCGTCGGGCTGCCTGCTGACCTGATCCGCAGGTACAACACGTCCATCAGGCAACGTGACAGTTCCTTCATCCGGCGAATAGGACCACCCATCAGGATAATTGATACCACCATCAGCATTTGTCGTACCATCAGGATCACCGCCAGTGTTGTCTTTTTGGCACTGACCATCTTTACAAACTGCGCCTGTCGGGCATGTGATATTTGTGCAGGTATCGTGTGTACATCGACCTTCTTTACAGATTCTTCCTTTTCCACAGAAGACACCTGCACAAGGATCAACGACACATTTGCCTTCTTTACAAAACTCTCCGTCTTTACAAAAGACACTCGCACAATCACCATTTTTGGTGGGATCGTCCTCGCATTTTCCGTCTACACATTTTTGGTTATCCTGGCAAGTCACACTCGCACATGACTTCACACAGTCGCCTTCTCGACAGAATTCACCTGCACCACATGTTTTGCCAGCGCAAGGATCCGCGACACACAGACCGTTTTCGCAGCTCTCGCCACTGGGACAGCCTTTGATGTAACAGTCTTCTTTCACACATTGTCCGTTGGAACAGATAAATCCGGCATTACAGCTGATGAGAGTACAAGGCTCAACGCACTTACCACCAATACAGACTTCGTCACTTGCGCACGTTCTATCTTTGCAAGGATCGCCAACACAGAAACCATCCACACACAAGAGACCTTTGGCACACTCACCACCGACGCACAGTGGACGACAAAGTCCATCTTTACACTCCAGGCCAGAAGGACAGGTTGCGCTATTATCGACCTGACCGTCACAGTCATCATCTTTACCGTTACAAAACTCAGGCTGAGGGGTGGGAGCAGAACAATCGGACCACGCACCATTCACACATGTTTGCTTTCCACTACCGCAGGCACTACGACAGTTTTGTTCGAGGTTGTCATCGACTTTACCGTTACAGTCGTTATCCTTTCCATCGCACTTTTCGGGCTCTGGTTGGGGACCGGAGCAGCCTCCAAACTTACCATCTGCACAAACAGCGGTACCAGAACCGCATGACCCTTTACAGGGTTTGGGAGCAACGTCTTCATCGATGTCGCCATCACAGTCATCATCTTTACCGTTGCACTCTTCAGCGACTGATTTTTGCGCGTCACAGAATTCCCACTTGCCGTTGACACACTGTTCTTGTCCTTTGCCACACTTTGTGGAGCACTCTTGTGTCAAGTTCTCATCGACAGAACCATCGCAGTTATCATCCCGACCGTTACATGTCTCAGCTGTGGGTTGGCGTGCAGTACACCCTTCGAATTTTCCGCCTTTACAAGTCTCAAGCCCAACACCGCACTTCGTTTTACATGCGCGAGTGACATTTTCATCGACCTGACCGTTACAATCGTTGTCGATACCGTCACACTTCTCGGGCTCTGGAACAGTACCAGAGACAGAGCATTGTGTTCCTGTGCCATCGGGCTTACAGACATATGTTCCTTTTCTTTGGCAGCCACCGACACCGCTACCACAAGTTTTGCCTTTGTTGGCCCAATTTTCGTCAATTTGGCCATCGCAGTCGTTGTCTTTATCGTCACAAACTTCGGTTGTTGGGGAGCCGGCTTTCGCAGAACATTGAAGCTTTGTCTTGCTCGCATCACAGATCCAGCGTCCTACGCGCTTGCATGCCCCTTTTCCGACAGAGCAGTTTTTCCCTCGGTTGGGCCATTGATCATCGACTTGACCGTTACAGTCATTGTCGATACCGTCGCACTTTTCAGGTGAAGGAACAGGTGAAGAGCAAGCAGCGAACTTACCATTGATACAGACCTGCTTTCCTTTTCCGCATCCGGTGGTACAAGCTTTTTCGAGCTGTTCATCGACGAGACCATCACAGTCATCATCTTTCCCGTTACAGGTCTCTGTACCAGCCTTCCCGGCTTTTACAGAGCAAGCGACATTGGTTCCAGCGGTGTTACAAATCCAAGAGCCTGTGCGACGGCATTCACCAAGTCCAACAGAGCAGAATTTACCTTTCAATGCCCAGTCTTCGTCAACTTTCCCATCACAGTCGTCATCTTTATCGTTACAGATCTCTTTGGTCGCGTTCCCTTGGGTCGCAGAACAAATAAGGGATTTTCCATCCCCGCTACAAACCTTCTTACCAGTACGTTGACAAGCGCCTGTTCCGCCGACACATGGCTCACCTTTTTGCGGCCAATTTTCGTCGGTCAGTCCGTCACAGTCATCATCTTTCCCGTTACAGATTTCGGTTGTGGGGGAGCCAGCTTTGACAGGGCACTCAATGTCAAACTGATCAGCACGACATCGCCACTTGCTTGAACGAGCGCAGATGCCTTTTCCGACAGTACATGTCTTATTTTTTAGCGACCAGTCTTCATCAATAGAACCGTCGCAGTCATCGTCTTTTCCATTACACAGTTCAGGTGATGGGGTTTTCGCAGTACAGTTGACCCACGTCCCCCCCTGACATGTTTCCTGTCCACTACCACACTTGCTGCTACAAGTTCTGGTGAGACTCTCATCAATTTTACCGTCACAGTCATCATCCTGACCGTTGCACTTTTCTGTCGTGGGAGAGCCAGCCTTAGCAGAACAGGTCAGTCCAGTTTTTGCGCTATTACACGAGAATGTACCGGTGTTTCGACATGCTCCAGTCCCAGCAAAGCAAGAGGAGCCTTTCTGCGGCCAGTTTTCATCGACACGACCGTCACAGTCATTGTCAATGCCATCACAAAGCTCGGAAGATGCACTACCCGCCTTTGCAGAACAGACGACACCATTTTTTGCGCTGTTACAGACATACGTCCCATTGCGACGACAGGCACCAACTCCAACAGAACAACCCTGTGATTTTTGCGGCCAGTTTTCGTCTGTTGCGCCGTCACAGTCGTCATCTCTTCCGTTGCACGTTTCTGCCTTGGGAGCCGTGGAACACGTCCCCCATGCCCCCTTCGAACAGACTTGTGTTCCGGCACCACAAGCACCAGAGCAGGCACGAGAAAGACCTTCATCGACTCGACCATCACAGTCATCATCTGAGTTGTTACAGATCTCGACACGACTCGCGTCGGCGATCGCCTTCATGGCAGCGTTAAGCTCGGTCTGGCTGTTCGCTTGATAATACTTCCGTGTTCCAGAGAGCGCAGTTTGCCCCTCTGTCGCCATCTTGCTCAGACAGTTTCCATCAACCCCCGAACCAAACCCAATCACATAGGTTTTGACACCGAGCTGTAACCACAGCGCGCGGGCTTCGGAGAAAGCACATGTTGCTTGACCATCCGTCAAGAACATCACGCTGCGTTTACGACCTGATACAGTGTCGGCGGCTTTCACAGCGTTGAGGTGGTTTTTCGCGACAGTCAAGGCGGCGATCAAATTTGTGCCACCTGAATAACTGATCGAGTTCAGCGTTGTTTGTAAACGCGGAACACAGTTGGTCGCGACACCGTCGCTTTGACACTTTGTCAGGGCATAGTTAATCGCTGCACCGGAGTTAAACGTCTCCAATCCAAATCTCAATTTGCCTTTGTAATTGTTGGTGATGGTTCTGATGGCGTTTTTTGCCTGTGTCCACTTGCTGTTGGATCCCATACTGCAAGATCGATCGAGCACGATCAAGACATCGGGAGGATCGCAAGCAAAAGCTGAGTTGGCTTTAAAAAGAAAGACACTACAACATACGGCCAGTCCAACGAACAGGTGTAGAAAAGCAGATGCACGTCGCAATTTGAAAGTCTCCTTCAGTTGTTCGTTTTGAACAGAAAGTAGAGTGGGTTCTCGTGGCTAGGTATGCTACCACAAAGCTCTTTCCGAAAGAAGAGGAAATTTTGTTTGGTCGCGGAAATACAAGACGCCGTAGACAGAATGTCGTGGTTTTTGTGGTTACAATTGGAGGGAAAGATAGAGGAAGTGGGGAAGGGAAAGGAGTCTAGCGTCGGCGTCGGATCGCAAACACCAAGAAGAAGAGGCCAAAAATAAACGGTGTCATGGGGAGTCCCCCATCTTTTGTAGAGCAAGCACATCCACCAACGCCACCTGTGACACGACGGCGATTCGTCTCATCGACACCACCATTCCCAGCGTCAACATTTTTGGGTCCAGTCCCTTGATCAATGACTGTACCATCAGGTCCGTTGTTCCCACCATCGGAGACCACACCGTCAGATGGATTGTTACCATCATCTTTGGGCTTCCCTGTTCCTGGTTTCTGGCATTGACCTTCAACACACTCTTGGTTGGCTGGACACTTCACGTTTGTACAAGGATCATGCTCGCAGTTACCATTTACACACATACGTCCTTGCGCACATGACACACCGTAACATGGGTCTGCGACACAATTTCCACCAGAACAGATTTGTTCGGCAGGACAGGTCTTGTTGGCACAATCACCACTCGTAGAAGGATTGACTTCACACTTCCCATCCACACAGCGCTCATCCGCACCACACGTGACATTTGCACATGACTTGACACAATCACCTTCACGACAGAATTCGTCTGCACCACACGTTTTACCTGCGCAAGGATCCGCAACACAACGTCCCTTCACACAACTCTTGCCATTTGAGCAACCTGTGAAGTAACAGTCCTCGCGAACACACTGTCCGTTGGAACAACGAAGTCCACTGTCACATGTGACGAGTGAGCAAGGTTCGACACAACGTCCACCCATGCAGACTTCTCCGTCCGCACATTTGGCTGTCGCGCAAGCGTCTCCAACACAAACACCCTTCACACATTGGAGACCTTTGGGACACTCCCCACCAGAACACTCGGGGCGACAAGCACCTTCGCTACAGACAGTACCTGAGGGACAGACTGCGCTCTCATCGATTTTGCCGTTACAGTTGTTATCTTTGCCATCGCAAAATTCGGGTTGGGGAAGTGGCGCATCACAAGCAGACCAGTTACCGGCTTCACAATACTCCTTCCCTTCTCCACAGATGGATTTACAACGGCGTGACACACCATCATCAATCTTACCGTTACAGTCGTTATCTTTTCCGTCACAAGTCTCGGGCTCAGGTTGGGGTCCGGAGCAGCCACTCCACTTTCCATTGTCACAAGTTGCGGTTCCTGAACCACAAGCACCGGAGCATTTTTTGGGCACAAGATCGTCGACACGACCGTTACAGTCGTCATCCTTACCGTTACACTCTTCGTTTTTGGGTTGTTGTGCAGTACAGCCTTCCCAACGACCGTTATTACAAGTCTCCTGACCATCTCCACACTTGCTCGTACACTTACGTGTCAGGCCGTTATCAACGGTACCATCACAGTCGTCATCTTTACCGTTACAAGTCTCTTTGGCTTCTTTACGTGCAGAGCAGTTGACCCATTTTCCGTTGTTACAGGACTCAAGACCTGTTCCACACTTGGTGGAGCAAGAGCGCTGGAGGCCTTCATCGACGATGCCATCACAGTCATTGTCTGTACCATCGCACTTTTCGGGTTCTGGCTGACCGGATCCCGCAGAACATTGGACACTCAGACCGTTGGGAGTACAAATGTAGGTACCTTTTTTGGAGCAAGCTCCTACGCCAGACCCGCAGGTTTGGCCTTTTTTGGGGAAGTCTTCATCTGTTTGACCGTCACAGTCGTTGTCTTTTCCATCGCAAATTTCGGTGGATGGTGGGCCTGAGAGTGTTGAACATTCCAGACCTGAGCCATCAGCTTTACAACGGTAAGATCCGCTTCGCTTACACTCGCCGACACCTGTCGTACAAGAGCGGTTCTTTTGCGACCAGTTTTCATCGATTCTGCCGTCACAATCATCGTCTTTACCGTTACATTTTTCGGCTTGTGGCTTAGGAGCAGAGCACCCAATCCATCGACCATTCGAACAGATTTCGGTACCTGAGCCACAGGCGGTGCTACAGTTGCGGACGAGGGATTCGTCGACACGACCGTCACAGTCGTTATCAAGTCCGTCACATTTTTCAGATGTCGGTTGGGCTGAGCTGACAGAGCATTGTGTGCCTGTTCCAGACTGGTTACAGACATATTTACCTGTACGTTGGCAGCCACCAGCGCCTGCCGAGCAACTGTTTCCTTTGTTGGACCAGTTTTCATCGACACGACCATCACAGTCATCATCTTTATCGTTACATGTTTCGGCTTTGGGTTGGCTCGCAGTACAATTTGCCCAGACACCTCTAGAGCACGTCTCGATCCCGAATCCACAAGAAGTGGTACAGGGACGAACGAGGAACTCGTCGATACTACCGTCACAGTCATCATCTACGTTGTTACAGACCTCTGTGGTCGCGGTGTTGGCGATCGCGTTAAACGCTGAGGTGATACTCGATTGGCTGTTTGCGTTATATGGCTTGGAAGTTTGTCCGGCGGTCGCGATACTGTTGAGGACTGTTGCGTTAAACTGAATCCCAATCGCGTAGGTTTTGATGCCATAATTTTGCCAGACTTTGGTCGTCTCTGTCGTGGGGTTGAGGGTATCCCCTGTGGGGTTTCCGTCTGTAATCAGGACGATGTAGTAGCGGCGTTTTCTTCCATCACCCACTTCGTTTTGCTTGAGGTTCCAGAGGTAGGCTCCTGCGTTGCTGATCGCCGTTCCCATCTTTGTGTATCCCTGGTTGGAGGGATAGGAGTCGACATTGGAGCGAATGGTCGACCACGCAGTATCACTGATGTTGACCTTGTGTGTGTATGTCGTCCCAAAGGTCGCAAGTCCAAAGCGCACTTTGCTTCGGAAGTCGTACGTGAATTTTTTGATCGCTGTTCGGACATCCGTGTGTTTTGTGGAGGTTGATGTGTCCTTCATACTACCGGAGACATCGAGGAGCAAAAAGACGTTAGACTTCACACAGACGGCGTGCGCGGTGGAGACACCGCCAAGTGCCCAAAGGCAACACACCGTGAGAAACGAAAAAATCAGCCGTTGCATATTGTGAACCTCTATGTGGTGAGCGATGAGCATGGAGTCCCAAAAGCGAGCGGTACTCGGGTGCCTGGCGCCCCAATCTTGTATATGCATGTGATCTCACGCTTGCATGAGCGTGACATCACCTATTGCATTATCGACATTTTTTTGTGAAAGGTGTTCGTTTTTGCCGCATATCGACAAAAAAACTCTATCATTACAGATGATAGAGGACACCTATTGAAGTTGTAACAGGAAAAAAATGGAGGGTCAAGCCTGGGCAAAGAACTCTTTGGCTTGCTGAAGAAGCTGTCGGGCGTGTGCACGGCTTTGTGTCGTAATTTCTATGCCACCGAGCATACGAGCGAGTTCTTTCTCTCGTTGTGTCTTGTTGAGCTTTCGGATCACAGAGTGTGTCCGACCATCTTTTTCCGACTTCTGTATGAGAAAGTGATGGTCTGCAAAACAAGCAAGCTGAGGAAGGTGTGTGATGCAAATGACCTGGCGCTCGTCGGCAATCCGTTTGATCTTTTGCCCAATAATCGTCGCTGCAAATCCACCGATCCCTGTATCCACTTCGTCAAAGATGCAGGTCTCAACAGGCTCGTGCTCTGTCAAGATTTGCTTCAAAGACAACATGATCCGACTCAGCTCCCCACCACTGGCGACTCGCGCCAATGAACGGGGCTCTTCTCCAGGGTTACTCGAGAGGAGGAATTGCACTTTGTCCTGACCATCAGGGCCGGGCAATGGACGATCTTCTTCGAGTGCTTCTTCGCCCTCTTCAGGCTCAGAGTACTCGAACTCTACGACAAAACGAGACTTTTTCATCCCTACAGAGGCGAGTTCTTTCTCGATCTCTTTCGAGAGCTTTGTCGCGACTTTCCTCCGCCTTTTACTCAAGGCTGTGGAGATCTCAACTAAGCTCTCGACTTCGTCGTTGTACTGTGCTTCCTTTTCGGAGAGAAGAGTCTCTTGATCGTGGAGTTGTTGTAACTCTTTCTCATACTCTTGCTTCGTTTGAAGCAGCGCATCCACAGTCATGACCCCATGTTTGCGCTTGAGGTCTCGGATTTGTGTAATTTGCTCTTCGATCTCTTCGAGGCGTCCAGGATTGAGCTCTGTGATATCCAAAAAGTTGCGCAGAGACCGTGCGACATCGTCGATCAAGGCTTGCGCTTCGTGAAGTCCATCGGAGACGACCTTGAGCTCTTCAGAGAAGTCAGACCAGTCGCCAAATTGTTGGGCAAAACGCCCGACTTCTTCGGTAAAAGAACCCTGACCAGAGTACAACATCGCCTCTGCACTCTGTCCGACTTCGAGCATACGTTCGAGCTGTAACAGATAACGTCGCTCATCGTGCAGGTCATCTTCACTTATGGAGAGGTCGACTCGCTCCAACTCTTCGATCTGATAGAGGAGATATTCTTTACGTCGCTGCCGCTCAACAGCATTTCCCCCTAGCTCCGTCAATACTTTGCGCATATCTCGCGTCTTTTTGTATTGCTCGCGAATTCCAGCACGATCCTCCATCAATCCACCGTGTAGATCGAGAAGATCCAGATGATATTTGGAGTTCATCAAGTGTTGATGTTCGTGTTGTCCGCTGATCTCGACAAGATCTTTCCCGACCTCTCGAAGAAAAGAGACTGTCACAGGGCGGTCGTTGATGTAGGCCCTTGAGCGCCCATTCGCGTAAATCACACGACGCACAAGGATCTCATCTTCAAAGGGGATCCCTGCCTCTTCGAGCTTTGCCTTGACGGGGGAATCCTCCTCACAGCTCAACAGCGCGGTCACTTCGGCTTCGGATGTTCCGGTGCGTACAATTTCAACCGTCGATCGTCCGCCAAGAGCCAACAACAATGACTCGATGAGGATCGACTTGCCCGCCCCTGTTTCGCCTGTAAACGCAATCAGACCAGACTTCAATGAAATCGAAATCTCTTCGATAATCGCAACGTTGCGAATGGATAGTTCCAGTAACATCAAACCCACTCAATACATGACACTGCAGGCACACGATGTCGCCACACAGAAAAAACAACCAATTTTCTTTCTCAACAGAGACATCACAACCATCGGACATCTCAAAGAAACGCGAAACGATCGAACGAACTCTAGTAAGACCACAACGTGCCATACAAAGATTCCCATTCGACACGCTATCTATCAAATCTCACGAAGCAAAACCAGCTCTTTCTCGTGATGACTTCCCAACTCCCCGAACAAAACCATTGAAAACAAAGATGCTTCCTTGTTCACTGCTCCATCAGACGATCGTAAAGCCGCCATCGACACAGAACGTCTGTCCAGTGACATAAGAAGCCTCATCAGAAGCCAAGTAAACAAAGATTTCGGCCAACTCTTCTGGTTGTGCGTATCGCTTAAGTGCAGTTCTTTGCGTAAACATCTCGGTCATTTCATCCGAAGAGACAATCGCAGACGCCAACTTGGTGTCGACCAAGCCTGGTGCCACAGCGTTGACACGAATCCCAGCCTCACCCAGCTCCAGAGAGAGGGTTTTGGTCATCGAAAGAATCGCAGCTTTGGTCATCCCGTAGACGCCCTGAAAAGGTGCCGCTTTGATCCCTGCAACACTCGAAACATTGATGATGGAACCTGGCGTTTGTGAGTCGAGGAGCGCTTGCGCGACGCTGCGGGTCATCTCAAAATACCCACGCAGATTCACATCGAAAGTCTTGTCCCATGCCCCCTCAGAGATCCCGAGCATAGGGCCAAAGTAAGGGTTGGTTGCGGCGTTGTTGACGAGGATTGTAGGTTGGCCAACCTCCTCATTCACCCACTTCATAAAGGACTCGATTTGATCGAGGTGCCCAATATGACAGGCCTTTGGAATCACACGGCCAGGATACGCCTCGTTGATCGACGCTGCGGTCTCGTCCAAGGCTTCCTGCTTGCGCGATGTGATCACGACCTTCGCACCTTCACGTGCAAAAGAACGCGCGATACACGCACCAATCCCACGACTTCCACCTGAGACAATCGCGACCTTCTCCTTCAATCTATCTGCCATCTCATTCTCTCCCTGTCAGCAGCCACTCCAAAAAGCAGCCTTTCGTTATATGATCTCTTTGACAATTTGTTTTCTACACATCTTACCGAACGATCAAACCATCGATCGCTTTGGCCTTTTGTCTACACTCTTCGAGCAGCGCGTCGACTTTCTTTTGGAGTGTTTTGTCATACACAAACGTCAACGTCTGCACCTCAAGACGATCGGCGTTCAAAGTCTCCGATGGATCGCGAAAAAAGTTCACAATCTCGGCACAACTCTGAAAGCGCTCTTCTGGCTTCTTCGCCGTTGCAGTTCGCACAAATGTATCCAGATCTTCTGGAACGTCGGGGTTGATCTTGCGTGGGTGGGGGACCTCCCCACGCAGGTGTTTTTTGAGAACATCTACGACGCTGCCGAGATAAGGAGGCTGGCCTATCAACAGCTCGTACGTAATGATACCCAGCGCGTAAATGTCAGCACGTCCATCGAGATGCTTTTTCGCGATCTGCTCGGGTGCCATATAGCACGGTGTCCCCACAGAGCTCGCAGGAGCAAACTGCTTGCTCTCATTCATATCAACCCGAACCGCGAGACCAAAGTCCGTAAGCTTGGCTTTGCCATCGGGGCTGATCACGATGTTCGAAGGTTTGACATCGCGGTGGATCACACCTTTGCTGTGGGCACAATCAAGCGCAGAGGCCATCTCCCGAAGGAGTATGCGGATCTCCTCGTAGGAGAGCCCACCTTTGGTACGGACAATGTCCCGAAGGTCCGTCCCTGACAGCTTCTCCATCACGATAAAGAACGTCGCGTAGGCCTCCTCAGTGTCAAACACCTCTACGATATTTGGATGCCTCAGATTCGCAATGATCCGCGCTTCTTCTCGAAAACGCTCCGCGAACTCCTGGTGATAGACGAGCTCGTGGGAGAGCATCTTGATCGCGACGGAGCGTTCGAGGATGGGATGGACACCTTCGTACACGACCGCCATCCCACCTCGCCCTAATTCACCGATCAGATTGTACTTTCCGACCTTTCGGATCCCCCCAGAACGACACAGACGCTCTCCCAGGATCGCCGTGAGAAACTTGGCAACCTCCGGGTACGACTGGATCAAATCCTCCAGTGTGTCCTTGGAAATCACCAAGCATGTACAATCGGTATTTGCGACAACATCAGCGTTTCGAGGGTCCCCCGTTAGCAAAGCCATCTCGCCAAACACCTGCCCCTTGTGCAAGTGCGTGATGAAGCGCATCTGCCCGTGCTCGTCGACAATAGGGATGCGAACCTCCCCTTCATAAATCACATACATCCGATCGCCAGGCGCGCCTCGACGCAAGATCAGCTTTTGCGCCTCAAAGGTCTGCAGCTCGACGCGTTTGGCAAGACGCTCAGCCGAGATATCACTGAGCCCCTGAAAGATCTCAATCTCCTTGAGAAAACTTGCGATCTGATTCACGACTTGTCCTTTCCCCACGCAAACACACGGCTTAAAACTTGGGTTTACGCTTTTCCATAAACGCCTGCATCGCTTCGAGCAATTCACCTGAAGGCAGTATCATACTGTTGCGAATGACCGCGTAGTGCAGTCCATCTTCTACAGAGACATGGCGGCTATAATTGAGGACCTGCTTGCTCGACTGTACAGCGAGTGGAGCCTGTGCAGCGATCTGCTCAGCCATCTCACGAGCGGCCTTCATCATGGCGTCCTGATCATCGTATACGTGGTTGACGAGGCGCATCTCTTTGGCCTCTTCGGCGGGAACATCCCGTGCTGTAAATGCCAACTCCCGCGTCAGCCCCTGACCAATGATCAACGGCAAACGTTGCAATGAACCAAGATCCGCAACCATCGCCATCGCAGCCTCACGCAATGAGAAGAACGCGTCGCGACTCGCGAGGCGGATATCACACGCAGAGGCGAGATCCAATCCCCCACCAATACAACCCCCATGAATCGCCGCGATCACAGGTTTTCGGCATCGCTCAATCGCAGTCAAGGCGTCTTGCCATTTGCGTACAAACACGGCGAGATCGATACGTCCTTCGGGCTTTTGGTCACCAAAGTCGAGACCAGGGATGCTCATCGTGCTCGTCAAATCGAGCCCCGCACAAAACATCTTTCCACGTCCACCGATGATGATCGCGCGTACACTGTGATCGAAGTCGAGCGCTGAGAAAAGTTCTGGTAACTCATCCCATAACTCCAACCCCATCGCGTTCCTCTTTTCGGGACGGTTTAAGTACACCTCAACAACAGCGTCGTGTCGTTCAACTTCAAAAGACTTGTATTCGCTCATACACAACTCCTCGCGTGAATGCTCCTCTACAAGGGGGTCTCGTTGGGTCGTTTGTGCACATCTTTCACCAACCAACAGAGAACTCCAAGAAGGAGGCTTTTTTCAACCAACCAACATCATGGGGATCTTGTGTACCAAAAAGCGCGAGAAAGGAAAAGGTGAAGGGTCTGTATGGGAAAGAGAGCAGGAGAGCAGAAAGAAGAGCCAATCAGGCGATGGGGCTAGGGACTGAGAGCATGTTTTGTGCGAGCCGCGCGATCATCTCGTCAGCGAGCTGGAGATATGCAAGAGACGCTGGAGAGAGCGGGTTTTCGAAGACTGCGGGGCGTCCTTGGATAAACGCCTTCGAGAAGTCCTCTCGACGAGGGATGATCGTCTCAAATACGAGATCTCTGGGGAAGTTTTTCCACACTTGCTCGGTCACCTGCTCGGTAAAATTGTAGCGAACGTCGTACATCGTGAGCAAAACACCTTCGATCCCGAGGACCGGGTTGACCTTGGTCTTCACCTCTCTGACGAGGCGCAAGATTTGTGGCAACGTGCGAAGTGCGAGAGGCTCACATTGTAATGGAATGATCACGGAGTCCGCACAATTCATCGCGCTGACCGCGAGAGAGTTTTCTCCGGGAGGTGTGTCAAACAAGATGATGTCACACAGATCGCGAACGCTCATCACCGCTCGTCGCAGCAAGCTCAGACGTTTTCCGAGATTGTGAAAGCGATCGATCTCGGCAACATTTGAGAATCGTCCAGCTGGAATGAACCGCAGATATGGGTTTTCGGAAGGAACCAAGAGCTCTCGGATATCAGCTCGCCCCTGGAGGAGATCGTTAACACCTGCGTCATAATCACCGGGTTTCAAGCCCAGACCATATGCTGCTCCACCTTGAGGATCCAAGTCAATGACAAGCGTTCTCAATTTGCGGACCGCAAAAGAAGCACCCAGGTTGAGTGTTGTGGTTGTCTTACCCGAACCACCTTTTTGGCTAACAATCGCAAAGGTTTTTGCCATAACATCCTCTATCTTCAGGATTTCGATTCCCTGCGGCTCAACATCCTATATCGCAACAGCAGGTCACGTTCACGTTCACTTCTATTTTGCTTTTACAACTTTGCAGCATCACATCAAATGCCAGATGAGACGTCAAATTTCGTGGCCTTTTAAATGACAACCATCAGCGACGCTGCGCAAACCAATCTCTTGTATACTACAAAGTGAGCCTTGACAACAGAATTTGACACAGGTCACCCAAAACGAGAACACATACGATACATAGAAAGTTACAGAAGAGGAAAAAATCCTCAATGCCCGAGCGAATATGTAGTATATTTGTGTTCTCTTTCCGGCATTTGAATGGATAGGCTATAGCATGCTCTCCACTTCGTGTAAAGAACCCTTTGTCGATCGACTCGGACAAGCCGATCACGCAAATGCCAAGAACAAAGACCCCCAACCCAGGAGTTGTTATGAAGCTCTCAACCAAAGCCCGCAACCTGCGCCCTTCTCCAACCCTCACGATCAGCACACGTGCCAAACAGCTTCGCGCAGATGGCCACAAAGTCCTCGATTTATCTTTGGGAGAGCCTGATTTTCCAACCCCGACCCCGATCCGAGCCGCCGCCAAAGACGCGATTGACAAAGGCTACACAAAGTACACGCCCTCTGCAGGGATCTTGCCATTGCGTCAGCGCATCAGCAGCTTTTTGCGAGAACGCAGAGGGTTGACGTACGGTACCGATCAAATCGTCGTCTCAACAGGTGCCAAGCAATGCTTGTTCAACGCGATTCTTGCGCTCGTCGACCCAGGAGACGAGGTGATCATCCCATCTCCCTACTGGGTCTCCTACCCTTCACAGGTAGAGATCGCAGGAGGCGACAGTGTCTTTGTCGAAACCAAACTCGAAGACAACTTTCAAATCGACCCTGACGCCATCGAGCGCGCGATCACACCGTACACAAAGCTCATCATCCTCAACAGCCCCAATAACCCCACAGGGGCCATCTACACAAAAGAGCGCGTTGAAGCCATCGCAAAACTCGCGGCCAAAAAAGGAATCTGGTTGCTCTCCGACGAGATATACGATGAGCTGGTCTACGAAGGTGCCAAGGCCCATTCACCCTTTCAACTCTGTCCTGAAGCACAAGAGAAAGGCATCCTCATCAACGGCTTCTCAAAAGCCTACGCGATGACAGGGTGGCGACTCGGTTACATCGCTGCGCCCAAACCCCTAATCAAAGCCATCCGCGCGATCCAGGGCGCCTCCACCTCAGGCACCAACTCCATCGCCCAACATGCAGGGGTCGCCGCGCTCGACATGGACCGCGCCCTCCTCGAAGAGATGAGACAAACCTTCGAAGGGCGCATGCTCTTCCTCCGTGAAAAAGCCAAAGAACTCCCCCATGTGAAAAGTTCTTCACCTCAAGGCGCGTTCTACCTGATGCTCGACTTCTCGCACTATCTCGGCATGCAAACCCCCTCCGGGCAAACCATCACCTCCACTGTCGATCTCGCGACCTACTTACTCGAACAAAAATACGTCGCGTTTGTCCCTGGTGAAGCATTTGGCGCTCCTGGGAAGTTGCGCATCTCCTACGCAACTGATAAAGACACCCTCGCCGCGTGCATCGATCGCACAACCGAGGCCCTTAAAGAACTTCGCTGAACAGGAGCACTGACTTGCAAATCATCGCCGGAAAATACAAAGGAAAAAAGCTCGCGTCACCAACAGAAGACACTGTCAGACCCCCGCTGACACGCTTCCGACGTGCGCTCTTTGACACCCTCATGCCCTTCCTTCCACATGGTCCCTATCTCGATCTATTCGGCGGAAGTGGCTCTTTCGCGATCGAAGCCCTCAGCCGAGGCGCTCCCCACGCCACGATCGTCGAGCTCAACCCCAAAACAGCCTCGTTGATCAAAAAAAACTTTCGCACAGCAGGTGTCGAAGAACCCTTTGAATTGCTCCAAGGTGACGCACTCGAATGGCTCCCCAAGCTCGGCGAAGAAGGCAAGACGTTTACCACGATCTCCGTCGCCCCACCCTACGATCAAGATCTCGAAGATCCCATCCTCGACATCATCGACAAATACAACATGCTCGACCCACACGGCGTCCTCTTTGTCCAACACCCCACGCACTTCCACCCCAAACTCGACTTCAAAAATATCGAATGTTGGAAGACCAAAAAGTACGGCTACACGACATTTACGTATTTTTACACCAAAGATGAAGAGGATTAAACAGAAGGTCAGAAAGTGTGCGTTGTGGGGAGCGAACTCAACGTGCTGGGAAGGGCAACTCTTTGGGGAACGCGACGGTTCGCGTGATCGGTAACTCTCGTGTCAGAAAACGTAGATATGTCACGAGATTGAGCGTATGCTTGCTGAGCTTTGCGCTCTGATGACGCGCCCACAACGTCGGATAATGTCCATAGTGCTTACGTAGCTGCGGCTCTGTTACGCTCATATGCCGCCCCCAGCCCGACATAAACGAACGCATGGTGTGATACAGTTCTTTGGGACTCGCACCACAACGCAGCTTCCCTTCTTTGAAGTCACGTACCTTGATCACTTGCTTCTTCTTGGACCACGCAAACACCTTCCCTTTCGCTTTTTGGTGCCAGCCTCTCTGCAAGACAGGTAACGCGATCTCTTTTCCCTCTCCGTTTTGACCGTGGCAGGACGCACACTTCATCGCTTCATAGACTCGGCTTCCCTCCCAGGCCCGGAACATCCAACGTTTTTGAATCTTCACCCAGCGGTTAAAGGAGGACTTCTCTCTTTGTGAACGCCAAGGCTCGTACTTGAGAAAATTCATCTGTCGAAGTTTGCGGCTGACCTTGGAGCGAACATCCTCGGCACAGATAGGCTTCACGGAGTTGGGCAAGAAGCCTTTCACCATCCCCGGCATCCAGCACCCGATCGACTCTCCCGTTTTCTTTCCCGTCACGAGTTTGTAGAACCAAACCTTCAACCAGGACTCAAATGATTTGATGTTTTGGGCTCGCTCAAGCGCTCGCTTACCTTTCGGGAAGGCCTTGAGGAAACGCTTTTTCATCGCGCCACGCCAATCGGCGCGAGACGCTCGCAGACGCCTGGGGTCAGCCTCCAACCATTTGCCATATCGCTGCCATCTCATCCACCTCTCCCACGCGACCTGTGTCATCCAGGGAGTTTGTCCATTGGCTTTGACCTGTTTCTTCCAATCGAGATATTGCACAAACCACCAATGCCGCAACCATCCACGAAATTGGGGTCTGCTAAGGCGTCTTGACTCAGGAAGCATCTGGCGAATCAACACCTCATCAAATGGATCAGGTGCTCTCCAATACCCTTCGGGAGCGAGCTGTCTTACGTACTCCACGATCGAACGAAGTTGTTTGGGGTTGAGATACTTTTTGTAGGGGAGCATCATCCTGTGGGACATGCCATGTCGAATTGTCCGCTCGATGTCTTTGACAAAGACTTTGCGACCTGATCGGCAGTAAAACTGCTTTGTATCTGTAAGATCAGGGAGTCGCACTTGTAAGCGCTTTGCAAATGCCTGGTTCCCCTTGCCTGAAGCGCCGTGACATCCCTTACAATATTTACTGTAGAGTTTACGACCTTCGGGTAAAGAGAACGAACTGGCCTCACCAGTCTGGCGCTCTTTGTGCGTTTGTCCACCACGTGAAGGTTCGGAGAGCAGGCTATTGAGATACGCAGCGAGCGCCTTAACATTCTGCTTGCCGTCTGCGCCTTTGACGAGCCATCCGTAAGAAGGCATCGCGGCAGCCTTTTTCACCGTACGAGGTGCCAGCAAAAACGCACGTAACCAACCTTCAGAGACAGGTCGTTCCAAGCTGGAAGCCCACCGTTGTCCCTTCAATGTCGTGTGGTGACAAGACCAACACCCTTGCGTGCGAAAGATCTTCTGGCCTTTTTTGACAAGCGCGCGCTGGACAGGTTGGGTTTGTGTAACAGGGGACTCAAAGAGCACCGTCCACCCTATCAAAGAGGACACAAAGATCGCGCCAAGTGTCCATGTGATTGTCTTCATCAATTGGCTTTTCGCCGATTCCATCAGGTCGCAACCTCCGCAGAGAAACATTCTTTTGCTGTGACACACTCATCAAGAGCTACAAAGTTGCAACAGGGTACGTTTCACAGCCACATTGTCAAGAGAATAGAACAAGATGCCTCAAACCCAAGTCATCTTTTCGAATGTACAGGACACTGTGGGGCACCTTGTTGGGCTTCATGTTTCCCACCTGGACTCCTGTCCCCGCCGCGCGGACAACGTTCAATCTCCACAGAAACACCACGAACGCGCCGAAAGTAAGTCGAGCGAGCCTTCCCTCCATAAGCCCCTCCCCCTGTAAATGCCGATATATAGATCGTATGCCACCAGTCGCTCACCATAAACAGGCGACGCCAATGTCTCTTCAAACCGATGATCACACTATAACGGACATTCCCTGTCGTGTGACGCGCCCAAGGTTCAGGAATGATCGCCTCTTGTGGAATGCCCTGACGCTTCGCCTCTTTCGCCATCACATGCGCCTCCACAAAGGCGTTATGCACAGCCCCTCCACTCGTGATAAGCCAAGGCGCGAGTCCACCATCGTACAAACGTTTCCCTCTCTTGATGCGGGCTCTTTGCAACCATGTAACCTCTCCCTTTGGGGACGCCGGGACACCACACACTGCGATCGCATCAAAGCCGTACATGGCCTCACGAAAACCTCTGTCTTTCCTCGCAACTGCCGCCATCAAAGCGAGTCCCCACTTGCGCCCTTTGACCTCACGAAGCAATTGTCGGCGCTTTGTGTCTCTCTTCAAAGATGTAGGTAGAGGATGTCGGGAAAACCAACGTCGCAGACATTGGACATCCTTTTGACAGGAGCGCAAGAACATGCGCTTTTGTTTGGCTTTTGGGTCCTCTTCAGACCAGGTCCATTGCCAGACAAAGAGACACACCTCCAGCTCCAACCAAAACCCAACGCCGCCGAGAGTGACATACCATGACGCGATGAGGATGTTTTTGATTTGACGACGCCATTTATTCTTCATCTTCTACAGGCTTCTCATAACGTTCAAACGCATCGCGTCTGTAAGACGGCGCGTTCTTATGTGCAAGCAACCTCGGTGGCAACCAAAAGTCATCGCGAAATGTCCGCTCATCAAGAGGTTCCTCTGCGTCCTCAGCAACTTGCGCCACCTCCACGTCATTTGGTGCATCCTCCACCAACTCCGTCATCATCCACTGCTCGATCTGAATGATGCGTCTGTCCAATGTCTCATGTAGCTGATCGGCAGAGACCAGCTCTTCTTTGGAGAGATCTGGATGGAAGCTCTCCCAATGAAGCAAGGATGGTTCTTCGAGTTCGAGGATACATTCATCGGCACGAGCGACGTCCGCGAGAACATGAGTGTAAGAATGTTCCCCATCTCCGCGCCACATATACCAAAGTAAGGGAAAGATAACGCACAAGCCCGACAGAAACGCAGCCAGAGAGAAAGAGAACCCCACAGCCCACCAGAACAACGAGACACCACTCCATGCGATACACACCAAGAAGAAGGATGTGGGACGCAACAAACCTCGATAGAGTCGAGAGATCCGCTCCTGTACAAGGCTCTCTTCTAGCGCCTTCTGTGCCAAACGTAGGTGAGTGATCGCCTGAAGACATGAGCGCTTTTTGGGACCCAATTGGTGTTCCGCTGACATCCATTTACCCTCAGTACAAAAAACTTGCTGCTGTTGGAAAAAATAAAGATAGGAGAAGAGGATGTGGAGATCAATGGGAGAATGTGGAAGTTGTCCTAGCAGACGCGACAAGAGGCCGTGAGGTGTACGGTTTTGGCCAGGAGGACAGCTCGGCAAAAGGTGCTGCAGAGAGCAAGGGCAAGGGACGAGGGAGGACATCACTCGCACTCAACACTTCGCGACGTGGTTGGGCGAGGTGAGAAGGCAATGGTGTTTGCAGGATCGTGCCAAACCCCGCGAAGAGCTGCCCTGTTAACATCCCGTGAATACGTCCTCGCTTGCGAGGTCCGACGAGATAATCGTTCACAGGGATATAGATACGCTTTCGTGCACGCCGACAGATTCGTCTCTTTCGACGATACAGAGAACGACATCGACGCCACCCTCTTCTCCTTTTGCAGAGCCGATATCGACGTTTGTATCGAGAACATGCACGTGTATACTTAGCAGAACGTTTGATCTTGACGTGATAGCGTTTGTTGGGTTGGCGAAGATCCATGTACAAACGCTTGACCTTTCGGTTGTAGTGCAGGATAGAGATACGACCATCTGATTCGATGCGTTCGACGATACCGATGTGTGTCCAATAATCGTCGAGCTTTCCATTGCGATCTTTGTCGTATGTGTAGTGCCAAAAGACAACATCCCCAAGCGCCGGTGTGCGACTGCGATGCAGCGTGCCATATGCACCGATAAACTTTCGAATCAACAACACCCCGTTGCCACGTTGATCGCCTGGTGGTCTCATCAGATCGAGCCCATAGCGAGAGAACATGCAACGCACCCACCCTGAGCAGTCAGACCGAAAACGCATAAAACGACCACATCGAACCCTTCGATGCTTAAATGTTTTTGATGCCATCATCGCCATCTTGCGACGAACCTGCAACACCTGCGCATCAGATGGTCCAGGTGCCACGCTCCACTGGATCCCATCATCGACTTTCACGCCGGGGAGCATTGTCGCAGATGGTTTGGGCGGTGTCACAGACTGAATCGCGATTTTTTCTTTGTGTGGAGGCTTGGAGAGGACAGGTTTTGAGGGGAGCTTTGTTTGTACGCTCTTGCAGCCTGGCAGCAAACCCATGGCTGCGATACATACACCCAAAAACATACGTACATGCTTTTGTTTGTTCATCTGCGCCTCTTCTTCCAAAAAAAACAACAATCCATCTCGATCATACAAATGTGCTGTTGTTGTGGTGTTCGGTCTTTCTTGACGATGGAAACAAACCATGTCCGTATGGTTTCGTTTGAACGTATGGCAAGATCTGATCCACAAAATCAGCGTGATGATCTTGCCCATGTGTTGAACGACAGGCAAGTTTTCTGCCAAAAAGAGTACGAACAGCTGGAGTAACGACACTCCAAAGGAACAAAAAACATACTCCGCCCAGTAAGTTGATGAAGAGAGAGCAAATCGAGCTGGTTTGTGGAAAAATGGGTTGCTTAATTTGAGGCGGCCCCTTATCATCACGTCGACGTAAGACAAGCAGTGCGACCACACGGGTCACACTGAGAAGATAAAATCTATTGAACATACTGACGAGAAAGGCAAAACCTCGATGAAGTTTGATACAAAAGTGGTACGAGCCACAATAGAGCCCGATCCAACGACTGGTGCGATTGTTCCTCCCATTTATCAGACAGCGACTTATGTATTGCCCAAGGTGGGTGAGAGCAAAGGGTACGACTACACCCGCTCCTCAAACCCCACGCGCGCACAATTGGAGTCTGTCCTTGCGGCACTTGAAGGCGTTTCTTACGCGACCGCATTTTCGTCAGGACTCGCAGCGGTCGACGCGATGATGAAGCTGTTCAAGCCCGGCGACCACATCGTCAGCAGTGACGATGTATACGGTGGCGTCTCCCGCTTGTTCAACGACATCCTCACGGAATATGGGTTGACCTTCACCTACGTCGACTCCTCCTTCCCAGAGCAGGTCGAAGCGGCAGTCAAACCAGAGACCAAGATGATCTGGATCGAGTCGCCCACCAACCCCCTCTTGAAAGTCACTGACCTCGACGCGGTCAACAAGATCGCCAAAAAACACAACGTGTTGTTTGGTATTGACGCGACCTTCGCGACGCCCGCGTTGCTGCGTAGTGTGGACTTTGGTGCGGATATCATCATCCACAGTACCACCAAGTACATCAGCGGTCACAACCAGATCATCGGTGGCGCAGTCCTCACAGACAACGAAGAGATCCACAAAAAGATGAAGTGGATCCAAAAATCCTTGGGTGCTGTCCCCAGCCCCTTCGATTGCTGGTTGACCCTCCTCGGTGTGCGGACGCTGTCATTGCGTATGGAGCGTCACTCCAAAAACGCGATGCAAGTTGCAACCTTCCTGGAAAATCACCCAAAAATCAGCTCTGTCAGCTACCCCGGCCTTGAGAGCCACCCCAGACACGAAGTCGCGAAAGCACAAATGTCTGACTTTGGTGGTATGATCTCCTTCGAGCTCAAAGGTGGTATCCCCGCAGGAATCGCACTGCTCAACAACGTCAAGCTCTGCGCTCTCGCCGAAAGTCTTGGCGCTGTCGAGACCATGATCACACACCCCGCGACCATGACACACGCAGATGTCCCCAAAGCAGACCGCGAAGCACGTGGCCTGACTGACGGACTCGCGCGTCTCTCCGTTGGTATCGAAGATGTCGAAGACATCATCGAGGACCTCAAAAACGCGCTGGAAAAAGTCTAAGTGCACCGCCTCCCACGAAACACACACCCATGACATCCTCCCAAACGTACTCTCCCCAACAACTCATCGAGCTCAAACAAGCCCTTCGTGAAGAAGCTGCGCAGCTCGGTCTACACCAACTCGCCATCACGACCGCAACACCTGCGGACTCTCTCGCCGCTTACGAGCATTGGATCGAACAAGGCTACCACGGTGAGATGGGATATCTCGCGCGACCAGACAGACTCGACCGCAGAAGAGATCTCAACGTCATTCTGCCTGGCGTACAACGTCTGATCATCTTCACACTTCCATACTGGCCCGGCACCTTCCCAGACGAACAACAAGACCCTATGCGTGGCGCAATCTCCTGCTACGCGTGGGGACGGGATTACCACAAGATCTTGGGCAAAAAGCTCAAGACGCTCAGCCGCTGGCTAGAAGAACACGGCGATACAACGCGCTGGTATGTGGATACAGGCGCCATTCAGGAACGAGATCTAGCAGAACGTGCAGGGTTGGGGTTCACAGGCAAACACACCTTACTGATCCAACCACAATATGGGAGCGGCTTTTTTCTCGGAGAGATCTTGTCCTCCCTCCCCTTCCCTCTTGACACACCATCACATATGCCGAGCTGTGGGACCTGTAGCCGATGCCTCACGGCCTGTCCAACGGATGCGTTTGTCGCCCCCTACATCCTCGACGCACGAAAGTGCATCTCTTATTTGACGATCGAGCTCAAGGGTAGTATCCCAGTAGAGCTGCGCCCACTTATCGGCAATCGGATCTACGGATGTGATGTATGTCAACAAGTCTGTCCTTGGATGCGATTTGCCGATGCTGACGAAAGTCCCCTCTGGGGTTCACCTCCTGAAGAGGTCACTGCGCCCAAACTCATCGAGCTGTTGGAGCTTGACGAGGAGGGCTTTCAGCGCCGCTTTGAAGGCTCCCCCATCAGGCGTCTCAAGCGAGGTCGGTTGCTACGAAATGTCGCTGTCGCGCTAGGAAATACGGGCAGCACAGAGGCGATTGAGCCGCTCAATCAGGCCTGTGAGGATGACGATCCACTCGTCCGTGAACATGCACAGTGGGCGCTCACACAACTTCAAGCCCAACCAGCCTGAGAGTCGACGATGCTACACACTCAACGTCATGAGCAGCTCTTGACACTCAATCGCCCGCAAATCGAGCAGCCCCGAGCCGCACGCCACACATGAGCGACACACCTGTGCCACAACACGGCTCTTCGTGTGTTTTGATGTTGATTTTTCGAGGCCTTCCATCTATGATATGTGAATTCATTCGTACGGCTTGGAAAGAAGCAACGATGGTCGCAAATGACAACTTACTGTATCGGGGAAGTATACCATCTCTCCCCACATCCCCAGACCCACAAAGTTCGTATCAGGTGAAGAGGAATGCACTGTGGATTACTACGATAACGTACCCGAATTTAGCCTGACCATTACAGGTGGGGGAGAATCCGGCGAACGCTTCGTCTTCAATCAACCCGAAGTGACTTTAGGACGGGTACAGGACAACGACCTCGTACTATACGATCCAGCCGTCTCACGTAGACATATCGTCGTCTACTACAGAAACAACCAATTTATCATCGAAGACCTTGGTAGCAGCAACGGCACCCTGCTCAACGGCTACTTACTCAGCCAACCTACAGTCCTGTGTGAAGGGGATATCGTTGAGGTCGGCGCCGTACGCTTCCAATTTTCCGAAAGCATCGAAGAGACAGATGATCCAACAGAGATCGAAGCCGGTGAGCTCTCCCCTCCTGTCAATGACGATCCTTCCAAAGAACCCATCGTCCGCCGCTGGGATGGCTCGACAGAGCACCCCCTCCCTCCCGAGGGAGACACGCGCACATTTTCTCCACAAAAACTACAGCCTCAAGGTGCCCCCCCTCCAGCCCAGGCACCAATAGGTTACCAACAAGGCGCCGCTCCGTCTCAGCCCGCCTTCCCCGCAGATCATCACCAAAGAGCTACAGGACAGCACCCCATGCACGGCTCTGCTGCCCCGATGCCATCGATGCCGCACCCCAGCCAACTCGGTCAACAACCAGGGCTCCCCCCACGCCCACAGGCTCCAATGCCGTCGATGCCTCCTATGCCAGCGCAGGCACCTGGACAGCTTCCTCCTTTAGGTGGACCAGGAAACATGAGCGCTCCAGCCCCTGGCAACAAACCCGCACGAGGCAATAAACAAGAACGCAGACACATCCAAATGCTCACGATTTGGAGCTTCTTCCTGTTTGTGCTTGCTGTCGGTCTGATGGCTGCTCCGATCAAACCAGCCAGGATGGGTGACAACACGACACAAAACACGAACGCCCCAATCTCCATCGACGCCACCAAGGGAAGGGTTTTCGGATACAACAAACTCAACAAAGATCGTGCGCAACAAGTCAAAAAGGTGACGTTCCGCTTCTTCTACCGGAATGGTCGCACTGTCGTGATCTACCAATCCATCTCCCCCAACACACCTCTACAAGTCCGTCTCAATGGCAAACTCATCGCCAACACCTCTACGACAACAGAGTGGACTTACCAAAGACACAGGCTCCCCAAAAAGCACCTGAAAAAATTCCAATTCAACGACATTGAATTTAGCCATCAGGAAAAAGCGACGGTGAACTGGGGTATCACACACATCAAGATCAAAGAGAAGGTCTTGCCCCCACCCAACATCTCGGCAGCCCGAAAACATTGCAGAGAAGGCGAAAAGTACTACCACAACCGCTCAAAACAACCCAATCGCCTCCACAAAGCCCTGACACACTATCTGCAATGCCAGGACCATCTCGCGCGGTTTGACAAACCCCAACAACCCACTCCTGAAAACCTCGCGCTGTACCGACAAGCCCAACGTATCTACCAGCGCGCAGGAGACATGATCTCTCGCATCGAGCAGAAAATGGACCTGATCTTCCAACAAAAACTCAGACCCACTTTTCGCATATGGAAGAAGCCACACAAAACCGCTGCTGATATCGAAACGCTCAAGCGCATCTACAAAAACCTGCTTTTGTATTTCCCAGAGCCGTTTTATCCGCAACACCAACGCATCTCCGCGTTGACCAAAAAACTGACACAAAGATAACACTCAAAAAACACGTTTGCCCTCTTGCTTTAAGAGGTATATCGTGATTAACACATCCCATAGACCAATATGATCGACCGCCCTTTTACTCTTTCTCAACCTCCCAATCCCAAGGAGGAAAGAAACTGATATGAGCCACAACGAAAAAAATCCATTTGCAGACAATGACGCCACCGTCGTCGCATCAGATAGTCCGCTCCAATCCCCCTTCAACGCACCTGCTGTTGGCGCACCGACGATTGTCGACCCTTCTGCTGTTGGAGGTGACAACTCCAGTGATAAAACCCTCCTGCATGACCAGCTGATGAGCCCGCTCGCTCCCCTCGCAAAACTCGTCGTGCTCGATGGCATCGAACAAGGAGAGGAGTTCACGCTCGTCGAACCAACCGTCACCTTCGGTCGCGAAAGAGATAACACCATCTCCTTCCCAGACCCAGCGGTCAGTCGCTACCACTTCAAAATCCACCAACGCGAAGGACATTATGTCCTCGAAGATCTCGGAAGTGGTAACGGTACTGCGATCAACAGCAAACGACACAAAAAAGAGACCGTCAAGCTCTCACACGGTGATCGTATCCAGGTCGGAAAAGCCCTGATCCAATTTCGCGTCATCGGTGAATCACTCACCACGACAGGTGGAGGCTCCTCCAAAGGGCTCGTTTTCGCTCTCCTGCTCGCCGTCTTGTTGATCGGTGGCGGCGCGTTCGCGTACATGCAATTGTTCCCACCTGTCGATGAAGAAAAGATCAACAAACAGCAAGCGCAAGAGCTCCTTGAGACAGGGATCAACCACTACAAACAACGCAAGTGGCGTGATGCTAAGTTCGCCTTCCATAAAGCGCTGCGTCTCGACCCCAAAAACCCCGAGATCACACAGCGGCTCAACGATGTTAAGTCCGAAGAGATGGTGGCACAGAAGCTTCGTAAGGCCAAAATTTTCTTCAAGCGAGGTAACTACAAAGACGCCCTCCAGGCCACCAAAGAAGCCGACCAACAGCTCGCTGCAGGGAGTGTCTTTGCTGATACTGTCTGGAACCTGCGCTTCAAAATCGAGCAAAAGATCCCCAAACCCACACCAAGAGTCGCACCACAACCACCACCCAAAAAACGCGTCGTGGTCAAACGTAGCAAAATCTACCGCTTCTACTCCAAGCGAAAAAGACGCTACATCCGTTACTACAAAGAGTGGACCTCTGAGACCAAGCGGTGGAAAAAAATCTACCTCAAAGCCAAAGAGCGCATCCCACCCAAACGACCTGAGCCACCTGTTGAGAGACGTCCAGTCGCACCCAAAATTGATCCAGGGATCACCTTCTATCGCGTTGGACAGATCGACAAAGCGCTCAAGCATTTCAAAAAAACAAACCAAACTGAGAAGTACAGCAACACCAAGAAATTCCAAATGGCCTTCCGCAAAGGTCGTCTCGCTCACAACAACCGCAACACCAGCGTCGCGATCCCTGCGCTGCTGAAGTCTTTCAACCTCGACCGAGAGATCGCCGACGGAAACAGCCGATACACAAGACAAATTCGTATGATGCTCGCAAACATGTACGTGTCTCGTGGCCTTCTCTCCATGAGTCGACAACAAAACGGCATCGCCTTCCGACACTTCCAGACAGCGAGCCGCTACTACCCCAGAAACAGCACAAGCAAAGCGAAGCTCAAAGAGCTCCGCGCGCTCGCCGCCAAATACCTCAAGGATGGCGAGCAGCTCCTCGCGAGTAACCCCGCCCAAGGAAAGCAGCTCCTACGTAAAGCCAGCCGTTTCGTCCCACGCACAGACAAGATCTTCAAAAAGGCGCAAAACCTGCTCAACAAGTAAACCACCACACGCTCTCGTTCCCCCTCCCCCATCACACCCAGGAATACACGATGTCTATCTCCAACAACGATCCCGTTATCCAACTTCTCCGTGAAGCCTCTCGCAAAGGCATCTTTCCCGGTGCCGTTGTCTGTGCGTCCAAAAAAAGCTCCGTCCAATATGACCACGCTGTCGGAAACGCAACGCTCTCCCCCGACCCCGTCCCCATCGTCACACAGGCCCTCTTCGATGTCGCCTCCCTCACCAAACCTGTCGCAACCGTCACCGCGATCATGCAACTCATCGACTCCAAAGAGACCGAGCTCGACACCCCCATTTACAAACACTTGCCGATCTTCGGAAAGAAAGGCAAAAAAGACATCACCATCCGACACCTCCTCAGCCATTGCAGCGGTCTCGACGCACACGTAAAATTCTACGAAGAGCTCGAAGCCCTCAACCAGGAGGGTCGAGGCCCTGACTACGGACCACAAGCTGTAAAATGGGTCGTCGAAAAGATCGCAGGACTTGAGAGTCGCCCCCCTGAAACAGAGACTGTTTACAGCGATCTCGGCTACATCGTTTTAGGTTACCTCGTCGAACAGCTCACACAGACACCCTTTCATGAATACTGCCGCAATGAGATCTTTTTGCCACTTGGAATGGAAGACACATTTTTCCTTCCGCTTTGGCAAGAAGACAAAAAGCAGCAATTACTCAAGGGGCGACAAGTCGTCGCGACCGAAGATTGTCCCTGGCGTAAACGTGTCCTCGTCGGTGAAGTCCACGACTCCAACTGCCACGCGATGGGCGGCGTCGCAGGACACGCAGGGCTCTTTTCAACAGCCGCTGACATCCATCGCTTCTCCCTCACGATGCTGCGTTGCTATCACGGCGCGATGGACTTTTTGCCACAAGAGCTCGTGCAGACATTTTGGTCGATTCAGCCGATGGTCCCCAACACAACGTGGACACTCGGATGGGACACGCCCTCCCCTGAAGGCAGCTCCGCAGGTAGTCATTACTCAGCATCGAGTGTCGGACACCTCGCATTCACAGGTTGTTCGATGTGGCTTGACCCCGAAGATGACGTCGTGATTGTCCTGCTCACCAACCGCGTCCACCCAAGTCGCGACAACATTGAGATAAGACGTTTTCGTCCGATCATCCACAACACCATCCGCAGCCTGATCACAGAACCCGTTCCACTCCCCCCACCCAAACGTCTCGGTAAAGCTCCCGCACCGATCACACCAGAAGAAGCCGAAAAGCTCCTCTCCGAAAACGCGAGACTACCGCGCCCTTCTCTCAAGGCGATCTCCACAAAAGAAGAGGCCGAAGCTTCGAAGAGCCATACACACGACAAAAAAGAGAGTGACGTCAAGTCCGCACACAGCTATCTCAAAGAGAAACAAACGACCGTCATTCCCCCCACAAAGAGATCCACCCTCCCCCCACCAGACAAAAAGAAACTCTAATCACACACCTCTTCGGAAGGATGTGTAAAAGTCCTTCCGCCATGTCGAGAAGCGTCCCTCCTCAATCGCCGACCGCATCTGCCTCATCAGTCGAAGGTAAAACGCCAGATTGTGATGTGTTGCGAGCATCGAACCCAACAGCTCCTTACTCACAAACAAATGACGTAGGTAGGCGCGACTGAAATGTGTGCAGGTGTGACAATCACACTCTGGATCGACGGGCTCTGGATCATCTTTGTAGCGAGCGTTCCTGATCTTGAGCGGTCCATAAGTCGTAAAGAGTTGAGCATTTCGTGCGTTCCTTGTCGGCATCACACAGTCGAACATATCGACACCACCAGCGACACATTCGACGAGGTCTTCGGGACGTCCAACCCCCATCAAATAGCGCGGCTTCTCCGCGGGCATCCGCGGCGCGAGGTCGTGCACAACGCGGTACATATCCTCAGGCGCCTCTCCCACGGACAGACCACCAATCGCATATCCAGGAAGCCCTAACTCAGCGAGCTCTTCGAGGTGTGCCCGACGCAGATCCAGTTCAATGCCTCCCTGAATGATCCCAAACAAAGCCTGATCTTCGCGAGAGTGGGCCTTGATGCAGCGCTTGAGCCAACGTGTTGTCCTGTCCATCGCGTCCTGGATCTTGTCTCTTGTCGCCGGCAACGCCACACATTCATCAAACGCCATGATGATGTCTACACCAAGCGCCTCTTGAACTTCCATCGACTCTTCCGGCCCCATCCACATCTTCGAACCATCGAGGTAGGAACGAAACTCCACACCTTCTTCTGTGATCTTGCGCAACTCCGCCTGAGAAAACACCTGAAACCCGCCGCTGTCTGTCAAGATGGGCTTATCCCAGCTCATGAACTTGTGCAGCCCGCCCATCTGTCGGACGAGCTCATGACCAGGGCGCAAAAAGAGATGGTACGTATTCCCAAGGATGATCTGTGAGCCGACCTCCAACAGGTCTCGTGGCTTCATCCCTTTGACCGTTCCCGCCGTACCAACAGGCATGAAGATAGGCGTCTGGATCTCACCATGTGGGGTCTGTAGACGCCCTGTGCGTGCGCTGGTTTCTTGATCTTGATGTTCCACTTCAAACGAAATCGCTGCCATATATGTAAACTCCTACCAGCACAACACTGGCTTCTTTGGTGAAGATGAAGACCTTTTTCTTGGATCGGCCCTACAATTGCGCCTGCAATATAACGGACACCACCCCCTTTCTCAACCTCAATCATCAGCAAACAGCAACAAAGTGTGATATCTTTGTGTTGTCCAAAAGGAGGAGTCTCTTTTTTCTATTCCCACACCAGCCCACATGGCCTTCTCGTGACGACCAAAGCAACGAGGCAGCAAACACAGATGCAGACAACAATCGCATCCCTAATCATCCGATCTCTACGATGGCTGGTGTTATGTTGTGTCCTCCTCTGCTCACACAACAGCCACGCTCTTGAGTTCGTCGGTGCTGTCCACGGTGGTGTCCGTTTTACACAACAAAACAACTTCTTCAATCCTACGAGCAAGCCGCTACGCTTCGATCAACAACGCACAGGTGCGCAAATCCTCCTCGGCGCGCTTGGACTTCTTCACTTCAACGACCAATTCGAGCTCTACGCGACACTCGACATCGGACAACTCTTCATCGGTAATTACGGCAAAACAGATGAAGACAACCGCTTCTCTGTCCTCCTCAACAACCGCCGCCTCAACACCACCTCCACAGAAAACGACCTCTTGTCCCAACTGCAAACACAATGTGAACAACAAGTCCAACAACTCCAACAGCAGGGACGCACACAGCTCACCAATGAACACTGTCAGATCGCGCCGTGGTTCTTGATGGAGAGTTTCTTTCTACGTGAGCTCTACGTCTCTGTTTACCCGGATAAGCGAAAGGTCTTCCACCTATCCGCCGGGATGATGCGCTACACTCTCGGAAATGGCTTCATCTACGACAACTATGGATTGGGGGTGCGCTTTGAGGTCAACTTCAAAAAGCTCCCCAAAGCTCCGCCTCTTCATCTGACATTCAACGCATTTTTGCCCGACTCATCCTTCACACAAGCCCGCAAGACCAGCCCTGTTCTCCATCTCGACGTCACCTGGACACCCCACAAAGACCATCAATTTGGCGTCTTCGCGTCCTACCTATACGATGGAAATCATCTCGCAGGCCAACTCCTTCTTCCGCTCTGGCAGGACATCTTTGCCAATGAGTGGAACGAAAAACTCTACAAGATCAGCGGTGAAAACCCCAAGCTCTCGTGTTATGCCGCCCCCGACATGGACGCCCTCAAGTCGCTGTTGCCTAAGGAGACGAGACAACAGCAAGAAGCCTGCGAACAAGACAACGCCACGCGCGAGAAAAACGGACAAGACCCACAGCTCTGTCCACTCGATGAGAGCATCCTGATCCCCTATGAACAAACCTGTACAATCCCAGACTCATCGGGACATCACGTATGGTTTGGTCTGCATGGAAAGACGCGGCTTGGGAAACTACGTGTCAAAGGCCAAGCTATTTTGTATCTCTCCAAAATGCAGGTAGGGCTTCCAAAAAGCCCGAAACTACAATTACCAGCGTCTCACAGTGAGTGGGCCTCAGGGACGACACTGACCAACATCTCCGAAGGAGACGATGACCCCTTCTCTCCAGACATCCAGGATAAACATATCACGGGGCTCGCATTCTCCAGCGAGTTGACGCTGACCTACCAATGGAATCCGGCCTTTACGACGACCTTTTTTATGTTGTTCGCCTCCGGTGACAACTTTAACTCCGCGAATCCTGCGTACGCTCACACGTTCATGGGGATCTCACCACAGCTACGGTATACACATGTGTTCTTTCAAGGCGGAATCAACGATTATTCATCGCGTCCAGGTATCAGCATCTCAGGGATATCAGGGAATGGATTTCTCGCGATGGGGCTCATCATGCGTTACTATGTCGAAGATCAGATGGAGCTGAAATTCACCTCCGCACCGCTCTTCTCTCATACCTTGCCCACAAAGATAGGTGAGGACCAACAAGCCGATCACTTCTACGGTTTGGAGATGAATCTTCTCGCGACGTACAAGCTCCTCTCATGGCTTCGTCCGGTCTTACAGATCGACTTGTTCTTTCCGGGGGGTTTCTTTCAGGACTCCAATCCACCACTCGCGCTCTTTCAACTCCAGCTTGGATTCAATGTCCTTTTTTGACGATCCAACGAGCCAAATGGGAACACAATGACAGACAATGAACACTTTGCAACGCTCCGAACACTCCTGGCAGAGAACCCCTCAAAAGAGGGTTTCTTGCAAATTATCGAGCTTTTCGAAAAGTGGGACAAAGAAGAGCCCCAGCATCATGAACCCTCGAAAGAAATGGCAATCGCATACGCCCAAAAACACCTCTCATCCTGGCCTGATACGTGCAGAGAAGCCACCTTAAAACAATTTTGGCCCACATACCCACACGCCGAGCCTATCGCATCTTCTGTGCTCATTCGCTCACTTGACTCCACCACATTTGAAGATTTCGGAACAAAGGTAATGCGAACAATCACAGACTCACCAATCTTCACAAATCTTACGGCCCTCCGCCTTTCAAACGTCTACCACATCAATGCCGAGGGAGCAGAGGCCATCGCGCGCTCCTCTCACCTCAAAAACCTCACCACACTCGTTCTTTTCAGTTCACACATAAAAAAAGAGGGAGCGAAAGCACTTGCGGCAGCTCCTCACCTCAAAAACCTCACCACGCTCGATCTTTCTTACAATTACATAGAGTTTGAAGGAACGGAGGCCATCGCAAACTCCCCTTATCTCACAAATCTCAGAACGCTCAACCTTTCCGGAAACCAGACCGAGAACAAGGGAACGCAAGAGATCGGAAATTCAAAATATCTTGCACACCTCACGACACTTTACCTCGAAGGCAACTTCATCAAAGATGAGGGCACACGAACACTCGCAAACCTCACGAAGCTCAAAGAACTCGACCTACACAACAACAGGATTGGAGCTGAAAGCGCAAAAGTGCTCGCAAGATTACCAAACCTTGCCACACTCAATCTTTCCCATAACCAGATTGGAGACGAAGGAGCCAAAGCGTTCGCCCACTCTCCTCACCTCACAAACCTCCAAGTGCTTGACCTCTGCTTAAACCAGATTGGAGCTGAGGGAGCTAAAGCACTCGCCCACTCTCCTCACCTCACAAACCTCAAAGAACTCGATCTTTCCTCAAACCAGATTGGAGACGAAGGAGCCAAGGCGCTCGCCAACTCTCCTCACCTCACAAACCTCAAAGAACTCAATCTTTCCCATAACGAGATAGAGGACGAAGGGGCCAAAGCACTCGCAAGTTCGCCTTATCTCACAAACCTCCAAACGCTTAACCTCTCCTATAACGATACTGGAGCTGAGGGAGCCAAAGCGCTCGCCCACTCTCCTCACCTCACAAACCTCAAAGAACTCAATCTTTCCCATAACGAGATAGAGGACGAAGGGGCCAAAGCGCTCGCAAGAGTACCAAACCTTGCCACACTCAATCTTTCCTACAACCAGATTGGGGCTGAGGGAGCCAAAGCGCTCGCCCACTCTCCTCACCTCACAAACCTCCAAGTGCTTGACCTCTCCAACAACGAGATAGAGGACGAAGGAGCCAAAGCGCTCGCCCACTCTCATCACCTTACAAACCTCCAAATGCTTGACCTCCGCTTAAACCAGATTGGAGACGAAGGAGCCAAAGCACTCGCCCACTCTCCTCACCTTACAAACCTCAAAGAACTCGATCTTTCCTCAAACCAGATTGGGGCTGAGGGAGCCAAAGCACTCGCCCACTCTCCTCACCTCGCAAACCTCAAAAAACTCATCCTCTTCGGCAACGAGATAGAGGACGAAGTATGGAACGCGCTCATGGAATCTTCGCAGAAGGCAAACGTGAGATTTTATTAAACAAAGGGGGTTATGTGGCAGGGGAAAGGAGAGTCTCTTTTTCAAACCATTGGGCTATGAGTTCTCAGTGGGCTCAACAGTATGGTCTGTCGTCTCTGTCAAAAGTGGAAAAGGTGGGTTCGGATATTGATAAGGATGTATCATGCAAACAACAACACAGACAAAACATCCAAGACCAACGAGCCAAATGGGAACACAATGACAGACAACGAACACTTTGCGACACTCCGAACGCTCCTAGTAGAGAACCCCTCAAAAGAGGGTTTCTTGCAAATTATCGAGCTTTTCGAGAAATGGGACGAAGAAGAGACCCAACATCACGAATCCTCGAAAGAAATGGCAATCGCATACGCCCAAGAACACCTCTCATCCTGGCCCGATACGCACAGAGAAGCCACCTTAAAACAATGCTGGCCAAACTTCCCATACTCCCAGCCAAGCGCTCCCTTTGAACTCGTTCACGCACTCAACCTCTCCTTCAACCAAATCGGAGTCGAGGGGGTCAAAGCACTCGCAAATGCCCCCCACCTCGCAAACCTCCAAACACTCGAACTCGAAGGGAATCGATTTGGAGACGAAGGAAAGAGCGCAATCGCGAACTCTCCCCACCTTAACAAACTCACAAAAATCAGTGTAGATTGACATTCACCTATCTCTCTAGAAGGTGGCCCAGCTTTTGAACTCATAAAACGTGACATCCGGAGCATGGTCATCCAACAAGAATACAGACAAAAACCAAAGGCACAGCGATGATGGAACGACAACATGACACACCAGGATGACCCCTTCTCACAATTGCGACTGCTTTTGACACAGACACACTCACAGCAGACATTTGCACAGATCTTCTCCCTCTTCGGGCGCTGGCGAGCAGAAGACAACAAAGAGAACGGGTTGACTTACGCCCTCCAACATCTCGCCTCGTGGCCCGAGCACACAAGGCAGATCAGACTCGACGCTTTTTGGCCGGACTTTCCCAACGGTGAACCGGCCTCTCATGCCCCCCTCGCCAAACACCTCAACGCCGAAAGATTGGGGATGAATAGCGATGAAGCACACACTCTCACCCATCACCCATACATGCAACTCCTCACAAAACTCTCCATCGGATACAACAACTTTGGTGTCAAAGGTATCCAATCCATCGCAGCGTCCCCATACCTTCAGCAGATCGAAACACTGAACCTCTATTGCAGCAACATCGGTCCAAGAGGCATCGAAGCCCTCACAGAGTCCACAACGCTCACAGGACTCAAACAACTTTTGCTCGGCGGGAGCAGCATCCAAAACAAAGGCATCAAACACCTCGCGCGTGCTTCCGGCTTCGAACAACTCACCCATCTCGACATCTCCGGTAATGACATTGATGTTCACGGGTTCAACGCGCTGTCCAAATCCTCACAATTTCGTTCACTCACGCATCTCTATGTCGGAAGAAACCAGATCGAGGACAACGGCGCGAGTAAGCTCGCTGATGCACCACACCTGAACCAACTCACCCACCTTGACCTGTCCTACGGCATGATCGGTCCCCAAGGTATCGAAGAGATTGCCGACTCTCCCTATCTCACAAACCTCACCCACCTCAATCTCGACAGCAACCGCCTCGAAGAAAGTGGCGCACAAGCCCTCGCCAACTCCAAGTATCTCACACACCTCACGAGCCTCCGACTCTACAACACAAAACTCAACACCGACGCGATGAAGGCCCTCGCACAAGCCCCTCAATTCAAGCAGCTCACCCACCTCAACCTGCACTTCAACAGTATCGGCGACGAAGGCCTCAAAGCCCTCGCCAACTCCCCCTATCTCACAAACCTCGTCCAGCTCGACCTGAGCGCAAACGAGCTGAACGCAGAAGGCATCGAAGCCCTCGCACAATCCACAAATATACAGCAACTCACGACGCTCAGACTCACCCAAAACAGGCTGGGCAGCAAAGGCATTACAGCCCTCGCCCATTCACCCTATCTCAGCCAACTCACCACACTTCACCTCGAACAAAACTTCATCCAAGACGAAGGTATCGTCGCGTTCGCAAAGGCTCCCCACCTCACAAACCTCACCCATCTCTTCCTCAACTACAACAACACAAAAGACGAAGGCTTGAGAGCCCTCGCACGCTCAAAGATGGCCCCTCAGCTCGAAACGCTCTCCCTTCAGCTCAACAACATCGAAGACAAAGGTGCCAGATTCATGGCACATTCAACAAACTTTCCGGCGCTCACTCATCTCGCTCTAGAGAACAACGACCTCACACGAGAAGGCATCAAAGCGCTCGCCTATTCAGAGACATTGCCCAAGCCGATCAGGGAACATATGCTCGCGATTTACCACAAAAAGGAGGCAGAAGGCCCTGCTCTTTAGGGCAGGGATGAATGCCCACCCTTGTTTTGTCTCTTTTTTCTTTCTTTTTTTTTGCACAAATGTATAGCATGTGTTATGAAGTTTATATCTTTTTGCAGGTTGAGGGGTTTGCATGTCCAACAAAACAATCAAACAACGAAAACAAAGTGCGACCCGAAAAACCACCGTCGAACGCCGAAAGTCCCAGGTCTGTCACACTTACGAACTCAAAATAGATACCTCTCGTTTTTCCAAAAAGACAACACAACACTTCAAGCTGCTGTTTTTGGAAGCAAAGTGGTTTCGCAATGCCGTCATCGCAAGCGAAACTCCTTTCCGCTTTGACGACAAAGTCAAATCTGTTCAAGTCAAAGTTGGCAAGCAATTCGAAGACAGAAAACTGACCGTTCTGAGTTCACAGATGAAGCAGG
>MDTC01024101.1_pt1 | contig 175954 bp, 156 predicted proteins | sample 811181 | NCBI WGS metagenome assembly MDTC01 (sample SAMN05326644, study PRJNA326480) | marine metagenome | isolation source: seawater | place: Pacific Ocean: North | collected 2011
ACCCGTGTTGTCCATAGTAGCATCACCACTCATGGCCACACCAGTAGCTACGTTCGATCCATTACCCACAAAGATATTACCATCTGTTAAAGTAGGATCTAATTTGCCATCTAAAGCTGTATATTCTGCGTTCGTTAACAAACCACCTGTTGTAGAAGCCGCATCAGAAGCTAGAGGAATGTTTACTGTAACTGTTCCTGCTGCTGCACTTACTGTTGGGCCTGCATCCACACCAGAGGTTACACTTGTTGCCACACTAACAGAGCCAGTCTGACCATTTAGGTCGGCCACCGTACCAGAAGCACCAGCATCCGCCGCACACTCCCAAGCCGTTCCACCAGCATTTACTTTCAAGATCTGACCATTGGAACACGTCATCAAGCCTAGTTTTGCAAATGCATCGATGGCACCATCAGCTATCTTATCTGCATCCACAGCGTCATCAGCAATTTTAGCCGTTGTCACTTGATCATCACCAATCATGGCTGTTTCTACCGCATCGTTGGCAATTGTCACTGCACCTGCATTGTCTACACTTACATCACCTGATAGATCCATTGGCTCCCATGAGTCGCCATCCCACATTAATAGGTCATTATCGGATACACCATCGGTGATCGCGTCTTGCTTAGCATCCAAAGCGGCATATTCTGCGTTCGTTAATAAACCACCTGTTGTAGAAACCGCATCAGACGCTAACGGGATATTTAAAGTAATAACGCCACCTGATTCAGAAAATGTTGGACCTGCATCCACACCAGAACTTACTGAGCCCGCAAGATCTAGAGCACCAGTAGCACCCTCTAAAGAAGTCACGGCACCAGAACCACCTGCATCCGTCGCACACTCCAAACGATTATTAGTGGAGTTCCAAACAATTTTCTGTGTTGCTGTATTCGTACAAGTTGAAATATCTGTTACATCAATTTGAAAATCACTGCCAGATAATGCCACACCATTGGATGCTGTATAAGTAGTATCAGCATCGGTCGCACAGGCCCAAGTTTTTAAAGTCTCATCCCAGCTTAGCAATTGGCCGTCACCACAAGTAACATCATCCGCACTTGTTTCTTGCCATCCTGAGCCATTACTCCAGAATACGATGGAACCTATGGATGATCCGTCAGCTAGCTTGGACAAAGCAATTTGAGCTGTACCAGATATATCGTCATTTACAATTTCGCCATCTGCTATTTTGGCACTCGTTATAGCATCTCCTGCAATCGTCAAGCTACCATCGTTAGCAATCGTAGCATCACCAGCCATATCTACTGGCTCCCACGAGTCGCCATCCCACATCAATAAATCATTATCCGATACACCGTCAGTGATCGCATCTTGCTTACCATCTAAGGCTGCATACTCAGCATTAGTCAACAAACCACCCTCAGTAGTATTGGCATCAGAAGCTAGAGGGATATTAAGAGTAATGGTAGAACCAGCGGCAGAGAACTCAGGACCAGCATCTGCACCAGAACTTACTGTATCATCAAAGGTTAAAGTACCTGTTAGACCCTCTAATGAAGCCACAGTACCGCCAGACCCTACGTCGGTAGCACAAACAAAGTTTGTACCATCAAACGTTAAGTATTCACTAGCTCCACACTGATTTAATTGTGCCCATTTTGGATTTTGCGAATCATCTTCATCAGCAATCATCAATTGGTCGATAGCATTGTCACCAGTAGAAGCAGGGTTGGCAATCTTCGCCATTGTTACCTGATCGTCTGCAATTTTTGCAGTGGTAACAGCATCGTCAACAATTTCAGCTGTATCTACTGAATCATCTTGCAGCTCTGCGTTTCCTACAGAGTCATCTGCCATCATCGCATTTTCCACTGCATCGTTGGCGATAGTTAAACTTCCATCGTTCGCAATCGTAGCATCGCCAGCCATATCTACTGGCTCCCACGAATCGCCATCCCACATCAATAGATCATTGTCGGATACACCATCGGTAATCGCATCCTGTTTATTGTTAAAAGTATTGTATTCTGTATTGGTAATCAAACCACCACTAGTAGTATTAGCATCAGAAGCACTAGGAAAGTTCACTGTGATTGTAGAGCCTGCTCCAGAGAATGTAGGACCAGCATCTGTACCAGATACAAAGGTTTCTGACACAGTTAAATCACCATCAATTCCCTCAAAAGAAGTCACGGCACCAGAACCACCAGCATCCGTCGCACACTCTAATCGATTGTTAGTAGAATTCCATATAATTTTATGAGTAGAAGAATTCGTACAAGCCGAAATATCTGTAACATCAATTTGGAAATCGTTGGTAGATAAAGTTATACCATTCGAAGCGGTGTAAGTAGTATCATCATCTGCCACACACTCCCAAGCCGTTCCACCAGCATTTACTTTCAAAATTTGACCATTGGTACAAGTCATCAAGCCTAGTTTTGCTAAATCATCAATGGCACCGTCGGCTATCTTCGCTGCAGTAACTTGGTCGTCTGCAATTTTTGCTGTTGTAATTTGATCATCCGCTATCATGGCAGTTTCTACTGCATCATTTGAAATCGTAAGAGCACCCGTATTGTCTATAGTAGCATCACCACTCATGGTAACACCGGTTGCAATATTGGAGGCATTACCTACAAAAATATCTCCATCATTTAATGCCTTATTGGCTAACGCGCTATATTCTGCATTTGTAATCAAACCACCTTCTGTAGTTGCAGGATTTGAAGCCAAAGGAATATTTAAACTTATCACTGAGCCAGCAGCAGTAAATTCAGGACCCGCATTTGCGCCAGAAACCACAGTATCATCAAAGGTAAGATCCCCTGTAAGCCCTTCTAGAGAAGATACTAAAGAGCCCGAACCTACATCCGTAGCACATGTAAAATTCGTACCATCGTAAGTTAGATATTCACTAGCTCCACACTGATTGAGCTGCATCCATTTTGGATTTTGCGAATCATCTTCATCGGCAACCATTAATTGGTCAATGGCGTTATCACCTGTAGATGCTGGGTTTGCGATATTTGTCATATCCACAGCATCATCGGCAATCTCATTATTAGTTACCGCATCTGTGGCAATCTTATCAGTCGTTACCGCATCGTCAGCAATTTCTGCAGTGTCCACGGCATCATTTGCTAAATCATCTGCTGTAATAGTTCCATCCAATATATCTTCACTTCTTATATCATTATTGGCAATATCAACAGAGCCAACTTGTCCATCCATAATCTCAGCACTGGTAATCACATCATCTTGCAACATTGAATTATCAATGCCATCCGCCGGAACACTTATAACATTGGATCCATCGATATTAATACCAGAGCCTGCTGAGTACGTTGTATCGTTGTCAGTAATGGCAACGTTGCCAGCAAAAGTTAATCGACCTTGTTGGTCTACTGTTATTTGCGGAACATTGGTCGCATCACCATAGGTTCCTGGAGTAACTGCGGTGTCGGCTAGATCAATGGTAACATCACCACTTGTACCGCCTCCATCAAGGCCTGTACCTGCGGTTACACCTGTTATGTCACCCGCAATCATTTGCTGCCAAGTAGCTCCATCATAATAGTTAAATTCTTGAGCTGCGTAGTTAAATACAATTTGACCTGTTTGTGGACTTGGTATGGCATCTCTTTCTGCCGCATCTGCCACCAACATGGCAAAGTCTTTATAATCGTAACCATCCAAAGTATCCGCAACCATGGCTTGTGGTACTGGGTAAATATATTGATCATCTAACTGTATGGGCGTTCCACCTGTATCAATGGTAACTCGGATAATTCTATTTTCTTCTGTGGTAGGACTAAATGTACCTGCACAGGAACCATCAGTAGTATTGATCACATTAATGTTATTAAAAATAATTGGAAATAAATCGGCAACGCCAACAGGGACACCGCTACCAACATTCAAAGCAAAAAAGCCAGCACTACTTGTTAGGTCAATTCCTGTATGATCTTCTTCATACAACAAACAAGTGCCATCACTTGATCTTATCTGTACATTGAAGTCTGCCGTACCCGTTAATGGAGTGACTCCATCGGTTTCAAAGGCGCGGCCTTGGTAGGTGAAATCCAATGGCAATCGTTCTTGCGCATGGATCGTTGTGCTGATTAAAAGTGTAAAAACTGTTAGCATTATAGTTTTCACGTTACGTACCCCTGTTAAAGTTACTTATTATTTATCGTCTTAGGTACTTACGAACTTTAGCCCAGCGTTTAAATTATTTTATACGGCAATTTAAGGGGGTTAGACTGTTTCAGCCTGAGAACCTGTGTCTCATATGGGTATTTGAAACATCGTTATTTTTGATTTTAAAATAGCTTATTTTTGCTTTAGATCGCGCCAGGATTTGCCTTCCCGCGCCTTTTGATTCAATTGATACTTTCTAACAGCAGCTTTATGTTCCTTGTAGGTTTTGGTAAAAACATGGGTTCCATCATTTTGAGAAACAAAATACAGATAATCCGTGTCTGCTGGGTTCAATGCGGCCGCTATAGACTCCCTACCTGGATTGGCGATGGGCGATGGGGGCAAGGCGGGAATTGTATAGGTGTTATAGGCTGTCTTTTGAAGTATATGCTTTTTACGTATGTTTTTTAACCAGACGCCCTCTTCCATCATCACGCCATAAATGATGGTGGGATCCGACTGTAGCCTCATCCGCTTGTTAAGACGGTTGTGAAAAACGGACGAAATGGTTGGCCTTTCAAAAGCTGCCCCCGTTTCTTTTTCGATCATACTCGCTAAAGTAATATGCGCTAAAAGCGGCATTTTTAGCTGATTGTTTTGTGCCATGATTTCTTCATAATTAGCCTTGAACTGGCTAAACATACTTTCTACCATTTTTTTTGCACTATCTGTTTTGGAAAAATTGTAGGTATCTGGGAAAAGGAAACCTTCCATGCCTGGCAGGCTAATTCCTACTAAATTGGAAGCGAAGTCTTTATCCCTAGCTACGGCCAAAAAGTCATCGGCAGTGGTAAGACCTGCCTTTTCCACAATGCTTGCAATTTCAAAAATATTATAGCCCTCGGGAATGGTGATGCTGTATTTCACATAGTCCGAGGAAGTCAGCTTATCCAAAACTTGTGCTGCACTATAGTTTCGATTCAGTGAAAACTCACCTACTTGTATATTTTTAATATCCCCTCGAAGCTGCGCAAAATAGGTAAAGAGTCTTCTAGATGGAATTATTCCCTTCTCTTCTAACTCCTTCGCTGTCATATAAAATGGCCCCGGTTTTACTTCGAAGACCACCTCTTCTGATTGCTCCGAAAGAGGAGAATAAAAATAATTATAGGCCAAAACCAATAAAGCAGAGGCCAAAAAAAAGCCCAGACTTATAACTACAACGGCAATCTTTTTCACTGTATCAATCCCATTGAATCCCAGTTGCTATTTTAGTAGAATCAAAACCGCTGTCATCCTCAATGGCAGAAACCGGACTTGTGCAGTAATACACAGCAAAATGTCCAGAAGGCCAACCATTGCCAGATTTTTTTTCTCCACCAAATGGTAGCTTGGAGCTAGCCCCGCATGTAGGTCGATTCCAGTTAATATTACCCGCCTTGATCTCATAAAAAGCATCTAAGTACACTTGTCTATTTTTTGTAAATACGGAGGCCGCCAAGCCATAAGACGTATCATTGATCAATTCTATGGACTGCTCCCAAGAGTCCACAGAGTACACGGCTACAGATGGGCCAAATATTTCTTCATGCTCAAATACTGAATCTTTTTGAGACTCATTGATTTTATAAATTGAGGGGCTGACGTAATAACCTTCTTTTCCCACATCTAGCTGTTTACCACGCATGATTTTTTCATGACCTTCTCGTTCCGCAATTTGTTGAAATCGCAAGTAACGTTCCATGGATGCCTCATTGATGAGTGGCCCATAAAAAACATCTTCCTCAAAATACCCTATTTGGATTTTCTTTGCGGCCTGGTGAAACTTCTCTAAAAAGGCATCATGAATATCTTTGTGTAGCAAGATGCGAGAAGTACAGGAGCAGCGCTGACCAGCACTTGCATAGGCGCCAAATAAGCAATCGTATACGGCCTTGTCCAAATCGGCATCTTTCCAAACAAAGCTGGCATTTTTGCCTCCCATTTCCAATGCTAAGGATTTCCAGTAATGACTTAGAGTATCCTGTTTGATGCGCAAGCCTGTTTCGTAGGAGCCCGTAAAAAGAACGGCATCTACATAATCATGCCGAACCAAACGCTTGCTAGTATCCACTTGTCCTTGCACCAAATTAAAGACCCCTGCTGGCAAATTTGCCGCCTGAACCATTTCCGCCATAAGCTGCCCTGTGGCCGGAGTCATTTCTGACGGCTTAAAAACTACCGTATTGCCAGTTAGTAGCGCAGGGATCATATGGCCGTTAGGCAAATGGGCTGGAAAATTAAATGGCCCAACAATTGCCATAACACCTTTAGGCTTGTAGCGGATGTAGCCATCTAGATCTCCCACCGCTGCGCTAACTTTTTGGTCTTTCACCAAATCCAAAGAGGCATTGATGGTAATATCAATTTTAGCTGCCAAAGCCTTTGCCTCGCCTCGGGTTTCCCAAAGGGCCTTACCAGTTTCCCTGGAAATGCACCTGGCAATATATTCCTCACGATCTTGATAGACTTGCTTTAAGCGCAGTAGCGCAGCCTTACGTTCATCAAGAGATAATTTCGACCACGTTTTAAATGCTTCTCGCGCGGAATCTACGGCCTGATCCACATGCTCTTGGTTTTCATATGCGGTGAAAACATGGTCCTTCAAATCCGCAGGACTATATTTTTCCCATGCATTTTTATCGGCTTTATGAAAAGCTCCATTGAAAAAATTGCCTTTATATTCCATTGGCTGCATAAATACTCCTAGTCGATCGGGCACAAATATACTTCTTGCCCTTCTACAATTTGCAATAATTTTTTTGTATGAGCTGGTAGTGAAACTTTATCTTCCTGTATGGCATACGCAGATGTTGTGGCCACAAATCCACTCTCCGTTATCGCTGCTACTATGGCTTGCCCTTCAAATTTATCGGTCTCATCAAATGCCAATTGCAATACCCGCGTATTCTGAACAACACGAATTTCCTTTAATTTCGCACCATAATGAGGCCCACCGTCAAATGGGTCTACTTCGTTCAGGTAATGAAACCCTATTTTTTCTAACATATGCTTGGCAGGCTCTGTGGCCTCGGCGATTCGTCCCACATCAAGACGGGCTTTCGCCTCTAGCAAACTAATATATATATCTTCTCGCGGGAAAAGAGAGGTGATGAATTCTTTATTTGTTTGCGAAATTTGATCGGCCTCAGCATAGGGTAGACCCGTGAATCGCCTACCCAGAGCTTCCCAGAATTCACTTCTACCTTCCGGAGTTAGTGGAGGACTTAATTCGCAAAGAACCTCCTCTTCAAAGTTTTCTGGCGCATGGCTCATATAAACAAAACGTACCAAGCTAATCAGGCGACCAATCTTTTCAGGCCTAGTTCTATAGGCTTTATCGACAAGAAGGCCACCTATCTCTGTTGGACCATCTTTATTTTCCTTAAAACGTAGAACATTGTGTTTGAAGCCAATACCTATATCTTTGCTAAAGTGCTCTTTTGCTACGATTTGAAAGCAAAAATGTGGCTCTTTATCCGTTCCATGCTTGGCAATAATCATAGAGGAGGCCACTACTCTATTGGTTTCCATATCCTCGATTACAAACAGATACTGCGCCTCTGACTTTGGAAGTTGCCCGGCAAAAGACTTTTCACTACGCTCGATGATTCTCTCTAATACGCTCGGATTGGACGGCAAATTTAATAGAGTAAACTGCTTGGTAAGCTCCACCAAGGAGGCCAGGTCAGTATGTCTAGCTTGTCTAGCGATAAAGTTCATCACAACCTCTCAAATATATCTTGATAGACATTTTTAGCCTGCTGAATTTGGTTTAGTTCATTATATTCATTCATTAGACGAAATCCACTGCTTTTACCCGAGCCAAAACCTACGGCAGGCAAGCCTTTTGCAAGAAAATAGGACGTATCACTTGGAATATGTTGCAATTTCGTATTGATCACAGCTTCAGGATATAGGCCTCGCAAAATATCAAGTGTGCTGTGCCATTTATTAGGAGCATGGAAATGCTGAATATTAATTTGTGCTTGCTGCTGCGATAGTGGTGCCAGCCATGTTTTTACTCTTTCTAAATCCACACCATGAGTTAAATAGAAACAACCTTCTATTTCTATACCCTCATCAATCGTACGTAAAAAACCCAAATTATAGGTGGGGAAGTCTTCTAAATCATATTTTTTAATATATTTAGAAAAACGCCGATCGAAAATTTCTTCAACTGATTCAAAAACCCCCAATAAACGAGATTTTAAATCTTGCTCCTTAGAATCAGACAAATCCATTTCTACCATACCCTCAGCCGGATGCAAATACGGCGAATCCCCCCACTCTATATTTAGCAAAATACTGTTGCTCGGAAGCTTCTCTAGGAATGCTTGCGTTTGCTTTAAGACTTCATTTTTATAATTTGCATGGAAAGAAAAATGAGGCTCTGCGTGAAAAATTTTCGTCTGTGTCGCCGTTACTTCATCACTAAAATACTTTTTTCGGATACTCTTTTCAGTTTCTGAAAAGGGCAGGAGAATGCGCACAACTACGCGGCCAGAATAATTGGTGTTCCACTCCATGCTAGATGGCTCACTTACAACTAGTAACTTTACCTGGCCATCTAAGTTTTTAACAAATTGCTTTGCCCCTTCTTTTCGTAAAAAATGACCGTAACCCCCAACCAATTGCAGGGAAGGATTGTCTCTAGACATTGCGGCCAGAGCATAGATGCGCGTTAAAAAATCCAATTTTCCGCTGTTGGCACCCAGGCCAAACACGCGTTCACCCTGAATGCTTAATCGAAACGGGTTAGAATCTGTGGCCGACCAATAAGAATAGGGCGCAGGATCATTAGTTTGTAGGTTGGACCAAAACAAATTATCAAAGCTGGCATTCTTGCCTCGCCAAATATAAAGAATTGCCTGTTCCACCCCATCTTCAACAAAGCTTTCCTTACGGCTTTCCAACCCCAACTCTCTAGCTAAAGAACTTAAAAATTGGCAAGCATAAGCGTTTCCCACATCTGCGCTGGAATCAATAGACAAAAGTTTTTCTGCTGCTTCTAAAAAATCCAAAACACCTACTTTGTCTCAAGCAGAGACTTTTCTATTATGGAGAGCGCCTCTTGAATCTGATTTTCTTGAATGATTGCAGGAACCAAAAAGCGTATGCGATAAGGATCTCTTCCGCAACCAAAAGCAATTAAGCCGTTCTTATAAAATGTCTTCAGGCTAGCTAGCATCTTTTCTCGACTACCATCGTGTGGAGTAAACGCAATCATAAGACCCAGGCCACCAGGCTCATGAATGAGCCCCTTACAAGAGCCCTCTGCTAGAGCCTGCAATCCCTCCACAAAGCCCTGGTGTATTTTACTAATTTTGCCACCACTACCAAAATACTGGTTCTCAGACAACTCTTCTAGAACCGCAATACCCGCTTCTAAAGCGGCGGAGGAACCAGAAAAGGTTCCCGCTATCAAACCAGGCTGGGGGTTGTATTCTTCGGTATAAAGAGTCGCTCCATTTTGCAAAGCCTTGGCCACCGTTACGATGTCTACCTTTTCACCTATATCCAGAGTCTGTATAGCTAATAGCTCTCCTGTTCGGCAAAAAGTTTGCACTTCATCCGCCCAAACCGCAATTCCTTGCTCTCGGCAAAAATCAAGAAGTGGCAAGTAAAATTCTCTAGGTGCAACCCGGTAGCCACCCTCACCTTGCATCGGTTCGAAAGAAAAAACCGCAATGTCTTTAGGAAATTTTGCCACCCATTCTTTTAACTGTCTTAACGTCTTATCTGTTGAAGAAGAATCTTTGGCGTTATAATAGTCCACCCGCAATACATCATCAAAGTGGGGAAGTCCTTGTTTGTACGCTGGGTTATCCGTAACCTCCGCCATCAAGGTGGAGCGGCCAGCAAAAGCATTTTTCATCGCTACAATGTATTTGGCCGGAGAGTTTTTTTGTCTAGCCATCTTAACGGCATTCTCATTTGCCATGGTTCCACAAGTAGTTAGCCACGCATGCTTTAAACGCGTACCCTTAGCTGCCAAGTCTACCAATTTTTTGGAAACCCTAAGATACTGTAAGTTGGGCTCCAAATTGCCCTGCATCGTTACATCTTCTAGGGCTCCTCGAAGCGCAGCGGCTATCAAGCGTGGGTGCGAATGACCCAAGATATTTATGCCAATACCGTTAATCAAATCAAGTTTCACACTACCATCTTCCAACTCCACATAAGGACCATTGCCTGCTCCCGAGCCAATGAATTCATAGAACAAGGGTCTTCCTCGTACGTGATCAATTTCTTGTGCAAGCTTATGCATATGGGTTTGCAGCTCTGGATTTGCAGGCGCTACCGACTGTATTTTGTTGTTATATTGCATGGTTTTATTAACCAAATTTTCAATGGCCTCGGCGACTTCTTTAGATTTTTTAATCTGCTGTCCTAGATTTTCTGTCATATTCTCTCCATCACTGAAAGTCTTATAGACAATTGTGGGGCTTATTGTAGTATTAAAACATGCAAATTAGCACATTCTTACTTGGCATTCTACTATCATGTCTTGCGCATAGTCAGGAGTCCACCCAGTCTTTCGATGAAGCTATAAGCATAAGCAAAGAAGGGGATATTGTGGGAGCTGAGAGTCTGTATTTGGACTTATTAAAGACTCATCCCAAGGACCCCCATATACTCTCAAATCTTGCCCTACTCAAAATTCAGGAGGGCAAGGCATGGCATGCTTTTGCGCTGTGGCAAAAAGCTTTGCATTACCACCCCTACTTTGCCGCCGCCAAACAGGGAATTGCCTACTTAGAGGAACAAGGTGCCATTATCCCTCAAGAGAATTGGCCTTGGTACGCGCGTTTATACAGTGATATTCTTCGAGCACCGAAAATCATTGGTCTTGGCTTGGCCTTCATATTTTTTTATTTGGCCGCACGAATTCTTTTAAAGTTTGCCATACTACAAAAAGAAGCACGGGAAATCCAAGAAGAGGACCCCAATTTTCCATATCGCTCCTTGGTCTTCCTAGCTTTGTTCGCTATCTTTGCGGTTTTTTATTGGCAGCAATCTAGCTATCAGAAAACGACTTTTGCCATGTCCCTTGAGCCAGCCTCCATGCTCTTGGCTCCCAGACAAGAAAGTGTCCAATTAAAAGAGCTCGGACCTGGGCAAAAATTGCAAATCCAGCACCAAAACAAGGATTGGTTGCAAGTGAAAAGCGCAAGTGGCCAAATTGGCTGGTTACCTCGAGAAAAGCTTCTTATCTTTTAGTAGTTCTGCCTGCTTTGATTGACTTAATTTTGCACATCTCTATACTAGGCGCATGAGATGGCTCCTCACATTTTTGCTTGTTTTTAATGCTGCTTGTTCCAGCCTAGATGACATTGATACCTCTACGCCTGCGGGAGCCTTTGAGCTAGCTGAAAGATACGCTAAGGCCGAAAGATTTGAAGAGGCCATTTCTAGATTTGGCGAAGTTCGCACCAAATTCCCCTACTCCAAATATGCCGTGGAGGCACAATTACGGATTGCCGACATAGAGTTTGACCGCGAGTACTATGTCGAGGCGGCCAGTGCCTATCAAATTTTCCGAGAAATGAACCCTCGTTATAAACGCTTGGAGTATGTAATATATCGAATCGCCAAAAGTTTTTACCTGCAATTACCTGAGATCGATGCCCGCGATCTTTCGGCAGCAGAAAAAGCATTGGAATATTTTTCTGAATATTTGGAAAAGTACCCTGATGGCACTTGGGCCAAAGAACTTAGAGGCTATCAGAACAAAACCTATGTTAAGCTGGCAAACAAAGAAATGTACATTGGGGATTTTTATTACAAACAAGAAAAGTATCTAAGTGCCCTCGGTAGATACCAAGCAATTGCCATTAATTTTTCTTTTTTAGAGCAAGCAAAAACAGCGGCTCTTAAGGCTATGCACTCTGCCATAAAAATTGATAAATTAGATATTGCCCAAGAGTATGTGGATTTTTTAAAACGTAAATTTCCAGACTCAGAGGAACTACAACAGGCCTTAGAACAAGGAGCTTACTATGGCTTACTCTGATTACCAAGAACTTCTACATATTGCTCGCGAGAATTTTATTCAAGGTAAATATGACAAATCAGAGCCCATGCTTAAGCAACTCTTACTGACCAACCACCGCGAACCAGAAGTATATCAAATGCTCGCTACCATTTTTTATGAACAAGGCAAGTTCAACAAGGCAATTAAGACCTTTGAGCGCGCGCTAGAAATTGACCCCAATTATACCGACGCCAGTATCGGACTTTCTATCATTTTAAACGATCTTGGCCGCTACGAAGAGGGGAAAAGAGTTTTTGAACAGGCACAACGGCGACTAGATGACAAAAAATCCAAAATGGATCCTTACATCAAAGATCGCATCGCGAAGAAACATGTAGAGATTGCGGCCTTGTATTCGCAGCACTTTGCTTATGAAGAAGCCGCGGAACAATATAAAAAAGCATTAAAGCTATCGCCAGATGCAGAGGATATCGTGGTCAATTTAGCCGAATCCTATGTTAAACAGGATCTGGCATCTGAGGCCATTGCAGCTCTTAAGGCCTTTTTGCAACTACACCCCAATGCAATCGGACCACGGCTAAAATTAGGAATCATTTACTACCACGCCAACAAGATGATAGATGCCGTCGAGCAATGGGAATATATACTGGAACTAGATCATAGCCACCAAGAGGCAAAGTCATACATACAGATGGCACAAAGTGCTGGCGTTACGGACTTAGGAGTATAAATGTTAGATAAAGACTCGCTCATTACCTATATAACCGAGGAAGAAATACAAAAGACCATTCGTGATTTATGTCGCGAAGTAGAGCAAGATTATCAGGGTGAAAAGGTAACTCTAATTTGCCCCTTAAAAGGCTCCATTTTCTTTTTGTCTGACTTTGTTCGAGAGCTAAAACTGCAACAAGAAATTGATTTTGTACAGCTTAGCAACCGCGATAAGTATGGCGAGCGCGGCGCCGACATTAAGTTTATTCAAGACATCAGTGTGGATATCTCCGGTAGAAATGTGATCATTGTTGAAGAAATTATTGATACGGCACGCACACTGTCTTTTCTTAAAAATCGTCTTTTGGCGGCAGCACCTAAAAGCTTGAAAATTCTAACTCTACTCGACAAGCCCGCTCGTCGAGTGATTTCCTTAAAACCTGATTATATTGGCCGAACAGTAGAAGATCGTTATTTGATCGGGTATGGTATGGACCAAGAAGAAGAGGGCCGAGCTTTCAATCAAATATATTTTCTCAAAAGCTAGGCCCTAAAAGGTGCTTTTACAAAGATGCAATCAAGATGTTGTATCTAGTTGTCGCCTAAGCTTATAGGACTAAACTTTCGCTTTTGAGTCAATTCAAACAATGTGTCCGACTAAATCATAGTCATGAGAGTCAGTGATCTTTACTTGAACAAAATCTCCCACATTCGCTGCACCATCATTGATATAAACAAGACCATCAATTTCATGGGCCTGACCTGCCATTCTTCCTTGCAATAATAAGTCACTTTCTTCGCTATATCCTTCAACTAGAACTTCTATGGTTCTGCCTACAAATCGTTGGTGCATTTGGCGCGAGATCATTAGTTGTGTGGACATCAGTTCTTGGTAGCGATCTTCTTTTATATCTTCCGCCACTTGATTGTTCATTCGGTATGCAGCTGTTTTTTCTTCTGGCGAATATTTAAAACAGCCAACTCGATCAAAACGAAAATCCTTGATAAAGCTCAATAATTCCTCGAAATCCTCTTTCGTTTCTCCCGGAAAACCCACTATAAATTGCGTGCGAATAACTGCATCCGGTAGAGCTTCTCGAATCCAAGAAAGTCGCTCCAATATTTTCGCTTTCTTCATTTTGCGATTCATGGCCTTTAGCATGGGATCCGAGATGTGCTGAAGTGGCATATCGAAATATGGTAAGATTTTATTGGACGTCTTCACGAGCTCCAAAAACTCTTTAGATATGCCGTCTGGATATAAATACATAATGCGTATCCACTTAATACCCTCTACTTCATCCAGAGCTTTTAATAAATCCACATTATTATCATTTCTTTGCGCATCATTCCTTCGAATATCCCAACCATAATCCGTAAAATCATGTGAAACTATAATAAGCTCTCGAACACCACTGGCTGCCAATAGCTTTGCCTCACTAACTATTCCTTCGATTTTCCTGGACTGTAAATTACCTCTAATTTTGGGAATGGCACAAAATGCGCAACGTTTTTTACATCCTTCTGAAATTTTTAAAAAGGCGCGATGCTTCGGACCAGAAATTACTCGAGGAGTATCCTCTTTTTGCAGAAAAGTCGGCAAATGAAAAAAAGTCTTTTGCTCCTTTCCTGCACGGTGTTCGCGTAATATCTTGCTAACATTTTGAAATTCCCCAGACCCAATAAACAAATCCACCTCTGGCAAATCTTCCACTAGGTCTTCTTTGTATCTTTGAGGAAGGCAACCACTCACAATCAGTTTTTTATTGGCATCTTGTTTTTTTAGTTCTGCCATTTCTAATATGGTTTGAATGGACTCTTTTCGTGATTCCTCAATGAAGCTGCAAGTATTGACGATTATGGTGTCTGCTGCCTCTGCTTCTTGTGATACTTCATAAGAGTCCTTTTCTAGGCCTCCCAACATCATTTCTGCATCCACTAGGTTTTTGGGGCAGCCAAGACTGATCATATGTACTTTTTCTTTTTGCACGTTATACCTCGGTAATCTCTGCGTCTTTGGGAATTTCAAAATTAAAAAGCTTTGGCTCACTTTGTTTTTTAAATTGTGTGGAGCGAATTACTAAGGAAACCTCATTCCCCTGAACATCGGTGTAATCAATCTGCGAAATATTCATGTTGCTTAAATCAAAAGTAACCTTGACCTCTTTGACTGCTAGCCTGTCATTGACGGCTTCTAGTTGAATCGAATCCTTTGCTTTGTTTTTAATTTTATAAAACTTATTAAGATCTCCGTGGCCAAATATAACCCTCAAAAAAGCTTGAGAGTTTTTTAATTCTGGATTTTTAGCGATCAAAACTCGGACAGGGCCGCCAAAAAAAGGATCTGGCTCATCAATCACCAGCGCCCTTTCAGCGTTCAGAATCGTAAGGGATTTGGGCTCCTGCTTGGTTTCAAGCCGCAATTGCCCTTTTTCAGAAATGAACACAAACAATTCGGTTTCACGTGTTTTATCTAGGGCCTTAATCTTAGTTTTTCGAATTACATCCAGCTCCACCATTTTGTAGCGAGAGTATTTTTCACGAACCTTATCGTAATAGGATTTTGATGCCTCAGGTTGCTTGATTTTTGCGTGCACTTTTGTCACGGATGCGCTTTGCATTTGGCTGCATGCAACTAGCAAGAAAAATAGAAAAACATGATACATTTCAACCTCTTGATTTACTGCGGCAATCTAGCATGCAGATGACCTCTAGGGCAAATGATTCACCGGGAAAAGTTTATAGACCTCTTACTAACGTAAGCCATTGTAATAACTATGGCTTTTTGCCAACCACAGTATTGCATCAAAGCCTCTACAGTGGCTCCAGTAGTGAGAACATCATCTGCAATCACCGGCATATCGATTTGCGGCCGTGGCCCTTGAATTCTAAGCTTACGGCGCTGCAAACGCGAAGTATGCTTTTGAGTTCCTTGCTTGAAATGCTCATCATGAATCGTCTTTGCTCCAAATGCTTTCGCAATCTGATAGGCGTGATTCTTGGACTTTTTTAAACCTTTTGCATTGGGTGTAACCCAAAGTTCATCCAAAATAAAACCTTCCTCTTGCAATAAATATTGAAGTCGACTTTTCATCTGAAACAAAAAGGGCCGATGTCGCCCATATTTTAACGCATAGGTCATGGCTCGTGTGCTGGGGCTCCAGGGATAAAAATAGTAATGTACGTAATTTGGCATTTGCCTTTTATAAAGCTTGGTCGGATAGGGTCTATGCTTTTGGCAAAAGATGTCTTGCTTAAAAAGAATCTTACCACATTGAGCACAAAAATACATACGGGTGTTCGAAGCAATCCGAATGCCAAGGCCCTTTACCATTAAGATCGAGGGTCAAATACAGATTTCGAATGGAAAACTAAGAACCGGCCAGTAAGGACTTTCCCGTCATCTCCTGCGGCTTGGTGATACCCATAATTTGCAAAATACTAGGCGCAATATCCTGGAGGGCGCCATCTTTTAAAGCTTGCGGGTTTTTGGATATATGCATGAATGGTACGGGATTCATGGAGTGTTTGGTAATGGCTTTGCCGCTCTCGGCATCCGCCATTTCTTCACAGTTTCCATGATCTGCCGTAAGGAAGATTTCATAGGACTGCGCCAAAGCTGTGGGTATTAATTTTTTAAGACAGCGGTCCAAAGCCTCCACGGCCTGTATGGCCGCCTCCTCAACACCGGTATGTCCCACCATATCGCCGTTTGCATAATTGCAAACAATAAAATGATACTTTTCCGAGTTGATGGCACCTAGCAAGCGGTCCGTTACTTCTGGAGCACTCATTTCGGGCTTCAAATCATACGTGGCAACATCCTTTGGCGAAGGAACCAATATTCTATCTTCTCCTTGAAAGACCTTTTCCTCGCCGCCATTAAAAAAATACGTAACATGAGCATACTTTTCCGTTTCTGCAATTCGCAGCTGTTTTAATCCCTCTTGCTCTATGACTTCTCCTAATGTTTGTTTTGGCACTTCTTTTGGAAATAGAACTGGAAAAGAAAAATCCTCTGAATAGGAGGTAAAACATATAAAGCGATCTTCCTTTATACATTGCGACCTACTAAATTCTGAAAAGTCTGCTTTTGCCAAGGCCATAGAGATTTCACGTGCTCGATCAGAGCGAAAATTAAAAAATACAAAAGCATCCTCTTTTTGCGGAACAATGGGAGCAATTTTTACCGGCACCAAAAACTCATCTCCAATGTTTTGGTCGTAGGAAGCAAGCAGGGCATCGGATGCTGATTTGTATTGTGATTTATCGCTATAAACCGCCTGATAGGCTTTTTCTACTCGGTCCCATCTCTTATCTCGATCCATGGCATAGTAGCGCCCCATAAGACTTGCGACTTTTATTTGCGGCTTGTCTTCTAAATAGCTCTCCAGATCTTTTATATAATCTATGCCTTTATCGGGTGAAGTATCCCTCCCATCGGTAATTAAATGCAGTGCTATTTTTTGATCGGGATATTCTTTATGATAAAAATCTAAAAGAGCCATCAAATGATGGATATGTGAATGTACACCACCATCTGATAATAGACCCATGATGTGAATTGTATTACTTCCACAAATATCATGCAGGACTTGCTTTTTGACAAAGCCTTCTTCTTGAATAAACTTGCTAATTCGGCTTAGATCCTGATAAATAACTCGGCCAGAGCCAATACTAATATGTCCTACTTCTGAGTTGCCCATTACCCCCTCTGGCAAACCAACATATTCACCATCCGTTCGCAACAAGGAGTAAGGATAAAGATCAAACAATTCATGTATGAATGGAGCCTCTGCATTTAAAATTGCATTATGCTCTTTCTTTTTAGAGAAACCAAAACCATCCAAAATTAGCAGCAATACCTTTTTCATACAGTACCTTTCTAAGAATTATGATAGGGTAGTCCTTTCCAAATACTTAGACCACGATAAATTTGTTCCATCAAGACCACTTGTGCTACCATGTGATTTAAAACAAATGGCGATAGACAAATCATATGATGAGCCCTGTTTTTTAGATCATTATTTAGACCGAAAGCCCCGCCAATTACGAAGTCTATCTTACGACTACCCGACTCAATATTGTTTACAAGAAACTGCGAAAAACCAAGGGAGTCATAGGACTTACCTTTTTCATCACAAATCACCAGCAGTCCGTCTCTGAGCTTGCCGCTTAGGGCTTCCGATTCAGCATCCACTTTTTGCAATGCTTTTTGCCGAGAGCGCGGACTAGATTTTATACCAAGTCTTTCAAACGGATATAGCGGCGGTATTTTATTTTCATATAAGGTACAGGCCTCAGAAAACCATTTTTCTTGATTGCTATCTATGCTCAGAAGCCGAATCATATTATTTATCTTTTAGCTTAGTTAGGTCTATTTCTTTTCCCTCTTTCCAAAGATTTTCTAAGCCGTATTCTTGCCGAACATAATCATAAAAAACATGAATGATGAGAGAGCCATAATCCAACAATACCCAACGCCCCTCTCTTAAGCCCTCTAGACCTACCGGCAAGACGCCGTATTCGTTTTTTATTTCTTGGATTAAGAGATTGGCCATAGAACTTACATGTTTGGATGATGTGCCTGAACATATAATGGTATATTCCGAAGGCGCTTCTATATCTGTTAAATCAAAGGCACGCAAACCAATGCAGGATTTTTGCCACAAGCTTTCTGCTACCTTCATAGTAAAGGCTCGAAAATCAGAAATCCTAGAGTCCAAAGGCTTATATAGTTCATTTTCTTTAATAAAGTTTTCCACTTCAAAACTTAAAAACTTTTCCACGCGCAGACCATTTCGTAGTTTTTTTCGAATATCCGTTGCTGAAGCATCTACATCTTCAATCCTAATAAACTCAATATGGCGCCCCGTTGTTAACTCAATATAATTTCGGTCAAATGCGGCCACGAAATCTTGAATTCCTTTTGGCGAATCTTTTTGTGAAAATGGTAACTGCATGCCTGGTCTCGAAGTAACTACTAGGTTACATTTTTTTAAAATCTCTTGATAATCTTTCCAGCGATCAAAACCATAAAAAGCATCTGCACCAATGATCAAATGCAATTCCTCTGCATTAAAATGCTCCGCATACATATTTAATGTATCGATGGTATAACTATTGCCTTTGCGCTGAATTTCCACATCGACAACTTCTACAAAATCTAGATAGGGTTGAAAGCCAATTTCCGCCATTTTAAGCCGCTCATTCGCACTAGGACCATCCACTGGGTCCTTGTTTGGGTTCTGGTAGGCAGGGATGACAAATACTTTTTCTAAGGACATTTTTTCGGCAACAGAAATCACAGAATTTATATGCCCTAAGTGTAATGGATTAAAACTACCACCAAAGATTCCGACTTTATTCAGACTCTGTTTTTCCATATAGAATTTCCTTTAATTTGTATTTTAATGACTGAAGGCCATAGTGACTGGTTGCTGAAATTATTAAAACCTCAACTCCGATATCTTGAAAAGCCTTTTTCAGCTCTTCTGCTTGGGATTCATCTATCGTATCTAGTTTATTTAAAACTACCATCTGTTTACGGCCAGTTAGCTTTTGGTAACCTGGCAAATCACGGTTCATTTTATCATGCTCTTCTAATTCTGTCATAATATCTTGATAGGCTTTTACAGGTTCCTGCTGGGCAAAGGGAGAGGCATCAACAAGGTGTATAAAAACCCTAGTTCTCTCGATATGCTTTAAAAACTGCGTGCCAAGCCCTACTCCTTTATGAGCGCCTGGAATTAGACCTGGAATATCGGCGACCACGCAGCTATATCCCTCACCTAAATCTACCATGCCCAAGCTTGGCTTTAAGGTAGTAAAAGGGTAGTCGGCTATTTTGGGCTTAGCAGCGGAAATTACTGAAATTAATGTGGATTTTCCGGCGTTCGGATAGCCTACCAAGCCAACATCCGCCATTAATTTTAATTCTAGCACGATATCCATTTGGATACCGCTCTCTCCAGGCTGCACTTTGGTGGGCGCTTGGTTGATGGAGGACTTAAAATGATTGTTGCCCTTTCCGCCTCTACCACCTTTTAAAAACAAATAAGTCTTATCTTTTTCTTTTAGATCTAAAAGGACTTCGCCATCTTTGCTTTTCACCAGCGTGCCCTGGGGCACTTCCAGCACTAAATCTGAACCATCGGCTCCAGTACGTAAATTGCCTTCTCCTGGCCTTCCATTTTCAGCTCGATATTTTCTTTTGTGGCTTAGATGCAATAAAGTATTCATCCCAGGATTCACATGGAAAAGAAGATCGCCTCCCTTACCACCGTCGCCGCCATCAGGTCCTCCACGGGGAACATATTTTTCACGTCGAAAGCTTGCCGCACCAGGGCCACCCGAACCAGACTCTATATATATTTGAACTTGATCTAAAAATTTCATAGGACAAAAAAAAGACGCTTCCTCCTGAGGGAGAGAAACGTCCCATTCAATCGGCTCACTAAGTAATGATTAGTTTGCGACAGGATAAACGCTAATTCTGGAGCGCGTTTTAGAAAAGCGCTCAAATTTCACTTCACCATCAACTTTTGCAAAGATAGTAAAGTCTTTACCTAATCCAACATTTTTTCCTGGGTGGAATTTGGTGCCACGCTGACGAACAATGATCGTTCCTGCAGGAACCTTCTCTCCACCAAATCTTTTTACACCGAGACGCTTACTCTGAGAATCTCTTCCGTTTTTGGTACTACCACCGGCTTTTTTCGATGCCATAATTGCTCCTTACGCCTTCTTTTTTGTCGTTTTCTTTTTAGCAGCTTTTTTCTTGGTTGTAGTCTTCTGTTTCGTTTTCTTTTTCGCTGTACTTTTCTTTTTTGCGGCAGTTTTTTTCTTGGCTACTTTTTTCTTTGCCGTTTTTTCCTCAGCTTTTTTTTCTTTCTTTTGGCTTCGGTCTATAACCTTGGCTTTCTTGTCTGCTTTCGCCGAACCATCCGGTCCCTTAATTTCTGCAACAAAAAGCTCCGTGTACAATTGTCTATGTCCTTGCTGCTTGCGGTAACCTTTACGACGCTTCTTTTTAAGAACCAAAATCTTCTTATCTTTGTTTTGATCCGTAACAACCACTCGAACGCTAGCACCACTAACAGTAGGTTGTCCTAAATGAGCCTTTTCTCCGCCAACAAACAATACTTCTTCAATATCAAACTCGCTGCCGAGTTCTTGATCCAATTTTTCTACCCGAATGCTATCGCCTGGGCTGACCTTGTACTGCTTGCCACCTGTACGAATGATAGCGTACATTTTAACCTCCGATTTCAGAAGGATGTAAATTGCCAGCCGGTGCTGAGTATGTCAACCCTGGAAGGTCTAAATGCGAGTATTTACGCGGCTTTCAGCTCTTTTTGAGGGGGCCCAGATATGCTTATATTTTCAGCAACAACTAGTTTTCATGGTGATGAATCTCAAATTGCTCTAAATGGCTGTTCACATCCACAGAAAAAAGAATGCTACGATTGAGCTTAAGCTCAAGATATTCCAACATTGGATTGCCGTCTTCATAGACCCAGTCCGCAACCTTTGCATGGCAGTCCACCGTCGAGCTGCGAATGCCATCTAAGACCCCTTCCCGCTCCAATTGCCGAAAGATTTCATTGGCAACGGTGGACTCTTTTTTGGTGTAGCCCTTGCCCTCGCAATAGGAACAGGGTTGGCATAAAGATTTTACCAGGCTGGCCTGCGTTCTTTTGCGAGTCATCTCCACCAGGCCAAGGCTCGACATGCCAAAAACAGTGGTGCGCGCCCGGTCTTTTTCTAACTCTTCATTCAATGTTTGTAGAACCTTTTCACGGTTCATCTCTTTTTCCATATCGATAAAATCTACAATAATAATACCACCACAATTACGAATAATCAGTTGATGGGCTATCTCTTTAACTGCCTCTAAATTGGTTTGCAAAATGGTATCTTCGAGATCTTTTTTTCCAACATAGGAGCCAGTATTAACATCAATAGCAACCAGCGCTTCGGCTTCATCTATGATGATATAGCCGCCCGATTTTAACCATACCTTACGACCTAGGGAACGCGATATTTCTAGGTCAATTCCATACTGATCAAATATTGGCTCTGGATCCTTGTAATAGGAAACCTTGTTTTTTAAGTGGGGCATGAAATTGTTTACAAATCGACATACCTTTTTGTGAGTTTCTCTTTCATCCACTATGATTTCTGAAACCTCTTCATCCACCATATCGCGAAGAGCCCGCAACTCCATTTCTAACTCTTCTTTTACCACCCCTACAGTTTTTCGCTTTTGATAATTTTTTTGTATATCTCGGTATAGGCGCGTGAGGTAATCTACATCATTTTCAATATCCTCTCGATTTGCGCCCTCTGCCGCGGTTCGTACAATAAGGCCACCCTTTTCGGGCTTACAAATATCAATAATGGCTCGCAAACGCTCCCGCTCTTGCTCGTTTTCTATTTTACGCGAAACCCCCACATGGGAAACACTGGGCATATAAACCACAAATCGACCAGGCAACGAAATATGTGTAGTAATTCTCGCGCCTTTTGTGCCTATAGGATCTTTTGCCACTTGCACCAATAAATTCTGCCCCTCTTTTAATAAATTTTGAATGGGGGTTCGAACTTCTTTTGTAACCGGGTAAATACTGTCATTTTCTGATTTATTTTCTGTTTCTTGCCAATCGATGCTAGCATCCTTTTGCTGCTCATCGATTACATCACCAACATATAAAAATGCAGCCCTCTGCAACCCGATATCAACAAAGGCAGCTTGCATACCAGGCAAAACCCGCAAGACCCGTCCCAAAAAAACGGTGCCAACCAAGCTTTTGTTCACCCCTAAGCGCTCAATTTTTAGCTCGCTAAGGTCGCCATCGCGAATATAAGCAACGCGTGATTGAGAGGGGCGAATGTTGATCAATATTTTTGATGCCATACCTTCGTATAGAATTAGCACATACTAGGACTTTAGGATAGTAAGGATATTTGTTTTATGCGCCCGGCTCTTAAATTTTATAGCAGTACGCCGATAGATTGGATGGAGGCTAAATGGCAAAACTCGATGATTTGTTTAAATTTATGAAACAAGAGGGCGCCTCGGATTTGCACCTAACCAGTGGTGCATCCCCCAGTCTGCGCTTGCACGGTGAAATTGTTTCGATGAATTATCGCAAGTTAACCGCCGAGGAATGCCAGGCCCTAATCTTTGAAATTCTAACAGAAAAACAGATCAATGATTTAAAGGAAAATCTAGAATTAGACTGCTCTTATTCTTTACCCGGCACCGGCCGTTTTCGTTGCAATGTTTTTTTTCAACGCAAAGGTATTGGCGCAGTTTTTCGTATAATCCCTGAAAAAATACTTACCTTAGAACAACTAAACATGCCGCCTATACTGAAGCAATTATGCCAAGAGCATAAAGGTTTGATTGTGGTTACTGGCCCTACAGGCTCAGGTAAGTCGACCACTTTAGCAGCCATGATTGACTATATAAACAAAAGCGATGCAGCCCACATCTTAACCGTGGAAGATCCGATTGAATTCGTATATGAGAACGACAAATCCTTAATCAACCAACGAGAGGTTGGGGGGCAAACCAAATCTTTTTCCAATGCCTTAAGAGCTGCCTTGCGGGAAGATCCAGACATCATACTTGTCGGTGAGATGCGGGATCTGGAAACCATTTCTCTAGCTATGACAGCTGCCGAAACGGGGCATTTAGTTTTTGGTACTCTTCACACAAATAGTGCTGCCAAGACGGTAGATCGTATCATTGATGTATTCCCTGAAAATCAACAGGCACAAATTCGTGTGATGCTATCGGAGAGCCTAAAGGCAGTTATTGCACAAAGCCTACTTCCAACAAAAGATGGTAAAGGTCGTGTTGCAGTAAATGAAGTTTTGGTAAACACAAAGGCCGTATCCAATTTGATCCGCGAGGGTAAAACCTTTCAAATTCCGTCCACTATGCAAACCAGTAAAAGCTCTGGCATGCAAACCTTTGAAGCGCATATAGAAAAATTAATCAATGAAGGTAAAATTGACTCTAGTGTAGGAATGGGATTTTTAGGTAAACATACTGCTCCCGCAGAGCCGCAACCAGATGATATGACCAAGGTGTCACCGCCGCCCAGAAAAGCGCCGGATAAACCTGCTGCGCCTCCACAGCCCGCCCCTCCGAAACCTGCGTCTCAAACTGTTACAACAGGAAGTGGAATTCCGCAGCCACCGAAAACCAGCTCCACCATCGGCATACCCGTTGCTCCGAATATTAAGAAAAAAAGCGGATAAGCAAGAATTATAAGTACTTTAGCATTCTTTATAGCTACTAATTTTTAGTCCAGATTTTACTACAAGCTGCCGATAAGTAATTAGATATGCAGTAAAATAAGGGTAGGTATGTCTGAGCAAAAACTTTTATTAGATAGCACTTCTTACTTCCAAGAGCTAGTTCAAGATGCAATGAAAAACCGTAGCGTTAACAATGACCCGCTAGTAACGTCCTATCTTACAAATTTATTAATACACTACTTACATACTGAAAATCTTTTTGATGAGCTGGGTGAAGATGGCAAGAAAAACCGCCCAACTCTTGCCGAACTATTTTTACGAGCCATGAACTCAGATGCTTCCATACGGTCGGACTTATTAAAAAAGCTTGGAGACACTTCATTGTATATAGGGGGGTTTTTCTCAGAATCATTAAATAAAAAATTAATTGATGTGGATTACTATGTGAATATGGGGGAAACCGCCTTTTCCAATTTGGCAAAAAACAGTGAAGATATCTATGCAGAGATGTATGACGATTTTGCCAAACGCTTTGTTGATTATATGGATGTGCTAACTTTTATTGCTCGCACCTCAAGTATTGCCAATAACAATGACCTGTTAAAATTATACGAAGACTATCAAAAAACTGGCTCTAGCCTTTTAAAAGAAACTCTTATCGAACAAGGCTTCTTTATAGAAGAGGACAAAAAATCCATTGCACAATAATTGAAGCTAGATTAAAAGTTTAGCATGTTCAATTTGGGCTTTACGGAAATTCTTTTACTCTTTGTAATCGGTCTATTGGTTTTAGGCCCTAAACAGCTTCCGCAAGTTGCGCGTGTTTTAGGTAAAATGGCCGGCGAGCTTAAGCGAGCCATGAATGAATTTTCTAGCGAAATTGACAAAACATCAAAAGGCTTTCAGGCAGAAAGTAAAAAGATTCAATCCGAAGTAGAAAGCTCTTTAAAAATACCCGAGGACTCCAATAAGGAAGAAAATGGAAAATCTTGAGGAGCAGAGTCTTAGTGAGCATCTAAGTGATTTACGCAAAGCCTTGCTATGGTCTATACTTTTTATTACCATTGGCTTTGCCGCTAGCTTTTCACAATCTGAATTGATATTTGATTTTGCACGCAAACCAATTGAACCATTTATTGGACAAGGCTTAGTTTTTACTGGCGTAATGGATAAGTTCATAGCACATATTAAGGTTTCCATCCTTGCTGGAATTATCCTCTCCTCACCATTTTGGCTTTATCAGGTCTGGAACTTTATATCACCGGCACTTTACAAGAATGAAAAGCGCTATGCCGTAGTTTTTTTATCTGTAGGCACACTACTCTTTCTTGCTGGCTGTGCCTTTGTTTACTATTTAGTATACCCTTTGGCATTTGATTTTTTACTTAGCTTTGCCGGACAGACCGATAGTCCAATGATCACCATTGATAAGTATATTTCTTTTTTTCTCACTACGTCTTTAGCCTTTGGCTTTATGTTTGAACTTCCCTTAGTTCTTACCTTATTGGGTATGCTTGGCGTGATCGACGCTGATTTTTTGGTGCGCTACAGACGTTATGCCATTGTAATCTTAGCCTTGGGCTCTGCGCTTGTCACTCCGCCTGATGTGATTAGTATGGCCATGATGATGGTGCCCATGATTTTACTTTATGAAGCATCTGTCTTGTCAGTTCGTATGTTCGCAAAGAAAAAATCTTAAAACAAGGTTTTACATGTTCCTAATTCGCGCTTTGCTTGAACCATTACTTTACCCTCAGCAAAATCTATTGTTAGCTCAGATGGATTACTAACTAAGGCCTTTGCTACCTCTACACCCAAAATTTTTTCAATCGCGGATATGATCGTACGATTGCTCATGGACTCAGAATAGTTTTGCTCGAGCACAAATCTTACCAAGTTTTCCTTAACCCTATCTGCCATATGCACTTTTATATCTCTACTGCTAATTTCCTGTATACGCTTTTCCACTATACGTATGGCAAGTTCTTCTACTTGGGCTTTAGCTAGAGGATGCACGAAGACAGCTTCAAACCGATCTAATAAAAATTCTTCTATACCACCGCGATGTAGCACCTCGTGCAAAGCTTCACGGCTTTCCAGATGACTAAGATCGGCTCCTGCTTTTGCGGTAAATCCCAAGGGCTTATTTGCATCCTGAATCATTTTTGTAACCTCTTGTGAGCCTGCATTTGCCGTTGCAAAAACATGGGCATGCCTGGCATTTACCGTTTTGGTAACAACATCGCCTTTCACCATGTCTTTATAAGATATTACAAATTTGCCATTATCCGCAAAATCAAGAAGTACCCGCTGCGCCTCCTTGCCGGCTTTTTCGATTTCATCAAACAAAATAACGGAATAGGGTTTGCGTTCAAGAAAATCTGCCAATTCCCTTTTAAAATTATCAATTTCATACACAGATGTATACGTCGACATATTAAAACGCATAATCTCAAGCCCCATGTATTCTGCATATGCTTGCGCAATCGCAGTTTTGGCTTGGCCCTTTAAACCAGCCAAAAGCAACATGATATTCGGCACTTCTTTGGCCTTCATATTACTAAAAGATAAATAGGCAGAATTAATTATGGCTTCTTTTACATTTTCTTGCCCCACAACATGTTGATCTAAATGAGCGCGCAGATGATTTAATTTTGCCTCTAGTTTATCGGTATATAAGTAGTATTCAGGTAATCGGAGTTTCTCTTGCAGGGTTTCGGCAAGCATTTCTGCACTTACTTCAAGATTATCTTTTTGTGCTTTTTTAAGAAGCGGCTCCAACAATACTATGGCTTTACTTGGTTGTGCCGGCTGACCAACATAGGCTTCAGAAGCATTTACCAGTCTTTTTAAAATGTTATCTGACAATAGCTGTTCTGTGGTAAGTCCGTAATTACTTTTGGCCCATTCTCTAAGATGGTGCAAAAGCCTTTCTCCTTTAGGCTCTGCCCAACGATACTGCGGCAGCAAACCATTGAATTTACGGTTTAAGCGATGCTCATACAAATAGTCTGTTGTAGTGCCAATAATTTTCATTTGGCCCGATTGGATATGGGGGCGCATGACTTCTAAAAAATCCACGCTACTTTCACTATGAGTTCCGACCCCTAATATTGAGTGTATATTGTCAATAACCCAAATAAGGTTAGGGTGATTGCGACTTAATTCAATCATATTCATATACTTTTCAGATTCCGAGCCGCGCGATCTAGTATCTGACATAAGTATATTGGCATCTGTAGCAATAAGCTCATAATTATGTAGTGAGAGCTCCGTAGCCAGTGTGTTTAGCAGTGAGGTTTTGCCAACTCCATCAGCGCCAGTAATAACAAAAGAAGCATTGGATCTACTACTAATTCTATCTAGTGCAAAATTTTTGAAGGCCTCATATTCGGAGTCTTTTGGCACTTGAAAGTTTTCCAGATAATTTAGCGGTCTTCCTACCCCATCTAAAGACTCATAAAGTGAGAACATCTTTTTTATTGTGGCATCCACAGGATCGTTATTGAGGCCCGCATTCTCAACATTCTGTATATACTCTATACTAAAATTACCTAGGCTTTCTTTTGCAGGCGCTTGCTTTTTTTGCTCGCGCTTCGCCTCCCACTGCTTTTCTAAATAGGTTTTTTCTTCTGCAAAGACCATTAGGAATGACATAATCAACAAAAACACTTCAGACTCCCCCTTGATGAGAATGTCTGTTATGTAACAAATGTAATAAGGGAAGTTTATTCTCTGAGTTTTTTCTTGCTTTTTTTCAGACTAATTGCAGCTTTTATAAATTAATCTTATATAAAGCCTTGTTATGTTGATAAGCGATAAATAATGCTTATGTGAGTGCCTATTCAAAGCTCACTAAAATGGCTCCAGACTCCACACTCTGTCCATCCTGAACATGAATGGATTTTACTTTGCATGGACTCTTGGTGCGAATTTCATTTTCCATTTTCATGGCTTCCATAATTAAAACCGGTTCATTGGCTTCTAGCTGCTGCCCTTCTTGGACTTTTAACTTCACAATTTTTCCTGGCATACCTGCAACTATTGCTTGGTCGGCACCCATGCTGCCGCCAGCTTTCAAACTTTCATGCAAAAGAGTTTCCTCATTGTAAATAGGAATCTCTCTATAAGAGCCTCTGGTAAAGACCTTATGATCCACACCATCACTTGTAACGTCCACCATATAAGAAGAATTATCAAATATTAAAGAAATGGCTCCATCCAACTCTTGATAATCAGACTTTGGTATATCATATAACTCGGCCTTACTGCCTTCTTTGGACAAAGATACAAACCACGATTTGCGGTTTTCACTTACTTCGATGGAATATTTCTCGCCCTTTAGCTCTGCTTCAAATTGCATGTTTACCTCAATGACTCTTTTCTAGCATGATCTTTCCAGCGCGACTTAACTTGAATATTTGAAATGGAAGTGCGCTTTTTATTTTTATAAGCCTCTATCGCCAAACATATCAAAAATACTTTATCTTCAACAAAGCGAAATAGATCTGCACGATGCTTAAAATCTTTTTCCAGGGATTGTGTTGTATAGCTACCTTGCAAAAAGCTTTCTTCCTCTAATATGGATTTATGCAAAGGAATGTTGGTTTTAATTCCCGTAAGGGAATATTCATCCAATGCTCTAGATAATCTTGCGATAGCTTCTTCACGATTATGCCCCCAGGCAATCAACTTCGATAACATAGGATCATAATGTACAGGGACTTCGTAGCCAGCATAAGCATAAGAGTCCACGCGAACAAAAGGCCCCTGCGGACTACGGCAACGACGAATCAATCCCGGTGATGGCTGAAAAGTTTCAGGGTCTTCGGCACAAATACGCGCTTCAATTGCATGACCTTGTTGCTGTATCTCTTCTTGCCGAAAGCTAAGTTCCTTACCTGCTGCAACAAGAATTTGTTCTCGCACTAAGTCTTTGCCTGTTACCATTTCTGTAACTGGATGCTCCACCTGTAAACGAGTATTCATTTCCATAAAGAAAAATTCTTTTGTTTTGGAATCAAAAATAAACTCAAAAGTACCCGCGCCAACATACTGAATGGACTTGGCGGCCTTAACTGCAATTTTCCCCATTTCTTCGCGAACATTCTGAGGTACAGCAGGGGAAGGAGACTCTTCTATAATCTTTTGATGTCTCCTTTGGATGGAACACTCTCGTTCATAAAGGTGTACGACATTACCGTGTTTATCACCAAAAACTTGTATCTCTATATGCTTTGGATTTTGTATAAATCGTTCAATGTAGACCGCTGGGTTACCAAAAAAATTGGTAGCCTCTCTTGTCGCCATTTGAAAGGCATTAACAAGGTCGGCTTCTTTTTCTACAAGGCGCATTCCTTTTCCGCCACCGCCAGCCGAAGCTTTGATTAGTAATGGATAACCAACTTTATTCGCAGTTTGCACCAAATCTTCTTCATTTTCTACGGGCCCATCACTGCCTGGAACGATAGGCACTCCCGCTTTTTGCATTAGCTCTCTAGCGGATAGTTTGTCTCCCATATCACGAAGTGAACTAATATCTGGACCAATAAAGGTAATTCCCTTTTTTTCTAAAGCCTCTGCAAAGCCGGCATTTTCTGATAAAAAGCCATATCCAGGATGAACAGCATCTGCACCCGATTCATCAATGACTTCCAATAATTTGTTTACGTTAAGATAGGATTCTGTGCTTGGTGCAGGACCAATAAAATAGGCATCATCGGCCAACAAAACATGCAAACTATTACGATCAGCTTCGGAATATACCGCTACTGAACGAATGCCCATCTCCCGACAAGCGCGTATTACGCGAATGGCTATCTCTCCACGATTGGCAATTAGGATTTTCTTAAACATACTTTCTCCTAAAGAGGAATATTTCCATGCTTTTTAGGTGGATTATTGTGCCGCTTATTTTTTAGCATTTCAAAAGACTCTATCAAACGCTTGCGTGTGTAAGCTGGATCAATCACTTCATCTATATAACCTAATTCCGCTGCACGATAAGGGTTATTAAAACGCTCTTCATAGCTTTCTACTAGTTTCTTTCTCTCTCCCTCTTTATCAGTGGCATTTTTTATTTCATTACGAAAAATAATATTTACCGCACCCTCAGCGCCCATGACTGCGATTTCTGCCGTTGGATAGGCTAGATTGATATCCGCACCAATATGTTTGGATGCCATTACATCATATGCACCTCCATAAGCCTTACGAGTTATCAATGTAACTAGTGGAACGGTTGCCTCTGAGTAGGCATATAGAAGCTTTGCACCATGGGTGATTACGCCGTTCCACTCTTGATCTGTCCCCGGCAAAAAGCCCGGTACATCTACCAAGGAAAGAATTGGAATATTAAATGCATCACAATAGCGTACAAAACGAGCCCCTTTTTTCGAAGCATCGATATTCAAACAACCGGCTAAAACTTGTGGTTGGTTGGCTATGACGCCAACAGTGCGTCCATTTAGACGTGCAAAACCAACAACAATATTATTGGCATAGTGCTGGTGCACCTCTAAGAAATAGCCCTCATCTACCACCTCTGTAATGATATCTTTAATGTCATACGGTTTTTTGGGACTATCTGGTAATATTTCGTAGATTTTTTCGTTGTTGCGCTCTATGGGGTCGGTAGTTTTTAAAACAGCCGAGTCATCCATATTGTTAGAGGGCAAAAAGTTCAACAATTCGCGAATTAATAACAAGCAGTGTTTGTCGTTATCTGCTGTGAAATGACATACACCCGATTTTTGTGCATGCGTGCTTGCACCGCCCAGCTCTTCCTTTGTCACATCTTCATGGGTAACCGTTTTGATCACATCAGGCCCAGTAACAAACATATAAGAGGTGTCTTTCACCATAAATACAAAATCCGTCAATGATGGGGAATAAACTGCACCACCAGCACATGGCCCCATAATCGCCGATATCTGCGGAACTACCCCGGAGGCCCTAGTATTGCGGTAAAAAATATCCGCATAACCAGCCAAAGCCTCTACTCCTTCCTGAATGCGAGCTCCACCTGAATCATTTAATCCAATAATGGGAGCGCCGTTTTGCACGGCTAGGTCTAAAACCTTACAAATTTTTTGCGCTTGGGTATTAGAAAGTGATCCACCAAAAACTGTAAAATCCTGCGAGTAAACATAAACCAATTTGCCATTGATGCGGCCATATCCTGTGATTACGCCATCTCCCAAAATATATTTTTGATCCATACCAAAATTTTTGCACTTATGGATTTTGAAACGATCCAGCTCAACAAAGCTGCCCGGATCCAATAGTACATCCAAACGTTTGCGAGCACTTAGTCTGCCACCTGCTTCATGTTTTTTAATGCGCTCTTCGCCACCAGCTTCTAAGGATTCAGCTGTCTTTGTTTCTAGCTGGTCCAATTTGGACCGCAAAACTTCGTTTTCCATAGGAAACCTCTCTCGATTTCCCCCGAGTCTAGACGAAAAAAAACGAACATACAAATATTTAGACCGGGCTTAAACCCTTTAACTTACTAGGATTTCGCAATAACTGCTTTATATTTAGGCTGCTATTCCGAGGGTAGGAATCGTTCCACCAAGTTTTGCACGCTCAGTTCGCCGCGAGATATTACCGGAAAATAGCCCGGTTCAATGCTTTCTAAAATGGCATTCTTTGCCGCCAAAGGACTTAAGCCATTTTGCATTTGCAGAACCAATGCCGCCGCTCCAGCCACCATGGGTGTGGCCATGGATGTACCGCTTAAATACCGATATTCTTCTTCGCCTGCATAGGTCGAGTAAATACTTTGCCCTGGTGCTATGATATCCACCGAATTCGGACCATAATTAGAAAAGCTTGCCGTTAACCCACTAGGTGTTAAGGCGCTAACACTGAGCACACCCTGCAAACCAAAAGAAGTGGGATAACTATCATAGATGTCCAAATCCAAATTGTTATTGCCTGAGGCAGCCACAAACAAAATGCCCTTTGCTGTTACCTCAGCAATTGTATCTCGTAAGGCCACGGTTGCATCGGTACAACCACTAGATCCCCAGCTCGCATTGATAATTTGTACACCTCTTTTTGCTGCATATTTTATGGCTTGAATGGCGTGATAGGTGTCACCCATTCCATTTGCATCCATAAAATTTAACGCCAAAATTTTTGCGCCAGGAGCCACCCCTTTTGGTAAAGATTCATGCTGATGTTGAGCGGCAATCGTTCCCGCAACATGGGTGCCGTGACCGTTTAAGTCATTTATGTCTCCAGACTCTGCAGCAAAATCGTATCCCAAATAATCGTCGACATAATCATTGCCATCATCGTCGATGCCATTATTAGGAATTTCCCCATCATTTATCAATATGGCGTCTTTTAATTGCGGATGCTGCACATTTACCCCCGAATCAATTACAGCCACCCGAATTCCACTGCCATCAATACCTTTACTCCAAGCCGCATCAGTATGCATTCTTTCATGTGGCCATTGCACTCCCGCATAAGCCTGCGCCTGGATTCCGTTTTCGATTTTGGGAATGCCGATACGAACCTCCGAATGAACATATTCAATTTCATTAAGTTCTGGTTCGATATAGTTTTCGATTAGGTCTTCTCTGGAATCTACATAAACTTTTTTGATTTCGCCGCTGTAGTAGCGAATCAAATACTGACCCTCTACCTTTTTACAAAGAAGATCGGGTTGATTTGCAGGGTTATTGGGACTATCAATGATCTTATCTTCCGCAGAATCATTACAAGCGACCAGAAAAATAAAGCTAAGCATAAGACAATACTTTTTGACTTCCATGTATCCCCCAAAATGACCCTCTCTGGCCATCACTTAAATTATCTCAAAAAAAGACCTGCCATCGAAGTCCAGTTTTGCTATGCAGTGATTAGTTTTGAGATGAGGAAAGGTATTTATGGAATATTTAAAAGACGGTAAAAACTACGTGGTCCGGCTAGAAAGAGGTGAGGATTTAAATGCAAGCCTAGAAGATTTTATGATCAAAGAGGACTTAAGTTCTGCCTTTTTTAAAGGGCTTGGGGCTTTGGAGGATGTAGAGCTTGGCTACTATGATTTACCACAAAAGACATACCTAAAAAGGCTTTTTCCCGAAGAAGCTGAACTTTTAGTGGCCATGGGAAACCTGACCTTTAAAGAAGGCCAACCCTATGCCCATATACATGCGGTGCTTTCTGGCAAAGATTTCCTCGCCTATGGAGGACATGTATTTCGCGCAAAAGTCAGTGTAACCGCTGAGTTGTTTGTAGAATGTATCGACCACCAAATCGAAAGAAAAATGAACGACCAAGTAGGCTTGCAATTAATGAATTGTAGGATTTAGTTTTTTTACAAAAAACATAATCATGAATTTGCTCTGGTCGCAGTAGTGGTAAGTGTAGCAAATCTCGTGTTTCTAGACTGGTATGCAAATGCATTTTAACCTCACAAAATGCCAGTTTTTGGCCTTTAATTCGCTTCTTGTCACTCTAGAAGCATCTGAATACTAGCATTCAGTTTCAGGCTAATACCGAGCAAATTGAATGCCAAATTTATATGTGCGTTAAAAATTCTTCTAGAAATTTACAGAAATTTTGCTCGGCCTGCTTGGCGTTTTGTGTGACTTCCTCGTGTGTTAAGGGGCTATCCGACATACCGGCTGCTAAATTGGTTAGGCAGGATAAGGCGGCGATTCTTAGACCCATATGATTTGCGGCTATGGCCTCTGGAACCGTCGACATACCAACAGCAGAACCACCAATCATTCGCAAATAACGAATTTCTGCAGGGGTTTCATAGGTGGGACCACTTACTCCGCAGTAAACGCCGCTACCATAGGGTATGCCCAGTTCCTCAAAAACAGATTTCATTTTTGCAATCATTTTTTTATCATAGGTTTCGGTCATATCAGGAAAGCGTGGCCCCAAGTGTTTTAAGTTTGGCCCCTTTAACGGATTGTCCCCCATCAGATTGATGTGGTCTTCTATGATCATAAACGAGCCTGGTAAGTGCTCGGCATTTAAACTGCCCGCCGCATTGGTCAATATCATCGTATCAACCCCCAACATAGCAAGAGTTCGCACTGGGAATACCACTTGCGACATGGCATGACCTTCATAGTAATGAATTCGCCCTTGTAGACAAGCCACCGACTTACCTGAAACGGTACCAATCAATAATTGCCCGTTGTGGCCCTCAACTGTGGGCGGCGCAAAATGAGGTATTTCGGCATAAGGTAGAGCTAAGTCGACTTCTAGTTTTTCAACAAAGTGACCCAAACCAGAGCCCAAAACGATTCCGACAGAAGGTTTGATTTCCGTTTTTTCACGAATATAATTGGCTGCTTCTTGCAAATTCTCAATGATCACACAAGCCCCCTAATTAGAGAGAATTCGCTCTCCAATCAGATCTACAGGTTTTATAGTATCGGCAACTATGCGAAAAGCATCGTGCAGCATATCAAACGCTGCCTCTGCCTCCAAAGGTGTCTTAGCAAAAACTTTACAAAGCACATCGCCGGCTCGTACTTGATCACCAATTTTTACCAAAACCTCAAAGCCACTTCGTGGATCTATTTGATCACTGGTTTTTTCTCTGCCAGCTCTTAAGCGGATTCCAGCAATTCCTATTTTTTCGGGATTGATTTCCCCTATACAACCTGATTTTGCAGCCTTGTAATCATAGGCCTCATAGGGTTGAGGCATTCCCTTTAGGTCCCCGCCCTGAAGTTTGACCATCTTTTCAAAGACGGCAAAAGCACTGCCATCTTCTAGTACTTGCTTGGCTTTCTTAATACCGGCGTCCAAACTATCTGCCACACCTGCCATTAACAGCATTTCGGCACATAAATGAATGCTCAACTCCACTGTATCGAAATATTTGGGATGGCTTTTAGGATTATTCAATATTTCTATACACTCAAGCATCTCCGTAGCATTGCCTACATAGCGACCCAAAACCTGATTCATATTCGACAATACAGCCGTTACTTTTTTGCCACTACCACTGCCAATATCACAAAGACTTTGCGCCAGTGTTTTTGCCTCAAGCAGGCTTTTCATAAAAGCACCAGAGCCAAATTTTACATCCAAAACTATTCCATCAATACCCTCAGCTAATTTTTTTGACATTATACTAGCGCAAATAAGGGGAATGCTCTCAACGGTTGCCGTGACATCCCGTAATGCATATAGCTTTTTATCAGCCGGACATATTTCACTACTTTGACCAATGATACAAATGCCCACCTCATTTAAAATTTCTTTAAAACGACTTTCACTCTGTTCTATATTAAAACCGGGTATGGCTTCGAGTTTATCTAAAGTGCCGCCTGTATGCCCAAGCCCTCTGCCAGCCATCATCGGGACTGCCAATCCCGCCGCTGCCGCCATGGGACCAAGAATCATGGAGGTTTTATCTCCCACGCCACCCGTTGAATGCTTGTCTATTTTGGGCTTTTCAATACTAGAAAGATCCAAAACCTTACCGCTATTTTTCATGGCGTCCGTAAGCACTACCGCTTCATCTTTTGTCATGGAGCTATGATATATAGCCATCAACATGGCTGACATTTGATAGTCTGGTATCTCACCCTTTGAGTAAGTAGAAATCATCCAGCGTATTTCGTCTTCCGTAAGCGCGTCGCCATCTCTTTTTTTCTTAATTAATTCTCGAAATATAAAGGTCATTAATAGGCTCCTGACTCACTTACCTTATTTTGCATGATTTGTACTCCTGAGCTACAACCAATGCGGTTAGCTCCCGCTTCCACCATGGACACCAAGGTCTCCCAATCACGTATACCGCCGCTAGCTTTTACCGAAGCTTTGTTTCCAGCAATTTGGCGAAGCAATTTAACATCCTCAAGGCTGGCCCCAGCACTTGCAAAGCCTGTAGAGGTTTTTAAAAAATCAAAGCCGCTGGCTACAGAAACTGCAGATGATTTTACTTTTTCTTCTTCTGATAATTCTGCTGTTTCTAAAATAATTTTTAAAACATTTTTAGGAGCTAGCTCTCGGATTTGCTTGAGGTGCGAATAAAGCTCTTCATATTTTTTTTGCTTTACTAAAGAAAAGGGCAAAACAAAATCAATTTCATCACATTGAGACGAAAGATTTTTGATTTCTACAAGCTGCGTAGGTATGTCCATAGACCCCAAAGGAAAATTGGCAACACATGCCAAGCGCACATTGGTATCAAGGAGAAACTGTTTTGCAAGCGGCGCCCATATTCCATGAATACAAACTGCAATAAAACCATACTCTTTTGCTTGAACACACAAATCTTGAATCTCCGCCCCACTAACGGTGGGTTTAAGCAAGGTGTGATCGATCAAATGTGGTAGGGTTTCTTGATTTATAAGCGGATGCTGCCATGTTCCAGTTAATGGGTCTAAGGCCGATTGAATCTCTACTGGAAGTTCTTCTAAATAATGTGAATAATTCTGCATGGGCATCTTATAGCCTTATTTTCAGGCTGGAAAAAGCGAAAATCTTTAATTTTATTCACTTGCAATCAAATTTTGACAAGCTAGGCTAGTCAAACCTATCCTACATTTAGGAGTATACATGCGTTCCATCCTTGTTATTTTATTGGCCTTTTTACTTGCTCCACCTGTTTATTCACAGGTTGGAGACAATGAAAACACCGTGGTCTCCAAAGGGCCTCGCAAACAACTGGCCACCGTAATTTATGCAGGACTGGGTGGCGCTGTACTTGGCTTAAGTACATTAAGTTTTCGCGGTCGACCACAAGACCACCTCGATAGCATAGCAGGTGGCTTCGCTGTGGGCATCATTATTGGCGCTATTTACTCCTCCTATGCAGTAACCAAAGATCCTGGCCGCCTGCAAGGAAGTCACTATTACCTGCCAAACATGGACGAAGATTTAACAGGCAAATATAAAATAACAAAGCAAAGTCCGTGGTTGCAATATACTTGGACTTTTTAAGTCGTTATAGAAAATTCTTTAAACCTGCCGACGCCAGAAATCACACTTGATTTTGCAAAAAGTTTTCTCGCTATGTCCTGGATATCGGCCCTATTTATTTTTTCAATATAGCTCGCAAATTCTAAATAATCCTGTTTGTCCGCACCGTAGAGAACATCAAACATAATCGCACTGGCGATGGATGAGTTTTTCTGTAATGAGATATCATGCTTGCCAATAAGATATCTTTTCGCACGAGCGAGATCCTCCTCACTCACCAATTCCTCCGCTAAGCGGTGAATCTCTGTTTTTATCATGCGTATGGCTTTTTCTGATTTTTCAGGGCTGCAAGCAATGTAAACTGCAAAATATCCTGCATCGATGCCTTCCATATGCATAGGGGAAACAGAGTATGCAAGAGATTCTTTATCCCTTAGCTCTAAAAACAATCTGCCGCCCTGGCCTGCCAAAATTGCCTCTAACAACATTAGCTTATACTTATCTTTATCCGTATACGTTAGACCTGGGTATGCAACAAAAATATGGTTTTGTTCTTTGTGCATTTCCTCAACCGTAAAAACTTCTTTTTCAGGAAGTGTGATGGAGAAATTCTGCTTTTTATTATTCCCCTCCTCTAAATTAGAAACTGCCTTTTCTAAATCCTTTAGCAATTGTTCTCGGTCAAAAGAGCCTACTGCTACAATTTCTAAATTGTTTTTTACAATATGTTGCTGCTTGTATTTTTCAATGTCCTTATGATCCAGTGTCGATAAGCTTTTTTCATTGCCCTCCAATTCAAGCGAATACGGGTGCAAAGGAAACATTTTCTGCATCAAATTGTGTATGGCTATCTGTGCAGGATAGTCTTTCTTATTTCTGATGGCGGTTAATATTTGCTGTTTTTCTCTTTCTACTATTTCATTTTTGAAATTATTTTTTAGTAATATGTCGGTAAACAAATTTATCGATGCATTTTGATTCTTAGAAAGCGAAGTCATCTTTAGACCAAGGGAGTTTCTACCTGAAAAAGACTGGATATTCGTAGATAGGCTTTCTAGTTGTGACGCCAATTCTTGCTCACTCAGCGAGTCGGTTCCGCAATTCCACACATAAGACAGTAGATTTGCTACGCCATTATTTTTTTCATTTTCTGTACGAAGACCGCCATGGCCTGCTACCTGCAAATGAAAAATGGGCACATCATGATTTTCAACCAAATGCACCCGCGCTCCGCTCTTTAATTGAATTAGCTCAACACCGTTAGATTCGTGTTTTTTAGCTTCTATTCTCTTAGGTTTTTTGTAGACAGGCAATTCATCAAAAACATGAGCCTTTTCCAAGTCTTTATAAAAAGCTCGATAGTCTTGACCAAAGCTTCTTAGGTCTACCCCAACCTTTTCGTTTTCCGGATAAACATAGGTAATATTCATATAATCGGGACGTAAATACTTTTTAAAAACTCGCAACAGATCCTTTGTTGTTATTTTTTTTAATTTCTTAATTTTCTTTTTAAAATAAAGAGGGTCAGAAAAATAGAATATATTTTGACCTAACTGACCCGAAAGGCCATCCACTGTTTGTTGTGCGTAGATTTCTTCACTTTCCATATTAACAACGGCTCTTTGTAAAAGATCGGGCCCAAAGCTTTCTAGTACACATTCTTCTAGTGCATGGAGAATATTTTCTAAGACCAGCTCTAAATTCTTATTTTCAAAACCTGCAGATATGGCAAACAAACCAGGATCTTTTGGTGTAAAAGAAGACGAATAAATAAAATTTACACAGGGGTTTTGCACACGCAGTCTTTGAATTAGATAGGAAGATTCAAACTGACCCAATACGGCTGCTAGCAAATCCAAGGCATAAGCATCTTCATCCGTTGCAGCCACGGCTTTCCAACTTAGATTTAATCTTGCCTCTTGAAATTTTGAAGGAACCACTTCTAATCTAAGTTTTTTCGCTTCCGGTTCTTTTTTGCGCTTAATTTTTTTGGTTTTATAATATGGTATATCGTCAAAATATTTTTTTATGCTTTTACGCATACTTTTTTCTTTGAAATCCCCAACTACCAGTAAGGTCATGTTTGCTGGTGAATACTGCGAGTGATAGTAATCTACAATTTGTTTTTTCGTAATTTTACGAATTACTTCTTTGTATCCAATAATCGGTATTCCATAAGGATGTTTCTGAAAAACATTGGCAAACATACTTTGACTTGCAATTCTAGCCAAAGAATCAGAGGATCTTTTGATTTCTTCTATTACCACTTCTCTTTCATTATCAATTTCGTTTGCATCAAAAATAGGATAGCCCATCATTTGTGACAACATGTCTAGGGCAGTTTCAGAAAAATGTTTGGACAGAGTGATATAAAATACTGTCTGATCAAAGGAAGTGTAGGCATTAAGTTGTCCGCCAGCAGCCTCCACCCCTTTTGCTATCTCACCAACACCGTATTTTTTCGATCCCTTAAAAACCAAATGCTCAATGAAATGGGATACACCCTCTACCCCTGGGTATTCATCGGCACTGCCGTTATTAACCCATATCTGCGTAGAGATCACAGGCGATTTGTGCAATGGATAAAGTATTACATTCATTTTATTTCTTAATTGATATTTCTTGAGCATTCGCTATTTTCTCCTAGTGTTTGGCCTTTATGTGCACTACCCATATTGTTTGCAAAGATGTAGCTACTGTGATTTTGCTACAGACCTCTATAAAAATGAAGAAAAAACCAAAGATTATTTTTCCCTTTTGAAAAGAGAGGTACTTTTATCTAGTCATACACTAAAGGACAAAGAGCTTAACTCTATATACTTTGGTGGCGGCACCCCTAGTCTAGTCCCCCCTGATATAATGGAAGACTTTTTCTCTTTTTTACTCAAGCAGGGCTTTTATTGGCAAAAGAGCTGTGAAATAAGTTTAGAGATCAATCCCGACACAGTGGATGAAGAAAAATTATCAGAATACATCAAAATCGGATTTAATCGCTTTTCTATTGGCATACAGACTTTTAATGATGACCTATTAAAACTGGTGGGCCGTCAACATAGCGCCAAACAAAGCCGTAAAAACTTAGAACAGCTAAATAAACTCGACACAAATTTCTCCTGCGACCTGCTCTACTCACTTCCTCAACAAACTTTTCAACAGGTGCTTCACGATGTAGGTGAACTTATCTCCTATCAGCCAAAACATTTTAGCCCCTATATTTTGACCATACCCCCTCGTCATAAACTAAATGAAAAGCGCCCTGGTGAAGAGGAGCAAGTCAAAATGATGGAGGCAATTAAGCAAGCCCTAGAAAATAAGGCTTATGAACAATATGAAATATCCAACTTTGCATTAAAAGGTTTTCACAGTAGACATAATTTTCATGCCTGGCGAGGCCATTCCTATTGGGGCATCGGGATGAGTGCCCATTCTTTTTTTGCCAAACCAAAATGGGGCGTGCGCTTTGCCAACCCAAATTCTATTAAATCCTATGCTATGATTTTAGATAAAAAAAAGCCAGGCTTGGCCTATCAAAAGGACCATCACTTTGTTGAAGAGCTGCGCCGACATGAGGCTTTGACTGATTTTTGCCATACTTCCCTTCGACTAAGGCGGGGCATTGATTTCCACGAAATTGACAAAAAATTCGGCCCTGACCTGGCCAATTTGGTTATTCAACGATCTAAACGGAAAAATATTACAAGTTTTCTAGAAACCACCCCTTACGGGGTGCGTTTAAATTGGCATGGCATTGTTTTTAGCAACCAAGTATTTGAAGACTTTCTTTTTTTAGAGGAAGATATATGCCATCTTGACATGTAATATTCATGACCCATTTTGATTATAAGGAGAATTCGGTGTCAGAAGAGAATAATAAAGAAGAAGAAAAAAACCACGAAGGCAACGAAGAAGAAACTAGCCATGAGGAAAAACAAGAACTCAGTCTTGAAGAGCAGCTAGACAAAGCAAAAAAAGATTATTTATATCTTTATGCCGATTTTGAGAACTATCGAAAAAAAGCATTTCAAGAGCGTTCTGAGCTAGTTAAATATTCCAACGAAAATATTTTAAGAGAATTATTGCAAATCATGGATAATTTTAAGCTCGCTATATCCATGGATGTTACTAGTGAAAATTTAAAGAGCTTTGTTGATGGCGTTAATATGATTGCACGAGAGCTAGAAAATATGACCGAGCGTTTTGGGGTATCCAAGATCGTCTCTGAAGGAAAATTTGATCCGAATTTACATGAAGCCATAAGTACGGAGGCTAGTAATGGCAATGAGGATGGCGATATCTTAAAAGTCTATAAAGAAGGATATAAATTGCATGATCGCCTACTGCGCCCTGCTCAAGTTGTCATTGCTAGTGAAGAGGCTAAGGAAAATTAATTGTGGCCAAAGAAGATTACTATAAAATCTTGGGTGTAGATCGTTCTGCCAGTGCGGACGAACTAAAAAAAGCTTATAGAAAACTAGCCATGCAATACCACCCTGACAAAAACCCCGATGATCCCAATGCAGAAAGCATGTTCAAAAAGGTTTCGGAAGCTTATGATGTTCTACGCGATCCAGAAAAGCGCAGGCTCTATGACCAATACGGGCACACAAACCCCCAGGCACAGGGCTTTCAAGGAGATAATCCATTTAAAAATGCTGGTTTTGGACAAGACTTCCAGGGTTTTCATGATTTTTATCAACAGAAAAGCACAGAATCCTTTCAAGATCTTTTTCGCGAAATGTTTGGTGATATGTTCGGCCAGCGAGGGCCGCGCAGACAACGCGGTGCAGACTTAAGATACACCATTCATATTAGTTTTGAAGAGGCCGCTCTCGGCAGTAGCAAAACCATCTCCTTTATGCGCCGTAGAGGGCAAAGAGAAGAGCCTGCAAAACTAGAGGTACAGATACCTGCCGGTGTCAAAAACGGCCAACGCTTAAAGCTTAGCGGTGAAGGGGATTCTGGCTTACACGGCGGAAGCGCCGGTGATTTGTATGTAGTCGTACAAATCAAAGATCACCCACTTTTTCGACGAAACGGCTATGATATTTACTATGATCTACCTATTTCGTATCGACAAGCCTGTTTGGGTGCCGAAATTGAGGTGCCCACACTAACGGGTACAGCAAAAATAACCATACCCAAAGGAACTACCAGCGGTAGAAACTTACGCCTAAAAGGCAAGGGTTTTCCCAGGATCCATGGCAACAACGCGGGTGATCTATATATCAAGGTATTGGTAGACGTACCTGAGAAATTGTCCACCAAGGCAAAGGAGCTTCTAAAATCTCTAGATGAAGAATTGGGCACGGGTCCAAACCAAAAAAAGTTTCTAGAATTGACCCAAAAATTCAAGTAATGTGGGATTATGCTTCGAAGTCTACCATATGTCTTAATTTGCTTAATATTGCTGTCGTGTTCTACGACAAAAAAGATACGAAAATCCGAGCCTGTTCCCGCTACGCCTCAAGTTAAGGAAGTCTTTCAAAGGGCTCAAAGCAGTTATGCCAGTGGCAATTACGAGAAAGCACAGCAAGACTTTAAATACATCATCCAAAACTTTCCGAACATGGCTTATGCCAATGAATCCCTTTTTAGCTTAGGACTGATTTATGAAAAGCAAAACAAAGCCAAACAAGCCTTCGAAGCCTATATTTCTATAGTTCAATCCCCTTATTTTTCCGGCAAGGAGTTTAGCGCACGAATTAAAGTAGCAGAATTACTAATCGCGGAAGAAAAATACGATGAGGCGCTCAGTTACCTAGATTCTGTTACTAGAACCGATCAGGTTAAAAAACCGCTACTAGAAAAAGCACATTTGCTTCGAATTGATATCTTTCAATACAAGCAGCAAGACATACAAACCTTGGAAACCTTAATCGAGCTGAGTCAAATCACGGAAAAGCAGGCAAGCAAAGAGGCATATCGTATGCGCGCTCTAGATATTGTTAATTCCAATTTAACCAAAGAGGAGTTAATGCAAATTGTCGGCAACCGCGACTTTGACTTTGTTAGGTCTGCCGCCTTCTACCAGTTAGGTAAGATGTTTTTTGAACAAAAAGAGTTTTCTCGGGCCTCAAGCTATTTGTCTAGTGCGATTTCTGTTAACAGCAAATCAAAGTATGCAGAATTGGCTCAACATATTTTAGATCAAATTCGTGCTCGCTCTCGAACAGAACCCTATACAATCGGAGCTGTACTACCATTAAGCGGCAAACTTGCCCCTATTGGTGAAAGAAGTCTTCGAGGCATTCAATTGGGCTTGGGTATATTTGACAAAGATCGCTCTCGCTTTACCTTGTCTGTAATAGACAGTGAATCCAATGCCGACTCCGCTAGAGCCGCTGTGGAAAAACTTGTAATTGAAGACAACGTCATTGCCATAGTAGGAAGTCTTCTTAGCAAAACAGCTACTGAAGTTGCAACAAAGGCCAATGATTTAGGTGTTCCCTCTTTTGCTCTTTCTCAAAAAGATGGTTTGCATGAAATCGGCGACAATGTGTTTCGCCACGCACTAACCTCTAAAATGCAGGTAGAAGCCATTGTTACTACCGCCATGCAGGACTTGAAAATGCGTCGCTTTGCCATTTTATATCCTGAAGACCCTTACGGAAAGGAATTCGCCAATCTTTTTTGGGATGAAGTGGAAAGACAAGGGGGCGAAATCAATGCTGTAGAAAAATATGAATCTGGCGAAACAGATTTTAAGACATCCATACGTAAATTGGTTGGAACTTACTACAAAGAAGCCCGGCAAGACGAGTTCGATCTCAGGTTAGCTGAGTGGAAAGAGAAAAACCCCAACAGTCGCCGCAACCCCCCTTCAGATTTACTCCCACCGATTGTTGATTTCGATGCAATATTCATCCCTGATAGCTCTCGAGCAATCGGCCAAATCGCGCCAATGCTTGATTACAACGATGTAGATGGGGTTCGTCTATTAGGAACCAACCTATGGAACACACGCTCCTTTTTAAATAGGATCGGTAAATACGGCAAGCAGACTCTGTTTGTTGATACTTACAGTGAAAACCAGGATACTAAAAGCATCCAAGCCTTTAATCAAAAGTATGAACAAGTATATGGACAAAAGCCCGACTCCCTAGTCATACAATCCTACGAAGCAGCAAAAATACTTCGCTACTTAATTGAAAACGGGGCAAGAAGTCGAGAGCGCTTGCAATCAAAGTTACTCGAAATAAAAGGTTTTCCCGGCGTAACGGGAAAACTCGATATGAGTTCAAATAGGGAAATCAACAAACCTGTGCGCAGCCTCAGCGTTACGGCAGGTAGCATTAGCCCCCTAGAGCTATAAACAGTTCTTATACTAGATAAAATATTTTTATTCCTACTATATTTAACCCCTTTCTTTGGTCCTGTGTCATAAGCATATCTCCTATTACGGAGATTTACGATGGAGGGTAAATGCATAGCAAAGAAATTCTGATACAGGCGAAAAACAAATTACTAGAAAAAAAAGCGGAATTGCTACAACAAAAATTTACTACCTTGCAGAATATTAAAGAGCTTGATGTTAGCGGCGATGAAACCGATCAAAGTGTTAGAAATATTCATGAAATTCAAAGTATTGGTTTTAATGAGCGCTGTCGCATGCAACTAATGGAAATTGAGTCGGCACTAGCTAGAATTACAGAAGGAAGCTTTGGCATCTGCGAAGTAACAGGTGACTTGATTGAAGAACAACGACTGTTAGCCATACCCTGGACTAGACTAAGTATTGAAGGGGCTGAATACAGAGAAAGTCTAGAAAAAAAATATGCGCGCTAGTACTAGCGCGCACCTAGGTTTAGTTTTTTTATATTTGAAAAATAGACCATCAAAAATTTAAGAGCTTAAAAAGATCTCCGAATAGATAAGTACGAAACTATTTGCAGCGATAGCTGGAGGTCGCATGAGCTTTAACGAAAACAACGTCGAAATTCCTGAAACGCTTCCGATGATACCTGTTCGTGATCTGGTTGTATTTCCTTATATGATATTGCCTTTATTTGTTGGCAGAGAGTCTTCAATCAAAGCAGTAGAAACTGCTTTGGCAAATAATCGTATGATATTTTTGTCTTCTCAGAAAGAATTCAACGAAGAAAACCCAACTCCAGATACTATATATGATGTAGGTACAGCGGCTATGATTATGCGCATGCGCAAGCTTGCCGATGGCCGAGTAAAAATACTAGTACAAGGTGTAGCAAAAGCCCGCATCACTCAATATGTTAGCCATGGCGATGCTTTTGAGGTGAAAGTAGATAAAATTGATGACCCGCAAGCTAGCATGAACCTTGAAGTAGAAGCAATGATGAGAAATACAAAGGAGATGATTGAAAAATTGATCTCTTATGGAAAAATGCTTACTCCAGATATTCTATTAATATTAGATGACGTTAACGATCCGGCCCGCTTTGCTGATCTTGTAGCATCAAATCTTGGATTAAAAGTTTCTGATGCTCAGTCTATATTAGAAACCACTGATCCAAAAGAGCGTTTGCATTTAGTTAATGAATTTTTAGTTAGCGAGTTAGAAATTATGCAAATGCAAAATAAAATTCGCTCCACAGCTAAAGATGAAATGACAAAATCACAAAGAGAGTATTTTCTTCGTGAACAGCTGCGCGCGATTAAAAATGAATTAGGTGAAGATGAAAAAAAGCAGGATGAATTTGAAGAAATGCGCTCTCGGATTATCGAAGCTGGAATGCCGCATGAAACAGAAAAAGAAGCCCTAAAACAATTGGCTCGTTTAGAGAAAATGCATCCCGATGCTTCTGAAGCCTCTATGATTCGTACCTATTTAGATAATATGGTGGATCTTCCTTGGTCTACAAATTCTGAAGACAACTTGGATCTAGAGCATGCAAAGAAGATCCTAGATGAAGACCATTTCGAGCTTTCAAGAGTAAAAGACCGTATATTAGAATTCTTAGCTGTTCGACAACTTAAGGCTAACAATTTAAGAGGACCCATTTTATGCTTTGCAGGCCCTCCAGGTGTAGGGAAAACCTCACTTGGAAAATCCATAGCTCGAGCAATGGGTAGAAACTATCATCGAATTGCGTTGGGCGGTGTAAAAGACGAAGCCGAGATACGCGGTCACAGAAGAACCTACGTAGGCGCGATGCCAGGAAAAATCATAGCTGCCTTAAAGGCAGTAAAAACCAATAACCCTGTTATCGTATTGGATGAAATCGACAAATTAGGATCGGATTTTCGTGGAGACCCAAGCGCAGCCATGTTAGAGGTTTTGGATCCTGAGCAAAACCATACATTTCGAGACAACTATTTAAATGTGGATTTTGATTTAAGTAATGTCATGTTTCTGGCCACAGCCAATGTTATAGAAAACATTCCACAAGCTCTTAAAGACAGAATGGAAATCATCTCTCTTTCTGGTTACACAGAAGAAGATAAACTAGAAATTACGAAAAAACATATCATTGCTAGACAGATGGAAGCCAATGGTATTACAGAAGACCACATTGAGTTTACCGATGATGGTATAAGAAGAGTCATTACAGGATATACTCGTGAATCAGGCTTAAGAAGTTTAGAGCGAGAAATAGGTAGTGTTTGCCGTAAGATAGCAAAAGATGTCGTTATGGGCTCAAAAGAAAAAGCTGTAATCACTGCTGAGAAAGTGGATGAATTACTAGGACCCGTTAAATTCATTCGTGATGAGGAAATGCATGATGATTTAGTAGGAATAGTAAACGGTCTTGCTTGGACAGCGGTTGGTGGAGAAGTCCTTTTTATTGAGGCCATCAAAATGAAAGGCAAAGGCGGATTGGTTCTTACAGGTCAGCTAGGTGATGTTATGAAAGAGTCAGCCCAAGCTGCCATGTCCTATGCGAAAAGCCATGCCAAGGCATTGGGAATTTCGGAAGATTTTTTGAAAAACTATGAAATTCACATACATATTCCATCTGGAGCGATTCCTAAAGACGGACCATCAGCAGGAATTACCATTGCTACTGCGCTAATAAGTTTAATGACGGATAGCGAAGTACGCCATGATATTGCCATGACTGGTGAATTTACTTTGACTGGGCGCGTACTACCCATTGGTGGTTTAAAAGAGAAGGCTCTAGCCGCACTTCGTTATGGGGTAAAAGATGTGATCATTCCATATGCCAACATCAAGGACCTTGCAGATATACCTGAAGACTTTAAAAAACGTTTAAACTTCATACCTGTAAAGCATATTGATGAGGTTTTGGCTGTGGCACTGAAAAAGGATAACGCTTCGAGGAAGAGCTCAAAGAAATCTTCTTCAAGCTCGTCCAAATCACCAAAGGTGGCACAAAAGGTTACCGCTTAATCCGAGTCGCGAAGCTTCATCACTTCGTCTTCCAGTACACGGACTAAGGTCTTAAGATCGGACAGCTCATTATTGAGCTGTATAATTTGTGATTCCTTTTCTTGAAGAATAAAAGAATAGGCTTTTTTTAATTCATCCAGCATCCGGTTCACCGTTTGAAATACCTCTTGGTAATCCTTAGAGGTGTCCACATCGATCTTCGTTTTAGGCATGGAAGGTTCTGCAGATTCAACACTAGACTTAGGTTTGGCCTTTGCTGGGGACTTTGTCTTGGCTTTTTTTGCCGTCGCCTTTTTGTTTCTTTCCTTTCTTAGAGCCGCCTTGATATCAGAATCTGGCACCAAGTATTTGCCATTATCCATAGTATGATCCATGACGCCACTACGTATTTTTCTTCTCAATGTAGAAATGCTTACATCATATTTGTTCGAGTATTCTAGTAAGCTAATCCAGGCAGTTTCTTCGGACATATCCCCTCTTTGACTAGTCATAACAAGTGAAGTGATCAGATGACTAGTCAAAAATAGCAGCTGCCTATCCATTGCGCAAGGCGTTTGGCCCTAGGACCTATATTTTGACTATTCAACGATCTTGATTGCCTAGTCAAAATCATGCGATATTATCTATAGATGAAAGTTGGCAATAAACAAAGAGTAGCGCTTTGCCTTGGAGGCGGTGGCATCAAAGCCGCCGCCTTTCACATTGGGGCCTGTATGGCCTTACAAGAGCGAGGCTTTCAGTTTCTTGGCGGTAGCAAGGAACAGGTCGAGGAAGCTAGAAAGTCCACAGACTCTCCCTATCCCCCCATTACAACTTATATTGGCTCCAGTGCAGGAGCCATCATTTCCGCCTATTTGGCCTGCGGCTATTCCATATCCACCATCACCAAGTCCTTTGCCATGGACTCCGAAATGGTCGCCAAAGAAAGCGGCGTAAACAATGGTCATTTGCACCCCTTAACTTATGCCGACATTTTTCAACTAAATGGCTCCAGTTTGCTGAACTATTTGCCCTCCAACTTCTTAAAAAAACCTGCGATTTTGGGTGGCTTTGAAGCTTTGCTAAAAAGTGGCTTTAAGCTCAATGGCATGTTTCGCACCAATGGAATAGAAAAATACCTTCGAGAAGAGGTTTTGATAACCAATGATTTTTCTAAATTGGGGGTAGAACTATACGTGATTGCCACACAGCTTAACCACCAGCGCAAGGTCATTTTTGGCAATGTCGGTGAGACCAGAAAGCATGAACATGTAAAATGGAGTGGCTACGCCAGTATTTCCGATGCGGTTGCGGCCTCCACGGCTTTGCCGCCTATATTTGCCCCCTACCCAATCAAAAACTCAAAAGGCAAAGACATTTATTTTTTTGATGGAGAAATTCGGGACACCTTATCCTCCCATGTTGCCGAGGATACCGATGCAGATCTCGTTTTGGCCTCCTATAGCATTCAACCCTATCACTACACAGAGGAAATGGGCAGTCTGCATAAATATGGTATACCTGTAATTATCAACCAAGCTCTTTACCAAGTTGTGCAACAAAAAATATATCGCTTTATAAGAGAGAAACAAAAGTATCGCGAGATAATTAATGATATAAATGACTTCTTTGTTGAAAATAATTTACCCAAAGAGCATGCGAAAAAACTTGTAGATTTAATTGCTGCCAAGTTCGAACACAAGAACAATGTGGACTACATTTATTTGCACCCAAGCCCTAAAGACTATGAGCTATTCTTTTTAGACCACTTTTCATTAAGCTCTAAAATATTAGGGAAAATAGTAAAAATTGGTTTTCTTTCGGCCACTCGTTGTTTGCGGGAATATGGACTATAGACTCACCTGTATCGAATTCAAAACATTGGAAGATAGAATTCCAAATAACAATACCAACAAAAAGCAGATACCAATGCCTATTGTATTTAAATCTTGTCTAGCGAACTCGATGTCTTTATCGGCCTCTCGCATATACATATTCACCACAGGTCTTAAATAGTAATATACGGAGATTACCGAGCCGATTACCCCCCACATGGCAACCCAGTAAAACTCGTACTGAAGTGCCGAGGAAAAAAGGTAAAGCTTACCAAAAAAACCAATTAAAGGAGGTATGCCTGTAAGGCTGAGCATAAATACCGTAAAGATCAAAGCCGTGATTGGTTTGGTTTTCGCCATTCCGTTTAGGTCATTAACAAAGACGGTTTTGTTCTCATCTTTTTCTTTGAGCGATACAATGCCAAAAGAGCCAATATTAACAATCGCATACGCAAATAGGTAAAACATCACTGCGGCAACCGCAAGACCATCTCTTGGATTTACAGCTAGAACCAGAATACCAATCAGCACATAACCAGAGTGTGCAATAGATGAATAGGAGAGCATTCGCTTTAAGTTAGATTGGATAATCGCACCAATATTTCCAACTAAAATAGTTAAAACAATCAATACTTGCAGCAACTGTATTATAAAATCATTGCCTTCATAAATTCCCTGACTGAAAAGTCGAATTAAAAACGAAAACGTGGCAACCTTAACCCCAGTGGACATAAAGGCCGTAATAGGCGTAGGCGCACCTTGATAAACATCAGGGGTCCATGCATGGAATGGAAATATAGACACTTTAAAAAGCAAACCAACTAATAGTAACAGACTACCTATTTGGTAAATAACATCTTCCACTAGCAATTCTGAAACAATCCGGCCTATGTCTGGTAAATAAGTTGTGCCAGAGCTGCCATACATTAATGCGATACCATATAGCATTATGGCCGATGCCAAAGAACCTAAGATAAAATATTTGAATGCAGCTTCTTTTGCAATTACCTGCTCTTTACTAAGTGCCACAAGCACATAAAGTGATATTGACATCAATTCGAGGCCAATAAAAGTCACAATCAAATCGCTGGATGCAGACATGATCAGCATCCCTATCAAAGAGGACAAAACCAAAAATGTATGCTCTGAGAATTGGCTGCCTCGGGTTTGTATATTGTCAGCAGACATAAAGAGACAAAAGCCAGATATCAAAATTAAAAAAACGGACATCCAGCGATTTACACCATCAAAAATAAGAGCAGTATCAAAGGCACCTAGGACAGCATCTGGCGACTGTAAGAAATAAAGAGATCCTGCAATAATCAAACCCATCCACGCCTGTAACAATACAGCATAGGGGCGTTGCTCTTTATTATTATTTAAAACCTTTATGGTGAGTGGCAGAATGCTTATGAAAAACAATACCAATAATGGCGCACCTAAAACTAGATCTTTCACACCTACTATAGTTTCCATTATTCACCCACCTTTACTTCGAGGCTATAAGAAGAAATGTTCTCTACCAGATGATCAACACTAACTTGGGTGTAATCTAAAAAGAATTTTGGGTAAATTCCCATCCAAAATACCATAATGATTAGTATTGTAACAATACCCAGCTCACGCGTGTTCAAATCTTCTAATTTTGTTTCTTTAACTACTTTTCCAGCCTCACCAAAGAAAACCTTTTTTACCATCCACAACATATAGGCTGCACCTAAAACAACACCAACAACAGCCGCTACACCCATGGCCTTATCACTAAGAAACGTTCCCATTAAAATTAAAAATTCCCCAATAAAGCCGTTGGTACCTGGTACCGCAATACTCGACATAGTTATGATTATAAAAGCTATGGTAAAGATCGGCATGGCCTTAGCGAGCCCCCCATAATCAGCAATTTTTCTGGTATGAGTGCGATCATAAATCATACCAACCAAAATAAATAGAGCTCCCGTAGAAATACCATGGTTCAACATTTGGTAAATAGAGCCTGTAACACCGTAGGCGTTTAACGCAAACATGCCGATAACGACATATCCCATATGCGAAACCGAAGAATAAGCCACAAGCTTTTTGATATCTGGCTGTACCATAGCAACTAGGGCTCCATAAATGATTCCCACAACTCCTAAGAACATAAAAAACCATGTGAACTCATTAACAGCTTCTGGAAACAGTGGAATAGCAAATCGCAAAAAGCCATAGGTACCCATCTTTAGCATTACACCTGCCAATATCACCGAGCCCGGCGTTGGTGCCTCGGTATGCGCATCCGGCAACCAGGTATGCACAGGAAACATGGGAACCTTAATGGCAAAGGCTAAAGCAAAAGCTAAAAACATCAAAGCTTGTGGGTTGCCCCACGCCCCTTCAATATAGGGAATGTTCAACTGATAAAGAGATAATAAATTGGAAGTCATTTGGCCCAACTGCTGCTCGGCCATAAACATAAGACTAATCAAGGCTAGCAACATAAATACAGAGCCAAACATCGTATAAATAAAAAACTTTATGGAAGCATAGATTCTTCTAGGTCCACCCCAAACACCAACAATCAAATACATTGGTATAAGAGATAATTCCCAAAATGTATAAAACAGCACGGCATCCATTGCTACGAAAGAGCCCAGCATTGCTGTTAACAGAACAAATAAGGATATATGGAAGGTTTTTATTTTATCATCAATGCTAGTCCATGAGGCTAATATAATAATAGGCAAAATAAAGGTGCTGAGAATTACCAGCCATATGGAAATGCCGTCAATGCCAACAAAATAACTTATACCGAATTGAGGAATCCATGCAACCTGTTCAACAAACTGCAAAGCACTCGTAGACTTATCAAAATGATAAACAAAATGTAGGCTAAACAGGAACTCTAAGATCGAAGCAAACAAGGCAACTGGTCGAACCCAATATTTTGGCAAAAACGCCAATATTAAAGCAATTGCAAGTGGGAAAAATAATACGAGTGAAATCATTTGCTACCCCCACACCACAAAAGAAAGACTTACAAAAAGGCCAGCTAGAATGTACAAAGCGTATCGCTGTAAATTTCCATTTTGAGTCATGCGTACAGCTTTAGCTAAATCCTGAAAAGCATTCGACACAATGTAGGTGATTTTATCTATAAAACCTACGTCCACAAATTCCCAGAGGGCTTTGCTCATTTCCACGCATGGACGGATAATTCTTGCATGATAAAATTCATCAACAAAGTATTTGTTCGCAACTAGGTTATGAAGCCCTTTGGCTTTTTGCACCCACGCAGCTAGCAGGCTTTCTTTTTCCGTATAAAGCTTATAGGCAGCAAAAGCGGAGCCGGCCGCGAGCAAAACCGACATAGCCATTAACGAATATTCCAATGCATAGTTTGCCTTGCCTAGACCAGGAATTGGGGCGATCAAATCTCCAAACCATACCTCCAATAGGTGGGGTATATGACCTGGCAATAAAGAAGAAACGCCATGTGGCACTCCTAACCAGCCGCCAAATACTGATAATACCGCTAGAACAATTAAGGGAAGTGTCATGGAAATAGGACTCTCGTGTGGATGAACATCTTTGGGCACTCTTGATTTGCCCCAAAATGTTAGGGTCATTAGCCTTGTCATATAAAATGCCGTCATACCTGCCGTAATGAAACCGATTAACCATAGTAGCCAACTGCCACGCGGGCTATGAACTGACATCCAAAGAATCTCATCCTTAGAGAAAAATCCTGACAAAAATGGCGTTCCAATAATTGCAAGCCAGCCCATTACAAATGTCCAATGGGTGATGGGCATATATTTTTTTAAGCCTCCCATTTTACGAATGTCTTGTTCCTCATGCATTGCATGTATCACCGAGCCAGAACCCAGAAACATAAGGGCTTTAAAAAATGCGTGAGTCATAACATGAAATATACCGGCAGTAAAAGCCCCCACTCCTAAAGCCAAAAACATATATCCTAATTGTGAGACCGTAGAATAGGCTAAGATTTTTTTAATGTCCCATTGTAAAATACCCATACTTGCAGCAAAAAATGCCGTCAGCGCACCTACCAATGCAATCACAAACATAGCGTTTGGAGATAAGATAAAGATCGGGTTCAATCGAACTATCATGTATATACCTGCCGTTACCATGGTAGCTGCATGTATTAATGCCGAAACTGGAGTGGGCCCCGCCATTGCATCTGGTAGCCATACATATAAAGGTATCTGCGCAGATTTACCTGTAGCGCCGACAAACAAGGCAAGCAGCGCCAAGGTTAGCATGCCCCAGCCCGTATCCTCCGATAAACCCGCAGAGTTAATATCAGAAAAACTTAAACTGCCCACCATCAAAAAGAGCAAAAAGATTCCCAATAGCAAGCCCGCATCACCTATGCGGTTCGTGATAAAAGCCTTCATTCCAGCTGCGGCTTTTTCTTTGTCCGTAAACCAAAAACCAATCAGCAGGTAAGAGCATAAACCAACACCTTCCCATCCAATGAACATAATTAGAAGGTTTTCCCCCATCACTAGCAATAGCATGTTGAAAATAAAGAAATTGAGATAAGAAAAATACTTTGCAGGCCTCTCATCATGGCTCATATAGCCAATACTAAAAAGATGTATGAGCGAGCCCACGCCCGTGATGATTAACATCATCACAATGGAAATTGGATCAACAAGAAAGGCCATGGGAACACTTAGTGAACCAACTTGAATCCAATCAAAAAAACTTACATTAAAAAAGCGCGACTCCACTGGCATGCCCAATAGCTTGGAGAATAAAGCGACGGAAGCGAAAAAACTAATTCCCACACAGATAGTTGCTATGCTGCCAGCTAGGCGGTAGTTTTGACTACGAAAGCGGAATCCATTAATCATAGCCCCTAAGAGCGGGCTTAATAAAAGTATTGCAATCCAGATCTTCTCCATATTTATCCCTTTAAGTGCTCGAAGAAGCGAATATTAATTTCACGAAAGCGCTTAAAAATCGCTACCGCCAAGGCCAATCCAACGGCGGCCTCTGCTGCGGCCACTGCCATAACAAAAAACACCATAACAAAACCGTCCAAATTATTTTGGTATCTACTAAAAGCAACAAAGCTAATATTCACTGCATTCAACATCAATTCTATGGACATTAGTATTACCAGCGCATTTTTACGCATAAGAACGCCAAACATGCCTATACAAAACAAGGCTGCCGATAGGATTAAATAGTGATTTAGCCCAATTTCACCTATACTACTTAGCATGCGTACCACCCTTCGCTTTGGCTAAGGCAATAGCGCCAACGATGACCATAACTAAAAGAATGGCCAAGGCTTCAAAGGCAAAAACGTATTTAGTATACAATAGTGCCGAAAGCTCCTTAATGGATCTAGTTATATCTTCTTTGGCTATAGAATCGCCCGACCCCAATTCAGAAAAGCTCATACTCAAGGCGCCTGCTATCATGGAAAAAATGAGAACGCTCAATGTGGTTTTCAAAACTCTTGATAAAGTTCCTCGAGAAAAAGCGCGTTTTTCCTTTTTCAGATCAAATAGCATCACCACCATAACAAATAAAACCATTACAGCGCCGGCATAAACCACCAACTGAACGCCTGCTATAAAGTATGCCTCAAGACTAAAAAATAAAGCTGCTATTCCGGTCATGGAAACTGCCAGAGAAATTGCGGAATAAATAGGATTAGGAACCAATACAACCGCCAGCGCGGAAGCCAAAATGATAAATTGAATTAAATAAAAGCTTATTGCCTCAGTCATAAGTCATCCTATGCCGCATTCGCTGCGTAGATAAATACCGTTGTAAGAATCATATTAAAAATACTCCACGGTAATAATGTTTTCCAACCCAAAGACATCAACTGATCATAGCGAAACCTTGGCAAAGACCATCGCACCCAAACAAATATCCATAAAAATAAAGCCAACTTCAAAATAAAAACATGCAGATAAATGAAAGACACCAAAAACGGAACCAGATACTCACCAGTAAAATATTGTGAAACAAAGCTCGTTAATCCGGCCTCACTTACATAGGGAATATGGTAGCCACCAAAATAAAAAATCACCACAAGAGCAGAGCCAACGATCATGTGGCCATATTCACCAATGTAAAACATCAACATTTTGAATCCGCTGTATTCAGTATGAAAACCCGCCACTAACTCCGCCTCTGCCTCTGGCAGATCAAACGGCAATCGATTGCTCTCCGCAAAGATACATACAAAAAATAAAATGAAGCCTATGGGCTGAAAGAAAATTCCCCAATTGGGCAGAAATGGTAAATTGATTTCATTACCAAAAAAGCGAAAGGCCAATAAACCTTCTTGTGCTGCAATCATATCATTTAGATGAAATGTGCCATATAACATCATTACACCTACAACTGACATGCCCAATCCCAATTCATAGGAAATGGTTTGTGCACTTGCTCGCAGACCACCCATCAATGAATACTTGTTTGAAGAAGCCCAACCGGCAAGCAAAACTGGGTAGGCAGCTAATGAGGAAACGCCGAAAATATAGATAATGCCCAAAGGTATCTCTGCACCTTGCACCTGCAACGTATAAGGTCCGTAGCTTGAGCCCATAAACTCAAAACTTGGAATTCCGAAAGGCGTAGAAAACGGGATGGCTAAAACGGCCAGCATCCCAGGCAGAAGAGCCAGTATTGGCGCAAGATAAAAAAGCACTCGGTTGCTCGCTGCTGGCACAAACTCTTCTTTATTAATGAACTTCACGGCATCAGCAAGTAACTGCAACAAACCTAGAGGCCCAACACGGTTCGGCCCAAAGCGGTGTTGAATAAATGCCGAACCTCGACGCTCCACCCAAACCAAAAGCGGAACTACCTGAATCATCATCAAAAATATGACAACAATTTTAACTGTATTGATGAATATTTCCATGCGATCCATAATCTAGTCCCAATCCAATCCGCCAGACTTCCACTCGTAGAACAGTCCCCAAATTAATGCAAAGACAAACAAACTCATAACTGACAACATGTAAAGCCCATAGCCTTCCGCAATAAAATCTTTAAAGGCAATGGCCCACGGATAAATAAAAATGGCCTCAATATCGAATACAATAAAAGAAATGGCAGTAAGGTAAAACTTTACTGGCACCTTTGTAGAGCTTGTTTGCTCGCCCATTGTACCGGATTCGTAAGCTGACAACTTTGCCTTAGAAGCCTTATATCGTTTGCCTATCAAGGAAATTGCAAATAGCACGACTGCACCAAAAGCCAAAGACAGAAAGGCCATGAACAATATAGGCGCCAATTGAGAGATCATATCTAAACCTTTATTTTTCCAATATAAATTGGATATATATATACAAAGGGAATGGATAGATTCCAAGAACAAAGAATAACAAAGCCAAAACTACGTGGGGCTTTTTCAGCATAGCTAGGCTTATATGTTCTGGTTTTTTTATGTAGAAACAGTCATTGCATACTACAAAAGCATTATAACCCATAAATGCGATGGGAATAAGCAACAGGCAAATTGGAAAATACAGAATTTCTCTACTTACATGCCAAAAATCAGGACGTGCCATTAGATCTTGCAAACATTTTGCCAAAGTATGGCTAAAAGGGCTTATGGCAATCATAATCATCGCCACAAAAACAAGCATGTCTAAAAGAGTCTTTTGCCGGCGAGAAAAAGTGGTCAGCAATATAATGGACAAAAAGCTTGCTAGAACCATGAGCACCAAATGTTCCGCATGAATCTCACGACTTAGAATAGGGAATAAAATCGGGATAAACATTGCATAATGCAAAAGCGAGAACAGTTTGGCGTATTTGGAGCCGCGAAACCAGTGATAAATTGGCAAAATATTTAAAAAGATAAAATACAACCATTGTATCAATCGACTGCGATAAGGCTCTTCAAAAGCCGCAAGTTCAAACAAGTCATAGGTTTTCGTCAAATGAAATAAAGCCAAAGAAAAAACCATCAGCAAACGAAAAATATAATTTATATGCCGACTTTGGGTGGCTGGCACCACATGTAAGCTAACGTAGTAATAAGCCAAAAGCACGAAAACAAAAAACAAAGATCCAATATTTTTATTGCTGAAACCACCTGAGAGCATGGCCTCACCAAACTGTAGCATAAAAAGTAGCAGCAAAACGCTAGAGATTATAACAAAATAAAAAAGATTTAATTCCAGCTGAACCTTTTTCTCTTTAAAAAAGATTCTAACAAAAAATATATTCACTAAAAATCCACTTAAAGAAAGCAACTGTCCCAAGGGGGATATGGCATTAAAAAATATTGCAGACCAAAAGATCATAACCAAAAGATGAAAGACTTCTATTCGCTGTATATCTTCTTTAGTTATTAGCTCAAGAATTAAAAGTGCCAATGATAGTAGTAAGAGAGGGAAATTCCCACCTAGAACTGCCAAGAGCGCAACGATAAAATTCACCCAACAATATACTTTTCTAGGCGCAAGCTTTGCAATATAAAGCAACAGTGCCGCAACAAATATTATTAAGGGGCTTACTATATTATAGGGTATATCCAGCAACAAAATGCCCCCCTACTCCAAACAGAACCAAAACCAACCAAAACACACGCTGTAATTGCGGTTGAAAAATTATTTTATCCTCTATTAATACCTTCTTAGTTCGAAAGGTACTGTATCCAATCATCACCAGCAATATAGAATAAACTAAAAGTTCAACATAGTAATTGCCGAACTCACTAAATGATAACAGTAAAAACGATGCATAGGTTTTAATGCCGACTGGACTCATCCATGTAAACATACGATCAAGCTCGTAGTTATGTGCATAAATAGAATCATTATAATATTCAACCAAGTAAACAATTAGAGAATAGGAAAATAATAATATTGGTGATGTTTCTCCTACTAGAACTATGAGAAATAGAAATAGCGATATAAACAGATCTTCATTATTTTTATTATAGTTTTTATGAAAGAACCAACTCAAAAGTAGTGCCGCCAAAACAATGGTCACGAAAGCGCCCATATACCAGCTATAAATTTCTATTTGTGGGGATAAATATATTAATAAACCTCGAAACAGGAGGTGTAATGTTTTAGAAAGATAACGATTGTGCACGCTAATTAACTTATGGCTTCTTGCTGGTAAGAGCAAAAAACACAAAAATAATAATATAGTCTTTAGAATTCCATCCGAATTTGTTAAGGGATAAAAATACAGCATCATAATGGCAACTATAGAAATGCCTATTTTTATGTGTTTTAAACGAATGGTCGTATAGTTAAAAGAGTATATCATCACGATTGCCAAAAATATCAAGCCTGAATAGATCGCTGTATATACTGGATTTAAAAAGAAAACGGAAAACCCTAGAATAAAACTGGCAACAGCCGCTTCAATGCGCTTATCTTCTCCATATAACAGGGCAGATATATAGGAAAACGCAGATCCCAATAATAAATATACCCCTAAGGTCTCATTCATTCCTAAGAAAGCCATTTGAAAACTCCGGCTATCATTAGCAGTAAAAATAAATAAAACAATAGGTGTGTTGTACCGCTAGCCACGGAACGATTTTTATATGTTAGCATTTCCGTGTACATATTATCTTGTATACTGCTTATTTGACGAAGAGAAAGTGTTCTTTCAACCTGTAACCAAAATTTTCGTGCTTTGATTATAGGAAGTTTATACTTTCTCTTTAGCACATTAGCAATTACAACGCTCATCACAAATATAGCAGAAAATAAATATACCTTGGGATCTTGGTAATTAATCGAAAGCAATTCTTTGAATATAGTCTCCCATTTTGCACTCAAAAATGCCAGCCCTGGTACTGAACATATTAGCAACCAGTAGAAGTCTCTATCTTTAAAGCGCTCACTTAAACTAGCAAAACAGCCACCCATTAATAACGGGCCAGCATACAAATAATAACCAGACAGAAAGCCTTGTGACGGCAAAGAAAAGATTAGAAGTAATGGCAATATAAATAAAAACGACAAACTTGGATCTATTAAAAAGAATATTAGATTATATGATAAATGCCATTCCGGATATGAAAGTAAAAAGCAAGCTAAAATGCCGCTTAAAGCTGAAAATCTAAATAACTTTAAACCCAAATTTAAAAAGCCTAGACCTATCAAAAATAAGGCTGCATAGGCATAAGTATAAAATTCGTATGATAACACAGAATAAAACAACAATAGACAAATGAAAAACTCAAAGAAACATTTGTCTTTACTGTTAAAAGACCTACCACTTATCAACAAGAAAACCGGATACACAATATATGCAGATAAAGAAAATACAAATGATAAGTCCGCATTTTGTATAAAAATGTTCTGCCCAAAAATAACCGTCAGAGCAAGCAGCGTTAACATTAAAATATTTTCCCCTACAAATTCTTTTTCCAAAAAGAATAAAAAAGCGGCCAAAGCCAAAAGTGTCGCCTGCGGGACAAAAAAGGCGAGAACAAAAAAAGCAAATATCGCCATAGGCTTAACTATATCTTTAGCAGAAGCCTGTAGACTAAAATAACTTAAATAAGCAAAACCAAAAACTATGAAAGCCTGCTGCATACTAGAAAAAGGCGTATCAAAGTGGCCTATAAGAGCCGCAACTACAGTAGCAATAAACGGAATCAGTATTTTAATATATCTTGTCATTTTCTGTTCGCACCAAAATTAGAGATACAAGCCCGATAAAAGTTAAAAATATTAAGCCTATGATAGTCGCTGACTCCACATTAAAAATACGGCACAATAAAGCGCTCATACAAACAGCTATACTTTTTAAATAAAGCAAGCGGTTAATAGACCGCTTCTCTCGCTCAAAAATTAGAATCGCAAAAACTATAGAAAAAATGCTCAGTAAAAACACTTAAATTTTGTCCTTTTCCAATAAAGCTTTATACACGATAAATATTAAATACATTAGCAAGAAAAACACCAAATATTCTACAAAGTACTGTGCTGCAGATTCGGCGCTTAAATAAAATTTCGTATCTTTTGCCAAATAATAACCTGAAACCAGTATGGAAAGAGCTAATAGCAAGTGCGTTGGTTTTGCTTTAGGCATGCGCTTTAGAGAAGCTTTAAAATATGCTGACTCAAGAGTGTTTAAGTAGCGAATAAGAAATAATATGTCCACCAGCAAAAAAACAAATAATAAAAAATAGGCCGCATGATACGCCATAACTAGATATGCAACAATATGAAGAATTATAAATACTGCCAAGAAATCCCTCCATAGAGAAAAACTACAATGATCAGTCCGTAAATTCCCGTAGCAATAATATGGTGTTTTGTTTTCGTTTCACTTTTACGATCAATAATATTTCGATTAAAAGAGAGCAGAATAATGGTAGTCAATGTGGCGTGTGCCCACACAATAATAACTTTAAAAATTCCATATTCAAAACCTATATAAACATATGAAAACTGTATAAATAAAAGTACATAAAGAAACATCGTGTTTAAAAAATTTGACCACACCGATCCTCTAAAACTATTCAATAATCGTAGAATTTGATAAGAAACAATTACGTAAACTGGCAATAAGACAAAAGAAAATAGAGTCAAAAGCTCTAAAGGCACTGTATTCGACAGAAGAGGTAGAATAGCCAGAGATGCTACGTACATTATGCTCAGACTTAAATGCGTTTCAAAGTAGTTTTCTTTTACAGCTTTTTTGGGGCGCATGAAAAATATACTAATAATCGCCAAACACATAAAAACCAAAGCAAGAATTCCGTGGAAACGTCCACCCGATATGGTATGTTTCAACACAATTGATAGCGCACTAAGTTCACAAAAAAACACGAAAGCAGCTGCAATATTTTGCAATAGAGAGTCATTATTCTGAAAATACTTCGCAATGTAAGCAATTGCAATTTTCTTGATGTATCTAAAATCATGCCAGCGCTTTACTCGCATTTCTTCTTTTCTTTTGCTCTGTCCATTAAAAAAGGAAATTAAAAAGTAGGAGGCAAAAAACATAAATAAACAAAAAATGCTCGTCATATTTTTGTATCACCTTTTTTATAATATATACATGTGGCTATAACAGTAACCACAAACAGGAGAAAGCTTTCAACAAACCTTTCCAGACTCAAAATCTCTCGATAGTAAATAAAAACATAAAATAATCCAAATAGTAGACTCGTTGAAAATAAGAAAACTGCAAAGAAATTTTTTTTAGTTTGTGCGGTACCAATATAGGGTTTGTGGCTACGCTTTCTTTTTTTAGTTCTATTTAAGACAATGGGTGTAAAAACAACCACCATTGATATGAATAAATACAGAAAAATCTCGTATACTTGCATACTTACATCATCATCACTTGCTATTTTATTGTCAATGTAGGATTCCTTCTTTATAAGAGCCTATGGAATTTAAAAGTCCGCTTTGGAAAAATATTGATATAAAGCAAAACCATATATTTCATGGAAATATTAACTCGTCTTTTTTTGCTTTTCATATTAATTCATTTCTGCAAGAGCATCCTCATTATAACCCCTATGTCTTATGCAGTTCTCAGGAGATTCATGCTATATGCAGTGATATTTCACGCCTGAATCCAAATAAACAGGTTCTGACCTTTGAGGGACATGATGTTAGCCCGTATTCAAATTTATTGCCTAATCGAACCCATGCAAAAAAACGCCTGCGTTTCCTGGCCCGCAGCTTAAGGCCTTTGGGTAACGAAATTTTTGTTATCCCTGCTAAACACTGTATACAATTGTGTTTAAGTAAAAAACTTTTGGAAGAAAATCTGAAGATTTATAAAAGTGGCTCCGAATTGGACGCCAGTTTTTTTGAAGTCTTAAGTGATTGGAATTACCAAAATGTCGATACCTGCGAGGAAATGGGACAATTCGCAAATAAAGGTGGTATACTTGATATTTTTACTCCCTACCACGATCATCCAATTAGAATTGAGCTATTTGGCGATCAAATTGAAAGCATGCGCTTTTACGACCCCCTTACACAACTTAGTCTTCATACGGCCAGCGAGTTGGTGATCTGTCCGGTTGGGGATTTTTCTTATCGCTTTACTTCTGCACAAAACTTAAGCCTTAACTGGATTGAGGATTGCCAAAAACGAGGTCTTACGAAATCCGATCTAGATTCCTTTTTAGTACAAATTGGTAGAAAATCCTTTTTTCCGGAGTTGGATCATCTCTTTCACTATAGCACTACGCCTACAAGCACAGTTTTTGATTATATTCCTAATAACAGCAACTTAATCGTCTATGATAAAATCGCTTGTACTCAAGATTTGGACCATTTTATCGAAGAAGAAAAACGAGAAATGGATCTATCAGCTAAAAACTTGATACATCCTCCACTTGAAGCTGTTTACGATTTAAGCCTCAACATTGAAAACACTTGGTCACAAGCCAATCTAGTTTACAATCGATTGGCCCTTCACGAGGATCGAGCCGATTACAAAATTTTGCCTTGTAGAATTCATAACCTCAGTAAATTCAAATCCTTATTTGATAAATATCAGCATTCATTTGATAAAGAGTTTTTTTTCCATATTCAAGAGCTTCTTTCAAAAGGGTCTAGAGTTTTTGTTTGTACTAGCGGTGAAACGCGAAAAAAACGTCTAACCAATGCGTTTCGAGAAAATGGGATTTCTATACACGACTCAGAAGATTGGGTCGACCTATCAGAAAAGCCCGTACAGGAATGTGTCTTCTTTGTAGACTTCTCTTTAAATCATTCATTTCATTATGAAAATGATGATATTTATTTTTTAAGTGAAGATTTGTTTTTTAACAAAGTAGCAAAAAGCACTTATCATGATAAGGCTGTTGCAGCGGATAAACAGCAATTGCGCTTTTCTGAACTCAGTCCAGGCGACAAGATTATTCATATAGGCAACGGCGTAGGCGTTTTTGAAGGAATGAAAGAACTCAACATTGATGGAATTAAAACTGAGCTTCTATCATTGCGCTACAAAGATGGGGACACTCTTTATCTACCCATATACCGCATTCACCAAATTCAAAAGTATCAAGGATCGGCTAGTCTAGATAAACTTGGCTCATCGAATTGGGAAAAGGCCAAGGTAAAAGTTAAAAACTCTCTCCGCGATATTGCCGCCGATCTTTTAAAAATTTACGCTGCTAGATCAAAATTTCATAAAACGCCCTATACAGCCCCCGATCAACGTTATTATGATTTTGAAGATCGTTTTCCCTATAGCGAAACTCCTGATCAAAGCCGCTCCATTGAAGAAATTTTAAGTGATATGCAAAGTGAAAAACCCATGGATCGACTGATCTGTGGTGATGTTGGTTTTGGTAAAACCGAAGTAGCTATGCGAGCTGCTTTTAAGGCTGCAAAAGACCATCGACAAGTTGCCGTTTTAGTACCAACAACCATACTTGCGCTACAACATTTTGAGTCTTTTCAACAACGGTTCCAAGGTTTTGATATTAATATTAAAATGCTTTCTCGATTTACTCCTAGAAAAGAAATTAAAGAAATCATCCAAGGGCTCAAAAATGGCCAAGTCCATGTCGTCATTGGCACCCATCGACTTTTAAGCTCCGATATAGATTTCTTCCATCTCGGATTACTAATAATTGATGAAGAGCATCGCTTTGGCGTAAAACATAAAGAAAAAATCCGGCAAATCAAAGCTGGTGTAGATACTTTAGCAATGAGCGCTACACCTATACCACGAAGCTTAAATATGAGCATTATGGGTATTAGGGATTTAAGTTTGATTACGACCCCTCCACAAGATCGCTTGCCCATCCGCACCTATTTATGCAAACAAAACTGGGAAACAATTAAACAAGCCATACTCAACGAAATCCATCGCGGTGGTCAGGTCTATTTTTTACATAATCGAGTGCAAACCATATACCAGCGCGAACAAGAATTGCGTGAACTTCTTCCAAATTTAAGAATCTGTGTTGGTCACGGCCAATTACCCGAAGATGAACTTGAAAAAATTGTGGTAGACTTTTTTCACGGAAAGTATGATTTGTTTCTTTGCACAACAATAATTGAATCTGGTATTGATAACCCAAAAGCAAATACCATTATTATTGATAATGCACAGAGGTTTGGTCTAAGTCAGTTATACCAAATACGTGGTAGAGTTGGCAGAAGCAAGGAAAGGGCCTATTGCTATTTGGTCGTTCCACCTAATACAAAGCTGGACAAAACGGCGCAGGAACGACTTCGTATTATTCAGGAGAACACTGATCTTGGCAGTGGTTTTAAAGTAGCCAGTCATGATTTGGATTTGCGCGGAGCTGGTAACTTATTAGGAGAAGATCAGAGCGGCAATATAAATGCAGTTGGTTACGATCTATACTTAGATCTATTGGAGGATGCTATTAAAGAGGCCAAGGGGGAAGAGCCCAAAGAGCCGGAGGTGGAACCAGATATCAATATACCCATTACCGCCTTAATACCTGATAAGTACATTCATGATATTAGACAGCGCTTGTCCATTTACAAGCAAATGAGTGAAGCTAGTAGCCACGAGGCGATGGCTGAGATTGAAGAGAAAATTAAAGATCAATACGGCAAACTGCCTGAAGAAGTTATCAACCTTATGGGAATTATGATGATTCGAAGCACCTGCAAACGCTTGGGCATCAAAGACATAAAAGCTACTACCAAAGCTTTAAGTTTACGATTTACTGAAAATTCTAAAATCAAGATCGATAATCTAGTAGAAATTGCCATGCAAAATTCAAAGAAATATAAAATCACGCCTGATTACCGGCTTCTTATTTTTATGCCTTCTTCAAAGTGGGAAGAGATTTTAGGAGAAATTGAAAACTTAGAAAGGCAGCTTATCTAGCATTAAGAGATTACATCCATATTTAATTTTCCAACTAATGGGTGCTTTATTTGAATGCTGTACAGTAAACCTTCTGCATTATATTGAAATTGGACATGCGCATTTTTAATTGTTCCATAAAGATTGTTTTGATCAAACACGAGATCTACCTGCTCTTCTTTTTTAAGAAAGACCTTTTGAATTTTTTCATCCACGAGCACCATTCCTAAAAGTGGCAATATATTCACGTCCAATACTTGCGATGTCGGTAAAATCAGACTTTCTTCATTATGTTTTTTGGCCTGTAACTTTCCTGTATCTAGGTCATAGGTAGATTGAAATCTATCGTTGGCTATTGTTTTGCCAAAAGCCGTTACTTGTAGTTTTGAAGTAACTAACAATGCACTATTCTGCTGGCGCTCAAAAAAAAAGTCCAAAGCAACAGACTTTAGACTTTTTTTGTATTTATATTGAAAATGGCTGTCTTCTACCTTGTAGAAAGCATCAATTAACTTCTTTTGCATCTAATCGCGCTTGCGCCCTTTGCATTTTACGGCGATACTTTTCAAGCTCGTTTTCGCCCAAACCTGCCATATTCATTCGTTCTTGAGAGACCTTATATGCTTCCCTTGCGCGAGTGGTATCAATCTCTTCTTCCGTCTCGGCCGTTTCTGCCAAAACGGAGATCTTATCTCCTGCCACCTCTAAAAAACCCCAGGATATGGCAACATTGGTTAGCTTTTCTTCGCCCTCAAGCTTGTAGCGCAAAACACCTGTTGTAAGGGTAGACACCAACGGTGCATGGCCAGGCAGAATGTTTAGCTCTCCCTTTTCAGCGGGCACAAAAAGATCCGTAGCCTTATCTTCAAAAAGTATTTTCTTTGTTGGTGTGGCCAAAGTTAAAAACATATAATTAGACTCCTAAGCCCTTGGCTTTTTCCAAAGCTTCTTCAATGGTACCAACCATGTAGAAGGCTTGCTCTGGCAAGCTATCGTGTTTGCCTTCTAAAATCTCTTTAAAGCCACGAATGGTATCTTTCACCTCTACGTATTTACCCGGCATACCAGTAAACTGTTCGGCAACAAAGAATGGCTGCGATAAGAATCTTTGAATTTTACGTGCACGGCTCACTACCAATTTATCATCTTCTGAAAGTTCATCCATACCTAGAATGGCAATAATATCTTGCAATTCTTTGTAACGCTGTAAAATGGATTGCACAGAACGCGCTGTAGAATAGTGATCATCACCTACTGTATCAGGACTCAAAACCGTAGAAGTAGATGCCAAAGGATCCACCGCCGGATAAATCCCTAATGCTGCAATATCACGTGATAAGTTTGTTGTAGCATCTAAGTGGTTAAAAGTAGTAGCAGGAGCTGGATCAGTATAATCATCCGCGGGCACATAAACTGCTTGTACCGAAGTAATGGAGCCTTTGTTTGTTGAAGTAATTCTTTCTTGCAGGGCGCCCATTTCAGTACCTAAGGTAGGTTGATAACCCACCGCCGATGGAATACGGCCTAGTAGGGCAGACACTTCTGCACCAGCTTGCGTAAAACGGAAAATATTATCAACAAACAATAGTACGTCTTGATTTTGAACGTCGCGAAAGTATTCCGCAATGGTTAGACCTGTAAGTGCAACTCGAGCACGGGCTCCAGGGGGCTCGTTCATTTGCCCATAAACAAGGGAAGTTTTATTTAATACTCCCGACTCTTTCATCTCCATCCATAAGTCATTACCTTCACGGGTTCTTTCCCCAACTCCAGCAAAGACGGAATAGCCACCATGCTCCGTAGCGATATTTCGAATCAATTCCATAATTAAAACGGTTTTACCAACACCGGCTCCGCCGAATAGACCAATCTTTCCACCCTTTAAATATGGAGCCAATAGGTCCACCACTTTAATGCCGGTAACCAAAACTTCCTTAGCTGTGGATTGATCTTTAAAATCAGGAGCTTGACGGTGAATGGGCCATGATGTTTTAGCTTTAAGTTCTCCTGCCTCATCAATTGGGCTACCGATAACATTAATAATACGGCCAAGCGTTTCTTCCCCTACAGGAGTTACGATTTTTTCATTTGTATCTACAACATCTTGTCCACGGGTAAGACCCTCTGTTGAGTCCATTGCAATTGTTCTAACTGTATTATCTCCAAGATGCTGGGCAACCTCTAAAACTAGGTTCCACTCCTGGGAATCAATTGCAGGGTTAGTAACTTTTAATGCATTCAAGATAGGTGGCAACTTCCCGCCAGGAAATTCCACATCTACAACGGCCCCTAAAACCTGTACTATTTTACCTTGTGCTTCCATTTATAACTCCTAATTATAGTGCTTCTGCACCACTTGTAATCTCAATTAATTCTCTAGTAATTGCTGCCTGTCTTAAATTATTATAGGTCAAAGTAAGATCGCGAATGATATCACCTGCATTATTAGTGGCATTTTCCATTGCATTCATTCTTGCGCCATGCTCTGAGGCCAAACTTTCTGAAAAGCCTTTATAGAATTGCATCACTATGGACTTTTCAAGCAGCTGATCCACGATTAACTGTGGTTGTGGTTCGTAAATGTAATCCTTCGAGTAGCTAGCTGCAGACTCCGCCCATAATTCTTCTTTAGGTTGAATGGGCAAAATCGTCTGTTGGGTAGGAACCTGTGACAATGCAGACTTAAAAACATTGTAGAACATTATTAGTTCATCATATTGATTATCAAAGTAGTCATTGATTAGTTTTTCACTAAAGCCGCGTGTGTATTCAAAACTCATTTCTTTTACTAGGTTGAGAACCGTCTCTTGAACGTCGTAACCTCGGCGCTTTAAAAAATCAGCCCCTTTTCTACCCACACATACAATCGTAAAATCTTTTTGCCCTTTGTTGGATTCAAGATACTCAAATGCTTTCTTACTAATGTTGGCATTGAAACCACCGCACAAACCGCGATCACTAGTAATAAGAACTATCATTTCTTTTGTTCTTTTGCTTTCTTGCTTTTCATGAGGAAAAAACTTGGAATCAACGCGTTTTGTAGCTGCGATTTTCCCTACCACCTCATCAATTTTTTGGGCATAGGGTCTGGCATTTACAATAGCTTCTTGCGAACGACGAAGCTTTGCAGCAGCCACCATCTTCATGGCTCTAGTGGTTTGCCGCGTGCTTTTCACACTGGATATTCTACGTCGAATGTCTTTTAAGTTCGCCATTTATATAATCCTAACTTTTTTGAAAAACACCATCGAATTCATCTAGTATGGAAGTCAGTTCTTGTTTAATGTCTTCTTTGAGTGCCTTCGCCTCGCGAAGCTTCTCCATAAAGGCTGTATGAGTTGATTTAACATAATCTAGAAACTCTTTTTCCCAGCGCTTCACATCTTTAATTTCTAGCTCATCAAGATATCCATTTGTGGCTCCATAAATTACCACTACCTGATCAAGAGTATCTATTGGTGAATACTGGTCTTGCTTCAGAATTTCTACCAACCGCTGTCCACGATTCAATTGCGCCTGGGTTGCTTTATCTAAATCTGAACCAAAAGCCGCAAATGCCTCAAGCTCGCGGTATTGCGCTAGCTCTAGTTTGATCGTACCAGCAACCTGCTTCATCGCTTTGATCTGGGCAGACCCACCAACACGAGAAACCGAAATACCAACATTTACAGCTGGTCGAACCCCTTTATAAAAAAGGTCGGATTCTAGAAAAATCTGCCCATCCGTAATAGAGATCACGTTGGTAGGAATATAAGCAGACACATCACCCGCTTGGGTTTCAATGATTGGAAGAGCTGTTAATGAGCCGCCGCCTTCTTCATCACTAAGCTTTGCTGCTCGCTCAAGAAGCCTTGAGTGCAAATAGAAAACATCGCCCGGAAAAGCTTCTCGGCCTGGTGGACGACGTAGCAATAACGACATTTGTCGATAAGCTTGTGCTTGTTTTGTTAAATCATCATATACGATTAAAGCGTGCTGACCATTATCACGAAAATACTCACCCATGGTTACACCGGTATATGCGGCCAAATATTGCAGGGGCGCTTGCTCCGAGGCAGTAGCCGAAACCACAGTGGTATATTCTAAGGCGCCTGTCTGACGGAGTTTTTCCACCACTTGGGCAACGGTTGATTTCTTTTGTCCAATGGCAACATACACACACTTAACGCCTGTGCCTTTTTGGTTAATAATTGTATCCAAGGCAACGGCGGTTTTTCCGGTCTGCCTATCACCAATGATCAACTCCCTTTGTCCACGGCCAATGGGAATCATAGAATCAATTGCTTTGATACCTGTTTGCAGAGGCTCATGTACCGACTTTCTTTTCACAATACCCGGTGCTTTGATCTCAACCTGGCGATTTTCTTTAGCTTCAATATTGCCCTGCCCATCAATAGGATTACCAAGGGCATCGACGACTCTACCTAATAGAGCCTCGCCTACCGGAACCTGAACGATTTGCTTTGTTCGCTTTACTTCATCGCCTTCTTTAATATGCTGGTCTTCACCAAAAATCACGATACCAACTGAATCACTTTCAAGGTTCAGAGCCATGCCCACAACCCCGCCAGGAAATTCAACCAACTCACCCATCATCACATTGGTTAGGCCTCTTACCTTTGCAACCCCGTCACCAACAGACAAAACTGTGCCGTTTTCGTATACCTCTACCTTGGTATTATAATTTTTAATTTGTTCTTTTAAGACACTACTAATTTCTTCTGCACGAATTTCCATTTAGTGTACTCCATTATTGATATAGTTTTTCATATTATTCAGTTGATTTAATAAACTTCCATCCATTTTCATGCTGCCAACATCCACAATAAACCCGCCCAATATGGCAGAATCTACTTTATAATTAAGGATGGCTTTTTTGTTTGTCGTTTTGTTAACGTAGGCTTCAATCAATTCTTTTTGTTGGGAATTGAGTTCATCTGCAGATGATACGGTTCCACGAATGACGTTCATCTCTTTATCAATGAGTGCTTGAAATTCTTCATGCACCATTGGCAGCAATGAAAACCTCTGATTGTTTGCCATAATACCAAGAGCCTCTTTAAGCTCTGGCTCAAAATCAAACTTTGCTAAAAAATTGGCAACATCTCCTTCAGCAAAATAAATTTTTTCATTTATTTGTTCCACAGCACTAGCTAACTCCGACAATTGTAGAAGCACCTTTTCACTTTTGGAATTTGCCTTACAAACATCGTAAAGTGCTTTAGCATAATTGGTGGCAATATCTATCTTTGACATTATTTCGTTGCTCCAAAGCTTTTCACCAGGTGTTCTTGAATATTTTCATGATCTTGACGCTGCATCTTTGATTGAATCATTTCCTCTGCATTGGATATGGAAGCATCCAACAAATCAGATTTTAACTTTTGAATGGCATCATTCACCTGAGATCTATATGTTTTTTCTGTCTCCGCCTTTAAATTGGCGGCATTTCTTTTTGCGGTATCCACGATTTCTACACGATTTGCTTCTGCTTTTACTACGGCCTTATCAATCATGTTTTCAAAATTATTTTTAATATCATCTATTTTGGCTTGAATCTCTTTTTGATTTTGCTCCGCCTCTCTCTTTAGGGCGGCTGCCTTTTCTACAGCTTCTTGGTACGCTGCCTGGCGGTTATTATAATAAGATTTAACCTTATTTCTTAATAAGAAGAACAATAGCAGCAAATAAAGACTAAAATTTAATACTTGCGTAAAAACCAGATTTCTTACTTCTTCTGAGCTGGCACTTCCTGCCGCAAATAATAAGTCAGAAAATAAAAGTATCATTAAAAGGATCTCCCAACCAACTTCTCCACAATGCTTTTACTAATATGGGGTGTTTCATTGCGAAATCTTTCTTGTGCTTGCCCTACCTCTTGAGAAATTTTCTGATTGGTTTGCGCTAGAAAGTTCTCGCTTTCCGCACGGGCTTGATCCATGATTTGTTTGGCTTCTTTTTCACCCGCTTGCTTGGCATGTCGGAATTTTTCTTGAATTTTGTTATTAAGATCTTTTTGCAGACGATCAAACTGGATATGAAGGTCTTGCGTTTTCATGTCGATTTCTTCTGCTAAACTCTCTTTGCCAACAGTATTTTGCTCGCGCTTACGATGTACTGCAAGATAGGGCTCAAATAAGAATTTGGCCAAAAACAGATAGGCAACCAGAAAAATACCGAATTGATAGAAAATTGTATAGTTCAGACCAAGTGACTGAATAACTTCCATGGGATACGTATCCTTTGCAAAATAGCAAAGTCAGGTAGCATCGCATTTTGAATTTGGTCAAGTAAAATTAGAATTTACAAAGAGCTCCAGAATAACGCGTCTTAATTCTTAGGCATATAACTGGCGCCCTCAAAAAGCACACCCTCATCTATTTTTAGACTCGGCGTTGTAACGGTTCCCTTAAATGTTGCTGGCGGATACATCAAAACCTTACGGCGAGCAAAAATATGGCCTTGCACATAGCCACTTATTATCACTGTGTCTGCTTCGATCTGCCCTTCGACTTCCGCCTCTTCGCTTATCACCAAGGTATCTTTCGTGAAAATCTCACCCTTGAAGCGACCACCAATACGAACTGTGCCCTCAAAACTCAATTGCCCTTCAAAGCGAGCACCCTTATCTAGAATGGCAGTTATTTGACCTTCAGGAACTTCATATACTGGTAATTTCTCTTCTTGCATTAGGACCACGCCTCTTTCACTTTATCAGTTATCGATGTAAATTGCTCATCTGAGTAAAAGTATATGGAGATTTTGCCTTTTCCGGAAGAATAATCTACTTGAACCTTGGACCCGATCTTCTTTTGTAGATCCTCTGCAATGGATTCTGCTAATTGTTTCGACAAATCCTCTTTTTCTGAGCTTGGTTTTGGCGGCGTCTTTAGCTTTTTTACTTCCCTTTCCAGCTGGCGAACACTCCACTTCTTATTATAACACTGTTTGGCCAGTCGTTTTTGCTCCAAATCCCCTTCTAGAGACAACAAAACCTTTGCATGACCCTGCGATATTTCTCCGCGCATTAAACGCTGACGAACATTTGGGTGCAGCTGCAATAATCTTAATAAGTTTGTAACAGTAGCTCGCTCCTTACCCACTCTGCGCGCAATTTCTTCCTGCGTAAGACCAAATTCTTTTTGCAATTGTGCATAGGCCTCTGCCTCTTCCACAGGATTTAGATCCGCTCTTTGCACATTTTCAATGATTGCCAACTCTAAAGAGCGTTTATCATCAATGTTTCGCAAAATAACTGGCACATCGTGAAGACCTGCCATTTGCGCGGCTCGCCAGCGCCGCTCACCAGAAACAATCTCATAGCTTCCTTCGGCAAGCTTGCGGGCAACAATGGGCTGCAAAATGCCCTGCTCTTTTATAGAGTAAGACAATTCTTTTAATTTCTGCTCCTCAAACTGCTGCCTTGGCTGGTTCTCATTGGCCTGCAATTTATCCACAGCAATTTTCCAAATCCTAGCTGCATCCGGGACCTTAGGCTGGGCAACTTCCGCCTGACTATCCATTTTTGCCGCTTGCGCATGAAACTTCTTCTCTTGTTTTGGTTTTTCTTTGTTTTTTTCTACACTTACACTCTTCTTTGGCGCCGCTTGTTGTTCCGCGGCCGGCTCTTCTGAGTATCCACCAAGAAGACTATTCAAACCCCTGCCTAACCTAGAATTCTTTGTATTATTAGACACTTGCCTCTCCTTGACCATTCACTTCTACATTTGAGTAATCATGACTACCATAAACCTTTTCATCTAGCTCTTTGGCTAGCGCTAAATAGCGAGCTGCCCCAATGGATTTTGGGTCATATTCATTGATCGGCTGACCATAAGATGGCGCCTCACTCAAACGTACATTTCGAGGTATTATGGATTTAAAGACTTTGTCTTCAAAATGTGTCTTTATCTCCGATACTACTTGATGGGAAAGATTATTTCGCACATCAAACATTGTCAGAACAATTCCCTCAATTTTAAGATTTGGATTTAAGGACTTTTTGATCAAACCCGCCGTATTAAGAAGCTGGCTAAGACCCTCTAGAGCAAAGTACTCACATTGCAAGGGAACCAAAAACGAATTGGCAGCAGTCAGGGAATTTAATGTGATCAAACCTAAGGATGGCGGGCAATCAATTATAATATAATCATAATCAGATTCCACCACCTCTAAAGCATCTTTGAGCTTCATCTCTCGACGCTCTGCATCAACAAGCTCAATCTCTGCTCCCACTAGATCTGGGGTTGCAGCTAGGATATCTAGGTCTTGATACGGCGTGTTCAAGACACATTCATCCACAGACTTTTCCCCAATTAGTACCTGATAGACAGTTTTGTCTTGGTATTCATGCCGCTTCATACCCACTCCGCTTGAAGCATTTCCTTGCGGGTCCATGTCCACCAGCAAGACCTTTCGACCTAAGGAAGTAAGGCTGGATGATAAATTCACTGATGTTGTGGTTTTACCCACTCCTCCCTTTTGATTGGCTACACATATGATTCTTGCCATAAATTCTCCCTAGTTCTACGTAGAACACTTTAGTTTTGGATGATTTTTGCCGAAAACTACAACGTATGAGAGTATTTATTAGAATTATAATTCTTTCAATCATTTTTTGCGCTTGCCGCAAGCCTAATCCCAATCCGGAATTAAAAGACCCAATATACAAGGAATTGCAAGAACGCATGGCTGGCTACAAGAAAGATATTGATTTTACTCTCAAGGAAAAAGAAAGGATTGAAAAATACATCTCCGAAACCCATCCACACGACCCCACATTACAAATGAAGCGAAAAACCTTACGAATGAACGACAAAAACCATGAAAAAGCCAAGCAACAGTATATTTATACACAAATCGCCCTTGAAAACCGTAAAAAAGAGGTGCGAATTGAATATTTAGAGGCTTTTAAACAGGGTAAAGAAGAAGAGTGGCAAAATAAGAACGAAATCTCGGCGAGAAAATCTCGAATGCAAAACAATAGCTTCCTAGAGCGTGAGTAGTCAGTTCTACGTAGAACTATCTTGCCTACTCACATTATTCCTTGAGTAGTCATTTTTATGAGCTTTTAAATGGATCATCAACGACTGAATGGCCGAAGGATTAACTCCGCTGATACGCGAGGCTTGTCCGAGAGTGCGCGGCCGAATATTGGACAACTTTTCTTTTTCCTCCGTGGACAAGCCCTTAATATTGGAAAAGTCTATGTTTTTAGGAAGCTGCAATCCTTCTAATTTATTCGCTTGCCGGATTAGCTCCGATTGTCGGTCAATATAGCCCTCGTACTTAATGCGAATCTCTACCGGCTCCGTAACCTTTGGGTCTTCATGGATATCCAAACCAAACATATTCATATGATGGATATTCACCTCATGCCTACGCAAGAGAACCGATAGTGGGGTAGGATTTTTAATATTCTGAGTAGGTATCTCAGCGAGGAGCTGAAACGTATCATTTTTGGGGTAAATTTTATTATTATTTAATGATTCCAATAACTTAGATCGGCTATCAAGAACTCCCTGTATAGTCTCTGCTTTTTTTTGACTAATCAAACTAAGACTGGTCGCTACATCATGTAACCTATCATAAGTATTGTCTTCTCGTAAAACTAGGCGATGTTCTGCTCGCGAAGTAAACATACGGTAAGGCTCTTTCGTTCCCTTGGTAATTAGGTCATCAATTAGCACGCCTATATATGCTTGATCACGACCCAGGATAAAAGCATCTTGATCGGCAAGTGTTCTTGCTGCATTGATTCCTGCTATCAGGCCTTGAGCAGCTGCTTCCTCGTAGCCACTGGTACCATTGATTTGCCCCGCCAAATACAAATTCTCGATAGCTTTTAGCTCCAGGCTATGACTTAGCTGTGTTGGCAGCACAAAATCATATTCTACGGCATATCCAGGACGAACCATTTTTACTTCCTGCAAACCGGGAATGGTTCGTAAAAATTCATATTGCACATCCTCGGGCAGGGAAGTGGAAATGCCCTGCAAATAAATCAGCTCACTATCAATGCCCTCCGGCTCCAAAAATGTTTGATGACTCAATTTATCAGAAAAGCGAGTTATTTTATCTTCAATGCTGGGACAATACCTCGGCCCCATACCCTGAATCTTACCGCTAAACATGGGAGACTTATCTAAATTGTTTTGAATGATTTCGTGAGTACGCTCATTGGTGTAAGAAAGATAACACGGAAGTTGCGGTAGGGGATTTAAGACATTGGAATGATAAGAAAAAGGATAAACTTTTTCATCCCCCCATTGTTCTTCTGTTTGCGAAAAATCAATGGAGGATTTTAGCAGGCGAGGAGGCGTTCCCGTTTTTAGTCTTCCCACCTCAATGCCCTCAGCGGCAAGCTGATCCGATATACCCGTAGAAGCTTTATCGCCCACACGGCCACCACTGATTTGCTTATGTCCTATATGCATAATGGCATTCAAAAAAGTACCTGTTGTTATCACCACGGCTTGCGAAGATATTATGGATCCATCCGCCAAAACAACGCCTTGCACTTTGGAGCCTGATAATACTAGGCTTTTTACTTCCGCTTCCAATAAGTCCAAGTTTTCAAGGCGTGATAAAAAACGTTTCATATATTGGCAATAACGATCCTTGTCTGCCTGAATTCGGCTACCTCTTACTGCTGGCCCACGATTGGCATTTAGGCGTTTGAATTGTACACTATTATGATCCGCACAAATTCCCATTTCGCCGCCAAGTGCATCGATTTCTCGAACCATATGCCCTTTGGCCAAACCACCAATGGAAGGGTTGCAACTCATATAGCCAATTCTATTTAAATTCGTGGTTACCATTAGAGTTTTTCTGCCTAGGCGTGCTGCCGCATAGCTTGCCTCGATACCTGCATGGCCGGCACCAACAACCACAATGTCATAGTCATTACTTACCAATGCAAAACTCCCTAAACACGCGATCCATTACTTCGTCATCAAATCGTTTACCGAAGATTTCGTAAACAGCCTGTAGCGCTTCTTGTAGCTCCAAAACTACAAACTCCTGACTTGCATCATTTTTAATCATATCTAAGCTTTTCGCTACTTTTTCTCTTAAACTTGTAAAAAGCTCAAAATGTCTAGCCTGAAAAACCACCGCCGCATCTTCTTGAAACTGCTCCGCCAAGCGCCTTTCAATGCTTTGACGGATCTTCTGAACGCTTTCATCAAAACTAGAAAAATGATTCTCAGTTAAAAGTGAACTTTGCCTTATGTCGGACTTTGATTGCCAAACTTCATAGTCTTTTGATTTTATCTGGGAATATATCCCTTCATCAAGCTCCACATCTTCGGGTGAGACCAAATACAAAATAAAATCTGCATTCTCAATGGCCCTTATGGATCTTTCCATTCCCATACGTTCAATTTCGTCTTCGCTAGCATGAATTCCCGCAGTATCCACTAAGTGCACTCGATAACCATTTACAATTAGATCTCCCTCAACTATATCGCGAGTTGTCCCAGCCTTTTCACTAACAATGGCTTTGTCTTCATAAATTAAGGCATTTAAGAGAGAGCTTTTTCCAGCGTTTGGTTTACCAACTATCGCAACTTGAAAACCATCTTGTAGTAATTTTCCGTGTTCATACGTAGCCAAAATTCTATCTACTTCTGCAGCTACATGTTCTAATCGGCTTTGACAGGCCTCATAGTCCATAACCTCTATATCTTCTGTGGAAAAATCAATACTGGCTTCTAGATTTGCCAATACAAATGTAAGATCCTGCTCCATATTACTTAGTTGTTTAGACAGCGCCCCCTTTAATTGCCGAAGGGAAACTTGGGAAGCCAATTTGCTACGGCTCTCAATCAAAGCAAGCACACCTTCTGCTTGTGTAAGATCGATTCTTTGATTCATAAATGCACGGTATGTAAACTCACCCCTTTGCGCCATTCTACAACCAGCCAAAATTAAGTTCTTTAATATCTCTTGAGTTAGAATAGGGGACCCATGACAAGAAATTTCCACAACTTCATCGCCTGTGAATGACTTTCCTTTTTCAAAATAAGTAATCAAGACTTCATCTAAAGCTTCATTTGCAGAGACTGTTTTTAACGTGGAAAAATATACGTTATGAGATTGTATAGACTTTTTTAGACCAGGACATAGTTTGCGAACATATTCTAAAGCCTTAGAACCACTTACTCTTAGTACTGCGATCCCACCTATACCAGCGGGAGTCGCAACTGCACATATGGTATCCTCTAAGGCGTAGTTCTTCATTACTAAGCATTTTGGCGTTGATTATTATTTCTACCGCCACGTCTTCTTGGCTTTAAATCTGCTGGAAATATTTTAATCTTTTTCTGATGACCATCACCAACTGATTTTGATTTTACGCGCTCGTCTTTTGCTAAATGCTGGTGAACCACCTTGCGGTCGCCAGGGGGTAAGGCGCGAAAATATACTGCCTTATGCTTATCTAAAGCAATACCCTTTAGCTTATCCGCCAAGTCAATTAGGTCATTTAAAGCGTCCTCTCTATAGCCATCAGCATCAAACTGGATAGCCATTTTTGCATCTGGCAGTGCATGTTGCACACTACGTTTAACATAGGTTTGCATAGCATCTAAAAGCATAGCATCTTTATCTGTAAGACTTCCCACATCTTTGCCATGAAAATTGCAAATAATTTGATTCTCATCAAAAGAGATTTTGAAGTCTAAATCTAATTGCAAAAATTCAATTAAAGTCTCTACTTGGTTCTCAATAATATCTTCTGCTTGTAAAAACACATCACTAGGAGCTTGCGATGAACCACCACCAAATCCGAATATTTTTTTGATTAAACTCATTTTTTTCCTCCGTCTATACTGTTTTCATTAAGATTTTTTGTTGGATAACTGCAAATAATGTACTGATAAAAATATAAAGAGTTAGGCCACTAGGAAGAGCAACCATCATCAAAGAAAAAACTACTGGCAAAAACATCATCACTTTGGCTTGTGTTGGATCGAGCGCTGTGGGTGTAAACTTTTGCTGCAAGTACATGGTGATACCCATTAAAACTGGCAATACAAAATATGGGTCTTTTAAACTAAGATCCTGTATCCAAAAAATAAATGGCGCTTGATACAATTCGATACTCTGACCCAGTACTTGGTACAAAGCAAAAAATATCGGTAATTGAAGAAACATCGGCAAACATCCACCCATTGGGTTCGCCTTATTCTCCTTCATTACCGCCATTACCTCTTGATTCATTTTCATCGGATCATCTTTATGTTTTTCGCGAATTTTTTGAATGATGGGCTGTATGACCTGCATCTTCTTCATAGATTTATAGGACATAACATTAAAAGGCAAAACCGCCATACGCACCAGTATTGTCAGTACGATAATAGCAAAACCATAATTTCCCATTAAATCATACAAATAGACTAAAAGTCTTAAGATAGGCTTGGCAATTCCACTAAAAAAACCATAGTCCACCACCTCAGAAAAGCGCTCATCAACCATACCAACTATATTGAATTTTTTTGGACCAATATAGGATTTATAGGTCATGGAGATATCTTCTTTGCTGGTTTTTGGGTAAATCAGTTTGGCTATGGTTTCTTTTGTATCTCCATTATAAAAAGCCCTCATATTTGGGATAAAATCTGAATAATCAATCAACGCGCGAGTAAAATAATGCGAAGACAAAGCAATAATGGAGGCCTTGGCGATATCTTGGTTCACCAGCTCATCTAGATGATATACCTCTCTTTCAACTTCATTGTTTGCATATACAAATATTTCTTGTTTTTCAAAACTTGGTTTGAATATGGACATATCCGGTTCTTCTTTTGTTATGTCCAATATGTAGTTTTCAACTTGGATATCCTGTTTACTTTTATTATGGATTTTAAGATTCGTCTGAATCGTATACTTATCCATATCGAGGTTATAAATCTTTTCTACCTTTATGTTTTCATCTTCATAGCTACCTAAAAATTCTGAAGAAGAAATCTTACGAATATCGAAATAAATATCTCTTTCATTGATGCGTGTTTCAAAATTCCGCAGGCTTTTGCCCTCGTAATATTTTATTCTTTCTTGCTGTCGATCCGTATAATTTTTAAGTACGATATCCTTTAACCCCATACCTTTACTGGAAATTTGAAAAGACATAGTATTATTATCAACATCCATAAAGGATTCTTCTTGTTTGCTAATGGTTTTTGTTTCTAAATTACCAGTTTTTTCTACTTCCATGGCCTCTGCTACAGTATCACTTTTGTTTTGTGATTCCGCTGTTTGTACTGGCTTTGTATTCGCTGGTGGCTTAGGTTGAAAATAGTTTCCCCAAGCAACCCAAATTAATAAAATTAGAATGGTCGCGATGACCGTATTTTTATCCATGAAGCTTTGATTATTTTGCATTCTTTTTCCTTTCCAGATGAGGAACTAAATCAATTCCATGTGGGCCCAAGGGCTGGCATTTTAAAAGCCGTAGAATCACCAAATAGCTTGCTTTAAAAAAGGGTAGTTCTTTGTATGCTTGTTGGGCGTAGACCGAGCAAGATGGATAAAAGCGACATCTCCCACCAAAAAACGAGGAAAACACTGTCCTATATATAGAAAGTAAAATTAATGCCAAAAAATTTAATGGATTTTTTTCCATGCCTTTTCCAGAGTCTCGTCAAAATCTTTTCTACTTACTTGCTTGTAAAACGAGCCCTTCATGGGAAGTAAAATTATATGGAAATCGAAGGTTTTCTTGCTTGATTTGTAGCGAAAAAATTCTCTAAGCCAGCGTTTTAATCGGTTTCTAACAACCGAATTGCCCACTTTTTTTGACAGGGACCAACCAAAACGATTCGTAAGTTCTTGATTTTCCTTGTACTTTAATAATAACCAGGGCTTTATTCGGATGCTTTTGCCAGATTCAGCTAGGTTTTGAAAATCGGATTTCCGCCGAAGAGCATAAATCCTATTATTTCCCACCTACACTAACCGCTAATCTCTTGCGTCCCTTTGCTCTTCTACGACTGAGCACATCTCGACCACTTTTTGTAGCCATACGGGCACGAAAACCATGAGAATTCTTACGTTTTCTGCGACTTGGCTGATATGTTCTTTTCATGCTAACTCCTTAATACGACAACTACTCACGTCTTTATTCCAAAATACGAGTTGCGTAAATAAACATCATGCATCCAGTAAAGTCAAGTGGTTGAAATATATCTAAATCTATTGTTATATCCCGTTAGCTAAAACGGGCGGGATTCGTGCAAACTATTATAAATGATGAAAATACTATAAATACATTCTCGGATCAGAATTTCTGGCAACAAGTGAAGCATAATCTGACGCAAAAAAATGCCAGTAATAAATTATTACAAACCTGGTTTGAGCCAACGGTCTTGGTTGAAACCATTAATAAGGATCAGGGGAAATGCTTTCGATTGGGAGTACCCAATGAACTCCATAAATATTGGATTCAAGAAAATTTTCTAGATAAAATTTCTGAGGAAATCTCGAATTTATACTCAAAGCCATTTTTATTGGAGCTTGTGGTTACCAACGAACAATTGGCTTACTCACAAAACGTGGAATCACAAGACACTCTGTTTAAAGAGCAGGTGCACCATAAAGAAACACAAGAAACAGGCGGTATTTCTAAGCGCTTTGCCAATCTTAATCCCGACTATTTATTTAATACTTTTGTGGTGGGACGTAATAACGAATTTGCCCATGCAGCTTGTTACAACATTGCTGACAATCCTGGCAAACAATTGGAATACAACCCTCTATTTATATGTGGTCCTACTGGCATGGGTAAAACCCATTTGTTGAATGCCGTGGGTAACCATATTCTACAAAGATATCCACAATTAAAAATTAATTATTTTTCCGCTGAGCGCTTTTTAAATGAATGTATTAATGCCATCCGTTTTAAAGATATGGATCGCTTTCGCAAAAACTATCGAGAAGGCTACGACATTCTTTTGGTCGATGATGTCCAAATTCTGGGCAGAGGTGAGTCGGTACAAGAAGAATTCTTCTATCTACTCGATCATTTTATTGGGCAAAACAAGCAGGTGGTTGTTGCCTCTGATAGAATGCCTAAGGATATTCATGGATTGGCTGATAGAATCCGCACACGTTTGGAGTGGGGGGTAATCGCCGACATCCAAATGCCTGATTATGAAACAAGAGTTGCGATATTGCGCTATAAAGCAGAGCAAAGACAAATCAAATTGCCCGAGGACGTAATCCACTTTATCGCTAAAATCTCCAAACGCTCCATACGGGAATTAGAAGGTAATTTAAATAAGTTAAAAATGTATACAGAACTACAAGGACTGCCCATCGGCTATGATTTGGCTAGGCAAGTTTTGAGTACTCACAATATTGAAGGCAATGCTTTGACTATTCAGGATATCCAAAAACTTGTCGCGGATCACTTTAATGTCCGTATTAATGATTTAAAGTCCTCCAACCGCAGCAAACCTTTGGTTACAGCAAGACAGGTATCCATGTTTTTGGTGAAAAATCATATGGACAAATCATTGCAGGATATTGGACGCGCTTTTGGCGGCAAAGATCACTCCACCGTGATCAATGCCATCCGAAAAATCAACTCTCAACTAGAGAAAAATTTGGATTTAAGAAAAGATATCGAAGAGTTAGAAACCAGAATTCACAATTTAACAGGGGTGTGAATGTTGATCGTGGATAAAGTAGTGGAAAAGCTAGTGTACATACTTGTTAGTTGCGTTAACCACAATATCCACGGTTTTTATCACATTTTAGATAACAGAGTTTTTTTAAAAAAATATTTTAATATTAGTAGTTTAGCGACTTATCCAGATATTCACACACCTACTACTACTACTAGTATATATATATAGAAAGTAATAGAAATAAGGGATGTATAAATGAGAATAGAAATAGAAAAAACGGATTTAATAAAATTATTATCAAAGACACAAAATATTGTAGAAAAAAGAAATACTATGCCAGTATTGGTAAATGTTCTTTTAGAAGCAAAGGACTCTCGCTTAAAAGTTTTTGCAACCGATTTAGAAGTAAGTCTAACGGATGAAGCAAATTGCCAGGTATTGGAAGAAGGAAGTGTTGCAGTAAGTGCGAAAAGTTTATTTGATATCATCAAGGAACTGCCAGATAATTATATATCTCTTCACAAAAAAGAAAATAATTGGTTAGAAGTGAAGCAGAATAAATCGATATTTAATATTGTTGGTATTTCGGCAGAAGAGTACCCAGTATTTCCAACATATCGCACAAAGGAATTTACTAAAATTAGCGCTGAGGTTCTTAAGGATATGATCGAAAAAACAATTTACAGCGTATCTAACGATGAAACTCGTTATCACTTGAATGGAGTATATTTTGAAAATGTTTCGGATGCCGAAGAACCACAATTAAGAATGGTATCTACAGATGGTCACCGTTTAGCTATGGTGGAGCGAAAAACAAATTCTTCTAATAAAATTGCGCCCACCCAAGGAGTCATTATTCCCAGAAAAGGCCTAAATGAGATTCGCAAAATTTTGGATCAAACAACCGATGTGGAGATGGCTATTGAGGGTTCACAATTGATAGTTAAATGTGACAACACAGTTTTAATGATTCGCTTAATTGAAGGTAAATATCCAAATTACAAAACTTTGATTCCAAAGACTTTATCTCGCCATATACGAGTTTCTAAAGATACATTGTTATCATCTTTGAAACGAGTGTCTCTATTATCAAATCAAAAATCCAAAGGGATTACTTTGAATATCCAAAACTCCATGATGGAGATATCTTCTAATAATCCTGATCTTGGTGACGCAAAAGAGGAAATCGAGATAGATTATAAAGGCGAGAATATGAAAATCGGTTTTAATGCAAAGTATTTGATGGATGTTCTTAGCAATATTGATACAGAACAGGTAGAGATTGAGTTAAATGATTTGGTTTCTCCGGCGCTATTACATCCAAGTGAAGACCGAAATTATCGTTGTGTTGTAATGCCAATGCGATTTTAATGTTCTTTGATACCTTACGACTTTATCAATTTCGTAATTTACAACAGCAAGAACTACACTTTGCAAAGGGCCCTAATATTTTGGTTGGGCCCAATGGTCAGGGTAAGTCGAACTTCATAGAAGCACTGATATATTTAATTAGCGGAAAATCCTTTCGTCCCTTTAAAACCGAGCATCTATTAGCTAAAGATCATGTGGATAAACTTGTTTATGTATGTGCAAATGTGGATGAAAAAGATAAGTATGAATTAAAAATAGAAAGCCGAGCGAAAATAACAAAAAATAATAAAAATTATTCATGGGCAAAAGCAGTTAAGGATTTGCCTTATGTTTTATTTAGTCCGGAATCTTTGAATGCGATCAAAGCTAGCTCCCAAGAAAGACGGGCACTAATTGATCAAAGCCTTGTTCTATTAAATCCAGAAAACCAAGCCTTAATAAAAAATTACCAGAAGGTTCTAAGACAGAGAAATCGTATTTTGAGTGATCGGAAAAACGAAAAGCTAAGTATAAAACAGGGAGATGCTTTGCTGGATAGTATAAACCCGAGTTTTTTTGATTTAGCAGAGGAATTGATGTGGCAAAGATTGGATTTATTAAAAAAAATTGGCCCAATATTTTCCTTTGTCTGCAAAGAAATCATGGCGGACAAAAATGTGGAAATAGCTGTGGATTATGTGACTAGCGAACAAAAATTGAACGAATGGCAGAGAGCAGATTTAAGACCATATTTGGAAAAAAGAGCCGCAACTTTAGTAACAGCCGAAAAAGCCTCTGGGCTTAGTCTGGTGGGGCCTCATAAGCACGATATATACTTTCAGTTGAATTCTTATGACTCACGATATTATTGCTCACAGGGTCAGCAAAGAGCCATCATATTATCTTTCAAAATGGCAAAAATCATGTATTATAAGAGAACTTTTGGCCGCTGGCCCTTTTTGTTTTTGGACGATGTTTTGTCAGAATTGGATGCTCAAAAAAGAGATCATCTAATTCGTTTTTTAAAAGAAAGCGAAGGGCAAGCATTTATTACCACAACAGATCTTTCTTTTTCGCAAGATTTGTTGGAGTTGGGCGGCAGAGTGTTTGAAGTGAGTGAGGGTAAAGTTTTGCCAGAAAAAAATGAGGTTGTGTAAGTGTCTCAACAAGATATCGCGGCGGATGCCAATAAAGATCTAAAAGATTATAGCGCAGATTCCATTCAGGTTCTAGAAGGTTTACAAGCAGTTCGCAAGCGTCCAGGTATGTACATAGGGGATACTACTGCTAAAGGCTACCATCATTTAGTTTGGGAAATCGTAGATAACTCCGTAGATGAAGCCTTAGCAGGACATTGTTCGCATATAAAAATCACCGTACATGCCGATGAATCCATAACCGTAGAAGATAATGGTCGAGGCATACCTGTGGATGAACACTCTTCGGGTAAAACCGCTTTAGAAGTTGTAATGACGGTTCTTCATGCCGGTGGTAAATTTGATGGAGGATCCTACAAAGTTTCCGGTGGTTTGCATGGAGTGGGCGTATCGGTAGTAAATGCCTTATCTAGCCGGCTTAAAGTCGAAGTAAAAAGAAATGGAAAAGTATACACACAAGCATATGTTCGAGGTGTTCCTGAAGGACCGGTGGAAGAAACAGGTGAATCCGAAAAATCTGGAACTAAGGTTACTTTCAAGCCAGACACACAAATCTTTCAAGATACTTCGATAAGTTATAGTTACGAAACCTTATCAAAGCGAATTCGTGAAATGGCCTTTTTAAATAAGGGGCTTCGAATTACATTGCAAGATGATCGCAACGGTAAAAAAGATGACTTTCAATTTTCTGAAGGTATATCAGAGTTTGTTACCTATTTAAATTCGGCACGTAAAACTTTTCATGATGTTATTTACTTTTCTGGGTCAAAAGATGAAGTAGATGTGGAAATAGCAATGCAATGGAATGATTCGTACTCAGAATCAATTCATACCTACTGTAATAACATTAACACTATTGAAGGCGGGACTCACTTAGTTGGATTTCGTACTGCATTGACTCGCTCAGCAAATTCTTATGCTAATAGTAAAAAACTATTAAAAGATTTAAAAAACACAAATCTTGATGGGGACGACATTCGTGAAGGTTTGTCAGCAGTAATTTCTGTTAAGGTTAGAGAGCCGCAATTTGAAGGGCAAACCAAAACCAAACTAGGAAATAACGAGGTTAAGGGAATAGTAGAAGCCCTAGTAAATGAAAAATTAAGTGATTGGATGGATCGAAATCCTGGTCCGAGTAAAACCATTATTGGAAAGTGTGTAGAAGCTGCTCGCGCTAGAATAGCGGCACGTAAAGCAAGAGAGCTTACGCGCAGAAAATCGGCTTTAGATAGTGGCGGGCTTCCTGGAAAGATGGCTGACTGCCAAGAAAAAGACCCTTCTCTTTGCGAGTTGTATTTGGTTGAGGGTGACTCGGCAGGAGGAAGTGCGAAACAAGCACGTGATCGTAGAACACAAGCGGTTCTTCCTCTAAAGGGGAAAATCTTAAATGTGGAAAAAGCTCGCTTTGATAAGATTTTATCAAACGATGAAATCAAGATGATGGTTTCAGCTTTGGGCACAGGCTTAGGTAAAGATAATGTGAATCCCGACAAAATTCGTTATCACAAAATTATTATCATGACGGATGCCGATGTTGATGGTTCGCACATACGTACATTGTTATTAACATTCTTCTATCGTCAATTACCTAGTGTTGTAGAAAAAGGATATGTATATATTGCGCAGCCACCTTTGTATCGAATTAAGAAGGGCAAGCAAGAAACATATATAAAAGGCGAAAGAGAATTAACTGAGTTCTTGTTGAATAACTCTGTATCCAATATTGAAATCACCAATCAAGAATTATCCAATGAAGAAATTAAATCCCTGATATTAGCGATTGAAAAATATAAAAAGTATGTGGATTCGTTAAGCATTAAATTTAATCCATCGATTATTAAATATATTCTTACTAGCGGAATAGACTTACAGAAAACATTAAAAGATAAGAATAAAATAACCGAAGATTTTGATAAAATAGTTTCTCTTGTAAATGAAGATGCTCGAGATGGGCTTAGTAATGCTTCCTATACTTTGACGGAAGACAAGGAAACCAACTCTTATACAGTAGAATTTGTTTTCGATAAATATGCTGCTAGAACTACGAATTTATTTGATCATGAAGAAGTAAGTTCATCCGAATTTAAAGAATTGTATGAATATTGGGAGCGAATCACGAGCTTAGCAAAAGCTCCTATTGAAATAAATTTTAATAATAAGCATGAAGCTTTTAATGACTTTGAAGCCTTCTATCATTTTGTTATCGATGAAAGTAAAAAAGGTTTATATATCCAGCGCTATAAGGGATTAGGTGAAATGAATCCAGAGCAATTATGGGAAACCACATTAAACCCAGAAAATAGAACTTTGCTTCAAGTTGGAATAACCGACGCCATTGCTGCAGATGAGACTTTTAGTGTGCTAATGGGGGAACAGGTTGAGCCCCGTCGAAAGTTTATTGAAGACAATGCATTACAAGCAAAAGAACTAGATGTGTAGGTAGTTTGATATGACTGAGACAAAACCAGAAATTTTTAATACGGTAGAAATTTCCAAAGAAATGAAAGAAGCATACCTGCAATATTCCATGAGTGTAATTGTAGGTAGGGCATTACCAGATGTTCGTGATGGCTTAAAGCCCGTACACCGCCGAGTCTTGTTTGCAATGTCTGAGCTGGGGAACTACCACAATAAGCCGTATAAAAAATCAGCCCGTGTGGTTGGTGATACTATAGGTAAATATCATCCACATGGTGATACTGCTGTTTATGATACCATTGTTCGCATGGCCCAAGATTTTTCACTTCGCTACCCATTAGCGGATGGCCAGGGAAACTTTGGCTCCATTGACGGAGATACAGCGGCAGCTATGCGTTACACAGAAGTTCGTATGGCGAAGTTATCTGAGGAATTATTAGAAGATATCGATAAGGAAACAGTAAGCTTCTCTGCAAACTATGATGATTCTTTGATGATCCCGGATGTATTGCCGGCAAAATTTCCTAATCTTTTGATTAACGGCTCCACTGGTATTGCAGTTGGAATGGCAACCAATATTCCTCCGCATAATTTGACGGAAGTGTGTAAAGCCGTCATTCAATTGATTAGTGATCCAGACACAAGCATTGATGATCTAATGGAGATTGTTCAAGGCCCGGATTTTCCAACTTATGGTACTATCGTTGGTAAAAAAGGAATTGTTCAGGCTTATAAAAAAGGCCGCGGAATCATCACTGTAAAAGCTGTGGCGGAGATAGTAGAGTCCAAAAAAGATAGAGAACAAATCATTGTCAGTGAAATCCCTTATCAGGTGAATAAGGCTCGACTAATTGAGAATATAGCTTCACTAGTAAGTGATAAAAAAATTGAGGGCATTTCTGATATACGTGATGAATCTTCTAGAGAAGGCATCCGTATAGTTATTGATATCAAGAAAAATGATAGTGCTAATATAGTATTAAATAGACTCTATAAATATACGCAAATGCAAGTTAGCTACGGCATTATAATGTTAGCACTAGATGCTGAAGGCAAGCCACAAACCTATGATTTAAAAGGTGTTTTAGAAGCATTTACAGATCATCGCCGAGATGTTGTTACCAAACGTTGTATTTTTGAATTAAAAAAAGCAGAGGCAAGAGCACATATTTTAGAGGGGCTTAAAAAGGCATTAGATAATATTGATGATATTATTACGATGATTAAAGGCAGCAAAGAGCCGGCCATTGCAAAAGCCAATTTAATGCAATCCTACCAATTCTCTGAAAAGCAAGCCCAAGCAATCCTTGATATGCGTCTACATAGATTAACGGGTTTAGAGAGAGACAAAATCCTAAATGAACTTAAAGAAGTTCTATCAAAAATGGATTGGCTAAAAAAGGTTTTATCAGACGTAAACGAAATAAATAAAATCATTGTTGAAGAGCTAAATGATATAATTGAAAAATATGGTGATGAAAGACGTACAAGAATTGAGGCTTCAGAAGATGAAGAGCTTGATGATGAGGATTTGATTACCAAAGAAGATATGGTGGTTACGCTTTCAAAATCTGGTTATATCAAGCGTATTCCAACTAGAGAGTATCGAGAGCAAAAACGAGGTGGTAGAGGTCTTAAAGGTATGCAGACCAAAGAAGAAGATATGGTTAAAAGTATCTTCGCTACAGACACTCATACAACACTTATGGTTTTTACTGATCGAGGAAAGGCTTTTTGGGTAAAAGTTCATAGACTACCTCTTGGATCAAGAACATCAAAGGGTAGGGCGATAAATAATTTTGTTCAACTTACTAGTGGCGAACAAGTAATGGCAATTATGCCAGTAAAAGAATTTGATGAAGATAAAAATCTAGTGTTCATCACTAAAAAAGGCATAGTTAAGAAAACACAATTAAAGCTATTTAAGCGTCCAAAAACATCGGGCCTGATAGCGCTTAGCACGGATTTAGATGATTCGTTGGTTTGTGTAGATATTAGCTCTGGTGAAGATGATATTTTTATAACTACCAAACGAGGGATGAGTATTCGTTTTGATGAATCCAATGTTCGAGCAATGGGTAGAACAGCTAGAGGAGTAAAAGGCATAACTTTGGCTGGAGATGATGAGGTTGTTGGAGCCAGCGTACTCTACAAAGACTCACAGGCATCCGTATTGATCGTAACTAGTAATGGTTTTGGCAAAAGGGTTCCTGCTGATGAATATCGAGCACAATCCAGAGGCGGCGTAGGTCTTATTACGCAAAAAACCAATGCGAAGATTGGAACCGTTGTTGGTACGCGAACAGTAAACGATCATGATTCGCTCATACTAACTACAGATCATGGCATGACTCTTAGAACGGATTGCCAGGGTATATCCAAAATCGGCCGAAATACTATGGGTGTTCGACTTTTTAAAGTAAAAGACAATGAAAATGTTGTAGATATGGCTATCATTCCAGGAACAGCGGAAACAGCGGATGATATAGATGAAGCAACTTAAATATTTAATCGTTGTTCTATTTATCTCTTGTGGTTTTTCGTCCGTACAAATAGAGATTCAGCGCGGCGAAAAGGCAGAGGAAAGCCAAGATTATAAAGTAGCAGCCAAACATTTTAGCCGAGCCATGAAAAGGGAGCCAGGTACAACCGAGGCTTATTACGCAGCTAAAAAACTAGCCAATATCGCCTTGATACATCTTGATGATATTGAGATTGCCAATCGGGCTCTAAACTATATCATTCTCAATACTACCAATATCGAGGACAAAAAGTCCGCCCTAGAGAGAAAAGCAAAAATTCAATATGAAAAAATTAGAAATTACGAGCAAGCGATAATAGAGTTTCAACGCTTTTTACAGCTAGAAAAAAGAATCGAAAAAAGAATCGAAATTCAGTATTTGATTGCTCATTCATATTTTTACATGAATCGTTTGTTTCAAGCGGAACAAGAATTAGAAGAAATATTTAAAGTAGAAAAAAATAAAAAAACTCGAGAATACATATTTCGCGCTAGAATGATGCAAGCAAATATTTATCATGCGCAAAAAAAATACGAAGAAGCTGCAAGCGCCTATCGCAATATCATTGATACATTTCCTAAGCTTTCTTTAAACCAAAAAGTATGGATGAACTTAAGTGTTTGTCTGGAGGATATGAAAAAGTTTAAAGATGCCATTGCCCTTTTGGAGAGTGTAGATTTAGAGAAAAATGAAAAGGTCTTTGTGAAACAGAGAATTTCTCGTTTGAAGGATCGTTTAGAAAAAGAGCCGGGCGCAAAAGGTTTGCGTCGATGATGCGTCAATATGCTCTATTTTTAGGCTTAGGAATGGAGCTGGCAGGCTTAATTGTGGTTTTTCTATTCTTAGGAAGAGAGTTGGATGACTGGCTTCAGTGGCAGGGAATAGGCATTGCTATTAGTGTAGGCATAGCCATGGCCATATGGATTTTTCATTTAAGCATTGCTATGAAGCGATTAGGGAAAACAGAAAAAGATGGTGAATGATTTAGAAAAAACCAAATATTTTAAGATCTTAATCCCTCTATCATGTCTTATGAGTTTCGTTATCTATATGCTTATAAATGCTCATTATGGCAGTGAGCAAGCCCTTAGCTATTTGTGCGGAGCAGGGCTAAGTCTAGTAAATATCGTGGCTTTGGCTTATGTGTTAAAAATTTTGTTTGCTCAGAAATCAGTTGCATGGGCTGTGGTGCTTATTGTATCTAAATACCCAATTTTAGGGTTAATTATCCTGTATTTAGCTCAAAAAGCTTGGTTTTATACACTTTATTTTTGTGCCGGCTTTGGGAGCATTTTAATCGTCGCAATTTTGGTTGCGGCATTTAGTAAGTTAAAGGTTAAAGCGGATGCGAATTCATAGCTTATCTCTCTCCCTAACAATTTTATTGTTACCGAAAATATCTTTGGCTGCAGGTGGACTGGTTCATTTTAATTGGACGCAGTTATTTCCATTTGTAAATTATGAAACCATCCCGGTTGCTACAGCCGCCTTAGCCGCCTTTGTTTTAATTGTCTTTAGTTTGATTGCCAGAGCCGCACTTCCTTCAAGTGCTGAGGACATTCGCCCGGCCGGCAGTTTTTCTGTTAGAGGTTTTTCGGAATCTTTGGTCGATTTTATCATGTACTTAAATGATATGGTGGTGGGTGAGAAGCACCGAAAGTTTATTCCACTTTTTGGAGCTATTTTTGTATACGTATTTTTTAATAATATACTGGGTCTTTTCCCGGGAATGACTCCTGCTACAGATAACTATAATACAACGTTAGCCATCGGTATTTTTTCATTTGTTATGTACAATTATTTTGGATTGAAAGAGCATGGCATTGCTTATTTAAAACATTTTTTAGGTCCCGTTGTATGGTTGGCATGGTTAATGTTGCCAATCGAGCTAATTTCTCACTTAGTACGCCCCTTGAGTTTGGGTTTACGTCTAATGGGGAATATGCAGGGTGACCATACGGTATTAGGTATATTTTTGGATCTTACTCCATATCTAGTGCCAGTTGTATTTTATGGAATAGGAACGTTTGTATGTTTCATGCAAGCATTTGTTTTTACATTATTATCTATGGTTTATGTAAGCATGGCCATAGCTCATGATCACTAAAGGGAGACGACGATGAGAAAATACATTTTATCTGCACTGTTGATGTTGGTAGCTGTACCTGCTTTTGCACAAGGAAACGAAAGTGGTTCCTACGGTATCGCGCTAGCAATTGGTTTAATTATGAGTATTGCCCCATTAGGTGGTGCTATAGGCCAAGCTATTGCTGCACAATCAGCATTAGGTGGGATCGCTAGAAACCCAGCTGCACAGCCCAAACTATTCGTACCAATGATTATTGCTCTAGCTCTTATTGAATCACTTGTGATCTATGCACTTGTGATTGCATTCCAGCTTGTAGGAAAGTTGTAATTTCTCAACTTACAATTAAGTAATAAGGCTCACTTTGTGGGCCTTTTTTTTATGATAATAGAAACTCAAAATCTTCTTGGCTAAGACTGCTAGATGATTTGGTGATGTCTTTTTCTGATTCCACATCCTGAAAGAGTGCATTGAAATGCGAAGATTTCTTTTCTTTTAAAAACTCTATCTTTTCTTCTACGGATTCTTCCATTAAGTAGCGATATACCTGTACATGCTTTTCCTGACCAATTCGATGTACACGGTCTGTTGCTTGGTTTTCTACCGCCGGATTCCACCAAGGCTCCATATGAAAGACATAGGAAGCTTTCGTTAAGTTAAGGCCAACACCACCTGTTTTTAATGTCATGCATAGCACAGCGCCCTCTTCTAGGTTGTTAAATTCTGTAAGGGTTTCCTCACGCTTTTGTTTCGACATTCTGCCATCTATAGAATAAACAGGAATTTTCATGGCTTTTAGAGTCGAAATAATCTTTTCCAAAGAAGGTATGAACTGAGTAAAAACAATGGCGCTTTCCCCACTATCCACGATGGATTCCAAACTATCTTTTAATAAAGCAATTTTAGGGGGCATTTCATTATAATTAACTCCAGGAATCGAATTGGGGTTGGAGCAAACTTGCCGTAGTCTTAATAGTGCAGTTAGCATAATCATCTGCGATTTAGCTTGTCCCACCTCTTGAATGGAGTCCTTGATTTTTTGATTCCAAGACAAGGCAACATCCCTATAAATTTTCTTTTGCTCCTCGGTAAAGGGGATACGCATAACGGTAATAGTTTTCTCAGGCAATTCCTTTAAAATCTCTTTCTTAGTTCTACGTAAAACCAGTGGGCGGATCTTAGCTTTTAAATAATCCATATCCGATTTTTTTATTACTAATGGACTAATAAAGGATTTTTTGTAGTCATTGTAATCACCAAGAGAGCCAGGTACAACCGTATCAAGCAGGGAATAAAATTCTCCCAAGTGATTTTCTAAAGGTGTACCGCTTAAACAAATTTTAAACTTAGCATCGACATTTCTAGCGGCCACAGCTCGTTTGGTTACTATGTTCTTTATGTTTTGCGCTTCATCGTAAATATGTACGTTCCAAGAAAACCGAGGATAAAAATCAGAATGTTCTGTTAGAAGCCCATAGGTAGTCACCAGTACGCAGCCCTGTTTACTATTTAACTTATCTTCAAGCTCGGGTTTGTCTTTTGCACTAAAAGAATAAATAGGAAGCTTAGGAGTAAATTTTTCGCCCTCTGCTTTCCAGTTGTATACTAGGGAAGTGGGCACAACGATAAGCACATTGCCAAGATCGCCTTCTTCACGAAGTGATTCTAGAAATGATAGGGTCTGAATGGTTTTCCCCAGACCCATATCATCTGCAAGAATTCCGCCTAAGCGCAATTGGTAAAGATCCTGCAGCCAGCGCAAGCCACTTAACTGATAGGGCTTCAATTCACCTTGTATGTGGGGTGACAATTTTGGTTCACGGTGCTTATCAGACAATGAATCATAAAAGGCACAAATTTCCTGCCACTCTTTACTTCCACTAATGTCCACACCTAAAGCTCGAAGTGCTAATAACTCAAGGGTGGAACTTTTAGGGAGCTCATATAGGCTTTTTTGCGTTTTGCTAGATTTATTTTGCTCCTTTTTCTGTGCAATTTTTTTCCAGAATCTTTCCAAGGCTTTTACCGAAGGCATATCTTTTTGTTTTAAAACATAAACCTTTCCGTTATGTTCTAGCCAGCCGCCTTGGGTAAAATCTATAGCGGCCTCCACATCAACCTCTTCGCCGCGCAAGAAAAACTTAGGGTGTAATGCAAACCAATCCATCTTTTGTTTGTCTTCGCCACCTTCTTCTTGGTTGGACACGTTGAACTGCCAAGAAAAATCATCAGTATCTAAAGTTTCTAGTTCTTTGCCATTCAAAAACAAAGTCCATCCGTATTCTTTTAATGTAAACAAAGACTGTATCCGAACATGTTTTTTTAAGCTTTTGGAATAAGTAGAGTATTTGGCAATTTTATCGTTTATACTTAGGTCTTCGATGTCTTTTAGAGTGCTTAGTTCCCAGTCCTTTTCATTTTCAAGATTAGCAGTAAAAGGGAAAAAGTCTCCGCGAGATTTTTTGAATAAATCACCATCGCTTTGAATTAAAATATCATCTAGTATGGTCAAAAATAATTGAGCCCAGGCTTTTTTTGCGTCAATGAACTTGTATTCACTATCCTCAGTAAAAATGGATACAGTGCCATCTTCAAATTCTTGGAAAATGCGGTAGAAGTTGGCGATAAGCGTATTACAAATGTTTTTAGATACTAAAAACTTTAAATTGTCCTCAGCCCTTATACCCTCAGTTAGATTCACTGCTTTACCTAGGGTGATAAAAAGGTCCTCTAAAAAGTCTTCGGGGCTCTTTCCTTTTGGATCAAGAAGATAGTGCAAAATATTATAAATATAAAGAGAATACAAACCGGTGTGTTTGGCAAACTTTAGATCGCGACTTCTTTTAGTTCCTCTTCGATCCGTAATATGGTTTTCGTTTTCAAAAAGGTAACGGAAGCCATATTCAAAACCTTGAATAATATGATGAGCCAAAAAACCAAAATTAAAAATCAAATTGTCTTTGTATGAAAGAGCAACGGAGTATTGGTTTGATTTTGATATATAAAGGTGAAATCTAAATTCCTCTTTGGGTATTTCTTTAACATCAAAGTTAAGGCTGTAGTCTAAGAAAGGGTATTCTTTTTGTTTTTCTGCTAAAAACTGCGTTACGAATTGGATGGTTTCATGGGATGCCAAAGGAATTTCTAATACATAGTCCGGTATATTGATTTCTGCTTTATGTACATCACTATCATTTTTGTGTTGCAGCTCATGAAGGAAGTCTTGAAAATCCCGCAAAAACAAAGACAGTGGGTTAAAAAATAATAAATCTTCATCTTTGCGCCATTCAAAGTTTTTAAAACAAACCGTGTTATCTCGATTTAAATTTAAAACTAGTTTTCCAGCTCCTAAAATCTCTTTTTCTTGCTTTTCCCCAGATATCCATCGCATTTTAAGGTGCAGTTTATCTTTCATTGAATTTTTATAGAAAAGAATACGTTTGATTTTGTGGAAAGGTATTTCTTTTATTGCAGAATAAGAAATTTCTGGAACTAAGCCAAAATACAAATCCAAACGTCGATTTATGACAAGCTTCTGAGCGTTTTTAAGTATTTTTAATAGTACATATTCAATATCACCATATTTAAGAGGAAAGGAAATGGATGGACTGGTCCAATAAAATTCTTTCAGCTCAACGGAGTTGTCGTATACACCGCGAACCACTGGCAGTAATTCTGGGTTTACTAAATTGCAATATGGGTGAAAGAAAATATCAGTTACACTTAAGACTTTGTTGTCAGAAAAAAGATAGTAAACATTCAGGCCAAGAATTTCGATTGCATCTCGAATGCGCCCTTGCGTGAAATCACCAGATCGGTTTTGCAGCACAGACGGCAACTCATTCAGGCGAATATAGTCGTGCTGAAACTGAAACTGCAGTTCATTTTCTTCTCGTATATCAAATCGTTGCAAATCCGATTCACTGCTGTCTAAATTAGCAGAGGGTTTGCAGACTTGTAAAATTATAGCTTTTAACTTTACATCCATAGGCTTTTCGCAAAGGGTAATCATAACGGATTTTTTATTAAAATCATAGTCTATAGAAATCTTTACTGCTAATCGCCATAGGGCTTTTTATTTAGACATTTTATCAAATTTGTGACAGGCTAAGTTGCTAGAATTTCTCAAAAACTATAAAGAGGTGTGAATGAAAATCTTGGTTTGCATTAAGCAAGTTCCTGATACAACCGCAAAAATTAGTATAAAAGCAGATAAACAAGGGGTCGAGACCAACGGAATTAAGTGGGTTATGAATCCATACGATGAATTTGCCGTGGAAGAGGCCATAAAATTAAAAGAAGCTAACGCGGGCTCTACCTTAAGCGTTATTACAGTCGGGCCTAAAGCAAGAGCTGTGGAGGCCCTTAGAACGGCATTAGCAATGGGTGCTGACGATGCCATAATGGTAGATGCAGAAGAAAATGTAGACAATCTTTGTACGGCGAAGGCATTGGCTGCAGCCATAGAAAAGGAAGGGCCTTTTGACATGGTTTTTACAGGAAAACTGGCCATCGATGATCAGCAATCAGCTGTTACACAGATGTTGTCGGAGCTTTGTGGCATCCCGCATGCCAATGTGGTGTCAAAGTATACATTTGCTAACGGTAATTCCGAAGTCGAAAGGGAAATAGAAGGCGGCGCTAAAGAAGTCTTAGAGCTGAAGGGCAAGTCTGTGATAGGTGCCAACAAAGGTTTGAATACTCCACGTTATGCAAGTTTACCTGGAATTATGAAAGCAAAAAAGAAGCCGGTAAAAGATTATTCTTTGGCGGATCTAGGCGTGGATGCACAGCAATCGAAGGTTAGTTACAAAGAATTCAGTCTGCCACCTGAGCGGCCCGCAGTAAAAATGATTGAAGGAGAGCCTGCAGGGCAAACAGCATCCCTAGTGTCTCTGTTAAAAGATGAAGCTAAGGTCTTATAGGAGAATTGCAAATGACAATATTGGTTAATGTAGAACAGACAGAAGGAAAAGTAAGAAGCGCTAGCTTAGAATTAATTAGCTTTGCTGCCTCAACAGGAAAGGACGTGGCGGGTATCGTTGTGGGTAGTAGTGCCAAAGCAGCCGCAGAAGAAGCTGGTAGATATGGTTTGCAAAAGGCTTTTGTTTTTGAGGATGCAAATTTAGATCAATACAATTCAGAAAGTCATTTTGCCTGTTTTTCGGAGATAATTGCGGAGCTAAAGCCAAAGATTGTGCTTAGTACGGGAAGTGCTGCAAGTAGGGATTTAATTCCAAAGCTGGCAGCGAAGTTTGATTCAGGTTTTGTTTCGGATGCAGTAGAAATTAACTTATCCGGTGAAGATTTGACTTTAAAAAAGCCAATGTATTCAGGTAAGTGTTTTGCCCAGGCAAGTTTTAAGGATTCTGCCATCCAATTTGTATGCATGCGGCCGAATCAATTGAAAGTTTCAGAGCCCAAAGATGCGAATGTAGACATCACAGAAAAATCAGCGCCTAGCGTTGATTTAAAAACTATAGTCAAAGAAGTGGTTCAAGGTGCATCCAAGCGCTTAGATCTTACGGAAGCAAATATCATTGTTTCTGGAGGGCGCGGCTTAAAAGAAGCAAAGAATTTTGAGCTTCTAGAAAGCCTAGCAGATGTATTGGGAGCAAGCGTTGGTGCTTCTCGTGCCGTAGTAGATGCGGGATGGGTTCCGCACTCTATGCAGGTGGGACAGACGGGTAAAACCGTTGCTCCATCTCTTTATATAGCTTGCGGTATATCGGGCGCCATTCAGCACTTAGCAGGAATGAGCACATCAAAGGTGATCGTAGCCATTAACACCGATCCAGAGGCACCAATTTTTCAAAAGGCTACCTATGGAATTGTGGGTGATGCTCTAGAGATAGTGCCCATGCTAACCGAAGAATTTAAAAAAGTTTTATAAGGTTTGCAGAAAGTGAATAAGAGCCATCTTTTCCTCTTTGGAATAGATCTCATTACCATTCGCATCTAGAAAAAGTTTTTTATAGTGGCCGGTATTCGACATGCCGGCTTTTTTTGTATCATATAAAAACTGGCGCTTCTTCCATTCTTTTGGTGTCTTCTCACCTAAGGGGTAGCCGTTGCAATTAAAATCAAAATCTCTATCTTTATTAATGGCCGGTCCAGCATAATAGCTTTTAGGACGATTCTTTGAAGGGCTAAAAAGGGCACATAAATTGGGTATGGAATTATTATGAAAATATGGCCAACGAGCCCAGATGCCGACAAGTGGTGGCGGAACATAGCCTTCTTGCGGTTTGATTTTGATGCCATATTTTTTTGATATTGCTAAATCATTTAATTGTTTAAGGGAAGCCATACCTTTCCATCTTTGTGGATCACTTCCCACGTTCTTAACCAAGGTTTGCTCGGGATAATCAACAGATTGTGTTTTGTAAATATCAGACCAATGCGTAATGGAGGGATTGTCTAAATCCCAAGTCTTTTGATAATGCCCGTGGCATTTGTAACACTGAGCCTGATTGTATATTTGTTGGCCGAGCTTAGCCTTTTGCAAATCAAAATATTCTTCTCCAAAAAAATCCGTCATATGTGGAGCCTGTGCTCCAAAAACGGCAGTAGTTAGTTCTTCTATTACATTTTGGTTTTGTTCTAACCAGTCCTCTAATTGATAAAGATCGGTTCCTCTGCCAATCTCATTCCAAAGCAGGTTGGTGATAATAGGATTGCCAGATACCACAGAACCATCAAGCAGCCAGCGGTTTTTATATTTTACATTCCACCAAACACCAGGCTTTGAGTCTGCTACATAGTATCGAAGATCTTCATATCTTGGAAAAATAGAATGAATTCTCCTTTTACTTGCATATTCATCTCTAGCTCTTCGACTTAGTGATATTGCTACATGTGCCAACGAAGTGTCTAAACCAATAAAGGAAGGTTCTCTAGCTTCAACATAATTCAAATTATTTTTGGTCCGTCGAATTAGATCGACCTCTTGTGCGCTAGCTCCTGTAAATAGAGAAAAGCTTTTTGGTTCTACAAAATGAAAGAACTGCTTTCCTTTTACGAATAATGAATTGGCTCGCGGAAAGCGATTGGTTAAACCAATAATACGACTACCGAATAGATTGGCCGAGTGGCAAGCAGCACAAGAAAAGGTAAAGCCTTTTGTGTTATTTTGTTCAATTACAGTAAAGCCCATACGATTTTCTTTTTCACTAAAGTCCATGGGCACATAATAAGGACCCTCACCTTCATATAGCGGATAATCATGCAATCCCAACCACCGCGTGATATCATCAAAGCTTTGCACCTTGCTTATATCGGAAACGATTTTGTATAGAATTTCACGGATGGGGTTGTTGTATTCTTGATCTGCCACTCTACGTATTGGTTCGTAAGGCAATAGTAGTCCCGTGATTTTAACGGGGTAATGTAGGGAGTGGATTCTGCCTTGCCGATTGGCGAGGGCAAAATCATGTTCATTTAATTGATAAGGATTGTGCAGGCCATCAACAGGTGTAGGCCTACCCTCTTCCCACAGCTGCTGAGAAAAGCAAAAAAATGAAAAAATAATAAAGAGCAACAAGTATCCCCCCTTGAGCATCATAAGTTAAACATTTCGTTTTCAAAGATGGAAGAAAAAGATTAGTCTAAAAATCACTATGTTTCGTAAATACGTATTGCCGAGACTTATTCATATTTTTTATTTTCTTTTATCTCGATCATGGCGAGTAACGGTGGTGGAGTCGAAAGCCCTAAAAGATGATATTTCTCATAAAAAACCCAGTATATTTGCTATTTGGCATGGTGATGAGCTTGTGATGATCTCTCTTACTCGGCGTTACAATGTTTGCACTCTTACCTCTACCAGTTCGGATGGGGAATTGATGGATTTTGTTTTGCGAAAAATGGGCATGAAAACAGCCAGAGGCTCTTCCTCTAAAAAAGCAATTAGCGGCCTAAAAGCCTTAATTCGTTTGGCTAGAAATGGTTTTACTCCGGTATTTGCAGTGGATGGGCCGCGGGGTCCGTATAAAAAAATTAAGCCAGGAGTCTTCGAAATGGCAAAGTTAACGAAGGCAAATATATATGCGGCTGGGGTGGCGAGTAGCAAGAGCTATGTTTTTGAAAAGGCTTGGAATAAAGCATATTTACCACACTTTTTTGCAAAGGTTGTTATAGTTTGGTCGGAGCCCCTAAAACTCGAGGAGATCAAGGATCCGAGGGAGGACTGGCTAAAGGTCGAGCTGCAAAAAAACTTTGATGCAGCTCAACAGTTGGCGGTGCAACATCTTGCAGAGCAATGCGGCGAATGCTAGCATTTAATAGTGTTTTCAACAGGATAGAGGTCGTTCATGGGTGCATTAAGAAAACTAATTGTTATCGCTTTTATTACAACCATTCCGCATTCCGTTATGGCAAAAGTGGTGGCTAGCGTTGGTTCTAAAAATATAAGCCTTAAAGATTTTCAGCAAAAATATAATGAAATGAAAGAGCGCACCATGGTAAACGTGCCTTCTCAAAAGGACTTCTTACAAGAATTGATTCGCTATGAAATAGGCTTGCAAGAGGCAAAGCGTACGGGAATTCAAAAGGATTCAAAGGTACAGGAGCGATATGAACAGTTGCTCTACCAAGCCTTTTTGGAAAAGCAGCTGGGAGATAAGGTTTCGAAAATTAAAGTAACGGAATCGGATATGAAAAAATATTATCGTAATAATCCTGAGATACGCGCCTCTCATATCCTTATTGAAGTTCCCCCAAATGCTACGGCGGCGCAAAGAAGCGCAGCACGTAAGCGCGCAAATGATATATTACAAGAAGTTAAAAAATCAAAAAAGCCCTTTGAGGAGCTAGTTACCTTGTATACAGACGATTCCATTACTAAGCGCAGTGGTGGTGATATAGGGTGGCAGACAAGACTAACAATAACTCCAGCTTTTTATAATGCGGCTAACCGTTTAAAAGAAGGCCAAATCGGTGGTCCTGTGGAAACCATTTATGGTTACCACATTATTAAATTGGTGGATCGCAACCCTTATCAAAAAGCAAATAAGCGGCAGCTCCGCCAGGTTGTTTTTGAGATTAAACGCAAAGAACTTTTTGATGCTCTGTTCTCAAAGCTAAGCAAAAAATACCCAGTAAAAGTAAACACAAAACTATTAAATTAATAGCCAAAATGAGGCAATAAACTTACAATAGCCACATGAGACTTTTGTGCCTTTTTGTATTAGTGTTTAGCGTGCTTGCGTGTACCGCAGAGCGCGTGAAAAAACAAAGTATCGTAAAAGTAAATAATTTAGAATTGAGTGTTCAAGATTATGCCGAGCAATTAACCGAGCATATGCATGGCAAAGATATTGCGATCATCAAAAACACGGACGCGTTTAAGAAAGCTAAAAATAAAATCATAGCGGACTTTATTTCCCATGCAATCATCCAAGATTATGCAAATAAAAATAGTATTGAGGTTAGTGAAGAAGAGCTGCTTAAGGAAATTCAAGGCTATCGAAGCAATTATCCTGATGACATAAGCTTTCGAGCTGTTTTAGCGGAGGAAGGAATTGCTTTTGAAAGATGGAAAGAAAAAACTAGAAACTCTCTTTTAGAAAGAAAAGTTTATTTGGACGTCAGTAAAGATTATGAAGTTCCAACAGAAAATGAGCTTAAGGCGTATTACAGAGACAACCGAAAAGATTTTTACCGCAAGACTCAATACAAAATTAAGCAAATTGTATTATCCAAAAGTATAGATGCAGAGAACCTTTATAAAATAATTGCCAAAAAAGGTAGTTTTGAAAAGTTAGCCAAAGAATATTCCATAGGAGCTGAGGCAAGTAATGGCGGACTTTTGGGTTGGGTAGAACGAGGAGTGTCTTCCATTTTTGATGAAGCTTCAAAGCTACCCATAAGAAAACCCACAAAACCCATAAAAAGCGATTTTGGCTATCACATTGTCATGGTAGATGGTAGAAGACCGGCGCGTTATCTAAGCTTCTCAGAGGTAGAGGCGCAAATTAAGGAAGAATTCATTGATGAGAGACGGCAAAAGATCTATAGTTCATGGTTCGAAGAGCAAAAAAAGCAGGCAAAAGTATACGTCAACGAGGAACTGCTAGCTTCGATAACAATAGATTTAAAACAATGATGAAAAGTATCCTAACCTTCATATTATTGCCTTTGTTTTTGCAAGCTGAGATCGTAGATCAGATCGTAGCGATTGTGGATGATGGTATCATCACGCAATCGGATTATAACGAATATCGACAGAAATTAAAGGCAGGAAAGATACAGGATGATTTGTTTCAAATAGACGCCAAAGAATTGTTGGCATCTAGAGAGCGCTTATTGCAGCAGCTGGTAGACGAGAAAATCTTAGAAAACGAAATCAAACGAAACAACTTAGAAGTAACAAAAGAAGCGGTTGAAGAGGAAATTCAAAAAATTCTAAGAAGAAATCAAATCAATAAGGCGCAATTGAAGGAAGCACTAAAAAGCGAAGGCACGAATTATACTGATTATTACGATTTTATAAAAAAACGCTTGGAGAGACAAAAAATCATACAACAGTCTGTAACCTCAAAAGTAAGAATATCGGATGACGATGTTGAACAGTACTATTTAAAGAAATTCGGTAAAGACATGGACAACTCATTTGAGTATAGCCTTTCTCATATATTGGTAGGCTCAAAAAAAGAGGCCGAGTCCGTTTATCAGGCTTTAATCGGTGGGCAAGATTTTGTTGCGGCAGCAAACCAGTATAGTAAAGACAATAATTATTCCAGCGGTGGTTTTTTAGGAAAATTTAAAAGTGGTGAAATGTCTACAGCCATTGAAAAAGCCGTAAAATCATTAGATGCGGGAGAGTTTTCTGGCCCAGTAAAAACGGCTGCCGGCTTCCATATCTTTAAGGTAAATGAGAAAAAACTAATTCCCAATGTGGATTTAACAGAAAAGACTCCAGAAATTCGGGCGCTTCTTTCTCGACAAGCCATGAAGGAGCAGTTTCAATTCTGGCTCGAACAAAAACGAAAAGAATCCTATATAAGAATTAATGTTAAATGAAACAACCACTTCGAATTGCCATTACTAGTGGGGATACAGACGGAATAGGTACTGAAGTTGTATCCAAGGCCTTATATCGTTTAAAACCCAAAAAAGGTGTGCAGTATTATTTGTGGCGTTCACCCAAAACTCCCATTGGCCATGTAAGAATGATATCGCGAAACTTTACTCGCGTAAGCTTTGCTAGCTGGCATGAGGCATTGGCCTATGGCTTTCAAAGTGAAAAGGAAATTATAGAAATTGTTAATACAAAGTCCCCGGCGATTTGGGTAGAAGAAGCAGCTATTGCAGCAAACTTCAAACATATAGATGCCATAGCAACGGCTCCATTATCGAAAACCTGTATTCAAAAAGCTGGCCTAAAAGATATAGGCCATACTGATATATTGAAGAGAATTACAAAATCTAAACATGTTTATATGTCCTTTATCGGGGAAGAATTTTCTGTGGTGTTAGCTACGGGACATATACCAATTAAAAAGGTAGAGGCCGCTTGGACGAAAGAAAATCTGGTTCAGGCGATTCGGCAGGCGCAAAAACTACGAAAACATTTGGACAATAAAAGCAAGGCTAAGAATATTGCGGTTTTAGGTTTAAACCCACATGCCGGGGAATCAGGCTTAATTGGTAATGATGCAAAAATTTTTCAACAGGTAAAGCAGAGCTTAAAAAATCCTAAGTGGTTAGATGGATTGTTAATTCCTGATGTTGCATTTTTGCCGGGGAAAAGAAAGAAATACTCTATCTACATTTGTGCCTACCATGATCAGGGGCTTTTGCCATTTAAATCCATACATGGAAGAGAGGGAGGAGTTCATATTAGTTTGGGTCTTCCTTTTGTTCGAACAAGTGTGGATCATGGTACAGCCAAAGATATTTTTGGAAAAAATAAAGCTGATTATAAATCAATGTTAGAAGCGATCCAGTGGGCCGAGCGCTTGGCTAAAAAATAGGAGTAAATATGTGGAACAAGGTAATATTTCGAGAATATGACATTCGAGGTGTTTACAATCAAGATTATGATCTTGCTTTTGCAGAAGAGCTGGGCCGTGCTTATTATCGATTGGCCACAAAAAAACTGGATAAGCAAGACTTAACCATAAGTCTCGGTCACGATGCAAGACACTCTAGTCCTGAGATAATAGCTGCTTTAGCAAAAGGCCTAAAAGAAAGTGGCGCTAAAATCATTCAGTTGAATTTGATAACTACACCAATATCATATTTCTCCACCTTTTATATGCCGAATGTAGACGGTGCCATCATGGTTACAGGTAGTCATAACCCGCCAGAGTACAATGGCTTTAAAATCTCTATTGGCAAAAAAACCATTATGGGTGAGGAAATACAAAATTTAAGACAAATCATCGAGCGACAAGATTATATTTCTGGAGATGGATCAGAAGAGCATTACGATATATTCCCTGAATATGTAGCTCGCTATAAAGAAGAGTTCCGTGATTTATCAGGAATAAAAGTAATAGCGGATTGTGGAAACGGTGTTGCGGGAGTCGTCTTAAGAAAAATGTATGAAGCCTTAAATGTAGACTTGGAAATTCTTTATGAAAAGCCAGACGGTGATTTTCCCAATCACCACCCGGATCCAACAGTGGAATCCAATATGGAGGAATTAAAAAAACAAGTACTAGAAAAAAATGCAGATATAGGAATTGGTTTTGATGGTGATGCGGATCGTCTTGGTGTAATTAGCAATACTGGTCGTTTTTTACTTGGGGATGAAATCATGGCACTCATAACGGGGCAAATTCTTAAAGAGCAGCCGAAAGCCACAATTATTGGTGATGTGAAGTGCTCAGACCGCTTGTACCATTATATTGAGGAGCGAGGGGGCAAAGCCATTATGTGGAAAACCGGGCACTCCTTAATTAAGAATAAGGTCCGTGAGGAAGGAGCCCCCTTTGGCGGCGAGCTAAGCTGCCATTTGTTCTTTGCAGATCGTAATTATGGTTATGATGACTCTTTGTATGCTGGTCTAAGATTGATTGAGCTACTTAAAGTGAGCCATAAATCCATAGAAGATTTATTGAGTGATTATCCGCAAGCCTATACAACTCCTGAAATTCGCTTGGACACCAGTGAGGAAAAAAAGTCTTTAATTGTAGATAAAATAAAAGAGCATTATAAAAGCAAAAAAGATGTAGATCTAAATATGATTGATGGCGTACGAGCTTCATTCTCTGATGGCTGGGCATTAGTTCGCCCCTCCAACACGCAGCCGGTTATTTCCATGCGTTTTGAAGCAGAGAGTGAAGAAGCACTAAAGCGCATACAAGATGAGGCTATGACGATTGTAAATGAATACTTATGATGGAATTCTTGTTAAGGGGGCAAGAGAACATAATTTAAAAAATATATCCCTGGACATACCTAGAAACCAGATCGTGGTGATAACGGGTTTGTCAGGAAGTGGAAAATCGAGCCTTGCTTTTGATACGGTTTATGCCGAGGGGCAAAGGCGTTATTTGGAAGGCCTTTCTGCCTATGCTAGAAATTTCTTAGAGCAATTAAAAAAGCCAGATGTAGATTCCATTACAGGTTTATCTCCAGCAATATCCATTGAGCAAAAAACTACTTCCACCAACCCTAGATCCACTGTTGGTACAATTACCGAGACTTATGATTACCTTCGTTTGTTATTTGCAAAAATTGGCAAGCCCTATTGTCCTAAGTGCAAAATTACCGTTAATGCTATGAGTGAAGAACAAATCATTGACGAGGTAATGTCCTATAAAAAGGGGTCAAAACTTATTTTATTGGCCCCAGTTGCTAGATATAAAAAAGGTGAATTTAAAAAAGAGTTTTTACAGTGGCAAAAAAGTGGTTTTATTCGCGCCATAGTAGATGGTGAGGAGATTGATTTATCAAAGCCACCCAAACTTAAGAAAACCAAAGCTCATAATATAGAATTGGTTGTTGATAAGGTGATTGTCAAAGAGGAGATTCGTCATCGTCTTTCTGAGAGCATAAAAAGAGCCTTACAATTTTCCGGTGGCTTCTTGGATATAAAAGACTTGACCGCAAATAATGAGAGGAGCTTTTCGCAAAAGGCTACTTGCCCTAAATGCAATTTGTCTTTCCCAGAGATTGAGCCACTACTATTTAGCTTTAATTCACCTAAGGGTGCCTGTGAAGAATGTAATGGTATTGGTTCGCTATATTATGAATACGAAGATGAATATGATTACGAAGAGGATGATACGGATGAATTTGGCGCAAGTGTATGCCCTGAATGTGAGGGTAAGCGCTTAAAACCTGAGGCGTTAAATATTCGTATAGGAAAAAACAATATTGCGGACATGGCAGATGCCTCTATTTATGAATTAGAAAAGATGATACAGACTTTGAAACTCAAAGGCAGAGAGAAAATTATATCTGAAAAAATATTGCAACAACTAAATGAAAGACTTGGCTATTTAAATGAGGTGGGTGTTTCTTATTTGACGTTGAATCGATCTGCGCGCACCTTATCTGGCGGGGAATCTCAAAGAATTCGTCTTGCTTCGCAACTTGGTTCTGGATTGCGCGGGGTTCTCTATGTATTGGACGAGCCCAGCATTGGTCTACATCCCAAAGATCATAAGCGTTTGTTAAAAGTTCTTCATACTTTAAAGGAAAAAGGCAATACGATTTTGATGGTGGAGCATGATGAAGAGACCATTCTTACTTCGGATTTGGTTTATGATCTGGGCCCTGGGGCGGGCAAAAATGGTGGGTATTTACTAGCTAAGGGAACACCAAAAGAATTATTCGATATGGAAAAGAGTATCACTGGCCAGTATCTTGCAAAAAAGAAAAAAGTCTTTTGCCCAGAAGAAAAAAGAAAGATCGATAAAAAAAATTGTCTTAGAATTTTAGGCGCTAAGGGTAACAATTTAAAAAATATCAATGTCGACATACCGTTAAACACTTTTACTGCGGTAACGGGCGTTTCTGGATCAGGCAAGAGTACTTTAATTATTGATACGCTTTATCGCTATATTGTGGCGCAAGAATATGAGGACTATTACTATGCGCCCGTAAAAAAAATCGAAGGCCTCGACAAAATCACATCAATTGTAAATATTAATCAAAAGCCAATAGGCAGAACCCCTCGCTCCAACCCGGCTACCTATGTGGGACTTTTTACGCAAATACGCAATTTATTTGCAGAATTGCCAGAAGCAAAAATACGTGGGTTTAAACCAGGGTATTTTTCATTTAACGTCAAGGGTGGTCGCTGTGAGCACTGTAGTGGCAATGGCATGATTAAGGTAGAAATGAACTTCTTATCAAATGTTTATGTTGAATGTGATTTTTGCCATGGTCTTAGATATAATCCAGAGTGCTTGTCCATTCGATATAAGGGGAAAAATATCGCAGAAGTCCTACAGATGAGTGTGAAAGAAGCTCTCGAATTTTTTCAACACCACAAACAGATCTTTCGTAAATTAAAAACCTTAGAGAGAGTGGGGCTAGAATACATTCACCTTGGTCAAAGTTCCACAACCTTATCTGGCGGTGAGGCGCAAAGAATCAAATTAAGTAAGGAGCTCTCAAAAAGGCCCCTCGGCCATACGCTCTATATATTGGATGAGCCCACCACGGGTTTGCATTTTGCGGATGTCAGCAAGCTTTTGGAACTACTCCATGAATTGGTGGACAAGGACAATACCGTGCTTGTGATTGAGCACAATCAGGACGTGGTCAAAAGTGCCGACCATATTATCGAGCTCGGCCCTGAGGGCGGCCCCAGGGGTGGAGAGCTAATAAGCCCGCCCTTGAACGGATAAGTACCTAAAAATATTTAGAAATTTAACTAAAGTTTGTCTCAAATAGAGCCGATAGATAGTTGATGAAGAAGGCTATTCTTTTCTGTTTTTTACAGTTTTTTTCCCCTTTGGCGGAGTCACAAGTGGGCGGAATTATGGAGACCGCAGAGCAAGCGGCAAATGCTGCAGTTGAGGCGGGATTAAAAAGCGGCGTGGCTGGAGATGAAGCAAAACCAAAATGTCCAGGAAGCAGTCTTGCATGTACTGTTGTTATGATGGCCGCAGCCTCTGTCATAGAGAACCTATTATTTGCTGAGGATGCGTATTCAAAAGCCGATAGCATTACCTGTGAGGCAACGAATACTTGTCACACTAATTCTAATAATGGGGGTGACTCTAGTCTAGACGGTGCTTTAAGCAATAATTCGAGTAATAATAATGGATTTGAAGATCCATATAGTGGAAACTACACTAGGCATAGAAAATTGCTTAACAAACTTAAAAGAACCGCTTTACCAGAAGCCAAGGAAAGAATTGCCGATTTAAAAAATAAAGGTTATAAGTTGAATCCTGATGGGTCTGTCACAACTCCCAATGGTAAAACTCTCAGTAGCGTTGCAGGAATGAAATCGGCCGGCTTTGACCCTGCTGACGTAAAGCAAATAGAAGACATTTTGAAAGAGGCACAAAAAAAGCACCAATCCTTACTAGCAAATTTGCAAGAGCATGATGAGGAGTATGGCGGCGGCATGGGAGGCGGAAAGGCCGGCAATGGTTATCAGCCAGCAAAGCGCTCCACCGCAAGCGCATTTGGTTTACCCTCCTCTAGAAAAGTGGGAGGCCAAGACCCGTCCATTCAAGGTTTATCAAAAAACTATGGAGAGGATAAAATTGGTGTGGCAAGTGGCCATCTTTTTAAGTACATCCACCGCGCCTACGAGCGCAACAAAAACAAATTACAGCCCTAAATACTCAAGTGCACTTTTCTCAACTTCTGCAACGCCGATGGCGGCATCAATTGCATGGTGCTTTATATCAATTCGGGCGGTGACTTTGTCTCTTTCCATAAAAGCCTGCCAACCTTCATCACTGAGTTTTACTTGGTCTCTGTCCAAACCGCGCTCACGAATGCGTTCTTTTAATATTTCTGGCTGCAAGTAAAGCTCAATAACCTTAAGCTCTGTTTCTGTACTTTTTGTTAAATCTTCAATGTCCTTTTTCCAATGGGGACTTTGAATCAGTATATGAGTCCAAGGAACGTCCATAATTACCGATTGGCCTAGAAGCAAATTCTCTTTTGCTAAGTTTAACATAGCCTTTAATACCCTGGGCTCGATCTCTTTTGTATAATGATCGCCGCGATCACCGGGAGAGAAGGCTTCATCAATTAAATCCTTATCGAGTAATACGCATGATAGTCGTTTAGCTAGACGTCTTGCTAGCGTAGATTTGCCTACACCAGGAGGGCCACTTACTAAGATTAAAGTCTTCATGGCCTAACCTTAGACCATGCTTATTAACAAATAAAGCAAATCTCGACGCTTGATCTTTACTTTCCAGTACAGGCCTACTTTTTAATCAATAAAATAGAAGAGGGAAAAAGGAGTCGGTATGTTGAAGGTCCTCACCTTGTTATTGGCCACGCATATGCTTTATGCTGCTGCAGATTTTACGAGTCTGCAAAGTGCGGCCGTTAGTGATGAATACGTATTAAAGCTTAATGGTAATAAATCCTATATTGGAGCAAATGCGGCAGCAAGTTTGTTAAACGTAAAATTGCTAAAAGAGCTAAGCGAGCAAAGTAATTCCATTTTGGTTCAGGCATCACAAGCAAAGGTGAATGAAATTCAACATCATCCCATGGTGGAGTATATTGAGCCGAATTATATATATTCCCTGCGCTCCCTTCCGAATGACAATTATTTCGCAAAATTATGGGGGCTTAACAATACAGGACAGGCGGACCCTGGGGGCAATAATGGGGTTGCCGGCATGGATATCAACGCCATCAAAGGTTGGAAAATAAACCATCAAGCAAAGGATGTAATCATTGGCGTAATTGATACCGGTATCAATCACCAGGCTGAAGACTTAAAAAATAATATGTGGGTAAATGATAAAGAGCTAAATGGACTGCCGGGAATCGATGATGATGAAAATGGTTATATTGATGATATTCATGGTTTTGATTTTGTAAACCTTGATAGTGACCCAATGGACGATCATTCTCACGGGTCGCATGTTGCGGGAATCATCGCAGCAGAAGGCAATAATCACATAGGTGTTACTGGGGTTGCTTGGAGTGCGCAGCTTATGGCACTTAAATTTTTGGATGCAAGAGGTACTGGTACATTGGCGAATGCCATCTTAGCCATTGATTATGCTAGTGAAAATGGGGCGCGCATTACCAACAACTCCTGGGGCGGAGGCCACTCAATAGCTTTGCAAGAGGCCATACAAAGAGCTGAAGAAAAGGGGATTTTGTTTGTTGCCGCTGCCGGGAATTCTTCCTTAGACAATGAGAAGTACCCGAACTATCCTTCTTCGTACGAAAATGAAAATATCATAGCTGTTGCAGCCATGGATAATGAGGGTAAAAAAGCCCGCTTTTCTAGTTGGGGCAATAAGTCGGTAGATATAGCAGCGCCTGGTCAAAGTATTTTTTCAACTGCCAGAGTGGACTATAAAACTTTATCGGGCACTTCTATGGCAACTCCCTATGTGACCGGGGCCCTTGCTTTATTATTTCAAGACAATCCGGATATGAAAGCCAAAGAGGCAAAAGCAAGACTTTTAAATACATCACGTCCGTCCTCTTACTTTAAAAACAAAAGTGTTTCAGAGGGGGTATTGGATCTATATGCACTGCTATCGAATACTAATTCGGCGCCGCATCCTGATGACCCAGGTTTTTGGCCGTCGATAGATTATAGCTTATCAAGTGCTCACCCCTATGAAAACAATCTAGAGCAGGAATATGAAATTAATGTGCCAGAAGCTAAGGCCTTTGCGATTTACTTTAAAAAATTTGAAACAGAAAAAAACTATGACAAATTAAAAATATATGATGCTAGTGACAAATTAGTCTCGGAGCTAAGCGGTAATCATAGCGATACCTTTAGCCCGGTAATACCGGGCAAGCGAGCACGGCTTGTGTTTAAAAGCGATAATACTTTAAATGCTTATGGATTTGAAATAAGCAAATTAATGATTAAAAAATAATTATCTACGGCGATAGAGTTCATAAAAGTTTATTTGCAAGCCATCACCTTCGAATGTTTCTTCGTCGACGAATTTACAGACGATGTTGGTGACTAAATTATATTTTAATGGAGCGTTTTTAGGGGAAGGATATTCGATCCATTGGCTATCTTCTAAATCTAAATAGACCTCGCCACTAATACCATTGCTAGCTTGTTCATAAGAAAGTAATTCCACATGGTTTCTGAACAACAGTGTTTTGCATAGCCCCAAGGCATTTTCTTGCGCGTCAAAGGTCGCGTTGGCAGCTTGCCAGGTACCAGGCTCTCTTCCCCAGGCACGTGAGTCCTTGCCGCTGGCAGTTTTGATTATAGGAGGAGCAAAGGTACAAGTTTTTTCTTCCTCATTGATAGTGCCACCAGAGTCGGAGCATGCCAGTTGAAAACCAGAGAAATCAGGAGCGTATTTTTCTAAAATGTCATTGGGGATGGCTTCGTTAAAATCTTCTTGTTGGGCCATATCGGGAGCGGCATCTTCCTTTTTTAGTGTGCTGTTAATTATAAAAGCGATAGCAACCAATGATAATAAGGCAACAAATGTAATAATAAGTTTTTTTTGATTCATACTAAACCCCGTCTTCTATGGCATTTAGTCTACTAATAATTTTTAATATGGCTAGAAGTTTTTGATGAATGTATTGGAAATTTGCTGCCAATACGCCCTGTATTCAAGGACCTAGGGACTTAATCGTCAGCGATCACATATTTAATATTCACATTGAATGAAAATTCTGAGCTTATGCAGTCCAAATCATTGTCGCCAGTGACCACAAGCTTAAATTTATGGTTGGAGCCAACATTGCTAAGCCCGATAATGGTTTGCAAGGCATCCTCATCAATGTCTACCTTAAAAGATCCAGTGTTCTGCGTTAGTGGAATTTGACAGCTAGAGTTGCCGCTATCCTCTCCCAAACAGTAAACGACATTATGATTTCCACCCTGTCTCCAAGGTGCACCTACCATTTGTGCCCAGTCATATTTGTACAAGGTTTCTTGAGTATCACTATTTAGCACCGGCACGAGCAGACCATCTTCTATGTAGTTCAGATTCGATGAAGAAAGCACATAATTATTGAGCGCTACAATTAAGTGATCGTCGTAGTACATGGTGGAAGTTTGAGTTTGCATATCCAGATCGCAAATGATTGCATTATCGGGAATGTTCATTGGCACAATATGTTCATATCTAGCCTGAACAAAGCCATTTCGAGGGCCAAGATTGCCATTTTGGTTATAAGCACAGCCGTTTTGGTATGACGGAAAGGTAATGCTTGTATTAAGGCTTTGCCAAGGGCTATTTTCACAAGTGGTTTTTACATAATCAATGTCGTCTTGATCGCCCGGACCGCCGTCATTATTTCCACCGTCATTATCACTGACGCCGTCGCCGTCACTATTAGAATCATCATTGATGCCATCGCCATTGCCCATATTGCCACCGTCAGCAGTTGAGCCTACAGGTGAGGTCTCAAAGGCAACATTTTCCGCGCAGTTTTGGTAGGCAAGTAAAATGGGTAAACTTAAAAAAATAAAGGCAAAGACTTTTCTCATATAGGACTCATCGGCAGCTCTGGGCAAAAGTATAGAAAAAAATGTCCTTTTATGAGATTTATGCTTAAAACAAATCCTTGCCCTGGAAAGTGTAAAAAAGTTCGACAGCTTACACTAGTCTTCTTGTTTTTGATGCTTTTCTAAAAAGGCTTCGATTTTAAGATTTACAAAATCGGGCATATCCAACTGGCTGCAATGGGAACCATAGGGAATCACCTGTAGCTCGGAATTTCGTATGGCTGCATGCAAGGATTTTTGGAAGCTAAGGGGCGTAACATTGTCCTTATCTCCGGCAATGAGTAGGCACGGAGAATCAACCGTTGGCAGAATATCGCTACCATCAAATTCCATCATACTTTCAAATAGCGTGAGAAAAACTTGAATAGGTATGGATTTTACACCGCGTAGATAAACCTCGATATCTTTTCTATCTGTTAGGCGAAGATTGAAGCCACCACTAAGCGCCACGGCCGGTAGAGCCAAAGGGCTTTCGAGTAAAGACTTCCAAGCAAATTCAAAGGTTGCAGGAAGTTCTAAGTACATATGTTTGAGCTTTTCAAACGCCGGCACCATGTCCATACCAAAAAGACCCTTAATGGGGTTTTTGTGAAAACCATTGATCATAACGATAGAGTGAACGAGTTGAGGGGCAATACGATAAAGCTCGCATACAACTTGCGCGCCAAAGCTATGGCCCCAGAAACTTGCCTGCGTGATATTTAGGTGTTCGCACAATAATTTTAAATCCTTACCGATAGCCTCTACGCTCATGTTTTTTAAATCTTCAGGGATCGCGGACAGGTGGTGACCACGGTAATCATAAAGAATAACCTGATAGTTCTTGCTGAAGTATTTTATTTGCGGGCTCCAATGATTGGTAGTGCAGGCGATTCCGTAAGATAAAATTAGTGGTTGGCCTTCTCCGATGATTTCATAGTAAATGGAAGTGCCATCAAAACTAGTAAATTCTCCGGTTTGTTTTTTTATACCAATCATTCTACGATCTCAAAAAGCAAGGTTGTATTTTCAAAGCGTAATTCTGTTTTGTCTTCAATAAGGTTATCGGTCTTAGCGGCCTTACCATTAACATAAACTTTATTAGTCGACTTTGTTTGAATGAAAACTAGTCCATCCTTTGCATACAACAATAAATCTAGATGATTTACAGCGCACTCTTTAAATTCAATGTCTGCAGCTAGACTACCAATTCGCCGCGGGCCATAGCCAATGGCTATTTTTTGCCCTTTTTCGGGTCCTTGTAAAACATGTAGCATAATCTTGTAAGGTAAAGCGTATGCATCTTGTGGTTTGTTTTGGATCTCGCGGTCTAATTTTTTTAAAAAATTTAAAGCCGTATGTTTGGGGCTATCTTCCTCGGCATTTTTGGTAATCTGAAAGCGCGTATCCCCTAATAGAAATTCTGTGCCCTCCGTTAGTTCCAATTGATCCAATAATTGCTGTTCGTGGTAAATTTTGTTTCGTGAGCCCAAATCTCGAATCAGAAATCGCCCATTTTCCTCAATCACTTCAGCATGCCGAGAGGATACTTTCGCATCTTTTATGGTCAAATCGGAGTTTTTCCGCCCAATTATCAAGCCAGAGACCAATTTGAACTCCTCTCCTTTTCGATTTCCACTGAGAATTCGTATATTTAGCGACACGAAAAAAAACTCCCTGCTGTTCTTAACGCCTTGTCATTGTTGGCGGCACATGCTATTAGCCTATGCACATTAATCATAATCAATCCTTGCTCCTTTTACAAAGAGAAAGGGGCTGGCAAACCAGGAGGTAATGAGTGAATACTACGGAAATCAACCGTGCCTATGAAGCGGTAATTTTGGTCCATCCCGATGCATCAGAAGCGGATCAAAAGAATTTGTTCAAGAAAAACAAGGGTATCATCGAGAAAGAAAACGGCGAAATTCATAGTCTAGAGACTTGGGGAAAAAGATTTCTAGGTAACCCCATTAAAAAAATTAGCAAGGCCAATTATTTTCACACAACTTTTCGCGCTAATGCGGATGCCATTGCCGAGCTCGAAAGAACGATGCGTATTAATGACCAGGTTTTGCGTTTTATGCATGTACGTTTAAAAGAAGGAACGGATCTTTCTAAGCATATGGAAGAATTCCGCCAAACGATAACGGATGCAAATAATCGTCAAAAAGAGTATGAAGCTAAAGAGCGCAAAAAAGCCGAAAGATTCGCGAAAAAGAATAACTAATGGATAAACTTAAAGACCGCTTTCCATTTCACCTATTTTTAATGGTGCTGGCGATGTTTTTGTCCATGACAACCATCGTGCTAGCTACGGTACCACTGTTTTTACTGCGTGCCTCAGCTGGTAGAGCGGCCTATTATACCTATTCCATTTTAGTGGTTCTGCTTATGGGCTTCTTGCAGGGATTTGAGTTTGTAATACCCATTTCGGCTTGTATTCTGCTTGTAGGGGTTTTCCATGAAGCTAGGTTGCTGACTTGCAATGTTTTTCAATCTGGCTTTGCCAGTTTGCTTGTAGTTCTAGGAAGCCTGTGTTTGGTTTTGGCTTCTTTGATTCGCTTTCAGGGTTTGGATTTAATTGCCTATGCTACGCAAAAGTTAGAGCTTTTATTAAGTCCATTAAAGGAAGTACAGCCGGATATGGTTTTGGATACGAACAAAATACTCATGCAAATGCCATCGGCTATCGTGATGATTTTTATGATTTCACTCTGGTTGGGCATCGTTGGTAGAAGTTTTTTGGTAAAAAAATATAAAATCGTTGCTAGCCATTTGGACAAGCAAGATTGTGAGGCCATTCAAAAATTTGATGGTACAAAATTTCATTTGCCTAGTAGCTTGATTTGGCCGGCATTAATTTTTATGGCTTTAAGTTTTTTAGATCTTCAGCAAGAAAACCTGCAAGTTATTGCGAGCAATTTTTTGAATATTTTTATTGTTCTGTATTTCTTCCAAGGAATCGCTTTGGTTGCTTATCTTTTCCGAGCAATGGAAATGGGTGCTTTTTGGCAATGGTTTTGGTATATATTATTGGTTCTTCATATGTTTTTACTGGTCAGTAGCATTGGTTTTGCTGACTACTGGATAAATTTTAGGGAAAAAATAAATCGTCATTTTTTAAAGGCTAGAGAAGGGAGATTAAAATGAAAGTAATATTACAATCGGATGTGCGTAATTTAGGAAAAGTAGGTGAAATTGTTCGAGTGGCTAGTGGCTATGCACGCAACTATTTGTTTCCAAGAAAATTAGCCGCCGCAGCGACAGAAAAAAGAGAAAAAGAGTTCAAGCATTTACAGCACTTAGCAGAGAAGAGAAAAGCCAAGGTAATGGAAGGCAGAAAAGAATTGGCTGAAAAGTTAGAAGGGCTTACACTTACCTTTACCAGAAAAGCTGGCGGAGAAGACAAGCTTTTTGGCTCAGTTACAAATGGTGATATTTCCGATAAACTGTTCTCTGAAGGCTATAGCGTAGATAAAAAAGACATCGAGCTGGATGATGCCATTAAAATGCTGGGCCAACACCAAGCTATTGTAAAGCTAGGTGAAGGACTTAAGGCAGAATTAAAAATTAACGTAGAAAGAGAAGTTAGCGAAGAAAACTAATTTACCTTTAAGGGGGATCATGACAGAGCTGCAAGCACCACATAATTTGGATGCAGAAAAAATTGTACTCGGTGGTGTACTGCTTGATCCTACCACGCTGGATTCGATTCAATCGAAACTAGAGCCCACAGATTTTTATAAAATTTCGCATGCCATAATCTATGAAGCCATGGCTCACTTGGCGCAAAAGGGCGAAGTTATAGAGCCCATCACTCTTAGTCACTATCTAGAAACTAAGGGGCAGCTAGAGCAAGTAGGTGGATCTTCCTATATGGCCGAGCTGGTAGAAGCCAATATGGGAGATGTTGTCAATATTGATGCGTACGTCAATATTGTAGCCAATACCTCAACTTTAAGAAAAATGCTTCGCACGTCTAAATCGGTAATGGACCGTATTTATCGAGGTGAATACGAAAGTGTCGACAGCTTTATCAACCAGGTAGAAGGTGAGTTTTTTCAGCTAGCCGAAAATAAGAATCAATCAGAAATTCGCCGCTCCGTTGATGTCGTAAAAGAAACCATGAAGTACATTGAGGAGCTCTATAAGAAAAAGGCGGAAGTAACAGGTATTCCGACGGGCTTTAAGGATTTAGATAAGATTACGGCCGGTCTACATGCTGGAGATTTATGTATAATTGCCGCCAGGCCCTCTATGGGAAAAACCGCATTTAGTTTGAATATTGCACAAAACGTTGCATTAAGAGAGAAAAAATCTGTCGCCTACTTCTCTTTGGAAATGGGATCGAAACAGTTGATGTTAAGAATGTTTGCCTCTGAAGCCAAAATTAATATGGGGAAACTAAAAGTTGGTAAAATTGATGAGTGGCAAGACTTGATTACGGCGGCCTCTCGCTTTAGTGATGCCAATTTCTTTATAGATGAAACCTCTAGTTTAAGCCCGTATGAACTGCGAGCGCGTTGTAGGCGTATCAAAGCCCAAAAGGGTCTTGATATGATCATTATAGATTATTTGCAGCTAATGGATTTGAAGCGCCCTTCTGAATCCCGGGAGCGAGTGATTTCAGAGATTTCCAAAACCCTGAAAGAAATAGCCAAAGAGCTTCAAATCCCCGTGGTTGCCTTGGCACAGTTAAACCGTGGAGTGGAATCTCGAACGGATCGTCGTCCCATGCTATCGGATCTACGTGAATCTGGTTCCATAGAGCAGGATGCGGATATTATTATGATGCTCTACCGAGATGAATACTATGAAAAGGAAAATTCCGAATATAAGGGTCAGGCCGAAGTGATTATCTCTAAGCACCGAAATGGCCCCACAGGTACGGTTCGATTGGCATTTCGTGCAGAAATGGGTACCTTTATGGATCTTGCCCCAGCCTCCTTTGAGCCGGGTCCTGAGGCTTCGCAGAGGAAACCCAAGGATTTTGTAGAAGAGAAAGCCAAGAAAAAAGGTCCTGTGAAAAACTTTGCTCCTGGTATTGAGACGTAGGTCCAGCCTATTAAAAAAAATCTACGAACTTTAAAAAAGCTATGTTTTAAGTAACCTAAAGTCCACGTAATGGATCTAATGAATAGATCCTGGCAGGACGCCAGCTAATTGCAAGGAGGCAAAATGGATCTAATTCAACAAATTGCCGTACTCACACAACTACCCCCGGAAATGGTTAGTAAAGAGCTATATCGAATAGCTAAAAATAAGGGGTATGATGTCGATACACTAGATATGAACAGTCTCAGAAACATTCTGAGCACCTATGTGGAAGAGGTTTTAGGTAATTTTAATGAAGAATCGACGGGAGAAGCGAGTCAGTAAGACCCGCTAGCCGCCCCAAAAAATTAATTAATCAATTCTTTACGATTGATTTTGTAGTGATCCATTTTTTTCTTAAGAGTGTTACGGTTAATACCAAGTGCTGCTGCTGTTTTTACTTGGTTACCATTGTGAGCGCGTAGAGTGAGCTCAATAAGAGGTTTTTCTACTTGTTCCATTACCACGTCATATAAGCCGCTAAGCTCCACTTGGCTCTCGCGTTGCTGTTGAAACAAAACCTCCAGCTTGCTCTTAACAAGCTTCTCAAGGCTGACGTTTTGAAGATTCGCAACAAACAGATTATTTGACTGATTTCCAATAATTGTACTCATTCCAACCTACTCTTTCGTTAAATGTTTTGTTCGTAAATGTGGCTAATTGATATACAGAAGATGACAGAAGATCAAGCATGTTTCTGAAAAAAATATTTTTTTTCGTGGCGTAAATTTTTAAAAAAGATTTGACCTAAAAGTAAAATCTGCTTGTGAATAGATTTACAGGGTCTAAATTATAATAATTCTCTGGACTTAGGTTCTTTAAATCCGGCTTATTCCTGGCTCTTTAGGCTAGCTTTACGTAAACTTTTCATATGTCAAATCTTCTCAGGCGCTTTAAGAGCGATATCTATGGTTTAATTTGGTTTGCATCAGCTTTGTTTATGGCGCTGGCTCTGGGCTCTTTTCACTCCCAAGATCCTAGCTTCAATACAGTAGGTACCCGAAATCTAGAGGTAGTAAACCTCTGTGGCTATATTGGAAGTTTTTTGGCGGATTTAGCTTACCAGGCCCTAGGTATATGTGCTTGGATACTGGTTTTTCTTTTGCTAATGAAGGCCTACGAGGTTTATCGCGGTATTGAACGCAAAAAATCCTATGGACAACACTTATTAACAGTATTGTTCGTGCTCTCTTATGCAAGCCTTATTGCTTTATATGCTGATGGCTACAAGGTTTATAACGATCAAATATATTTAGGCGGGGTATTAGGAGAGTTGACCACAAGGCTGTTAATCAAAGGATTCAACTTCTTTGGCGTGGCCATTATCTTGTGGACGGCATGTCTGGCCTTGACCATCTTGCAGCTACAAAAACCATTAAATGAATTTTTTGTTAAGCCAAAGGAGTGGATAGCTTCCGGCATATTATGGTTGTGGAACCAGGTGGTATATAAGTGGAATCAAATTCAGATCTATCAATCCTTAAGAAAAGAAAGACGCATATCTTCCGAGGGGCCGAAAAACATTAGGATGATAGAGGCCGAAAGTGCTGATGAGCATGAAGAGGACATAGAAGAGGATATAGAGCAAGAGCCAGGTAGCGGCGAAGCTAGGCAGCAAATGTCGCTATTTAAGAAACCAAAAAAGAAGAAGCTGGTTTTAAAAAGAAAAGTGACAAGGCAGATTGAAAACTGGGAGCTACCGAATATTCGAATGTTGGAAGATCCACCGGATAATTCTACGAAGATAGATCCGTCCGAAATCAAAAAGAAAACTTTGCTGCTCGAAGATAAATTAAAACAGTTTTCAGTAAACGGAAAAGTGGTGGGTGTTTTACCTGGACCAGCTGTAACCATGTTTGAATATAAACCCAATGCTGACGTAAAGATTTCGAAAATTACGGATCTGGCAGATGATTTGTCTTTAGCTCTTAGCGCAGAGTCCGTAAGAATTATTGCACCAATACCGGGGCGTGATGTGGTTGGCATTGAGACCTCGAATAGCAAACGAGAAACGGTTTATTTAAAGGAAATTCTGGCAGATGAAGACTTTTGGGCTGATGAAAAGCAGCTTCCACTGGCCTTAGGCAAGCAGGCCGATGGCCGCTCCAATATTGTGGACTTAAGAAAGATGCCGCATCTTATGGTGGCTGGCTCTACCGGATCGGGTAAATCCGTCTTTGTGGTTTCCTGTTTGACGGGTCTACTGTTCAAGCATTCACCGAAAACGCTTCGACTTATTATTATTGATCCAAAACAAGTAGATCTAGCCGCTTTTCATAGGATACCTCATTTATTAATGCCGCCAATTCACGAAGTTAAAAAGGCCGTGGTTGCACTGAAGTGGGCGGTAAAAGAAATGGAAAAGCGCTATAGGTCCATGTCAAAATTTGGAGCTCGTAATCTTGAAGAATACAATGAAAAGGTAAAGGCTTTAACTAAAGAAGAGCTGGAAAAGTACCAGGAAGAAAATGATGATTTGCTCTTAAATAAAAGAGTGAATGATACCTTTCATTTTGAGCCGCTTCCCTATATCACCATTGTGGTAGAAGAGTTTGCGGATTTAATGACGGTAGATAAGGGCAATGTGGAGGCCCTTGTTGTTAGATTGGCGCAAATGGCAAGAGCCAGCGGCATGCATTTGCTATTGGCCATGCAGTCGCCGCGAAAGGATGTGGTCACAGGTTTAATTAAAACCAATATTCCTGGTAGGATTTCTTTCAAAGTGGCATCCAAAATGGATTCAAGAATTATTTTAGATGAGAGTGGAGCAGAAAGACTCTTGGCTAGAGGCGATATGCTCTTTATAGCTCCGGGAGTGGTAAAGCCGCAAAGACACCACGGTCCGTGGTTAAGTGAAGAGGAAATTAATTCAGTTATGGAATACTGGTCCAAGCAATCGGAGCCAGATTATGAGGATAGTGCCCTTAATATGCTAGAGGGAAGTGGTGGCGGACTAGCTTTGGATGGTAGTGATGCAAATGAGGAGCTAAATCCCGACCAAGAAGATCGATATGACGAAATTTTAGCTTGGGTTTCCACGCAAAAAACTGTGAGCGCCTCGCTACTGCAAAGAAAATTCCGCCTGGGCTACCCAAGGGCGGCTAGAATGATAGAAATTTTTGAGGCTGAGGGAGTAGTAGGACCGCCAAACGGAAGCAAACCGCGAGATGTGCTTGTTGGCAGGATGCCAGAAGTCTAAAAAGGCAACTGACAAATCAAAAATCTAGTCTTACCTTTATAATATGTGGCTAGTATTTATTTTCTATATTTTTGCACAGCAAGAATCCTATAAGGATATCGTGTCCAAAGCTCAGCGACTAACCCTTTTGCGTGAGCGCCCTAAGGCAGTGCAAATGTTAAAGCTCGTTTTAGATAAAAAACAATTACAGCCAAATGAAAAACAAGAAGTCGTCGCGGCCTTTGACCGAATTACAGAGGTCTTTTTAAAAGATCGAACCCAAACCCTATATAGCAAAGCAATATCGTTAAAATCCAAAGATACTGTTAGGGCGTTAGACGCTCTAGAGGAAGCATTAAGCCTCGAGCCTTATAATATCCTCCTACACCTAGAAAAGGCCGTTATTGCGGTAAAATCAGATGGTTGTAAGGATGATGCCGAAATGGCAAAAAAGGGTTTAGAAGTAAATCCTTACTACAAAGAAATGCTTGGTATTTATTACCAGGCGCATGTTTGTTTGGACCAGAGCTTAGATATCAATATAGATAGTGCAGTATCACCTGAGGGTATAGAGGCAATCTATATAAATGCTCTGCAATCTTTTTTGGTTAAGGATTACGCCCGTGCACTAAATAGCATAGACCAAGGAATAAAGTCCCATAAATATGCGGCTCACTTGTATTGGGTAAAAGACAAAATTTTACAAGTAAAGGGTCTTTCACAAGAGAATAACTACAGTTTGTGGCGGCAAGCTTGCAAGCAGGATGAAAACCCGCTAAAAAAATACCCATGGACAATCGATGTGTGCTCACAGCTTTTAAAAGCAGAAAACTCCAACTAATTATTTTAGTTGCCTTGCTATCAGCGTGTGGAATTAAAAGTGACCCTGTGCCTCCAGTAAATCCGGTAAATTGGGGCAGTGGCTTGCAAAAGTCAGATACAAACAAAAAGCAGAAAAAAGAGAAAAAAGATGAAAATCGCTAAATACCAAGGTTGTGGTAACGATTTTATAATTAGCGAAGATGCCGACTTTAATAAGCTAAAATCGAACACGGACATTATAAAAAAGTTGTGCCAACGTAAATATTCTGTTGGAGCTGATGGCTTTGTATATTTAGAAAAAAATGATAAGGGCTTCCGTTGGGATTTTTGGAATGCCGATGCTAGTGAAGCAGAAATGTGCGGCAATGCCGCTCGCTGTGTGGCTGCGTATGCTTATGATCGTTATCAATTAAGCCAATTCGTTCTCGATACTAAATGTGGCAAGCTTTGTCTTGCAAAAGCAGGTGAAGGCTATTCCGTTGAGATGCCAAAGATTAGCGAATTAAAAATAATTCAGGAAGACGTTTGTTTTATTAATACAGGTGTGCCCCATGTTTTGCTGATAAAGCCAAAAAATGAAAAAGCCCTTATAAAAGAATATCGCTATTATGATAACGGCATTGATGCGAGCGGTTGCAATGTTAGTGTTGTAGAAAAAGATTCGAAAGGCATAAAAGTAAAAACCTTTGAAAGAGGAGTGGAAGGTTTTACCTTGGCCTGCGGCACGGGTGCGGTGGCAGCCGCAGCGTACTTTCATCAACAGCAGGGCATGAATGATGTGGCTTTATCCATGCCAGGCGGTGACTTGCGCATCCGCTTTCAAAGCAATAAGGTTTTTCTGGAGGGCCCCGCCCTAAAAGTATTTGAAGGAGAAGCAAATGTATAAAGGTATTTACACAGCACTCATTGGCCCATTTAAAAATAATGTATTTGATGTTGAATCTTTTGAGCATTTAATTACCAGCCAAATACAAGCAGGTGTGGATGGTTTTGTAGTAAACGGTACGACTGCGGAAAGTCCTAATCTAAATCAAGAAGAAGTGCTGGCTGCATTACACATAGTGAAAAACCTATGTATGGAGCAAAAAATCATCGTTGGTTGTGGGTCCAATTCAACCCATAAAACCATTTCTTTAGCCCAGGCCCTTGAAAAAGAAGGTGGTTTTGACGCCTTTTTATTGGTTGTTCCTTATTACAACAAGCCGACACAAGAGGGTTTGTACCAGCATTTTAAAGCCATTCACGACAATACCAATAAGGACATAATTTTATACAATGTGCCTGGCAGAACGATAACTAGTTTAGAGCCAGAAACCTGTGCGCGGCTTTCGAAGCTCGACCGAATCGTGGGACTAAAAGATGCCACAGGAGACATGGAATACTATAAAAAAACGCGTGATCTATGCGGACCATCCTTTTCCATTTTAAGCGGTGATGATGCTACTTTTGCGGAATTCGCTTTGCTTGGCGGAAATGGTTGCATTTCGGTTCTTTCGCATTTGTTTGCAGCCCCAATGAAGGCGTGTTTTCATAAAGCTATTGAAAGCGATAGCTCTGCCAAGGCAGACTACGAAAGCTATCAAAAAATCTGCAAGCTACTTTTTCAAGAGCCGAGTCCTGCCCCGGTAAAATATGCATTGAAAAAAATGGGAATTATATCAGAGAATAGTTTGCGGCTACCGCTGGTAACAGTTACAGAAAATTTGGCACAAGAAATAGATCAAGAATTACAAAGGCTAAAAGTAATATGAAATTCATTGTATTTGGTGCGTCTGGTAAGATGGGTGAACTCATTATTAAAGAGGCCGAGGCAAAGGGTCACGACTTTCTTAAGGGCTTTTCTTCTGTAGAGGATTTAGAAGAAATTGTTCGTCCGGATGTTGCGATTGATTTCTCTCATGCTGATTTTTTTGATGAAGCTCTCTCGTATTGTATGGCAAACAAGATCCCTCTGGTTAGCGGAACCACCGGACTTAGTGGCGTGCAAGAGCAAAACTACCGAGAGGCAGCCAATGTAATTCCGTTGTTATGGGCGTCGAATACAAGCATGGGAATACAAGTTCTTCGAAGTCTGTTAAAGCCATTGGCTTGCATAGCAGATTGGGATTACCATATTGTAGAAAGTCATCATATTCATAAAAAAGATGCGCCATCCGGTACGGCAAAAACTTTGCAGCAGGACATTCAACAAATCATCCATAAAGATGTGGAGATCTCAGCCATTCGAGGCGGCGGTATTTTTGGTGAACACGAAATTCGTATAATGGGAGAGGCAGAGACAATAAGCTTAAAGCATACAGCACTTTCTAGAAAGCTATTTGCCCAGGGAGCTGTTAAGGCCGCGGAGTTTTTGGCTGGCCAATCTATAGGTTTGTTCACCATGGATGATGTTTTGGAGGTATGATTGAAAACCGCCATAGTTTCTGTTCTTCATACCAATGCAAAAGACTTAAAAGCTCTGTCTGATATGCTTTTGCATTTGAAAGATATAGCCAATATAGAAAAGGTTTCATCGGTTTATGAACTTACCCATGCAGACACGCCGGAGCAGGTGCAACACTTAAGCCCAATTGGACAGGCTTTAAGCCTTTGTTTTTTGCTAAGTTTTGAGGGGGCAAGCATGGAGCTCAATGAAAAATTAAAAGAGCTCGAAAAACAAAGCAACCAGGGATTAGATGGTTCCAGTATCTATGTACAGCTCTTAGCCTTTGAAAATGAGATTTCCATGTTGCCGTCCTTAAGCCTTCCAGATCCTAGTTTGCATACCGATGGCAAGTATTTAAAGCCCGCCAGTGAAATCTACCCCAATTATTTACACCCTGTTTTGGACCAAACCCTATCAGAAATACTTTATAAATTAGAAAATATAGATGGGGTGCAATTTTATGCGCGTAGTAAATCGCTGGAAGAATTATCGTAGCTAGATATATAAAGAAGTGTTAATTATACGATGATTAGGAGTTCAAAATGAAATTTTTTATTGATACGGCAGATATTGAAGAAATTCGCAAGGCCAATCAAAGAGGTTGGGTCGATGGAGTAACGACCAATCCATCCTTGGTTGCTAAAACGGGCAAAGACTTTCACTCCGTCATAACGGAAATCACCCAAGAAATATCAGGTCCAGTTAGTGCCGAGGTAATCAGTCTGGAAGCGGAAGGCATGTACAAAGAGGGCTTGGAGCTGGCAAAGGTTGCTGACAACGTGGTAATCAAAGTTCCCATGACCGAAGAGGGCTTAGTGGCTTGCCGTAAATTTTCAGCGGATGGCATTAAGACCAATGTCACCCTAGTTTTTTCTGCTATCCAAGCCTTACTAGCCGCAAAAGCTGGTGCAAGCTATGTTTCCCCATTCGTAGGTAGATTGGATGATATTGGCAGTCTTGGCATGGACTTGATTGAGCAAATCGTGCAAATCTATGGCCAATACAATTTTTCCACCGAGATCCTGGTAGCCAGTGTTCGACACCCCGCACATTTATTGGAGGCGGCGATGATGGGTGCCGATGTAGCCACCATCCCTTATAAGGTAATGCAGCAGCTTTGTAAGCATCCTTTAACCGACAAAGGAATTGATAAATTCCTGAGTGATTGGCAACAAAACCAATAAATGACTATTCATGCCTACTCAAAACTAATTCTTCTTTGCCTAGTCATTTCTGCCTGTGCCACTGGCTCCAAGGTAGAAGGTCTTGAATATTCAATTTTGAGTATCAAAAAAGCGGTGGAGAAGCATTTACCGGGGCCACTGCATTCACTTAGTGAAAACGGCAGAGTATACAAAACCAAAGCATTTCGCTTGCCCCTCTACTACCAAACCAAGGTCTATAAAACGAAGGGTCTTCTGCCTGAAAGGGCCTACGCTAAGATAGCGATATTAGGAGACAGAAGACCCTACACATTGGCTGTAGAAATTGAGATCGAAGAGCTCATGGGCATGCAAAACGGCAAGCCGCGTTATCAAGTCTGCTGCCGTCACCGGGAATACGAAAAGAACCTGGCCAAAGAGATCAAAGACTATCTAGTCAAACGTAAGGATAATCAGGACTTAATTGACGACTTTCGCCCCTTCTAAATAGACTATTCATAGGACTGACTAGTCAGAGTCTCGAACGGAATCGAGTATGAATATTGGCAGCTTAGGATGGCTCATCACATTTGCGTTTTTATTTATTCCAAAATCCCTTGGATTGTTGGAAGTTGCCTATTTACCTGAACTCAATATTTCTTTTAAAAAAACTACGGTTTTGTTGGCAGCTTTAAAAGATTCGCAGTTGCAAAACAGTCAAAGCATAGTCTTTCGAAGCGGCGAATTTGAAGAGCTTAAAATAGATCCGGTGCAACCAGAAGTAATCTCTAGCCCAAGCCAGCAAATAACGATCAATATTAAAGAAGGTTTAACTTTGTCGAAAGAAAACATTCTGTTTATCAGCCGGCAAAAAAACTACGAAGCTCTGGAAAGGCTTTCTGCGAATCTAGAGCCAGGTCAGGTAAATCGTTTGATGGCTAGTGGTAGTGCAAGGGAAATATTGGAAGATAATTACCATGTGCCAACAGTCAAAGAAGTGGCGAGAAAGCTAGTAGAAGAAGAATTGCAAAAAGCAGCAAAGCAAGAAACAAGCTCGAAGGATTTAAATATCAACCCACTGGAAGATCAACTGGAAAACCGCCGTTTTGTGGTGTATCGCCCGAAATCAAAACCGAAGTCCCCTTCGGACTCGCGTGATAGAGCAGATAATAAAGATCGCAAACGCCAAATTGCAAAAACTACGCCGCCAAAAGATGAAGGGGCTCCGGCTGGGGATGATGTGCAGACGGTTGCAGCTGCCTTTGTTGATGATAGCGAAGAGTCGATACCATCTAAGCAAGCACATAACATAAAAGGAACTTTCTCATTGGTGCAGGGAGTAGCCCTACTGCCGCAACATCGCCTGGTGATCTATCACGAATACCAAAATGAAGTTTTAAGCACTGCCCATACAAGTATTCAATCTGCAAGTTTTGATCTATATGTTGAAAGTTTAGTTGGCGAGATAGTAGGACATATTGAGGATGAGGATGGCTTCATCATTGCTGAAGGCAGAATTTCTTTGGATGGCATCAAGGACTCTAGCTATAAACTTAGCGGTTTTTATTTGCCTATAAGCCCATACTACAATGGCTGGTTTATTAAAACTATTTCTGCCTATTCATTTGATGACTACATACAAGTAGAGCCCAATGTTTTGTTTAATATGGCTGGTGCAAGGCCCATTTATGAAACGGGTGAGCAAGCATTGTTTGAAAATCGCTACATTGATAACGGTTCAACCTCAAATCTTTCGTTCCAGGGCAAGGGCTCATGGACTACAACAAAATATGTTGAAGCAGGGAAAAAACAAAATATTCCAATGTTTGACGATTCCATGGTGAATGCTTTATTGGCAACACTAAAAGATCAAGGTATGCAGGTAGATCCTTACTCAAATGGAATTATTTGGGGGAAAATTAAAACCGAGGGCAGAAGCGGGGCTGGAGCCAGGGTTCGTTTGTCACAGGAAGATGCTTTTGGGCCCGCTTATCTAGATGATTATTATCTTGCAAAGACAGATCTACCCATTACCACTCGCAACGGTTATTTTATTTTTGTCGGAGTTCGACCAGGGCAACATACTTTGGAGTTCTCTTTCAGAGGAAAAAGGGTGGCAAAGGCCATCGAGGTTTCTAGAGGAAATATCTCCTATGTTGATATAGATTTTAATCAAAAGGTACGCCAGAAGTTAAGCATTCAGCAAATGCATGAAGAGGTAGAGTCTGAAATAGAATCATATATTGTGGGTAACAGTGATACTCAAGTGGTGCAATCGCAACCGCTAGTGGTTCAATCAGTAGCAGCCAGTACGACCAATTTATTTGAGTTCCGATTAAAAGAAGGTGCCTTTATATATCGAACTCATCTTAGTCAGAGCCATAAAAATGTCGCATTGAAAATGTTGCCTGAAGAAAAGCTGGATGACTACTATGCGAAAAATCAGTGGGATAGTGCCATAGTGGGCTTTATAGAAGATATAAATACATTTTCGGCTGTGTTCTTGAATCAACAAAGCATTGAGGAGCAGATAGTTTATTTTGATAAGAATGGCGATTTGATTCCAAGTTTTGAAGTGAGTTCGAGGTGGCAAGAAGTTACGGGCTATATCATTCCCAATGTGCCGCCGGGCTCACACCACTTGCAAATTTTTGATACTAGCGGCCAGCAAAGCATTCATTATATTATTCATTCGGAAGGTCTAATTTATCTAATTCCACAAAGCTAATTTGTTGGGGATATTCTTTGTTAAAGAATAGGTCTTTGTAGCGTTCACCATAAAGGGCAGCCAAAAAACTAGGGTAAAAATTTTGCGAGGCAAAGCCAAAGCGACGTGAATCATATCTACGAATGATTCGGGTAATGTCCTTTGTCCCTAAGGCTTTGGTGGCCCTACGCATACCTGATGGCCCGTGGTTATAAGCAGTAATTGCTAGAGGCCAAGATTTTAATATATTCATTTTTTGCTTAAATAAAACGGCGGCAACTTCGGTAGAGGCATAAATATCACTTCGAAGATCCTTGCCTCTTTTGATAAGCCCTAATTTGCGTCCTATATTTGGCATGATTTGCCAAACCCCTTTTGCTCCAGCTTTGGAGTGAGCTTTAATATTGAAGCTAGATTCCACCAGGGGAACTCGCGTAAGCTCTAAAGGCAAGCGATGTTTAGAAAAGATCTCCTCCATATTTTCTAGATGCGGAGCGCTTCTTTCTAATCCTTTTAAGAAATGGTCTCGCTGCCCGACTTGTACACGAATTCTTGTGGCAGCTGCGCGAATATGCCGAGACTTCCTAAAGTGTTGTAAAATAAATTTTTCATCTTCATTTAAGTTGTGGTGTGATTTTTTTCTGGCAAGTCGGTTCAAAGTATATTTCCAATGGGCACGGCGCTGGTTTAATTTGCGTTTTGCCTTATGGTAACGGGCCCAATAAGCCCCTTCGCCCTGCATTTCTTTTTTTAGATCAAAGACCTCATACACAACCCATGGATAATCCGCATCGTGTAGAATGTGTAGGTTAGAGTCATATTTAGTATAAATATTTAACCAAAAACCGACTCGTTTTTTTAAGGCCTCAGGTATGTGAAAATCTTCACTAATTCGCCTATCAAAATCACTAAGAATTCTGCTAGAGCTCAAGTCTAAATTGTTTAGAGCAATGGGATGCGATAGTGGGCTTGGTATATATATGTCTACCGGCTGCTCCATATAAAAAGGTACCTGATCTATATAGAACAGATCGATACTGGCTGGCAGCCTATTGGCAGCGTATAGATGAAAAGAAAATAACAGGCTAAGTAGCATAAGCTATATAGGAGCAAGGCCTATGCCTATTTTAGATAGTCTATATTGCATTTGAGCCAGTGGGTGACGGAAAAGGGCATACACTTTGAAAGAAAGTGGCATATTAGCCCATTAAAACCAAAGGTGACCACGGATCAAATTAGGCGATTTAGTGCTTAAACCGGGTCGGCTTTTATTATAAAAGCTATGGTATGAGCAAAGCACAAGAGTCCTTTAGTTTGCAATTTTTAGGAGCCGCAAAAACCGTGACTGGTAGCAAGACCTTGCTGCGAGCTTTTGGCAAAAAAATCTTGGTCGATTGTGGGCTATTTCAAGGTCCAAGGGAAATCCGGCAATTAAATTGGCATAAATTCGAAGGGGCTGAACAAATCGATGCTGTCATACTTACCCATGCCCATATTGATCACTCCGGATATTTGCCCAAGCTTTCCAAAGAGGGATTTGATGGCCCCATTTACTGTTCGAGTGCTACCTATGATTTGTGTAAAATTATGCTGCTAGATTCGGCGCACTTGCAGGAAGAGGATGCAAAGTATGCTAATAAAACCCGGCATTCCTCACACCGGCCCGCTTTGCCCCTATACGAAACAAAAGATGCTCACCGGGCATTGAACTTGTTTAAAACGATAGAGAAAAACAAGTGGCAAGAAATTTTCCCTAATATCTCCGTTCGTTTACTTAGATCTGGCCATATTCTGGGATCTACTTTTGTGCAAATCATGTTAAAAAATGCGAAGAAAAATACGATCATCACTTTTAGTGGTGATATTGGAAATGGTCGGCAAAACGTGATTAAAGATCCGGTCTCTTTGGTAGAGACGGATTATTTAGTTATGGAGGGAACCTATGGAGATCGAAGCCAGTCAAAAGAAGACCCCAAAGAAATTTTAACGAAACTAATTCATAAGATATACAAGAATAAAGGGGTTTTAATTGTACCTGCCTTTGCTGTAGGTAGAACGCAGGAAATATTATACCTGCTTCGCAAGCTAGAAACAGAGAAAAAAATCCCTGAAATACCTGTATACTTGGATAGTCCCATGGCCATAGAAGCTACCGAGATCTACTTACGTCATATGGAAGATCTAAAACTAGATTTAAATGAAGATGGTTTTATGGAGCCCTTAAGTTCGCATGCATACTATCCTACTCAATATGTAGAAGAGTCTAAAAATTTATGTAAAAAAGATGGTCCCATGATTGTGATTTCCGCCTCTGGAATGTTAACTGGTGGGCGTGTGCTTCATCACTTAAAGACCAGGCTTCCGAAAGAGGAAAACATTGTCCTTTTTGTCGGTTGGCAAGCGGAGGAGACCAAGGGGCGCTTGCTGCTTCACGGTATACCCAAAATTCATATTCACCATGAAGAAATTGAAGTGAAGGCACAGATAGCATCTATTGACAGCTTGTCGGCACATGGTGATACAGAAGATATTATTCGCTGGATACAAGGTATCGAAAAAAAGCCGCGTCTAATTTTTCTCAACCACGGTGAGCAGGCGGCATTGAACACTTTGCAATATCGTTTACAAAAAGAAGTGCAAATGCAAGTGGTAGTGCCCTCCATGAATGAAGAATTTAGAATTGAAGAATGAATTGCTTATGCAATCTAATTTAGAGTATGATCGTGCCATCTATACGGAAAACTTAGTGAGGTGATAATGTTTTTAATTACAATGATTATAAGTCAGATATTATATGCAGATAGTTTCAAATGGGATGACTCGCCAGAACAAAGAGAGGCTGAGGCCAAAAGGCAAAAGCAAGAAGAGCCAAAGCAAAAAACTAAAGCGGGTTATAAATGGAAAGAGAAAGAGGAGCCACGAACAGAGGGCAAAACGAAAGAGTATCCGCCGAAAGAATGGCAGCAAACGCATGCAGTGGATGGCAAGCTGCCGCCAGATTCCTCAAAATTTGACGAGCCATCTCTAAAGCCCATTCAGCGAAAAGATCATAAGGGACAGCAATAAGCCCTTGCTAGTAAATCTTGTTTTTCTTAAGATCCTAGCTACAACGAAAGGATTTATCTATGAAACAGATTTTACTATACACTTCTATTCTATTTATGAGCATCTCGACGGTTGCTTGTAGTACTTGCGACAAAAATAAGGGCCCACGTGCCAAAGCGAAGCTTGAGGCAAAAAGTGGGAGCAAAGTTTCAGGAAAGGTAAAATTCAAACAAAAAGATGGCTATGTTAAGGTTTATGCCAAAGTAAAAGGTTTAAAGCCTGGAGCTAAGCATGGCTTTCATATTCATGAAAAGGGTGATTGTTCGGCTGCCGATGGATCCTCTGCTGGCGGACACTTTATGTTAGGCAAACAAAAGCACGGTGCCCCTCATGATATGTCATCGCATGTAGGGGATATGGGAAATCTTGAGGCAAATAAAAAGGGTGAGGCCAAGTTAAAACTAAAACTCAAAAAAGCCAGCTTAGATCCCAATAATGAAGCTTATATTGTCGGTCGAGCCGTTATTGTTCATAAAGGTACAGATGATTTGAAAACGCAACCGACTGGTGCAGCAGGAGCACGTATCGCTTGTGGACTAATAAAATTAAAAGATTAAATCACTTTTAAATTCTGGTCTTTATACTCTAAAAGACTGGCGATTCGTTTTCCATCAGGACCGGGCTCTATCCAGACACAAGTTTGTTTAGATAGAGATTTGGTGCACTCTACATCTAAAAATGCGGGGGACCAAGTGCCCGAATTAAGGTGCTCTACTACACCAATAATTTCATGCCGCAGGCGATGAGTGTGTCCGTATACAATGCGCCGTACTTTTGAAATTTGACTGGTATAATTCATAATTCTTTCACGCGGCTCTTTAAACTCACCAACCAAAGAAATGATGGAGCGAGCATAGAAAATAAAGAAAGGCGTAAACAATAAAAGCGGAACAAACATCCAGAAAAATGAAATGTCATAAACTAGTTTTACAAAACTAAAAATTTGGAAAAGCACGAGCAAAAAAATTAAAAACAAGAAGGCTCGATCTAGCCACAGTTCTTGTGCAATCATTAGTGGGTTGGAAGTAGCGGGCTGCACAGCTAGCTCTCGCATTTCTCGAACCATTCGAGAGCTTGCATTGGAACGATAAGCAATGTCCTCAATTTTATCTTCGACTTTTAAAGGGTCTTTGTGTGAGGGATAAAAGAGATCTGCAATGGAGTGAATCAAAACGGCACTTGCACTCCACAGCCATGTAAAAACCAAAAAAGGTTGTTTGCGAGCCATATATTTGAAAAATAGACTAATATAGTCTTTGGCGGACATAATAAAATTGGTGTCTATATAAGGATTGATAAAGCCCATTCCGTTGATCATATAGCGAGTTGCAAGGTTGCCAAAAGGAATGCGCATATGTATGCGGTTATATTTAATTAAAGTTGGATGTATGGGATTGGCGCACACACAATAGGGATCATACTGGTGCCCATGCTCAATCAAAGTGTCTTTGTTAGAAATATAAAACCATTGGCTAAAGCGTAAATTATATTTTAATTCTTCCGGTAAGTGAAAAAAATTGCGCAGCTTTTTTTGTACTCCAGAAAAAAGCAGTTCAATGTCATGGTTGCCGGTAATAAAAATAACGCGATGGCCTTTTAATAAGAAAGAGCGAATCGCTTGGAACCATTCTGGGTGGTCATGAATGATAACTTCCATTTTAAAGATGGCCTTTTCTTCTTCTGAAAAAAGGCCTCGGCGCTTTTCTACCCAGGACACATGGTAGGTGGGCTCCTCGGGAATTTTGGTTACACTATCAAAATCAAAGATATCGCCGTTTAAAATCAATTCGATAATGGGCTTTTCCTTGTCAGAAGATTCCAATATGCGCTTTTCCGATAAGCTTAAAAAATCAGCAAAGTCCTTATCAAAAAAGAATTCCTTGGTTTTATACTTCTTCCAAAGAGGGTTGTCGGGCTCACTATTATGTGCCTCTGTAAGATGCAAATCGGAGACAATAATGCTATAATCGGCAGCGCTAAAATCAGGTCGTTTGTTGGTTTCCACTGTCATTTCCATATATTAGAAGGATTTTCAGTTTTTTCCACCTTAAATGCTGGGCGTTTAAAAAGTCCAGCACCCTGCATCTTAAAATACAGAAAAAACTAAGGATATTGCGAAAGACCTTGATTTAAACCGCCTAGGTTCGATTTAATGTACAGCGAACCCAATTTATGGAGGTATTTGTGGCAGAGGTATTAGTAGTTACCAGCAAGATTAAAAAACATATTAAAGAAACAGGCGGATGTAACACTTCTGCAGAGACCGTAGAAGTTTTAAGTAAGGCCGTAGAAAAACTATGTCAAAAGGGTGTAGATGCTGCGAAGGCAGATGGTCGTAAGACAGTTATGGCACGCGATATAGTGATTGATCACATTTAAAATTTTAAAACTTTGTTAAGGTTTGAATGGCGCCCTTTGGCGCCATTTTTTTTACATTTTTAAAAAATCCTCCCAAGATAAAATCGAAATATTTAATTCCTTTGCTTTATCTAGTTTGGACCCAGCGTTTTCACCGGCCAGCAAATAGTGTGTCTTTTTAGAAATGGAGGAGCTGACCTTTCCACCTCGAGATTCAATTTGCTTTTTTATTTTGCCGCGCTCTTCCGGCAGCGTACCCGTGATAACAAACGTTTTTCCAGCTAGCTCGCTACTTGCTATTTCGGGTTTTTTAATTTCAATACCTACTCGTAATAATTCCTCAATTTCTTGTCGAAAATTTTTAGAAGATATGGTTTGTAAAATGGAGCGAACTAACTTTGGACCTATATCTTCTACCTCAAGCAAATCTTCTTCGGAAGCACCTAGAAACATTTCTAGGCTTTGAAATTTTTGCGCTAAATTTTTTGCGGTCTGCTCACCCACAAAACGAATACCTAGTGCAAAAATAAAATTTGCCAAGTCGACATTCTTTGATTGTTGAATGCTGTCCAGTAAATTCTGAGCAGACTTTTCTCCCATTCTTTCTAATGCCAATAGGTCTGACTTTTTAATTTTGTAAATATCAGAAAAGGTATGTACCAAATCCTTATCTACAAAGGTGTCGATCCATTTGTCTCCCAGCTTGTCGATGTTCATAGCCCGTCTAGAGGCAAAGTGTTTTAAGCCCTCCTTGATTCGCGCCTCACAAAGTGGATTCGGGCAACGAGATTTCACCTCTTCTTCTTCCTTGATGGTTTCCGTTTGGCATATAGGGCATTGCTTGGGGATTTGAAAGGCCTCGGTCTTTTTAGGGCGCTTTTTTATCAGCACCTCTACAACTTCGGGGATCACATCACCAGCGCGGTGAACCACTACGCGATCTCCGATTCTTATGTCCTTGCGATCAATCTCATCTTGATTGTGTAAAGTGGCGTGGGTTACCGTGACGCCTCCGACATCGACAGGCTCCATTACGGCAACAGGTGTGAGGGCACCAGTGCGGCCAACTTGTACCACAATGTCCTGGATGGTGGTTTCCGAGCGCTCCGGGGTAAATTTAACGGCCGTGGCCCAGCGGGGATTCCTCGCCACAAAGCCAAGCTCATTTTGTAAATCTATGGAATTTACCTTTACGACAATACCATCTATATCAAATTGTAGATCATGGCGAATGGACTCAATCCACTTATAGTACTCCTCAACTTTAGCAGGTCCCTTACAAATTTGATTATATTTATTGGCAATTTCTGGGATTTGAAGTTTACGAAAGAGTTCATACAATTCTGAGTGCTGCTGAATCGATATGTTTTCACTTAAACCAACGCCGTAAGCATAAAAGATTAAGTTTCGGCGTGCGGTAATGCTGGGATCTAGCTGCCGTATGCTACCTGCGGCGGCGTTTCTGGGGTTGGCAAATTCATTTAGCCCCTTCTCGGACTGCCATTCATTGAGCGCTAGAAAGTCTTGCTTGCGCATGACAATCTCTCCTCGAACTTCTAGCAAGGGTATATTCTCTTTTAGTCGTAGCGGGATGGCTTTTATGGTTTTTACATTTTGCGTAACATCTTCACCAGTTATACCGTCACCTCGGGTAATCGCGGCAACCAATTGTGAATCTTCGTAAACCAGTTCAATCGCCAGGCCATCTAGTTTTAGTTCGCAATAATATTCAATTTCCTCATCTGTAGCGAGAAACTTTTTAACGCGCTCATCAAAGGTGTAAATATCTTCGGTATCAAAAGAATTTTGTAGGGAGAGCATCGCAATACGATGCTCCTTTTTATGAAATTTATCAGCGGGCTTGCCGGAGACTCTCTGTGTGGGGGAGTCGGGCGTGACCAGATCAGGGTGCTTCGCTTCCAATTCCTCCAACTCCTTATAGAGTTGGTCGTATTCATAGTCGCTAATCGTTGGCCGGTCCTCAACGTAGTAGGCATAATCGTGTTTATGGATCTGCTCCCTTAGACTATGAATTTTTTTCTCTACACTTCCCTTTGGCATAAAATCAAGATAGTGAAATCTAAGCTAAGGGTCATTCAGCAACGCAATGCAAATGCTGATTGAACCTTCTTTCTAGCTGGTCTAAATTCACAGCGCCCACCAAAGGAGAAATTGTGATCGATAAGGATAAGGTTTTACATATAGCCAAACTGGCTAGGCTGCATCTTAATGAGCAAGAGGCCAGCCAGTATGCGAAGCAATTATCGGATGTTCTAGGTTATATTGATAAATTGAATCAGGCGGACACACAAGGGGTTGAGCCTATGGTGACAGCCAGCCCGATTGAGACTGTTTATCGTGCAGACGAACCAAAGATGGACTTAGGCGTGGAGGAAAAAATTAAAAATGCGCCAGAAACATCTGGCCACTTAATTAAAGTACCACCGGTGGTGAGCTAAAATGAACTTAGAAACAGCAAAAATTAGTGAAATTGTAAATTCCGTTCAGTCCAACAAAATATCTGCCGCTGAGGTCATGCAGTTTTTTTTGCAGCGCGCGCGTCAGTGGCAGGATAAGACCAACGCCATTATAACCTTTAATCCAGAAGCAGAGGCGCAGGCAGCAAAATTGGATGCGGCCATTGCAAAGGGAGAGCAAGTTGGGCCCTTAGCAGGAATTCCCGTAGTGGTGAAGGACCTGCTCTGCACGAAAAATTTAAAAACCACGGCAGGCTCGAAAATTTTGGATAATTTCGTGCCCCCTTATTCATCTACAGTTGTGGAGCGTTTAGAAAATGCAGGAGCCATAGTATTAGGAAAAGCAAATTTGGATGAATTTGCTATGGGATCTAGTAACGAAACTTCTTATTACGGAAATGTGAAAAATCCTTGGTCCTTGGAGCATGTTCCGGGAGGCTCTAGTGGGGGCTCAGCCGCTGCTGCTGCCGCTAGAATGGCTCCACTTGCTATTGGTACCGACACAGGTGGCTCAATTCGCCAACCTGCTAGCTTTTGCAATGTTGTGGGTTTAAAGCCAACTTATGGTAGGGTAAGCCGCTACGGCATTGTTGCCTATGCATCTAGTTTGGATCAAGCCGGACCGATGGCCAACTATATTGAGGATGTCGCCTTGGCTCTTGAGGTGATAGGCGGAAAAGACCCCCGAGACATGACCAGTGCAAATCAGGCCGTGCCGCAGTTTTCAAATATACAAAAGGAAGTTAAGGGCTTAAAAATTGGTTTGCCGAAAGAATATTTTGGTGAGGCACTTTCAAGTGAGGTTCGCAGTATTTGTGAAGAGAGCATTGCAAAGTTAAAAAGTGCTGGGGCTGAGTTTGTGGATGTTGAAATCCCGCATTTGGACTATACAATTGCAACCTATTATATAATTGCCACATCGGAGGCCTCGTCCAATCTTGCTCGCTATGATGGAGTTCGTTATGGACACCGAAGTGAAGATGCCAAAACCTTAGAAGACTTATATTGTAACACTAGGGCCGAAGGTTTTGGAGAAGAGGTGAAGCGCAGAATTATGCTAGGAACCTATTCCCTGTCGAGCGGTTATTATGATGCCTATTATTTGAAGGCCTGTAAGGTTCGCCGCCTCTTGCAGAATGATTTTCTCAAAGCCTTTGAAAAAGTAGATCTACTTTTAAGCCCGGTCACAACAAGTGCAGCCTTTAAGGTTGGCGAAAGGATCTCTGATCCACTAGAAATGTATTTAAACGACATTTATACCACATCTACGAATTTGGCTGGTTTGCCCGGCATGAGTGTCCCTGCCGGCTTTAGTTCTGCAGGCCTACCCATTGGTGTGCAGTTGACGGCTCCACATTTTGCAGAGGATAGACTTTTTCAAGTTGGTAAGGTCATTCAAGATATGCAAAACGTAGCAGACAGGAGGCCGCAATGATCATTCATGACTTTGAGTGCGTCATCGGTATTGAGGTGCACGCCCAGTTAAAGACAAAGACAAAGCTTTTTTGCTCTTGTCCGACAACTTTTGAGGCTGGCGACAATGAAAACACTTGCCCCGTATGTATGGGGATGCCCGGCGTTTTGCCTGTGTTTAACAAAGAGGTATTAAATTTTGCCATCAAAACAGGCCTAGCGCTGAATTGTGAATTGGATTCTGCCTCGGTCTTTGCTCGTAAAAATTATTTTTACCCAGATCTTCCAAAAGGCTACCAAATTTCACAATACGAAAAGCCGATTTGCAAAGAGGGTTATGTAGACATTGTGCTTGCTGATGGGGAGCACAAGCGAATTCGTATAGAAAGAGCTCACCTTGAAGAAGATGCTGGTAAATCCACGCACCATGGAAACTATAGCTTGGTAAATTACAATCGCTCCAGCATGCCGCTACTAGAAATTGTTTCAGGTCCCGATATGCGTAGCCCAGCAGAGGCCGCTGCTTATGTAAAGTCGCTTCGGTCGATTTTGCAGTTCATAGAAGTGTGTGATGGTAACTTAGAAGAAGGTTCCATGCGTGCCGATTGCAATATTAGCATAAGAAAGCAGGGTGATACGGGTCTTGGAACAAAAGTAGAGTTAAAAAATCTGAATTCATTTCGCTTCATAGAAAAGGCGCTTACATTTGAATTTGAAAGACAGGTGGACGCGGCTATGTCGGGTGAGACGATCATTCAAGAAACGCGCCTCTATGATAAAGACAAAAATAAAACTTATTCCATGCGATCCAAAGAAGATGCACATGATTATCGTTATTTTCCAGAGCCAGATGTGCTTACGCTAACTTTTGAAGAGGCATTGGTTGATAAGATAAAAAAGGATTTACCCGAGCTCCCGTTAGCTACAGCCAAGCGCTTTGTTAGTGATTATGGTATACCTGAATACGATGCTGTGGTTCTTACGCAAAGTAAGGCGCTGGCGCTTTACTATGAGTCGGCGATTGCAGACACAAAGAATGCCAAGGCAGTATCGAATTGGATTATGACGGAACTATTGCGCGAGCTAAACGACGCTAAAAAATCCATCGAAGAAAGTCCTATTAGTGCGAAACAGTTGGCAAAAATGGTAGAGCTTGTAGATGCAGGAACTATTTCAGGCAAAATGGCAAAAGATGTTTTTGCTGAAATGTGGAAGACCTCCAAAGACCCCGAGCAAATCATCGATGAAAAAGGCATGAAGCAGGTCTCTGATGAGGATGCGCTGTTAAAAATTATTGAGGAAGTAAAAGCGGCCAATCCTAAACAGCTAGAAGAATTTAAAAGTGGTAAGGATAAGCTTTTTGGCTTTTTTGTTGGTCAATGTATGAAGGCCAGCAAAGGGCAGGCCAATCCTAGCGTCTTAAATAAATTGCTAAAGGCTAACCTTTAATGCGAAAAGCGTGCATTGATATTGGCACCAACTCGGCTCTGTTATTAGTAGCGGAAAAACATGAGCAAAACTGGTCCGTGCTATATGATGACGCCAAAATCATTCGACTAGGGGAAGGCATGAAGGTGTCAGACGGCGGCGCACGTTTTTTACCTGAGGCCTTGGAGCGCTTGGACCAATGTCTAGGAGACTTTTGCCAAAGTATTTCTAAGTATTCCCCCGACGAAGTAAATTGTTATGCCACAGCCGCAGCTCGTAAGGCGGAGAATAAGGAAGACCTGTTGGCAATATTTTCGAAGCACGACTTAAGTCTTGATATAATTACTGGTGAAAAAGAGGCGGAACTTACATATTTAGGAGCGAATTTTCAAACCAATATCGAAGATTATAGTGTGATTGATATTGGTGGCGGCTCCACGGAAATATTGTGGAAGGAAGAAAATCAATTGGTGGGCAAAAGCCTGCCTGTTGGAGCTGTTGTACTTAAGGAGAGCTTCTTTTTGGCAGATACCTATCAGGAAGCAGAGATTCGTTTGGCAAAAGACTATATTTTAAAACAATTAAACACACTACCAAAGACAGAAAGCATTCATAGATTGATTGCTGTAGCAGGCACACCAACTACGCTAGTGATGTGCGAAAAAGGCCTTAGCCAATATGAAAGAGAGAAAATACATGGAGCTGTTCTAAATCAAAAAGATATTGAAAAATGGCTGCAAAAATTCAACACCACACAAGAGGATCGTTATAAAATCGTTGGACTAGAAGCCAAGAGGGCCGATATCATATTTGCTGGCACTCTTATTCTATTAGAGACAATGCGCTACTTGAATATAGATACTGTACTTGTTTCTGTCGGTGGGCTTCGCTATGGTGGGTTGTTAAAATGATGGTTTTCTTGCTCTCATTGGTATTTGCTTTTGAAACTCAAAGCATTCTGGTAAAGGACATATCTCTAAAAGTAGAGGTTGCAGATAGTGATGCTGAAAGATCACAAGGTATGATGTATCGCAAAACCTGGGGAAATATCGACGGGATGTTGTTTGTTTTTCCGCAAGAAAGAAAATTGAGTTTTTGGATGAAGAACACTCTCCTTCCTATATCGATAGGTTTTTTCTCTGCTCAGAAAATACTGGTCGACATTCAAGATATGCAGGTTTTGGGGCCAGAGCAAAAACCTAAAAACTACGAATCCCGAGCTCCTGCCAAGTATGCCTTAGAGGTGCCAAAGGGCTGGTTTGAAAAAAATAAGGTGGGACTAGGGTCTAGATTAAAGCTGAAATAGAAGCCTAACCCTACTTAAGCCCTATTTCTATTGTCCAATATCCAACAAAATGATTTTTCTTTCAAAATACGTATGCTTAAATGAATTTAGATAGATATTTAGCACCAAAGGATTGGGCCTATGAAACAGCTATTGAAATTACTTCTCATATTATCGTTTTTTTCTATAACGTTTATTTCCTGCTCTTCTAATCAGAGCGAAGAAAGTGGTGATGTTACTGCCGCTGAGGGTTTAGAGGAAGGAGATGAGTTCGCAGATGACTTCGGAGATGAATTCGATGCGGAGCTTGATGGCGAATTGGATGCCGGGGGCTCAGATGAATTAGGCTCTGACGATTTTGGTAGCGATGAATTTGCTGAAGATGATTTTGGTAGTGAAGATGAGTTTGCCATTGATGATGGTGAGGACGATTTCTTTGATGATGATTTTAGCGAAGATGTTGGTGATAGCGGCGATGCCATGGCCGATACAGGGACAATGGACGATGGCGGAGATGATTTCTTTGCAGAAGATAGTACAAGCGATTCCTTTGCCGATAGCGGCTCGCTAGAGGAAGAGGCTCCTTTAGTAGAAGATAGCGGTACAGCCATGGAAGATTCTGGGGACAGTTTTGCAGATGATAGTTTTGCTGACTCTAGCGCTAGTTTTGATGATAGTTTTACAGAAGTGGACAGTGGCTTTAGTGATAGCTCCATGGCGGATAGCTCTTATGAAGAAGTGCAAGAAGAGCCTGTGCGCAAGTGGATTCCAGTAAAGAAGATGGCAACAACCCCCTTTAATAAAGGCGGTCAGTTGTTAAATACGATTTATATCATTCGTGATGGCGATACCCTAGAATCAGTAAGCCAAAAAATATATGGAAGTGATCGTACAGCGGATATATTGGCAGCTAATCCGCATTTAAATCGCAGCTTTAGCGTTGGGGATAAGATTTATTACAATTCTCCCAACCGTCCAAATGATAGCAATCAGATCATTACCTATTATGAAGATGTAGGAGCGCAGCCGCAAACCTACGTATCTCAGGATGGTGATAACATTCGGGCTGTAGCACAAAGTCTGCTTGGACATCCAGAGTCGTGGAAAGAGGTTTGGGCTACGAATATGAATGTAGAATCAAAGGGAGTGATTCCTGGTGGTTTGGAGCTGCGCTATTATCCTGAGGGAATGCCAGCACCATCGCAGGCGGTTGCCTCAAATGATATGCCGCCTCCGCCAGAAATGGAAGAGCCGGCCATGGCAGAACCAGAGATGGCAGACATTCCACCGCCACCACCTGCACCGGATATGGAAGAGCCTCAAGTGGCAGCAGGAACTGTGCAGCCTCCAGTGGTAGAACCACCACCCCCACCTCCGCCACCTGCTGTAGCACCACCACCTCCGCCTCCACCTCCGCAACAGGCCAAGGTTACGAAAAAAGGCATGGGTGGATTGAGCAACATGAAAGTGATAGCTTTAGGTATAGTACTGATTTGTGGATCCTTGCTATTCTTCATTTGGAAGAGAAAGCAAAATAGAAGTTCCATTAATATGGGTGAGACTCAGATCTAAAGTCTAGTTGGTAATAAACAGGAACAAGCCCCATTATTTTAATGGGGTTTTTTTATGTGAGTTTTTCAAAGATATCGTTCAAAACGGCTCGTCGATCTTGGCGAGTCTCCTCAATAAAGTACATAAGATCATCGACAATTTGCACATCGCGGTTATTGCAATGATAAAACTGTACGCCAGCACCATATTGGTTCTTCCACACGATTTTTGCCGTTAAATTGCGCTCTCGCGAGCCAACCTTGAAGCGTAGGTTGATTTTTTCAGATAGATCTAGTCCATCGGTGGTGGTTTTTAAGAAGGCACCGCTTAAGCTAATATTCAAAAGCTGCCCTTGGATCTCGCGGCGACCATAAGTCTTACGAAAATCAACGCCCACATTTAAGGGAATGCGCTTAGCAGGCTTGATATCAGAGCTTAGAGTTTTCATTGCTACCTCCATCCCTATTATCGGCCAAAAATCAGAAAATTAAAAATTTCTTTAAAATTATTAATAACTTAGACCATTTTCCTGTGTCCCTTTGATACATGTATCATATTGCTACGGCAAAGATTTTCAGTTGACTTATCGGGCAGTGCAGTCGATAAAAGGTACACCTACTAATAGTTCTTAGTACTTCACAATATTCAAGACAGGGTTCCAATCTATTTCTATAATCAAGGAGTATTTAGTGTCGGAAGATACCCAACAAGAAGAAAAATCCAGCAAAACTCGTCCACGTAAAAAGGCTGTCGATCAAGAGTCTCGCTCTGACAATGATAGCTCCGAGAGATCTCCCAGAGAGCACAAGCAAAAGCGCCGCTACGGCAAAAATAGTGGGTCTCAAGGAGGGCGTAATCGCAACAACAACTCCCGTAGAGATTTAACCTCCAACATTGAGCAAAATGACTATTCTCCGCAAGAAATCGATGAGGACTTACAGGTGGAGTTAACCGAGGAAGAGAAAAAAGACCTCAGCTCAAAACATTTAAAGTCAAAAAACATTCAAGAGTTGGCAGATTTGGCGACAAAATTAGGTGTGGAAAATGCAGCCGGCTTAAGAAGACAAGATTTGGTATTTGAAATTTTAAGACGGGCAGCTAGGTTTGGCGATATATATGGAAGTGGATGTTTGGAAATCCTTCCGGATGGTTACGGATTTTTACGCTCTCCCGATTATAACTACCTACCAGGACCAGATGATATTTATGTAAGCCCTTCGCAGATTCGCCGCATGGGCCTGCGCACAGGTGACTACGTAACGGGTACCATTCGCCCTCCTAAAGATGGCGAGCGCTATTTTGCTTTGCTAAAAATCGAGAGTCTTAACTATGAAGAACCAACAAAAAATAAAGAAAAGATTCTTTTTGATAACCTGACCCCTCTATATCCAGAGGAAAAACTAAATCTTGAGAACGAGCCCAATAACTACACCACGCGTGTGATAGATTTAATGGTTCCATTGGGTAAGGGGCAGCGTGCACTGATTGTGGCTCCTCCTAGAACAGGTAAAACAGTATTGATGCAAAATATCGCGAATGCGATTTCTAAAAATCATCCAGAGGTACAATTAATTGTATTATTAATAGATGAGCGCCCAGAAGAAGTTACTGATATGGCGCGTACAGTAAAAGGCGAGGTAGTCTCTTCTACTTTTGATGAGCCGCCTACTCGTCACGTACAAGTGGCGGAGATGGTTTTAGAAAAAGCCAAGCGTTTGGTGGAGCATAAACACGATGTGGTCATTCTATTGGACTCCATTACGCGTTTGGCGCGTGCTTATAACACAGTTGTGCCGCCATCTGGCAAAATACTTTCAGGTGGTGTGGATTCCAATGCTCTTCATAGACCGAAGCGGTTTTTTGGTGCTGCCAGAAATATCGAAGAAGGCGGTAGTTTGACCATCATATCCACCGCCCTTGTGGACACGGGCTCACGCATGGATGAGGTAATTTTTGAGGAGTTCAAAGGAACGGGTAACGCCGAAATTCATCTAGACCGCAAGCTCATGGAAAAACGTATCTTCCCTTGTTTGGACATCAATAAGTCTGGCACTCGTAAAGAGGATCTCTTAATTGATAGCGCTGATTTGAATCGTATATGGATTCTGCGCAAAGTACTGGCGCCTATGAATGTGGTGGACTCCATGGAGTTTGTTCTTGATAAGATGTCTTCAAGCAAGACAAACGCCGAATTCATTAAGCAGATGAGCGGCTAAGTATTTGAAATGATTACAAGATGCTACATGAACCGGCTTGAAAATAGGCATTTTTCTGCTCGACAAGACTTTCTGGTTTATGTTATCAAAGCCATCTAATTGAGGTGATATATGAAAGCGGAAATTCATCCTAAATATTATGCTGATTGCAAGGTAACTTGTGTTTGTGGCAATAAATTTGAAACAGGAGCAACCGTTCCAGAAATTAAAGTGGAGATTTGCTCAGATTGCCATCCTTTTTACACGGGTAAGCAAAAGCTGCTAGATACCGAAGGTCGTGTGGAGCGTTTCAACAAGCGTTACAAAAACTTTCAATTTCGTAAGTAGCCAATTCAATTTGTTTCTTTAGGCAGGTCTAAGTATACTTAGACCTGCTTTTTTATTTCTAGAGGTAATATGTTTAAACAACTTGAAGGAGTGGAGTCTCGTTTTGAAGAGTTAAACATACGCTTGCAAGACCCAGAGGTTACATCGAATCAACAAAAATATCGTGAACTCATGAAAGAGTACTCTGATTTAAAAGAAGTGGTAGATGTTTACCGAAAATACAAACAACATTGCCAAAACCTTGCTGGAAACAAAGAAATTCTAGAAAAAGAAAAAGACCCTGAGCTTCGTGAAATGGCAAAAGAGGAGCTTGGAGACCTAGAAGAGAAAATTACGGATCTAGAAAAAGATTTGAAAGTACTGTTGTTGCCCAAAGATCCAAATGATGAAAGAAATTGTATTGTAGAAATTCGCGCAGGCGCTGGTGGTGATGAAGCGTCCTTATTTGCACAAGAATTATTTGAGGCCTACTGTCACTATGCAAAAAGCTTTGGTTGGAAAATAGAAATACTTTCTATCTCCCAGGGCAATGTAGGTGGTTATAAAGAAGTATGTGCGATGATAAGCGGAGATAAGGTTTACTCCCGTTTGAAATTCGAAAGTGGTGTACACCGTGTACAGCGAGTACCTAAAACAGAGACTCAAGGGCGCGTGCATACTTCAACAATTACAGTTGCCGTTCTGCCAGAGGCTGACGAAGTCGATGTTGATGTGAATCCGGCCGATGTTCGTGTGGATGTTTACCGTGCCAGTGGAGCTGGTGGGCAACATGTAAATACGACCGACTCCGCTGTGAGGCTTACGCACATACCAACAGGTATTGTGGTAAGTTGCCAAGATGAGAAATCGCAACATAAAAACAAAGCAAAAGCATTTAAGGTCTTGTACGCACGAATTTTGCAAGCACTACAGGAAGAGCAGGTGCAAGAGGCTTCCGATGCACGATTAACTCAAATAGGTACAGGGGATCGCTCAGAAAGAATTCGTACTTACAATTTCCCCCAAACACGCGTAACGGATCACCGCATTGGCTACACAACACACGCGTTAAATGAAATTATGCAAGGGGATATGTCAATTATCGTTGAGCCTGTTATCGCCCACTTTCAGGCAGAAGCCTTAAAAGCTCAGGGACAAGTATGATTTTAAAAGAGGTACATGAAAAAAGTATCCAGCATTTTCAAAAAATAGGTATTCCCAGCGCAAGATTGGATGCAGATCTTTTATTGGCTCATGCCCTGGATTGTGAGCGCATTGATTTGTACACACGTTTTGATTCTCCATTAAATGAAAATGAGATTCAAAAGTGCCGAGAGCTAATTCGTAGGCGAAGTAAAAAAGAGCCCATTGCCTATATTCTTGGTAGCAAGTCTTTTTTCAAGTCAGAATTTCTAGTAGAACCAGGAGTATTAATACCTAGGCCAGAAACAGAGCTGATGGTGGAAAAAGCCCTGGAACTTGTTGATAAAGACGAGGAATATTGCATTGTCGATTTAGGCTGCGGAAGTGGCTGTATAGGGCTAAGCTTATTACAAGAATTGGCTTCGGCAAGTTTGATTGCCGTGGATCTATCAGAAAAGGCTTTGGAAATCACAAGAAAAAATGCAGAGCGTTTGGATTTATTAGATCGTGTGGATTGCCGACAAATGGATCTCTATGAAGAGAGCCTAAATCTAGATTCAGCAAAAAAACATATCGTAGTTATGAATCCGCCTTATATAGCAAAGGATGATAAGCATATTACAGAAGATGTTTTAGACTTTGAGCCTAATGAGGCTTTGTTTGCCCCGGAACAGGGCTTGGCAGCCTACAAAACGTGGCTTGCCAATATCCAGCCACAAATACAAAAAGATGATTTTTTGCTAGCAGAATATGGTTGGCAACAAAAAGATCAGCTAAGACAAATATTAGATGCGCAAGGCTGGAAAGAAATTCATTTCTTTAAAGATTTAGCTGAGCACGATCGCTACTTTTTAGTAAGGAATCAAGATGGATAAGATGATTATAAAAGGCGGAAAGGCCTTGAATGGAAATGTACAAGTTAGTGGGGCTAAAAATTCTGTATTACCATTATTATTCTCGACCCTATTAGCAGAAGGAGAGCATTGTTTTTATAATGTACCGAAATTATCTGATGTATACTCCGCGATTAAGTTGCTAGAAGCCTTTGGCGTGGAAACAGAATGGAAAGACGATGCTTTGTTAATTCGTGTTGGACCACTTAAAGCGGTAGAAGCCCACTATGACATTGTCAGAAAGATGCGTGCTAGCATCTTGTGTATGGGGCCGCTACTAGCTAGAACCGGCGAAGCAAGTGTTAGCTTGCCTGGTGGATGTGCCATAGGATCTAGGCCGATAGATTTGCACCTAGAGGCCTTTCAGCAAATGGGTGCCGAGCTTGAAAACCAAAGTGGTTATGTAAAGGCGAAGGCAAAACCTTTAAAGGGTGCGCAAATTCTATTTGATATAACCACTGTTGGTGGAACCGAAAATGTATTGATGGCAGCCGCACTTGCCGAGGGAACAAGCGTTTTAGAAAATGCTGCTAAGGAGCCAGAGATAGTGGACTTGGCAAACTATTTAAATAAAATGGGTGCCAATATTAAGGGTGCTGGTAGCTCCATTATTACTGTGGAAGGAGTCAAACAGCTTAAGGCAAATGAGCACCATGTTATTCCAGATAGAATCGAGGCGGGAACCTTATTAATTGCTGGGGCAATTAGTGGGGGACAAGTAAAGGTAGAAAAATGTCGCCCAAAAGATATCGAAACCCTCATTTTAAAACTTCGAGAAGCTGGGTTTAAGTTGAATGAGGGTGAAGACTGGGTAGAAATTTTCCCACAAAAATCCTGGCGCGCTGTGGATGTGACCACAGCGGCTCACCCGGGGTTTGCTACGGACTTGCAGGCCCAATTTATGGCTCTAATGACATTGGCTGAGGGCACCTCCGTAATAAGCGAAACCATTTTTGAAAATCGTTTTATGCATGTTCAAGAATTGGTGCGAATGGGCGCAAATATTATACCCAAAACACGAGTTGCAGTGGTGCGAGGCAAGGCTGGGTGCTTGAAGGGCGCGCCAGTCATGGCAACTGACCTTAGGGCTAGCGCCTCTCTTATCCTAGCAGCGCTGGCAGCTGAGGGAACAACGGAAGTCCTAAGGATTTACCATTTAGATCGGGGCTATGAAAAACTAGAAGAAAAGCTAGCCCGCTTAGGAGCAAAGATCGAGCGCGCAAAAGAATCCTAGACCCTAGGCTTTGTAGTTTCTATAATGAAGCTATGACATGCATTTTTTGTAAAATTATTCAAAAAGAGATTCCTGCAAGCATTGTTTTTGAAAATGAAAATGTATTGGCTTTTAAAGATATTTCTCCAAAGGCTAAGACACATTTATTATTTATTCCCAAACAACATATTGAACGTTTGGACGACATAAACAATGAGAACGAAGAAATTATTGCGCAGCTGTATTCGGCAATCATTGAGTTTGCAAAGAAAAATGATTTTATCGAGTCAGGCTACCAATGCAAAATTCATGTTGGCGCTGGTGGAGGGCAAGAGGTCTTTCACTTGCATATACACTTTTTATCACAAAAAGCTCTAAATGGTTGAAGAACAAATACTCTGGTTACTTAAAGATGCAAACGGGAAAATATTCGGTCCCTATGAATATGAAAAACTATTTCAGTTTATAGAAAATGGTATTCTAGGTGGTGAAGAGCAAATTGCCGTATACCCAGATGGTGACTGGCAAGCCATTTCTCGAGACATGCAGCTCAATGAGAAATTACTAGAGCAGTTAGAAAAGCAACTAGAAAAACCTAGTGATGCAGAAAAAGAAGAAATTCTACAAAAAAGTGAAGTCTTCCAAGAACCGAGTGAAGAGGGTATAGCCGATGAATCTGCACGCGATGTCGGCACCTACATTCAGGCAGATGAGGATTGGGCAGAAGAGCCAGAAGAGGAGAAGGCCAACACCTCATCTGTATCCGTTTCAACAAGAACCATAGAAGTGAAGCAAAGAGGTTTAGATAAAAAAAGGTTCGGCCGTTTTTTAATCGTTATTTCCCTTTTAGCAATCGTATTCTTGCATCTTAGTGAAAAAGGCAGCTCTGAAAAGACTTCTTTAATCATTGAGCCAAGAAAAACAAAAGAAATTTTGGAGAGCGCACAAGAGCAGCGTTCAAAGCTGATTCAAGCGATTAATTTTTACAAATTTGGAGAAAAGGAAAACTATATATCTGCTCGAGATATTTTGGTAAATGCCGTAGAAAAGAACGCAAAAAATACAGATGCCCTGGCCTTACTTTGTCTTGTGTACAAAGAATTGTGGAGCTTTTCTGATAAAACATCTGCAGATAAATTGGTAATAAGTTCTTTAGTTCAAAGATCTACGCAAGTAGAAACTTTTTCTGCCCCAGCTATAACGTGTAAAAGTGTGCAGTCTTATTTACTTGGAGACTTTGCTGCAAGCAAACGTTTTACCCAAAGAGTATTAGAAGATGATGTAAATGCTGTTACCTTTTATTTTCTGTTGGCCGAAGTACATAGAAGCTTAGAGGAGAGGTCCAAAGCAATACAAAATTACCAGCAAGCATATCGCTTTTGGCCAGAATGGTTATTACCAAGAATTCGAGAAGGACAGATGCGATTACAAATGGGCCAAGTAAGCGAGGCAAGAAAAATTTGGTTACAAGTCTTGCAATCTAGTCGAGATAATGAATCCGCAGCAATTTTATTAGCACATACGGACTTGTTTCAATACCAAGACATGTCTTCAGCAAAACATTTTATTAGCGCATTTCGTAAGACTAGCTCTCAAGCTGAGCCATCTATAAAGGCCCGGGGCTTTGAAGTCTTAGCCTCTTTAGCAGAGCAAACAAGTGATGATTCCGCTGTAGATTATGCAAAACAAGCCTTACAGTTAGATAGTAGGTCGCGATATGCAAGGGCAATATTAGAGAATTTGGGTGATGGCGAAGTAATTAGTGTGAAATCTACTGCTGAGGCCTATATTGCTAGCGGTGATTTGCTTGCAAGCCAGGGTCGCTATGCTGATGCACAAGCGGAGTATAAAACGGCATTTGACCTAGACAATAGCAATTCTATGGCAGCCTTTAAAGCAGCTAGGGCGCTTTGGAATTTGGATCAACAAACAGAGGCCATAGCCTGGGTAAAAAAAGCCATCAATGTAGATCCGAAAAACTTTGATGCTGCTATATTATTGGCGGAATTTTATGGTAAGCGATTTAACTTTCGTGAAGCATCTAAACAATTATTGAGAGCGCAAAAAATCAGTCCAAAAGATTACCGGGTATATTCTACGTACGCAGATCTAGAATTTTTACGGCGCAACTATCCGTCGGCCATAAAGAATGCAGAATCCGCATTAAAATTATATGATGCTGATGTAGATTCCCTTTATGTTTTAGTAAATGCCCATTTGCAACTAGGAAATATTCGAGAGGCGCACTACGCAAGTTCCAAAGCAGTGGAACTAGAGGCAAACAATGCAGAGTCACAAACAAAATATGCTCTAACCCTATCAAAATTTCAAAGCCCCACGGCTGGCATCAATTATATAAAAAATCTAGTTCATACTTATCCCTCTAATTTGGAATACCGTATGGGGTTGGCCAAGGTCTATTATGAGAACGATAAATTTTCAGAAGCACTAGCTGTACTACAGCAAATTGAAAAATTGGTTAAAGATAAAAAGCCTTTGTATTTACTTATGTCACAGATATATGAAGGTATGAATGATTATGAAAACTCACTAAAGTCACTTTTATCCACTGCTCAGCAAAGTCCTTCCGATCCTAAAATTTATTTTAAAATTGGTGTTTTGCAATATAGAGCTAAAAAGTATCAAAATGCTTTGGAGCAGTTTCTAATGACCAAGCAATTAAATGAAAATTACCCAACATTATATACCCGCATCGGAGAGAGCTACTTAAAGCTGGGGCAATATGATAAGGCTATGCAAGCGGCACAAAAAGAAATTCGTAGAAACCCTAAATTGGCAGATGGCTACTTGCTTGCAGGGGAAATTTATTTATCTAATGGTCACTATTCAAAAGCTGCAGGGCAATTTCAGAGAGTGATACAAATTAATCCAAACTCTGCCTACCTTTACATAAAAATTGCTAGAGCACATCGTCTTGCCGGAAATTACGACTTGGCCAAGTCCATGTTGGCTGTTGCAGGAGAGAAAGAATCGGGCAATGCCGAAATCTATAAAGAAACAGGGGCCTTGCTACAAGATACGGGTAACACGCTGGAGGCGATTAGTTCCTATAAAAAATATTTAAAATTGAGTCCAAATGCAGGCGACAGAGAAGAAATAAAGAGTATAATAAGATCGTTAGGGGGCTAAATGGGAATCTTAGCAGATACACAACAAGGCATTAGAAAGGGCACATCCAGTTTTAGCCTTTTGTTGTTGCGCTTAGTATCAGCAACTGTGGTTGGCTACACGATTGCTTTAATTGGTAAGGGGCTTATGTTCTACGAATCGCTTGCTTTTTGGTTCGTGTTTTTTGTTTGCGTAGGTCTTTTTATGCGAGCCACAAAAAAGTGGGCCTTTGTTGGTGTAATTGTTTTAGACCTAGTTCTTTTTCTTATAGGCCTACTACTTAGAATGTATGTACTGGTTGCTCCAGGGGCTTAATTCGTTTATACCGAGCTTAGGGAGTTGCAATGCTTGACATAAAATTGGTCGAAAAAGAGCCAGAGCGTTTTAAGAAATATTTAGAATTACGTAATGACAATCCCCATGCGATAGATCGCTTATTGGATCTAAATCAAACTCGCAAAGATGCACAAGCCATTGCAGAAGAAAAAAAATCCATTCTTAATTCTGTATCAAAAGAAATCCCCAAATTAAAAAAAGCAGGGGAAAACGTAGACGATAAAATCAAGGAAATGCGGGATCTAGGCCAGGAGATTAAAGACTTACAAGAACAAGCTCAGCAAGCCATTGACGCTTTTGAAAACGCATTGCTAATGATTCCCAATATTTTGCATGATTCTGTGCCTCCAGGAAAATCGGAGGAAGAAAATCAAATAGTTCGCAGTGTAGGAGAAAAAACACAATTGGCCTTTGAGGCCAAAAGCCATGATGATTTAGGAGTTGAGCTAGGCCTGCTTGATTTTGAAAGGGCTGCCAAAATTACTGGGGCCCGCTTTTGTGTACTTCGCAAGTGGGCGGCTAGAATGGAGCGTGCTCTAATCAATTTCATGTTAGATTTGCATACAGAAAAGCATGGCTACGAAGAAATGATCCCGCCATTTATGGTAAACGGTAATAGCATGCAGGGAACTGGCCAGTTTCCTAAGTTTAGAGAAGATGTATTTCATTTAGAGTCTTATCCGTATCATTTAATCCCCACCGCCGAAGTTCCGGTTACGAATTACTATGCCGGCGAGATTCTAGATGTGGATATGTTGCCACAAAAATTTAGCGCCTACACCCCATGCTTTCGTTCAGAGGCCGGCTCTCATGGAAAAGATACCAAGGGGCTAATTCGACAGCATCAGTTTAATAAGGTAGAGCTAGTGCAATTTGTGCATCCAGATAAATCCTATGAGGCCCATGAGGCACTCACTTCCCATGCAGAAGAGGTTTTAAAACAATTGGAATTATCGTATCAGGTGGTTAGTCTATGTTCTGGTGACATCTCCTTTGGTGCGGCCAAATGTTATGACATCAATGTATGGCTTCCAGGCCAGCAGGCCTATAGAGAAATATCCTCTTGTTCTAATTTTGAAGACTTTCAAGCTAGAAGAGCCAACATACGATTTCGTGAAAAGGGCGGCAAGCCGCAGTTTGTTCACACACTTAATGGATCTGGTTTGGCCGTTGGTAGAACATTGATTGCTATATTTGAAAATTATCAACAAGAAGATGGCAGCATACTAATCCCCAAAGCATTGCAAGTCCATATGAAAGGCGTAAAGGTAATTCCTAAAGACTAAGGTCTAGTTACAAAATTCTCCATATATAGACTCAATCTTATTCTGCAAGAGCCGATAAATTTTTTAGATTCGGGAGGCAGATTTGAAGCGTTGGGTAAAAAAATTCATTGATCAGTTTGAAACGGAAGGCTCTAACAGACAAGAATATACAACAGAACAAAAAGAGATCAATGAGGAGCAGGCCACGGTCCTTTTTGTTATGGACACGCTTTCTAAGTACCTACTAGATTTTGAATCCTATCCTACACGCAAGGCTAGAGGCCAAATTGATGAGATGGCACAAGAGATCATCAAGCAAAACCCGCAGACTCTGGAAAAGGCATTCTTTCGTTTTCGCCAGTTCTACTCAAGTTACCGTGTTAATGAGTATACTTATATACAAAAGACCTTTGATGATTTTCGCAATATCATTTGGGATTTTGTGGAGCAATTGCATGGTGATTACGAGGCGGATGCTTGTGAGGCAGAACTAAAGCAGCATTTTAATGATTTAAAAGAGGCTGTGGAGGCTAATTCCATAGATGATTTAAAATCCACCTCGCGGCAGTTTATTGATACCTATATTGAATATCAGTTTAATAAGGATAAACGAAAATCAGAAAATATTCGTGTGTTTCAAAAGAATTTAAAAACTATTAAAAAGCAATTAAATGAAGCGCAACTTAGCATGCGACTAGATCATTTAACAAAGGCCTATAATCGCAAGAGTTTTGATGAACATATACAAAAGCATATGCAGTTATCGCAAGTGAGTGGCGATCCTGCCTGCCTGGTTATGTTAGATATAGATCACTTTAAAAAGGTAAATGATAATTATGGGCACCAAACGGGCGATGCGATCTTGATTGAGTGTGTGAAGCTCTTAAAAGAGAGTTTTGGCCGGGACCAGGATTTTGTGGCTAGAGTAGGCGGCGAAGAATTTGCTGTGGTCATGTCAGACACAAATGTTAGTGCTGCCATTGATATTGTTGAGGCAGCGATGGATAAAATTCGAGAAACTGTATATGTAGAAGATAATCATAAAATTCAATTCACAATTTCTGTAGGCATTGCTCAACTAAAGAAAAATGAAAATGTTGATGAATGGTTAAAGCGAGCAGACGAAGCGCTTTATCATTCAAAAAATACCGGGCGGGATCGCTATACGGTATCAGGTGCCGAGAAGATTGGAAAAGTTAGCTAGGCGCATAGCTGGCTTTGCTTCTTATTTCTAATAAAATAGATACTTTTATTATTTGTAGATAATATTTTCTTATTATATGGAGAAAATTTTAAATCTTTATAATAATTATTTGAATCAATGATTAAGACTTCTGACGCTTCTTTTAATGTTATGTTTACATCTCTATCTTTGTCGCCAACGAAAAGGTAAATCACATGTGGGGCTCCCTTTTGGCAGAAAGCATACAGACCTTCTGTTTCCATCCCTGTCTTTAGTACTTTGTTTGATATTAAATTCTTCCAGGTTAAGGCGATATAATAATCTGGATTTTTTTGCATAGTATTGTCATTTAATAATCCATAGTCCGAACCAGATAGCGTTTGCCGTATAAGTACTTTGTTTTGATTGAATGCTGCATAAGCAAGATGATTGGCAAACCAAAGTGCAGAGTAAAAATGATCACTAACACCCGGTTCACCTCCACATTGTGCCGGTCCCGTTTCCGTTAACCAAATTTCTTGGATATTATTATTTTTTGCAATTTTATGTACTTTGTTTTGCGCTTTATCAATCTTCATCCACACATTTCTTGAGGCCATATTTTTTTGGTTCGCAGCAACAAGTTGTACGGGACATCGCTGAGATTGGCTAGGATAATAATGCCAAGAAAGCACTTCTAAATCGGCCTGAAGTTTCTCAGCGATTTTTTCTGTGCTTGCAGTAAAAAAAGCAAATGGTTCATTAATGTATGGCCACCAGGCATTTGCTGGTCCCATTACTTTTGCTTTAGGGTAATAGCTTTTGATTCGTTGTTTTAATTCTAAATACTCTTTGACATATTGCTTGGCAAAAATTTGTCCTGACCAACCATAATTCAAAAAGAAAGCATTAATCTCATTACCAATTTCAAAGTAGTCAATTTGATAGCCTTTTTCTGAGCTGGATTTAAGAAAGTCTTCAATAGGCTTTATATTAAGTTTTTTTTCTTTATCTCGATATCCTGGGCCAACATTTAGGACCATAAGTATTTTCATGTCCATTTTCTTTTTATATGCAAAAATATCGTCCCAAATTTTTTTGCTCAGCCGCGTTTGAAATCCTTTTGGGAGGGGTTCATCTTTGTATTGGTCGTTAATATCATAAAATAGTGAATCAGATTCACTGCCTCCTAGACGCAAAATAAATGGTTGTAAATTTTTTGATAGTTCAATGAATTTAGGGCGATCAAATACAAAGGGTATAGCTCGGATGCCGCCTCGCCCAGCAGCAAAATCCATACTGCCTTCCCACCACTTGCCTCCAGCTATTTGCGCCCAATCTAAAGCAAATGAAAGGTAATACTTTGAGGTTTCAAAATGAATTTCTTCACTATGTTTCAGCTCTAAATTGAGCGATCTTTCTGGTTTTGTACAAGAAAGAATTCCTAGCAAGCAAAGTAAAGAGCAGACTATTTTATGCATTGGAATAAGGACTTAGCATATATTTGTTGTGGCGAGCAATACTTTGCTCGTGTCCATATCTTTTACAGAGCCCGTTTTTTTAGTCATCTGCAAAGGTTCTAGTCAAAATCAAAGGCATCTGACTTGGTATCGTCCTTGCAGCTTGTATAAATGTACTATACCCAAACATTCAGTTGTCTCAAACTGAAACACTTTAAAGGGGTAAAAGTGCGTATCTTCACGTAAATTTTTTTTTGCGCTGGAGGTACTATGAGAGTCTTTTTTACCATTTTTTCCATAATATTAATATCTAACACTCTTTATGCTCGGGGCCCACTGGGCATAGCAAATATAGCCAAATCTGTTGAGGCTTTAAAAAGTGTAGATTTGTCCAAATCAAAGCCACTTGTGATAGCGGTAATTGATACCGGAATCGACAAAGAGCATCCCGATTTAAAAACGCACTTGTGGAAAAACCCGGGAGAAATGGGGATAGATAAAAACGGCAACGATAAATCCTCCAATGGCATAGATGATGACGAAAATGGCTATATAGATGATCTTCATGGATGGAATTTCATTGAGGGCAACCACAACTTAAGTGATCGTCATGGACATGGCTCACACGTAGCAGGAATTGTTTTAGGAAAATCAAAACCAGCATATTTACAAGGAACAAATTTACCGATTCAGATAATGGTTTTAAAGTACTTTGATCCGGAGATGGATTTTTCAAAGGTAGTGGACTATACAACTGAGGCCATTCGTTATGCTGTTGCAAATGGTGCAGATATCATTAACTACTCCAGTGGAGGTGATGCCTACTCCTTTTTAGAAAGAGCCGCCATTCAGCAAGCAAAAGATAAAGGTATTTACTTTATCACCGCGGCTGGCAATGAAGGGCGTAATATTGATAAGCGTTCTTATTATCCTGCCTCCTATGATTTGGACAATATTATTAGTGTGAGTGCCGTAGATGAAAAGCAGCAAAAAGTAAAATCTAGTAATTACGGGTCAAGCGTAACCACCGCTGCGCCAGGAAAAGATATTTACTCGACTACTATCAAAGGCAAGTATGCAAAGATGACCGGAACTTCGCAGGCCACCGCATTTGTTGCAAGAAAAGTGGCGGCCTTTAAGCTTTTAGTGAATCATCAAGATAAATGAGAAGGGGCTAGATCCCTTGGGTCGGCCACTTCTTGATCTTTTATTAAATCCTCTTCACCTTCGCCATGTATATAAGTTTTCTCTTTATAATTTTTGGATACAAAAATATAAATCGTCGCTACAACCAACATGGTAATGGTAAAAAACCAATAATACTCAGGCCCAGTAAGCTTAGATGTACCATCGGGGTTTTGAATAAAAAAGTTAACCGCCGCTGTAAATGCATTTCCTAGCGAAACTGAACAAAGAAAGATGGCCATGATAATGGATTTCATGGTGTGCGGTGCCTGTGTGTAGGAAAATTCTAAGGCAGTAATGGAAACCATGACTTCGCCAGCAGTAATTAGGGCAAATGCTGCTAGTTGCCAGCCAATAGAGGGAACCATTCCCTGCTCAATCAGACCTTCAGCAAAAGCGGTTGTAGCAAAGGCAGAGGCCGTAATAAAAAATCCGATACCAATTTTTCGCAGCGGATTGAGAGTAAAAACTCGGTTGATGGCCGGATATACGAAGTATGTAAAAAGCGGAATGTATAGTAAAATTAGCAGAGGGTTGATGGCTTGTACTTGTGAGGGTAGAATCTCGTAATTAAAAATAAAACGATCCATATTTTCTGCTTGCAAGACCCAAGCACTGCCTGTTTGGTCGTAAAGTGCCCAAAAAAAGGCGACAAAAATATAAATCACGGAAAGTTTTAATATTGCTTGCAGGCCTTCGCCGCTAAAGGCTTGTTTTACAAATTTTTTGCCCGCGGGAGGTATATGAATAAAAGATTTTCTTCCCATCCAAAACACCCAAGTGGCCAATATCATTAAGGCCCCAGGGATGCCAAAGGCTACACTAGGACCATAGACCTCCAGAAGCCAGGGGGTTGCTAACGTAGAGGCAAAAGCACCCAGATTGATGGAGAAATAAAACCAACCAAAAATGCGGCTCAGTAAATGTTTGTTCTTCGGACCAAACTGATCGCCTACATGGGCCGAAACGCAGGGCTTGATACCGCCAGAGCCGATAGCAATTAGTGCTAAGCCAATTCCTAGGCCAAGGCGTGTTTCATCCATTGCGAGTGCAATATGTCCCATACAGTAGACAAGAGATAGGGTAATAATGGTTTTGTATTTCCCCCAAAAAATATCGGACAATAGAGCGCCAAATATAGGCGCAAAATAAACGGCAGAAGACCATGTGTGATACCAAGCCTTTGCCTCATCAGGGCTCATGGGGTCGACGTTCCCAGAAGAGTTCATCAAATACTTTGTCATGAAGATAACAAGGATGGTGCGCATCCCATAGTAAGAGAAGCGTTCTGCCGCCTCGTTACTAATAATATAGGGTATGCCGCCAGGCATACCCGACGTAGTTGTCGGTTGCTCTTTGTATTTTGCCACTAATCCCCCCCAGGATTTGATTTGCATTAGGGATACATAAAAGAAATTAGGCTGGCAACGGCAAGGTCGTTTTGGCACCGGAATTTTTGGTTTCTTGATATTTTGCTACAGGCTCAATAAGGGGGGACGGGGTGAGCTGGTAAATATTGGGCTTACAAGTGTTTAAAAATTTTAGATTCATTAAGTTTTTTCAAAAAATCGCAATAATATCAATTCCGACAATAAACTTTGATATATATAACGCGATCTAAGGGAAACTATAGCAACAAGGTACACAGTATATTTCCTTAGGCGAATGCCGAGATTGTTTTACAATAGGGAGAGTCTTAAATGTTAAAACTTATGATAATTGGTTTTTTGCTTACTAGTAGTATTGCTAGTGCCAATTCTCTTATTCAACAACTGGTTGATAGGGGGATCCATAATATAGACTCAAGCGAAGTAGGTGAATACCAAAAAGCGATAAGAAAGGCGGGAGAGGCGGGAATCTCCGATAGAGTAAAGAAGCAGCTCATTTCTATTATTGAAGCAAATGTAGATAGTAAATATTTAAGAGATAGGCAAATGGGTGAAATCCATACTGCGGATGCAATATTGATTTATGTCGCTTTTGAATTAGCAAGGCTTGGCGAGCCAGTATTTCTTTATGAATGGAAAGATGACAATCGTCATAGCAGAGTCGTAAAAGTGCTTATGCTTGCAAGACAATCTCGAATGGATTTGTGGCGTGGAAAGGCTTTTGAGGGATATACTATGCTGGTATCTGCCACCGAGCACACAGCGAATCAATTAAGGCCAGTAGAAAAACAAATGATTAAATTGGATATTCAGAATGCTTACCCATCACGTGATATAGCTGTCAGAAGATTTGAGCTGGAAAAAATGGCTCAAGCCCTTGTCGCCATTGAGAATATCTAATTTGCTAAAATAAAAAACCGCCAACACCTTTGGTGCTGCCGGTATTTTTAGTGGCGGAGGGGGGGAGATTGTTTCGGGCTCCTGCCCTCAACCCTTCGCAAAGCTCAGGGCTCCTCCGGAGCTTAAAAACACCATCCTGGTATTTTGATCGAACTCCGTGCATTGTTCCAATGCTAACCCACAAAATAAAAAAAACCGCCAACACCTTTGGTGCTGCCGGTATTTTTAATGGCGGAGGGGGTGAGATTCGAACTCACGAAGGGCGTGAACCCTTGCCAGTTTTCAAGACTGGTGCATTCAACCACTCTGCCACCCCTCCGCGGATGGAAGCGCCAAGATAATCAGCGCACCAAGGAAGGGCAAGAAATACTTATTTTAGTCCCCCGCATAAGCTAAATATTGTGCAATAATATGGAGATAAGTCCCTTATAGCGAGTGAAAGGCCATGATAAAGCAAAGCTTGTAATTTTTATAGACCTAACATATGATTGCAAAGTCTGTTGGGGAACAGATGGGAGTGCAAGGATGCAGTCAAGGGGGGAATATGCTTCATTTACTGTTAGCACTGGGTGCAGGGACGCTCTCTTTATCTGTGGCGCAAGCAAGTGACACAAATTTTATCGAACAAATCTTAGAGCCCAAAGTAATCTACGGAGAAGACGATCGTCAGGATCTTTATGAATTGAATGATCCCTACCGTATCACTATGGCGGAGTCCACGGTTGCGCTAGTGAAAGCGTACAAAGTACAGGGCCATGGAGAGCGGTATTTTCTTAAGGGCTCGAATTATCAAAAAGCTTATGGTTTGTGTGAAACAGAACGTTTTATAGAGCAAGACATTAGCTCCTATTGTACGGGTGCGCTGATTGATAAGGATAAAGTTTTGACCGCTGGCCACTGCGTACGAAACAAATGCGGCTCTGAAAAATATGTTTTTGATTATAATAAAAAGACAAAATACAAAGATGCCTACGAAATTCCTGCCTCTAGCGTTTATTCTTGCAAAAAAGTGCTTCATCGCAGTTTAGAGGGTGGCAAAGACTTTGCCATCGTCCAGCTAGACAGGCAAGTCTTGGACCGTGAACCCTTAAGTGTGTATCGCGGGCAAGATTTACCAAATAAGACTTCCGTTTATGTCATGAGTTACTTGGCGGGTCTTCCTCTTAAATATTCTGGTGATGCCTACATTCGGGACAATCAACCGCAGCATTTTTATATTGTAAATACAGATACCTATGGGGGGAGCTCCGGAGCCCCTGTGTTTGATGAAATCACCAATGAGATCATTGGTATACTTTCAAGTGGAGAAATGGACTTTGTAGCTGAGCCAGGCAGTGCTTGCCAGGTATCTCAACGCTGCGCTATGGATGCTTGCCGCGGAGAGTTTGTCACGAAAATGACCAGTATCCTAGACGCGACAAACGGGGATCTGTAGCTTTATATTTTCAAAAGGAAGAACTTCCGCTAACATAATCCCACCAGGGAGAAAATATGAATGCATTACTAAGTCAAGATCGAGGCCCTTATGAAACGCCTATTTTTAAAAACTACAAAGTTGAGGACTATCTCCCAGCCCTAAAAGAATCCATTCGGATTGCTAAAGAGCGCTTAGAAGAAATTAAAAGTATAAAAGAACCCAATTTTGAAAATGTCATACTTGCACTAGAGGATATGGACAAAGAGGCAAATTTTGTTAACACCATTTATTATAATTTGTATAGCGCGCATGCCAGCCCGGAGCACCAAGCCTTAGCTTCGGATATATCGGCTATCAATGCAGAATACTCGAACGATATCAGTTTGGATGAAAAACTCTTTCAGCAAGTAAAATCGGTTTATGATAAACAAGAGCAATTATCACTTGGCATAGAAGAAAAAAAGCTTCTGGAAGATGTGTACAAATCCTTTGTTCGCAATGGTGCAAATTTAGAGCCTGAGAAAAAAGAGCAATTACGTGATATTGACAAAAATCTTGCACCTCTTAGCTCGAAGTTCTCAGAAAATGTTTTAAAGGCCATCAACGCTTTTGAGCTTTACCTTGAAGAAAAAGATTTGGAAGGGCTTCCAGAATCCTTTGTCGAGGCGGCAAAGCATGCTGCCGAAGAAAAGGGGAAAGCAGATCAATATTTGGTAAGCTTACAGGCACCAAGTTTCATTCCCTTTATTACTTATTCTAGTCGCCGCGACTTAAGAGAAAAGGTGTGGCGAGCCTATACCACGAAATGTGTGGAGGGAGAGCTATCCAATAAAGAGATCATTAAAAAAGCCGTCGAATTAAGGCACAAACGAGCCAAGCTTTTGGGTTTTTCTTCACATGCTGATTATGTGTTAGAAGAGCGTATGGCTAAGTCCGTTAGCAAGGTGGAAGACTTTTTAGAGAATCTTTATCAGGTAAGCCGACCAGCAGCGGAAAAAGATGTGCAAGAGGTGGAGGCATTTGCCAAGAAAATAGATGATTTAGATAAACTCATGCCTTGGGATTTCGCCTACTATTCAGAAAAGCTGAAGGAGCAAAAATTTGGTTTCCATGAAGAGGATTTAAAACCCTACTTTTCTTTAGAGAAAGTTATCCAAGGTGCTTTTGGTTTGGCTAAAAAACTTTACGGCATTGATTTTCGAGCAAATTCCGACATTGATACTTATCATCCAGATGTACGAGTATTTGAAGTGATTTCCCCGGAGAATCAAGTTCAGGGGATTCTTTACGCCGACTTTCATCCGCGAGAGACGAAAAGATCCGGCGCTTGGATGACTTCCTACCGCGATCAGTATGTTGATAATGGGGAGAATAAAATCCCGCAAATCAGCATAGTATGCAACTTTACCAAGCCCACGTCGAAAAAACCCTCTTTACTCACATTTGATGAGGTGCAAACTCTTTTTCATGAGTTTGGTCACGCGCTTCATGGACTTTTATCCAAAGTGAAATACAAATCACTTTCCGGAACCAATGTGCTTTGGGACTTTGTAGAGCTACCCTCTCAATTTATGGAGAATTTTTTGTTTGAAAAAGAGGTGTTAGATTTGTTTGCCGAGCACTATGAAACAAAAGAAAAAATACCAGCAGAGTTGGTGGAAAAATTAAAAGCTAGCTCGAAGTTTTTAGCAGGCTACGCCAGTCTTCGTCAGTTGCAGTTTGGCTTTTTGGATATGGCTTGGCATCGTGATGAAGAAGGTTTAAAGCATGACGTTCTTGAATTCGAAGAGATGGTGACCGAGAAGACTCGTTTATTTGAAAAGGTAGCAGGAACCTCTACCTCGGTGGGCTTTTCTCATATTTTTGCCGGAGGATATTCGGCAGGATACTATTCCTACAAGTGGGCGGAGGTTCTGGACGCCGACGCCTATGAAGCCTTTCAAGAAAGAGGGCTATTTGATTTGGATACAGCTAAATCCTTTCATGATAATATCTTGTCACGCGGGGGGAGTGAAGACCCCATGGAGCTTTATAAACGTTTCCGCGGTAGAGAGCCAGATCCAAAAGCTCTATTGAGAAGACAAGGTCTATTGCAAAAGTAAAAAAAAGGCCCTTTTAAAAAAAGGGCCAGGGGAATTTACTCTAGGGTTCTTATTGGATAAGGATAAGAAAACCTAGTTTAAATTAAGATCAATGAGCCTAAAAGTATAATAGATAAAACAAAAGACATGCTTCGAAATAAACGAACTAGTGATTTAGGCAGCGCTTTAGTATGTGATAAATTTCTGTGTTGTCGATGGTGCCATTGACAGAGCTGGCACAGGGGCCATCGGCAAATAAGACTACATCCACGGCAGTATGATTTTGTTTCGATAGTCCTGAATCAATAAAACGTATACTCGGTTTTTCATCGCGAGTTTTTTTGGTAATTTTTCTATTTTTAATTAGTGAATCTTTTATATCTGGATAACCCGATACATCAATGCCAGCGGTATCATGATCCGAAGTAATAAAAAGTGATATATTTTTCTTAGAGTTAGCGCGGATGAGATTGCGAATTTCGCCAATGAGCTTATCAAAATCGTATAGTTCTTCAATAGCTGTCACCGGATCTCCTTCGTGTAAGGCATGATCGATACGGCCCGATTCGATTACTAAGAAAAAGGGAGCATCCGCCTTGATTAAGCGCTGCACTTGTTCCACGGTGATTTCTTTTAAACGAGGAAATGATTTTTTTTCTTTTAGGTAGGGAAAGTGACCTTGTGAATATAGTGCCAAAAAAGGTTCTTGAAATTCTTTAGGAGGCTGTTCGTATAAGTGAAAACGAGTTTTCTTAGAAAGTGCTTTTTTTAATACAAAGGTGGAGCCGCCGATGAGAAAGTCTATCTTTGATTTTAATAGGTCTTCAATGATTTCGGGGCTATTGCTCCGATGCATAGTAGATGCATAAAAGGCGGCGGGTGTAGCATGGGTGACGGTTGTATTGGTAATGATTCCAACGCGATAGCCCTTTGCTTTTGCCAAATCAGAAATTTTTTGTTCTTTGCTTTCGGGATAACAAATGGCTGCATTATTTACTTTTTGTCCGCAGGCAAAAGCCGATGCCGCAGCAGCAGAATCTGTAACATAGGAGTCTTTGGATTGTGTGGTAACTAGCGCGGTGGATGGAAACGAATCCAAACTTAATTTACGTTCGCCATGATAGTATTGTCCCCTGGTGGCATTGATAACCGCTGGGCCCATGCCATCTCCCACCATAAAAATAATGGAGTTTGGACTGGCAAAGATGTGGCTTATGAATAGCACTAGGAACACAGCATTTTAAGTAGCAGTTAGTAGGTGGGACTGGCAAGAAAATAAGCCTTTTGTAAGCCTGCAAGCACTTTTCTAAAGTATTAAAATCATTAAATTAATCCTCTTTGATTGTGGGGTTCATCAGACTTTAAACAGCCCTTTTAAAAATTACATACTTGCCTATTTATGCTTCAGCAAAACTTACATTTGTGATAACTAAAAGGTTTCTCGTATTGGTAGAACGTTTAGGAGTTTGTCTTGTCCTCTAAAATTCAAAAATTGCTTAGCTCCACCTTGCAATTGGTACTTCATAGTTTTCTCTGTTTTCAAATTGCTTTTGGCTCCACACTTCTTGTTGTTAGTAAAGCACGGGCACAGTCGGCTCCCTCAAGTATCGAGCGCACACTGGATTTAGAAAAAATATCTTCCAAGCGAGTAAGGGAGCAGCTTCACAGCTCTCAAAAGGTAATGGATGCTATCTATGAAAAACGCATAGAGGACATTCCGAAGCGCGTTTTAGATCCATTTTTTATGAAGGAGCAAAGTCTTTGGACGCAAGACAGAACTTTTGCATTGGGTGATCCAACGCAAGCTCTCCCGTATATAAGTGTAGATGATATTCGCTTTGAAATTCGAGAGGGTCTATTGCATATGGTGGGTTTTAAGCGCGGCCATGTGGTAGCTCGACAAATCATGCAAGCATTTAATGCTACAGCTGTGGCGGCGGACAATGAAAAAGTAGTCGTTACCACAAAAAAAGGCGATATGCTCGTGTTAGATAAGGCATTCTTGTTGGAATATGCTTTTCAACATCCCATGCCGTTTTTCACTGCTTATCAAGCCGGTAAAAACACGAGAACTTTTGTTGGGCATAAGGCTTTAGAAATTACGTTTATGACACGCGGCTTGCGTCCTTTTGTGGAAGGGGAAGTGGAGCGTATTTTAAATACAAATTATGAAAAGCTGGCCGACGCACCGATTATTCCCATGAATAAAGCAGGGGAAGCCGTTTTTGAAGCTGGTGATATTGTAGTTTTTGACCGTGATGGTGATAGCCGAAAGCTAGTGGCGATTATGAATCGTAAGGTTGTGTCCTCAGTTATGGCTAGAGGACATAAATTAACAGCAATGGCTGGGACTTTATTTAGTTTCGAAGGCATGCGAAACACGCTTTCTGAGGCCATAGCCTCCAGGCTTAAGGTTGATAATCCAGGTGATATTCGTTCGCCAATCGTTGAGCTTTTAGAGGCATTGGAAACTGAGGCAGATGGCAAAAAGCACACAGACGAAATCGCAAAAAAAATATCGCAGGATGAATTGCTTAAAAAATACTTTCGTTCCTTTGACCAGAAAAAGCTACGTTTGCATTTAGGCCGTGCAAAAGAGTTCGACTCGCACCAATCGGAAGCTCGAGATCATTATACCTTATCAGAGTGGTGGGCGTCATACGAGAAAATTAATGCCACTACAGATGATATTGTAACAGAACTGAAGGGTCGCCAAGAAGTCTCTGATTTTCAAGATAAAGAACGCATCCAAGAAGATATAGATCGCTTGCAGCAGCAAAAAGATTCCCAGGATTTTCGACACGATTATCAGGAAATAGTACGCACCTATATATCTGGTGAGACCAACTTTCATCGACCAGAAAAAAAGCTGCTTGAGATGATTCGGGAAAAAAGCGTTCAGTCCTTTCGTTTTCTGGCTTGGGGACTGGGTGCTGGGATGGCTGCCTGGACGGGAGTGAGTGTGTTTGAGCACTATGCTCCTACGATTGCTCACGAATTCTTTTTTACAGCCAGTCATTGGTGGCAAATGAATCAGCCGGAGCTGTTAAGTGCCGAGTACCGATGGGTCACTCTATTAGGAATGACGTATTTAACCATGGTGATTCCTTTAACCGTGCTTTATGGATACTCCATGGTGCCAATTATGAAGCATCTACAAAACTGGATTCGCCCGCTCACAAATGGCTCAGGAGCAACAGCGAAGTATGCCAGAGACATTGATGCTACTTTGCACAAATATATTTATAAATACGAGGATCTTTCCATATGGCGCCGTATTGTAACCGTATCGACATTTCCTTATGCGATTTTGGTACGGCCATTTATCAATACTATCTTAGATTCTATTTTAAAACAGCCAACAGTAGAGGTTTGGCGGGCAGGCCTAAATCCATTTACCAAAATTTCTTATGATTCTGCTACCGGCAAAAAAATTGGTTTAAAAGAAGGTGAGAACATTCGTTTAGGTTTTTCTAAATTGACTAAGATTTTTCACCACGAAAAACAAGAAACAGAAAAAGCATTAAAGGAGCATGCTCTTAAGGTAAAAATATCGGAGGCTACAAATGCGAAGTCCATTGCTTGGAATCTAGCAGCACTGGTTGTCGCAAAAGAAAAGGGTGTAGATCCTGCATCATTATTTGCACTAGCTACAGGAAATATGTCCGTTGAAGAAATACAGTCCATCTATCAGAATAAAAGATCGCAAAGTCTTTGGCGAGATATAGCCGCTGCTGTCTATTATGACATTCAAAGGCAAATCAAAACCAATCCCAATTTTGATATACAAAAGGTTTCTCCTGAGCAAGTGGCAGAATATTATAGTCTTGCCGAAACGGAGGCAGATAAATTAAAGAGCGCAACCAAAGGAACGCGTCTTTTGATCCAGCTGCGCAATCAATTTCGTCAAATGGGATCGAATGGATCAAAAGTTTTGGGTAACTTTGGTTTATCTGAATACAATTTCCTAGTGCAAAACACTGCCAATGAGTATGTTTCGCAGCAAACAAAAAGAGAATATGTACAGGATACTGCTATGGTAATTGGTTTGCCGCCATTTCTGGGGCCTCGTTCAAAAGTAGCAGAGAACTTGGCTATTGGTAGGCCCGATCAAATTGCCCATCACCCAGATTATTTATTTTATACACCTCCTCCGCATTTGACGGACATGGGCACAAATACCTTGATACATTTGATAGTAGCGGGTCCAAGAAGAATGCTTGTGATGCAAATACTTGAGGCCATGAAGGAGAACAACTATCGACCTATCGATGCAGTTCAAACTCGCGCAGCGGATCGAAAAGAAGGTTTAATAAAAGGTGCGGTCAATTGGTCTTTGAATTTATTAGACGCAAGAAAAAGCAATTTGGGTGGCTATTATACCAAGGGTATGGTTCGTAGAATCAATACGGTTCAGGCTTCCATATCTTTGTTTATGATCATGCGCATGACATTGGGAGAGCAAAGTGCACAAGCGGCCTGGATGGCTTCATGGTTTTTTTGGATGGCATCAGAGCTTACCTATGGTTGGCCTTGGATGATCATTGATGTGGGCAACTCACAAGAGGAAAGACGTACGGGTGTTAAGAGAGAAAGTCATGAAAGTATAGTGCGTGAAATGCTCGAAGGTTTCCGTAATCATGATAATGAACAAGTGGACCGTAGTTTTCAAAGATTAACTCAGCTTTATAAAAAATATGGCCGGGTTGCGCGAAAACCAATGAATGAGGCTTTAAAGGAATATAATAAATCTTTAGATCTGGCTTGGCACACGCAGGTAAGCCCTCGAGAGCTTCGAAATGCACTGAAAGGCCCGAATGCCGAGAGTGTATTTGCAATAATGGGTAAGCTATATAAGGCGCAAATGCATGAAACCAATGCAGATTTAAAGCATGTCTACATACAGTTAGAAGAAGCTGTAAGGAATAACAAACCGCTAAGCAAAACACAACTACGTGCTTACGCTAGAGATTTTGCTGATTTTAGCCTGAGTGCGCCGCCCCTACAAAATACACCAAATTCGTATTTAGCTTCTATTACGACTTTTGGTTTGGGGGCCGTGCTTACTACAGTGTTAGCAGCAAAATTGGGTTATATGTCTTTTGATCCAAGCAACCATAATATAGAAACCATAATTAAATGGGCTGGCTACAATGCTGTTTTTTATGCCTCTTTAATGTTGCTATTCAGTAAGCATAGTTGGGAAAAATACTATGTACCTGGCATCAATAAGATGAAAAGCAAAATGAAACGAGGTAAGGCCTGCTATGGTCTATTTGGCGGTTAAACAAAATCCATACAAAAATCAGGCGATTAGGGCCTTTTTAATAGAGATTTGTATTCTTGATTGCCAGTAAGTACAGTAGGGAATGGCTTCAAGCAATGCTCTTTTTGTAATATTAGGCAATCAATTATTTCCTGAAAAGCATTTAAATCCTTATAAGGATTCCAAATTTTTTATGGCCGAGGATTACGGGCTTTGCACCTATGAAAAGCACCATCAACATAAAATTATCTTATTCTTGAGCGCAATGCGCTTTTACGCGGATGAATTAAAAAATAAAGGATATGATCTAACCTACAAAAAATTAGACCCAAAAATAAGTTATGAGGAAAAATTAGAAAAAGCTCTGAAAAATAAAACAAAGCTAATTAGTTTTGAAATAGAAGATAAGTTCTTTGAACGGCGTATAAAAGATTTTTGCAAAAAACATGGGATAGAGTGGCAGCAAGTGGAAAGCCCCATGTTTATGTGTAGTCGGCAGAGCTTTGAGCAATACAAAACAGAAGTAAAAAAACCATTCTTGAAGACATTCTATGAGCGGCAGAGAAAGATAAATTCTATTTTGCTTGATGCTAAGGGAAAACCTGAAGGCGGAAAATGGAGTTTTGATGCAGATAACCGTAAGAAAATGCCTAAGGATGTAGTGCTGCCAGAGATCAAAATTCCCAAAAACAAAAATCCGCACATAATAGAAGTAAAAAAACTCACTGAGCAACACTTTTCAGATCATCCAGGCAGCACGCAGAATTTTTGGCTGCCCACCACGAGAAAAGAATATCTGTCTTTGCTGCAAATGTTTTTAAAAAATTCTTTAAAAGATTTTGGCTCCTACCAGGATGCGATTAATGAAAGGAGTCCGTTTTTATTTCATTCCCTACTTTCACCAGGAATCAATATGGGGCTCATTTTGCCAGAAGAAGTGATTCAAAAGGTGGTGGATCATTATTATAAAAACAAAAAAGTCATTCCATTAAACTCAGTGGAAGGTTTTGTTCGGCAAGTTCTTGGCTGGCGCGAATTCATAAGGGGCATTTATCAAAATTATTCTGACCAACAAGAATCGACAAATTTTTGGCAGCATAAAAGAAAAATGAAGACGTCTTGGTATACAGGAAATCTAGGTATTCCGCCCGTGGATTATGTCATTAAAAAAGCTCTGGACTACGGCTATAACCATCACATTGAACGACTTATGGTCTTGTCTAACATTATGCTACTATCGGAAATTAACCCTAAAGAAGTACATTCTTGGTTTATGCAGATGTATGTGGATTCCTCAGACTGGGTGATGGGGCCAAATGTTTACGGTATGGGGCAATTTAGCGATGGCGGCATTTTTGCCACCAAACCTTATATATGTGGTTCAAATTATATATTAAAAATGAGTGATTATAAAAAAGGTGAGTGGTGTGATGTGCTTGACGGTTTGTATTGGCGCTTCATTGACAAGCATCGTAAGTTTTTTTCACAGAATCCAAGATTGAACATGATGCTGCGTAGTTTGGATAAGATGAAAGAAGAAAAGAAGAGCAGGATATTTGCCGCGGCAAATGCATTTTTACAAGAACATACGGAGGTATAAATGAAGGTTTTAATTTTATTAATGATAAGCGCATTGTCGTTTTCGTCTTATGCAGATGATATTTTTCAAATGAAGATTCAGGACACAGATATGAGTGCATACAAGGGAAAGACCTTGCTCATTGTTAACATAGCCACTCGCTGCGGCTATACTCCACAGCTTGAGGGGCTAGAGAAACTGTATCAAAGTTACAAGGATAAGGGTTTGGTAATATTGGGTATTCCTAGCAATGACTTTGGCGGACAAACCCCAGAAAAAAATGAAAAAGTAAAAGAGTTTTGCTCCCTTAAGTATGGCGTTACATTCCCGTTAACCAATAAGGCTGTGGTGAAGGGGGATAAAAAGGAGGATCTTATTGCATGGCTGATCAAAAAATCTGGTAGTGAGCAAGAGATTGGCTGGAATTTTGAAAAGTTTCTTGTCGATAAAAGCGGTAAAAATGTGGAAAGATTTCAATCCGGCGTTGAGCCCGATAGTAAAGACTTAAAGCTGGCCATAGAGAAAAAAATATGAATCTAGAAGTAGCTTGTGTGCTGGGAGCATCAAGAGGAATCGGCCTAGCCTTTGTGAAGAAACTGGTTGAAAAGCCAGAGGTAAAGATTGTCTTTGCTATGGCTAGGACGGTGGAGCAAATAGACTATTCGCATCCCAAATTGGTAAAGATTTATTTGGATGCAGCTAATGAAGAGAGCTTTTTCCAAGCCAAGGAACAAATGCAGAAAAGTGCGGACCATATAGATCTGCTAATTAATTGCATTGGTTTTCTGCACGAAAACGAGGTTTTGCCAGAAAGAAAGATCGACGAAGTGAATACGGAAAACTTTGTTCATAGCTTAAAGATCAATGTTTTACCTAGCATATTCATGCTAAAGGCCTTTAAGGATATGTTGCGAGAAAGCGAAGCACCAGTTATAGCTAGCCTTTCAGCAAAGGTGGGCAGTATTGGTGATAATCGAATGGGAGGATGGTATTCCTATCGAATTTCTAAAACAGCACTAAATATGGCACTTAAGACAGCAGCCATTGAGTTTCAGCGTATGAAAAGCAGCTCGCGTTTCTTTTTGCTCCATCCAGGCACTACTAAGACGAAGTTGTCGGAGCCCTTTCTAAAATTTGCTAAAAGCAAATATAAAATTCATGATCCAGAGGATACCGCTAAAAACTTGTTAAATCTAATAAATAGGAATCTCGATCAAAAAGAAGAGCCAATTTTATTTTTATCCTGGGACGGTGAACGTCTTTCTTGGTAGCCCAAGATAGCTCCCTCAATATCCACTTGCCTTTGCTCGCGCAATCCTTGATTGGCGATTTTCCAGGTAAGTATAGCAGCCATACTGGCATCACGGTGGTCCTTTGAAAAGCCATGAAGGGCATCTAAGTTAGCAATAGAGCTTTGTATGTCTAGTGGTAGATTTATTTTAAACTGCCGCTTGGTATTTTGTAGAAGTAGGTAAGCCAGACTTGGATAGGCCTCAATTATCCAGGGTTTACCGGCCCCCTTATAGGCTTCAAAGGGCCAAATGGAATAGGAATTATCTGACCAAGAATTTAGATCCTTCCATATTCTAAAGGTTCCAGTTTGAATATTTTTTTGTAGTGGATAAGGAGAAAAAACCGAGCCGGAATTTAACTGTTTTTCAGCTTGCCGAAATATTTCATGGGCGCCGATTTTGCTATCAAAAAATTTCTTTGCAGCATAAAAACCATAACCGTCCATGGAGCCAGCATCAGCTATCCAGTTTTTTAATCCAGTAAAATTCAATCCTGTGGAACGAGGCAAACCAAAAACACAGTCTACTGCGATCACAATGTTTTGCTCATCCATGGAGCTGCCAATTTTTTCTAAGAATAGTTCTTGTATGGCTTCCCGGGTAAAGGCTTTTAAGTTTAGTTCTTCAGGATATAGTTGCCATTTATTGGTATAGTAAAGAATACTAGAGGGTAAGGCTTTGGGTAGGCCGTTGTTATCTACAGCTCCGCATTGATCTACTCCCAAAATGATATCGATTTGATTTGTGCTGATCATGAGAGAAATTTTTTGCGATAGGCGGCATCGGGATCGTAGATTTCAGCCTGCTTCTTTGTGTTGAACTTTCTGTCTCTTGGGTCGGTGCCAACTCCCGCTAAATAAGCCCAGTTTCCCCAATTACTTTCACAATCATAGTCGATGAGGTGTTTTTGAAAAAAGTTGGCGCCCAAACGCCAATCGAGCAGCAATTCCTTGCAAAAGAAGCTGGCCACATTTTGTCGGCCACGATTGGACATCCAGCCAGTTGCCAATAGCTCTTTGATATTTGCATCAATGAAATCATCGCCACTTTTTGCCGATTGAATTTTTTCAAGTAGGCAGGAATCCTCTTTTATATTGGAAAGGTTTTTGTTTTGTATACCACCAGGTTCGAATAACTTTTCTTTATATTTGAGAGAAAGATATTTAAAATAATCCCGCCATAAAAGTTCAAAATAAAGCCAATAAGTCGATTCATTTTTGCACACCTGCTCTTCGTAGGCTTTCAATTCTCTATATATAGTATTGGGGCTCAAGCACCCTAAAGCGAGCCAAGGGGAAAATTTGGAGGAGTCATCAAATTCCAACATACCATTGCGTGTTTCCTTGTAGTGATCTACTTTATTTGTGTCCCATAGGTAGTGTTGCAGTCTTGCTAGGCCGGCTTTTTCACCGCCTAAAAAATTTGGATTGCTCTGCTCAATCTTAGGCAAAGGAAGCGAAACAAGCCTATGCTCTGACTCTGGCGGTAGGATATCAATTTTGATGGGATCAGCAGAGAATTTATCTTGCAATTCTATTTTTCTGCGAAAAGCAGAAAAAGTATCAGGTAATTTTTGAATAGTAAAAGGCAGCTCTTTTTCTTGATATAAAGTGTTTTGGTCAAAAAACTTTATGGGTGGCTCTATGAGCTTTTCTTTTTTTAATTCCCAGGCGTTATAAGATCTACTTGCAATTACTTGCTTTGGTTTCGGGATCTTATTTAAGCTTTCTGCAATATCATGTACAAAATAAATTTTTTGTTTCAATTTTACCAATTCATCAGATAGGTGCTGAAGACTTTGTAAGTAGAAGGCTTTTCGATAGGCCCCCATCTCCTCCTTATTGATTTCATGTAGAATAATAAGATGATCAAAATGGGTGGCTGCTTGCAAAGCGAGATTGTCGTGAATCCTCAAATCATTTCGCAGCCAATAAATGCAAATCACAGTGACCCCTGCTGGTAGGTATCAAAAACTGCTACTTGTGCCGATTCATATCGCCATAATGTATACATGTTTTTGACTTAGCATAATTGCCGTTTAAGACCAAAATTGTGGACATTTTGCCTATACAGATTTGATATGGCCCGAAGAAACGGGAATCTAGCGGAATGTTCCGGTGTCACCGGCTTTTTTATTGGCTCTGGAGGAGAGATTCGAACTCCCGACCAATTGGTTAACAGCCAACTGCTCTACCACTGAGCTACTCCAGAACTGAGGGCTAAGCTATTCTTGGGTCTCAGGAAAGTCAAGCCAGCTCTTATTCACATGTAGTCTTTGGAATTTCGCGTAGATAGGCGATAAGCTTCTTCGCATCGAAGATCTTGCCACCATACATCAAGAGGCCTTTTTTGTGATTAATTCTTAGGATGATTTGGGAAGAATCCAAAAAGGAATAGGTAAGACTATCTTTAAAATCCACAAGGTCTACAGGTTTTGTTGAAATTACGTGCAAATTACAAATGCTTTTCTGGCAGGCTTGCATTTGCTCTTTACTCAAAGTCTTTTTTTCTTCTCCATAGAGAAGAAGCCAGGCATCTTGCTTTTTTAAAAGCTTCCAAGACCTTTTGCCGTTCTCTTCAAAATAACTTATGGCATACATGCCATCGCGGCAGACCTTCCATGCTTCGCTTACCTCGCTGCCTTGCTTTTGAATATTGCTCGTGGGAGCTAGGAGTTCACCAAGTGCGGTTTTTTCTAAACCGTGGGTATTTAGATAATAAATGGTGTAAATGACGGCGGCAAAAACCAATGACAAGAGCAAGCTCTTAACGGCTAAGTAAAATTCTGGGTTCTTAGGTTTTTTTGATAGCACCCGCTCAGTCTATTGAATTTGTTATTTATTTGCAAATGACTTGGTTTAAGAAATCTTAAGTACAATTTGCTTTTTATTTTCTTTTAAAAAGAACCAAATATGTTTATTGGCAAGTATATTCACTACAGGCTACGCGTACACCGTCACGGTTACTCACACAATCTCCAAGGGTGTAGCCACTTGGAACTTTAGAACAAGTGTCGCCGGAGGCCCCACAACTAGCTCCATTTCGTACATCACTCGCACACATCGGGGCGGGGCTTCCTATATCAAACGCACCTGTTCTTACCCAGCTTAGAGTGAATTCACATCCTGTCATCAGCCAGCTTCCGCTGGATTGACATTGATAGATACCTAAGTTGGGTTCTACACAGTTTCCGCTAGGTGCTCTTGCGCTGCAACAAGCATCGGTAACAGCGCGTTGAGTTTCTCCTTCGTTTGCTTCGTATAGGCCAGCAGGAATACTTCCGCTTGGTGGGATTGCAGCACAGGTGGCTCCAAGTGGCTCACAGCGTTTAGTAGATTCGCAAGGCTCTGGACCTGTCATCAACTTGGGAGTAGTGCAGCAAGCATCATCTACCACGGAACCAGTTCCATCCCAACATACGATATCACGAGTGATGGGTCCTTGAGGCGCATCGTCCACAACTCTTTCTGTCGCAGGGTCACAGCCTGGGTCTGGTGGGTTTTTACATTGTCCCCAGCTTACTGGCGACCATGGAGGAAGGTTCCATCCGTAAGGACCGTCATTGCAGACGCCAGCATCAGGCTCACAGCACTCTCTGCCGCCAACTATGGAGCAATTGGTTTCAAATCCTGCAGTTCGCTCTTGTGTGCCCCCGGGACAGGATCTTCTTCCACAGAACTGATCGGGCTCATTTTCAAAACAACTATCAAAGCCGTCGGGACTTGCAGGATCACACGTTTCTAAAGGATCAGGACAAGGAGGCACCGCTGGCTCACATCCACAAGAATTAGCTGCAGTGCAAGCCGCATAGGCTGCGGCATCAAGACCTGTACCGCAAGGCGAACAAGGTCCTACCACTAAACAGGCCAACTCTTTGGCACAAACGGTATTGTTGCGTAGGGTGCAATCTTCCATATAACCATCATTATTACATGCAGCCAACGCGCCAGCACCGGTACCAGGGATCGTTGTTTCACCGGCTAGACAGGCTGTACCATCGCCGCCACCGCAGATGATGGAGTTCTCTTCCGGAGTGCCGGCACAAGCAATGACTTCCTCACAGTCGCCGTATTCGGAATTGCATTCAGCCATACTGGCAACTTCGATTTTGGTTCCTGGACATGTGGGTGTTGCTGTACATGCAGCAGGCGGTGAAGGAGGTGGTGGTACGGCATCGCCGCAACCAGGAAATGGCGGGCAAAATGGGTCCACGCCATCTCCGGCAGGGGAGGCGTCAGGTGCACTACAAGTACCATAGTCTTCTACTACAGTGGTGCCCGAGGATGATTTGTTATCATAGGTATTGGTTGTTTCCTCGGTACATGTTTCTCCGCCATACCCATCTGGAACACAGACCTCTTCGGTTTCCGTTTTTCTACATTTTCTCTTCCTAGTGCATGGAGCACCTTCGTAGTCGCCGGGGTGATTGCTTGTATCAATAGATATAAAGTCGGCATCACAAGGTGGAGGTGTTGGAGCGACACATCGGTAGGAATCACCTATACATTCACTATCTTGCGTGTCGTTTTCACACAAATCACCTGTGGAATCGGCATAACAATTATTAGGTCCTTTTGTCCAAACTACGCTCTCAGCCTTTTTACAAAAACCTGTTCCTGGAGCCAGGTGGTCGCAAACATAGCCGCTTGCGCATGATACCGAGCTACAAGAATTCGTGACTCCATCGTCATTTCCTCGAACTTCATATTCAGCATAGGCAGATTTTAAATAGCGGCCGCAACCATCTGCTATATGATAACAAAAGCCGCCGGCCCCGGTGGTGTTTTGGTGGCAACCACTAGGAGCTTCCCAACTTGGTGTATCGCAATTTCCTGCGCCTGAGGTAACGTCAATTACTTCGGGATCGCCCGTGATAGTACTACCATTAAATTGTGGACAAGCCACTGCAGTAGGTAGGCGAGATCCGCTACTTGGCCCCACTTCATGGTTGCCATTTACCACACCGCTTGCAACAGAAAAGTTAATGCTGGCACCTGTGCTTGTAAGCTGTTTTACACCGCCGCCTGGGTTGGGCACATTCAGGTCATCGGGAATATCAGCAGTCCATGTTTCTCTTGGACTTTCTGGGCCATTACCACATAGGTCACAGGATATACCAACGGCTTCATATTCACCGCTTTGACTGACGTTTTGTAGATTCGTATTGCCGCAGGTAGCAGTTACGCCGCTGCCGCTAACACCAGAAGCCACACCCGTATCTTTTGGCGTAACTTCGATAGGTTCAGTTCCCGGGCTTGCGGTCCAAGGTGCTGTACCGCCACTACACTGAAAGGCATCTCCCAATACTCCATCAATGCCAGGGAATAAGGCGGCATTTGAGCCCAACCAGTCAGATGGGGCGGCCACTCTCAGGGCACCCGAAGTAGGTTGGTTAACCGAAGCGGGCCCTGGACGATTCAAATCCACTCCCACATCGTAAGCTCTTGAAGCACTTACACCAGAGGTAATGGTGGCATTTCTTGCAACATCAATTTCCATTACATGGAAGCGGTAAAAGCCTTCTTGGGTATTGGTCACCTCAAGGCTAAAGCCGTTTAGCATTACAGATTCGGCGGTAATTACGCCACCACCAAAATTTGCACCCAGGCCGCAAATGAACCAACCAGTGGAGGTAAAAGCGGTGGAGCCATTTTCATTTTCAGCATGGTCCATTCGGCAAAGAACTTGTGAGCCATTGCCAATGCCGCTTACGCGGTAGCGAAAACCAGGTCTAGTTCCTGGTGTTCCGCATAGATAGCGGTCCATTCGCTGATCCGCTAAAGAAAGTGGTTCCCATTCAATGGTCAAAGGATCGGGCGGATTGGGCAAACGGCCCGGCTTTACATTAATGGTAGTTTCGCAAACTTTTCTTTGATCCGCGTTCAATGGTAGATAGCTAAGGCGCAAGCTCACACGGTAGGATCGATCATGTGTTGTCGGCGCATCAGGGTTATTGTTCATAATTAATGGATTAAAGCGACTTGGTGCATTGGCAGCTGCATAATCAATGGTGCCACCTGTGTCTTCCACTTCAATTTGCGCTTCCACACGAGGATTGTCCATCCCGCCAATGTACTGCATGGCTATTTGAGATAAAAAGTCATCGCCAGCAGCACCGTTGCCATCGGGATCTGTTGGGTTGCCATTATTAACCAGGACAAATTCTGCACCGTTAGTATTATGATAAATGGGAGTCAGTAAAGTTGAGGCGGAGCGAACTAGCTGCCAGTTATTGGCTCTTTGTGCTGCGATACCTATATTGTTCCAGTCCCAATTGCGAAAATTATCTCCGGTGTTAGCACTAATTTGCATTTCTGCCGCTGGATAGGCAATTTCTGTTGTTTCATCGACATTCATATGCAGCATATTGTAAGTGATGGGATAATCTAGTTCAGCTGTAGGGTCCAATCTGCCAGGACCTGGAAGCCAAGAGTTGATCAGACCATTGTTATCCCGGGCTTTGATGGCACCCACCATAGACTGCAATCGAACCGAACAGGTACTAGAGGATTCTAGCTTCTTGCTGTCTTCATTGGAATTTACAATATAACTAGATGTAACAAGGGCAACGCCGGCTACCATAGCAGCGGCCATCATTGCTTCTAAAAGGTTCATACCCTTGTTATTATTGATGAACATAATTCCTCTATATATTAAGTATTATCGGGAAGTATCTGATAGAACTAAAGCCTTTTGCTAAAAAAAGGTCTAGCTTGTCTTTTTTTGATACATTCATGGTGGAAATAAAAAAAGCGCTAGTACCCAAAGGAAGTACTACCGCTTAAATGGCACGCTCGGAAGGATTCGGCCAAGCGCTCGCATTCGCATCAGGCTCCTGCTCCGCCTGGCCACCCCGAAAGCCTTTCGCCGTCATCCAGACGGCTCACCCTCACGGGCGGCTTTCTCCCTTCGAATCCTTAGCTTTTTAGAAAAAAAAAGCGCTAGTACCAAAAGGAAGTACTACCGCTTAAATGGCACGCTCGGAAGGATTCGGCCAAGCGCT